>WUUC01181396.1_pt1 | contig 20396 bp, 16 predicted proteins | sample 6278441 | NCBI WGS metagenome assembly WUUC01 (sample SAMN13675441, study PRJNA597444) | soil metagenome | isolation source: soil | place: USA: Washington | collected 2017-10
ACAAGCGCTTCTTCACGATGTTGGGCACGCTCGTCGGCGCGCGCATCGGGGTGTCGGGCGGTGCCTTGAGCGCATCGAAGGTGGGGCTCGCCATCGCCATTCGTTACGCCGAACAGCGCCGCCAGTTCTCGCGCGCAGATGGTGAAGAAGAGACGCGATTGCTCGACTATCTCGCGCACCAACGCAGGTTATTGCCTCGCCTTGCAGCAGCTTACGGATTTGGCTTCGCGCAAAACGATCTATTGCATCGCTTCTCGGAGGTATCGCGCCCCGATGCCCAAGACGGCGACTCACGCGAAGTCGAGCGCTTGGCCGCAGGCATCAAGGCGCTGTCCACCTTTCAGGCGATCGATACGTTGCAGCAATGTCGCGAATCGTGTGGCGGCCAAGGTTATCTCACCGCCAACCGCATCGACGCCTTGCGCACCGACACAGACGTCTTTACGACGTTCGAAGGCGACAACACCGTGCTGCTGCAGCTGGTCGCCAAAGAATGCCTGGTCGCCTATGCGCGCGAGCTGCGCAAGCGGCCGATCGAAACGATCGCTCGCCAAGTCACTGACGGCATCAAAGACATCGTGCGAGAGAACACGGCCACGCTGGCGAGCGACGAAACCATCCTCGCTCTCGACACCCAAGCGCGCATCTTCGACTACCGCGAGCGCACCTTATTGTCGTCGTTGGCGCGCCGCATCAAACGTCGCGAGGGCTCTGGCCTGAGCACGCAACAAGCGTTCGACGAATGCCAAGATCACGCGATCGCGCTCGGTCGTGCCCACATCGAGCGCTTCGTGCTCGCTTCCTTTCAGGAGCGCGCAAAGCTTCACCCCGTGCTCGAAAAGCTGTGCGTCTTGTTCGGCTTGTGGCGCATCGAAGCGGACCTCGGCTTTTTTCTCGAGAATGGCTACTTGAGCCGCAGCCAAGCGCGCTCGGTTCGTAAGTCGATCAACACGCTGTTGGCGGAGCTGCGGCCTTACGGTCGCACGCTGGTCGACGCGTTCGGCATCCCCATCGCTTGCCTCGGGCCGCTGGCTGACCACGCCTATCTGGCGAACTCTGGTTTGGCCCCCAGCGAGGTCTAGGCCGCGCGCGTGATCAAGTCGCGAGCTTGCGCAAACGCAGCTCGAGAAACGCCGCGAGTTTCTTGGCGCGAGCATCCCAAGTGAGCTCGGCTGATGAAGCGCGCGCGCCTTGCGACAATCGTTCACGCAATGCTTGGTCATCCAACAATCGCTCGAGTGCTTGCGCAAACGCTGGCACATCGCCGATGTCGACCAAGCGCGCGTTCTCGCCGTCGCGCAACAGCTCGACCACGTCTGGTGTGCGAGGAGCCAGAATCGGTCGCGCAGCAGCCAAGTACTGAAACAGCTTCATCGGTAAAACGGTGTTGCCGACGATGGCAAGACCTCGATTGCTCGGCGGCAGCAGCAAGACATCCGCGGCCGCGAGATAGAGCGCAACGCGATCGAAGGCTTGCCAAGGCACGAGCGTGATGTTCTCGACGCCTTTGGCGAGCCATTCGGTCATGCCGGCTTTGCCGTCGTGACCGACCAGCAGAAACAGGGCGCGAGGCACACGTTTGGCGAGTTGAATGATCGAATCGATGCCCTTGGTCGCATTGACGTGACCCGTATAGGCGACGATCGGTCGAGCGCTTGAGAGCCCAAGTGCTTGACGCGCCTCTGACTGCGTACCGGCACGCCGCACCATCTCGGGATCGTAGCCGTTGTGAGCGACCAGCAAACGGTCAGTGGATACGCGGAGACTCGCGTAACGCGCGGCGGCGTAAGAAGAATGCAGCACGGCGCCGAGGCAATGCGGGCGGTTGAGCGAAGCACGAAACATCGGGCGCAAGACGCGAAACTGATCGAACCAAGGCCGGTACGTCTCGTACGCAAACGGCATAGCGGCGCTCGCTGCGGCAAACAAGGCTGGGAAGTTGCGCGTGTAGAGCACGTCTGAACCGCGAGCGCGGCGGCGCGCGAACAATGCGTGATAGAGCTTGCGGGCATCGCTCTGCGTCGTGAAAGGCTGCGCAAAGCCCTCGATGCGGAAGCTGCCCTGCACCTTGTAGTAGGCCTTGATGGCTTCTTCGTTTGGCACTTTGCCCGGCGCACACGGCAAGACGAGCGTCGCCTCGACGCCCTGGCGGGAGAGCGCGGCGATGGTCTGCATCACCTGCTCCGAGTCCGTTTCCGTAGCCGGTAACGGACGATCGAAGACATACGTCAGGCGCACGCGTGACTCATCCGTTCAAGGGACGATGGGCAGATGCCGGCCGCCGACCACGGCTTTGAGCTGAGGCGGCGTGGGCGCACCGGATTGCGGTCGAAGCAAATCGTAGGCGCTGGCGCGACGTACGCACGCGATCGTGCACTGCGCTTCGCAGCCCTTGGGGGCATTGAAGGCAACCTGCATCTGCTCGCGACCGTATTCGAGCAAGGGGGTGCCGGGATCGCCGCGGCGCTGGCTGCAATAGGAGACCTTGCCGAACTCGTCGACGTAGAGATAGCGGCTACCCGCGCGACATTTGAACGGCGCGGTGCCGCCGGCGATCATCGCTTCTTCCCAGCCCTCGCCGGCCCGATGGAACACGGTCTTGCGGCTGCGGTTGCGCATCTCCTCGTAGAGGGAGGCGAGCTCGTCACCGGCCAAACCCGCGTCGAGCTGACCGTCTGGCCCGTGCAGCAGACCGACCGTCATGTAGAAACCGAGCGCTTCGATCTCGTCGACCAGCTTGCGCGTGGCCCAGGGGGGGCTCGACCCGAGCACGGCATTCACGTTGACGCCGAACTTCGCGTGTTCTTTGAGCAGGCCGAGCTTCTTGCGAATCTTGGACAACGACTTCTGCGAAACATCGTTCGGCTCGAGATTGTCGATCGAGATTTGCAGAAACGACAGCTGCGCCTTGTTGAGGCGCTCAATCCACGTGCGCGTGAGTGGATAACCGTTGGTGATGCTCGTGACGACGAGGCCCTTGGAAACCGCGTACGCTATCAGTTGATCGAGCTCGGGGTGAAGCAGCGGTTCGCCGCCGGTAAACGTGAGCACCACCGTACCGAGCGCGGCGATGTGATCGATCTGGCGCCGCAAGCGATCGGTATTGATCGGATCAGATACGTCGTCGTACTCGTTGCAGTAGCCACAACTGAGGTTGCAGCGACGCGTGACCACCATCTGCACCAGCACCGGCGCGGTCGGTTCCATCAGCATGCGCGCGCCGCGCACCAAGGCAGTGGGAAAACGGGCTGGCAAGAACACGGAAATCCGAACCTTTCGCAGCGGGCGACGCTAGCTCCAAATCGAGAACGCCGCCAGACGGCACCGCCATTCCAACGCGGCGTGGCATGCGGAGACAACGTTCGCTATCACACCAGCGGGCATGCCCAACGTCGCCGTCTTCAGCACGAATTTCCTCGAATACTCGCAGACCTTCGTCCACGAGGAGATCACGCACCATAGTCGGTACGAAGTCGACGTGTTTGCTCGCAAGCGTCACCACGAAGACCGCTTCCCTTTCTCTCGTCTGCACGTGGGCGGTCTTCGTTACGCGCTCAGCCGAAACGACCCGAAGTTTCACCGCATCTTTGCCGAGCGCCATTTCGCGCTGGTGCACGGCCACTTCGGCACGGGTTCGTTGTACGCCCAGCCGTACGCCGACCACTACGATCTGCCGTTCGTGGTGACTTTTCATGGCTACGACGTGCCGCTGTTGCGCAGTCCGGCGCGCTTGCTGATCAAAAACTGGCCCTACGCGTTGCTGGCCCCTCGCTTGTTGCGTCGTATCACCCTGGGTTTGTGCGCCTCGCAGGAGCTGCTCGAGCTCGTCGCCGAAGCCGGGATGCCGCGCGAACGCCTGCGCCTCTATCATCTCGGCATCGATCTCTCGCGTTTTGGCTTTCGCACGCGTCGAAAGCGAGCCCGCGTGATGATGGTGGGGCGCTTCGTCGAGAAGAAAGGCTTCGCCTACGGACTACGGGCCTTTGCGCAAGCGCGCGCGCAGGGCAGCGACGCGAGCTTGCACATCGTCGGCTCCGGCGAACTCGACGATTCACTGCGCAGGCTCAGCGCTGAACTCGGCATGACAGACCACGTCGAGTTCGTCGGGGTAAAGCGCTCTGACGAGATCGCGAGCATGCTGGGAGACTGTGACGTGCTCATGGCGCCGAGTGTCGTCGGCTCGGATGGCGACCGCGAATCGGGAGTCATCGCCCTGAAGGAGGGATCAGCCAGCGAGTGCGCCGTGCTCGGCACGTATCATGGAGGAATTCCCGAGATCATCGAAGATGGCGTGACCGGCTTCATGGTGCCCGAGCGAGACCACCGTAGCCTCGGCGCGCGTTTGTCCGTGCTGCTCACAGACCGCGCACGCGCCCGCGAAATGGGTCGGGCGGGCCGCGCCAAAATGGAGCGCGAGTACGACTTGAACAAGCAGGTGCTCGAGCTCGAAGATCGTTACGACGAAGCCATCGCGCTTCACGCAAAGCGACGCTGAAGCTTCAAAGGCTCAGCTCGGTGTACAAACCGAAATGGTCCGAGGCCCACACGCCATCCTGCTCGCGATCGAGCACGACACGGGTCGCGAGCGGCTCGCCGCGCAGCTTGGCGTCGGGTCCGCGCACGAAGATGTAGTCGATGCGCCGTGGAGGCTCGTGAGATCGCGCGGCGTTCGGATTTCTGCGGTCGAACGTGAAGCCCGGCCCACCATCACCACCGTAGGCCCAAGCGTCGGCGAAAAAAATGCTGCGCCCATTTAGCGTCGCGTAGCCGCGCATCCAGCGAATCTCGTCTGACTCGGGCTCGGCGTTGAAGTCGCCCATCAAGATAGGAGGATACGAGCCACCGACGGGGGCGCGCTGCTCGATCTCATCGACGATTTGGGTGAGTTGACGCAGCCGCACCGCACCATGGTGGAGCTTCCAGTTGAGGTGCGTTACGAAGACCGGCACCTCCGCGTGTGGCGCTTGCACGCGAGCACACAACAGACTTCGCGACTCGCCGGTTTCTGCGCCTGGTAAAGCGACGGTTTCGTGGGCGGCGATGGGAAAGCGCGACAAGAGCGCGTTGCCAAACTCGAGGCCCGGACCGAGCGTCTGGGCGCGACTGTAGACAACTTCGTAACCGAGCTCGTGCGCCACCTCTTGTGCCTGATTGCGCGCCGAACCCGCGCTCGCGGTCAGCTCGAGCACTTCCTGCAGGCCGAGCACGTCCGGGGCCAGGGAAGCGAGCTCGCGTCGCAGCACTGCGAGACGCGCATTCCAATCCCGCTCGCGGTGCCAGATGTTCAGCGTCATGACTTTCAGTCGCTGCATCGCGAATACCCTTTTTGCGCACGCTCCGAGCGGCAGATCAGCACAGTATGCCGGGCTCGGCTGGAAAGGACGATCGAAACCGGGCATGCTCGGCCGCCATGAATCGCTTGGACAAGGACGACCGCCTGAAGTTGATGAAGTTCGTTTGCTCATTCGCGTGGGCGGACCTCGATGTGAACGAGAAAGAACGTCAGATGGTGAAGAAGCTCATGAAGAGTCTTCACCTGGGCACGGAAGAGCAGAAGCAAGTCGAGCACTGGTTGGCCGTGCCGCCCGCCGCAGACGAGGTGGACCCGGCCAGCGTTCCCAAGGCCCACCGGGAGCTATTTCTGAGCACGATTCGGCAGCTGATCGGCTCGGATGGCGACATTTCTCCGGACGAAGCCGAGAACTACGCGCTTTTCGAAGCACTGATGCGCTGAAGCGTCGCGACTACTTTTTGTCGGTGCCGAGCACGGCTTTCGCGGCGCAGCCTGCGGTATTTTCGCCGGTGAGCCTCATGCTGACCACGAGGCCGCCGATCAAGCCCACGCCGAGCATCAGCACGAGGCGCACCAGAAAACGTCGATCGCGCTTCAGAGCGTGTTCTTCTAGGTCGGCCATGGCCTGTAGTGGTCGCCTTCTGCCGCGAGCTCGTCATCCAAACGCGGCCTGAGCATGCTAGCATCGACCGCGTCAAACGGTTCAGCGGAGAGGCGTCGGGATCGCACGCGCGCTGCGTTGCGCAGCACGGTTCGGAACGGTAGAACGGCGCACCCGCAAGAGGTAGCCCGCACGGGCAAGGAAGAGGCATGACCACCACGGTGACGATGCCCCAGCTCGGCGAAAGCGTCGTCGAGGGCACGATTGGAAAGTGGCTCGTTCAAGAGGGCGATCGCATCGAGCGCGATCAGCCTGTCGTCGAGATTCTCACCGACAAAGCCGACAGCGAAGTGCCGTCGCCGGTGTCTGGTGTCGTGGTGAAGCTGCTCGCTCGTGAAGACGACGTCGTCCGCGTTGGCGCAGGTCTTTGTGAGATCGACGAGGCGAGCGCGGGCGCAGGCGCGTCCAAACCGAGCGCGAGCTCGAAAGCGAAGGCGCCGCCAGCAGCTGCCAAGCCATCCAAGGCCCCTGAGCCTGAACCGATGGAGCCGAAGCCCATCGCCAGCAATGGCGGCGCGGGCGAGGCCCCAAAAACGCCCGAAAACAGGGGCGCTAAGGCCGATGCGCCGCTCGCGAACGGCGTGTCTGCCCCCGCGCAGGCTGCGTCTACGCAAACTACGCAAGGCACGCCGGCAGGTCACGCGGCAGCGATGGGCTCGCCTGCCATGCGCAAGGCAGCGCGCGAACAAGGCATCGACGTAGCGAGTCTGAGCAATCGTGAGCTGCCGAAGTCGACGAGTGCGCTGGTCAAGGCGCCGGGCGAGAGCGCGCCCATTCCGATCAAGAAGAGCGCCTTCCAGGTCCCTGCTTACAAAGAGCGCCCGGGCGACGAGGTCGTTCCGTTCTCGCGTCGTCGGCGCATCATCGCCGACCACATGGTCTACTCGAAGCTCACCTCACCGCATGTGGTGGCGGTGGCCGAATGCGATCTGCACGAAACCACCAAGCTGCGCGATAAAACGAAGAACCAGCTCAAGAAGGAAGGCGTCAACCTGACGTACCTCGCCTTCGTGTGCGCGGCGACCGTGCGCGCGCTGCGCGAGTTCCGTGAGCTCAATGCGCGCGTGCTCGAAGACGCATACGTGTTGCTGCGCGACATCAACCTCGGTGTAGCCGTCGACACGCCCGATGGTTTGGTCGTGCCGGTGATCAAGAACGCCGACGGTCTGACGGTTCGCGGCATCGCGCGAGCGATCGACGAGCTCGCCGAAAAAGCGCGCGATGGCAAGCTGACGCCCGACGATCTCGCCGGCAAGACCTTCACGGTCTCCAACCCTGGCAAGCGCGGTAACCTGCACGGCGGCGCGATCATTTCGCAGCCCAACGTCGGCATCCTGCGCGTCGGCGAGATCAAGAAGCGCGTCGTCGTCGTCGAGAAGGATGGCGAAGACTCCATGGCCATCCATCCGGTGATGTACATGGCGCTGTCCTACGATCACCGCATCGTGGACGGCGTGCACGCCAACAGCTTTCTCTACCGCATCACCGAGATTCTCGAAGCGGGCCAGTTCGACGTCTGACGAGCAGGCGTCTTGAGCAGGCCGCGGCCTCGATCATCGGCAACAGCGCGCGAGGTGTTCGCTCAGGAAGCGAGCGCCTCGTCTCATTTGCGCTTACGGCACGACCTTCAGCGAGTAGCTGGCGCCGTTCGCGGTGTTCTGGCTGCTGTCGAGGAAGATGTAGACGTCGTTCGCAGCGTCGCTCGACACCGATAGATTGACGGTTCTCGTACCGCTCGCGCCGGTTCCCGCCTCGCACTCGAGCTCGTTGTCTCGGTTGTTGCTGCTGCACTCGTCCCGCACGTACAGAGTGGGCGCGAACTGGGTGGCGATCGCCGTCAGGTCGACGTTTCCGTCGCTCGGCATCGCCATCGTAAAGGCGGCTTCACGTCCCGAGCCCGTCGTCAGGCCCTGACAACTGCCGCGCGTGCTGCCGGCCCCGTCGAAGATCCCGTAGACGGTTCCGCCCAAGCCCAGGTCCAGCGGCGCCTGGCAGGTGTCAGCAGCTCTGGCGCGAACCTCGACCGTCACGTTGAAGGTGCCCATCTCGGTCGCCGTTGCCGCGTCGACGAGCAAGTACAGAGTTTCGCCGCGATTGTCGGGATTGAAGTTGTGAACGATGAGGCGGCTGCGCTTGCTGGCGCCCGAAATCGCGCCTGCGCACGAGGTCGAGAAACCACTCATCGAGCACGTAGTACCTGCCGCCAGGACGACGGCCGCAGCGCTCGTTCCCGAGTCGATGATGATGTCCGAGGTGCTCGTCACGGGGATGGCGTAGACGGCATCGCGGCCGCGACTATCGCCGCAGGAGGTAGATAGATCCGCGGTCAGTGGCGCGAACGTCCCCGTCAGTGTGGCTTTGCCCGCGCTGAGCATGACGTCGAAGGCGGTGTCGCAGGTATCAGGCAACGTTCCGCAGCCTTCGTCCTCGGTCCCATCGCAGTCGTTGTCCTTGCCATCGCAAAGTTCAGCCGCCCCCGGATAAGTCGTGGCGTCGGCGTCATCGCAATCGGTTCCGCCACAGAACATCGTGCCGATCACGTTCGGCGCTGCGCCGTCACCATCCTCATCGCGCGGTTCATTGGCGCAAGCTGACTTCGTTTCGTCGCAGACGTCGCTCGTACAGGCGTTGCCATCGCTGCAATCGCGAGGCGTCGATCCCGTGCAGCCCTGCACCACATCGCACGTCGCACCCGCGCCGAAGCAAAACGTGCAACGCGTGTTGTCTGCCATGTGTGTGCAGCCATCCGCCGTGCCCGAACCTGGTGTGCAAGCATCGACCGTGCAGCCCACCGAGTCGTCGCACTTCATCGCGTCCGGTGTGTTGATGCAGCCGAGGGTGGGATCGCAGCGATCGGTCGTGCAGGTCGCGCCATCATCACATTCGCTGTCGAGCGAACACGTTGAAGCCACACAACCTCGCGTCACATCGCAGCGCTGACCTGTCGGGCAGAGCGCATTGCTGGGGCTGTGCACGCAAGACATGGCCACGCAGCTGTCGGCCGTACACGCGATCGAATCATCACAACCCGTATCGCACGACACGGCGGCATCTGCCCCGCCAAGCTCGCCCGGATCGGGATCGATCAAGGCGCTGCAGCCTCCAACCGAGACCGCGTAGCCGAGCGCGCACACCGAGAAGAATCGGCTCATCAGAACTTGCCCCTCAAAGCTAGGCCCGCGCCCGCCGCGCTGCGTGACAGCATCGGACTCGCCTGGAGTGCGAGACGATCCTCGCGCTTTTTGCCCGTAAGCCATATCAACAGCGTAGCGCCGCCCGCGACCGCAGCGGTAGCCAACAGCACGTCGCTGGTAATCGACAAGCTGTCCGCACGATCCGCAGCATCCAAGCCGTCGGCGCGCGCCGCAGTGCGCTCGGTTGCGGAGACTTGCGAATCGTTGCTGCGCTCAACGGCGGAATCGAACTCGTTTTGCGCTTTGACGGCGAGACCGCCCGTGACCGCAAAACCAACAGCGAGCGCGATCGTGCTTCCCGCGGCGACCCACAGCCAAGGCCTGCCCTTGCCAGCCTTCGCTGCCGACTCTTCTTCGACCATCGGCGGCGCCTCGTTCTCGAGTTCGTCCGCAATCGGCGCGGGCTGCTCGCTCTCGGCGATGGGTTGTTCGAGCACCGCGTCTTCGTCCGACTCTGCGACCGCCACCGCGGGCTGATCGCGCTCGAGCGCAACCTGCACGCGCTCCTGCTGACCGCCACTGATCAGCACGTCCCTTTCGACAGCAACGTAGCCTGGGGCGGTTACCGACAGCTGGTAACGACCGGCGCCTAGCTGGATGAGACCCGAGGGCAGCCTGCGCGGCACCTTGCCATCGATTCTGATCTGAGCGTCGGGGGGAAGAACATCGATTTGGAGGGTGCCGATACTGGCCTCGAGCCGAGCGACGGTGCGCTCGACTTCCTCGCGTTGCGCAGGGTCGACCGACGGGCCCGCCTCTTCCAAGAAGCGCTGGAAGTTGAAGACCGCTTCGACGGGCGAGTTGAGGCGCTCGTAACAGTTGGCCATGTTGATGCGTACCGTGGGATGGGGAGCCAGACGGTAGGCGCCTTGAAACGCTTCCAAGGCCGCGGAGTACTCACCCGCTTCGAAATGGGTTACGCCCGCGCCAAATAGCTCGCGTGCGCGCGCCTTGTCGTCCTGTGCGTGGGCGAGGCCGCCAAAGCTCCACTGAAGCAGCAGCAGACCGCACACGAACCACCAACTGCGAACGTCGTAAGACACAGTCATGTCGGCTCCACGCGCAAACACGCGGCAAGCGTGACTCGCGCACGAGTGAGAATAGGAAGGCGAGTACAAACGCGTCAAACGTTGCGTGCGCACATATTCAGCACGGCCCAAAAACGCACAGGACAGCGCGAAATCTGCAGTTCCAATGCGCTCTTATCGTACGCACACTCACGCACTGGACCTCACGAATCGGCTCCATTAAAGCCCTTCCGACGCAGCGCAGCAGCCGCGGCGACTTGGCCGAGCGTGGCACGTCTGGGGCTGTCGTGCCGGTCGGGGGTTCGGCGCTTACTGGGTGTACGTCTTGTACTGATAGAACCCGGCGCGAATCCCGAAGATGATCGCCGCCGTGACCATCAGACCTGCGAACGTCCAGAAGAACTGCACGCGAGGCAGACCTTCGAAGCGCGCCAAGACGGCCACCAAGATATTTCCGAGCGAGACCGCCAGCATCCAAAAGCCCATGATTAACGACTTCATGCGGCGCGGCGCCTGGGTGTACGCGAACTCGAGGCCGGTCACCGACACCATGACTTCGGCGGTGGTGATGACGACATAGGCCACGAGCTGCCATGAGATGTGCACGCTCTCGCCGGAGTCGATGCGGCCTTGCGCGATGGCGACGATCGCAAACGAGCACGCGGCGATGAACATGCCGATCGTCATGCGACGCAACGGCGTCATCTTGAAGCGAAGAAACTTCTCGATCCCGGGGTAGACCACCAGGCCCATGAACGGCACGAGCATCATGACCAAGATGGGATTCGCCGCGGAAATCTGCTCCGGAAGAATCTCCATGCCGAGAATCTTACGGTCCATGTCACGCGCCTGCGCGACCCAGCTCGACGCGTGTTGATCGAAAAGCGCCCAGAACACGCTGACCATCCCGAAAACGGTGATGATGCGCAAAACGGCGGGCGGGCCTTCGGCAGCTTCTTGTCCGAAGCGCCGCGCGGCCGGTCCCCAGAACGAATGACTGCGTAGGTTGCCGAGCTTGTCCGCGCCAACCGCGCCCGCGTGATCGCCATTGGCGGTGGGCAACGGAGGAAGCTCCTTGCCCGTGAATTTGGCGCGCAACGCGTAGATCAACACAGCCAGAAAGCCATCATCGGGTTCGAGTGTCTGGCGATACGCGAACACGGCCAGGCCGCTGATCAAGAACGCCAGCGAGACGCCGAACTTGGCGCCGATCGACAAGGCCGCGTAGCCATCGAGCACGCCATTGGCGAACATCGGCATCGCGATCACCATGAACAACAACACGCCGCTGAGGACATCGATCAGCCCCATCCTGCCGCCCGGCGTAGGAGGTACGTGGACGAAGACGCCACGCCCCAGCCAGAAGCAAATCGTAGCGATGAACATCAGAAGGCCGGGAATGCCGAACGCGACGCTGAAGCCGTACTCCTCCTTGACCCAAGGAATGAGTAAGGTCGAAATCATCGAACCGAAGTTGATGATGAAATAGAAGGCTTGGTAGACGCGCTCGACCTTGTTCCAGTTGCCGCGCCCGAACTGGTCGCCGACGTTCGCGGAAACACAGGGCTTGATGCCGCCTGAGCCGATGGCGATCAGCACCAGACCCGTCATGAAGCCTGAATACGTTCCCTCGAACATCGCCAAGCAGGCGTGGCCCGCGCAGTACACGAGCGACAGCCAGACGATCGTGCGGTACTTGCCCCACAAGCGATCGGCGATCATCGCCCCGATCATCGGCAGCGCGTAGACGCCCGCGACGAAGGTATGCACGACGTCGGTGGCTTGCTTCTCGGCCAGCTCTCCGGCCAAACCGCCCGTAGTCAGGAAGTGGTACAGGTAGACGAAGAGGATCGCCTTCATGCCGTAGAAGCTGAAGCGTTCGCAGCCTTCGTTGCCGATGATGAACGGGACGCCCTTGGGCCAGCCGGTTTCGTTGTGATCAGGTGCGGTGCGGAGGGAAGCAGCCATGGCGCCGAGCCTACACGGTGGGCATGCAAACGAACACCCACTGCTGGCCGCCTGGTCGCTTTGCGTGCCCTTTTCACGGGCTTTTACGTGATCGTGCTCACGCGTAGGCAGGCTGCTCGCAGACGTGCGTGACTACACGAAAGCCTGGCAAGCCTCGTACAGGCGCCCGATGCGCGTTGCGTCATGCGAGAACTCGCACTCTGCCCGTGCACAGCGGGCGAAGTACTTGCCTGTCTCGCGCTTGCCGCTGTCGTCCGTGACCAGCCAGGCGGGCGTCAGGGCCGCATCGCGCGCGGACATGCTGCCTTTGAAACCGAGATCGCTCGACAGCTTGGATGTGACATCACCCGGATGACACGCGTTCACGGAAATGCCGAGCGGAGCAAACCGCTCCGCGTAAGCCACCGTGAGCATGCGTTCTGCGGCCTTCGACTGGCGATACGCCTGATCATTGTCGTAGCGGCGGCGTTCGAACTGCAGGTCGGTCTCGTCGAAGTCGCCTGCCCAATAGCTGGCAACGTTGACGATGCGTGCAGGGCGCGAGGCGGACAGCAAAGGCGCAAAGGCTTCCATCATCCACACGTAGCCCATGACGTTGGTCGCGAAGACCGTCTCCAGGCCCTCACGAGTCGTCGTGCGTTGGCGTGGTGCGACGGCGGCATTGTTGACCAGAGCGTGCAGCGGGCCCTGCCACGCGTCTTTGACGCGACGAATCTCCTCGCGTGACGAAGCATCGAACGTAAGGCCGCGAACCCGGCCTCCCGTCTCGGAGCGGACGCGTTCGACCTCTTGCTCCACCTTGCGCTCATCACGTCCGCAAAGCACGAGCTCGAGTGACGCGTCGGCGGCTAACGCAACCGCGATCTCATGACCTATCGCGCCCGTCGCTCCAGTCAGCAGCACCACGTCCCACGCCTCTTGCATCGCGACCTCCTTTTTGGGCAGGTAAGCACAAGCGAGTGCAACGCTCGCACGAGGCGACGCGAGAGACTAGACACCAAAGCGGGAAACGAGGGCCACAACCACTCCGCCAGGTCAGTCGTGGCGCCTGCCGCGCGGCAGCCGTTCTGCGTGCCGTCCTTGCAACGTCATTCGGCGGCGCGCGTGAATCGACAAAGCGCCAGCGCCATGGGCAGGCGGGATGAGTTGATGCGGTTTGCTGCCGATCAGATCGCCCCGTCCTGCGCGCAGCAAGGCCTCGCGTGCGAGACCGTGCTGCTCGGGATCCCAATACTGCAAGAGCGCTTTCTGCATGCGCTTCTCTTGCATCGTCTTGGCCGTGTAGACAGGCGCGCGCGAAAAAGGATCGCGCCCGGTGTAGTACATGCTCGTCGCCATCGACATCGGTGTCGGAATGAAGTCCTGCACCTGACGCGGGCGCAGACCACGGCCCTTGAGATAAAGCGCGAGGCCGATCATCGACTCGAACGAAGAGCCTGGATGTCCAGAGATATAGTAAGGGACGAGGTGTTGCTCTTTGCCGCTCTTCTCGCTCGCGCACGCGAACATGTCGGCAAAGCGCTCGTAACTCTCGACGCCCGGCTTCTTCATCTTGTCGAGTACATCTTCGTCGATGTGCTCGGGTGCGACGGACAGCTGGCCACCGGTGTGATGACGCGCGAGTTCGTCGATGAATTCTGGGCTTTTCGCCGCGAGGTCATAGCGCACGCCCGAAGCGATGAAGACCTTACGAACCCCTGGTTCCTTGCGGACTTTCTTGAGCAAGTCGATCAACGGGTCGTGATCGGTGACGAGGTTTTCGCAGACGCCGGGGTAGACGCACGACAGACGTCGACAGGCTTTCTCGATCTTCTCCTCGCGACAATGCATCTTGTACATGTTCGCGGTCGGCCCGCCGACGTCGCTTATCACACCGCGAAAGTCGTCCATGCGGCGTAGCGAACGGATCTCACGCAGCACGCTCTCGGCGGAGCGAGATTGGATCACGCGGCCTTCGTGCTCGGTAATAGAGCAAAAACTGCAGCCACCGAAGCAACCGCGCATCGTGACGATCGAATGCTTGACGGTCTCGAAGGCCGGAATCGGTTCCTGGTAAGAAGGATGAGAGCGACGCTGAAATGGCAGGTCGTACAGCTCGTCCATCGTGCCCGTATCGAGCGGTTCGGCAGGCGGATTGAGATAGATCGCTTCGTGACCGTGCGGCTGTAAGATCGGCCGGCCGTTGCCGGGATTGGTCTCGAGCTGAAACGCGCGACTCATCTCGCTGAAGGCTGCCCGCCCGTCCTCACTATCGACGCTGACCTCTTCATAGCTCGGCAAGCGCACGCACTTGCGATCGGTCACGAACCGACTGGCCTCGAGGCTTTCCCACTCGCCTTTGCGCAACACGTAGCCCGTGCCGCGCAGATCGCGCACTTGCTCGATGCGGTCGCCCTTCTTGAGCCGCTCGGCCAACTCCCAAACGGGCCGCTCGCCCATGCCGAAAATGATCAGGTCCGCTTTGGCATCGAGCAGCACCGAGCGCCGAACTTGCTCGCTCCAGTAATCGAAATGCGCAATCCGTCGCAGCGACGCTTCGATGCCACCGAGCACGAGCGGAACGCCGGGAAACGCGCGCCGCGCCAAGTTCGAGTACACGATCGCTGCGCGATTGGGACGCATGCCGGTCTTGCCGCCGGGGGAATATTGATCGTCCGAGCGCACCTTCTTTTGGGCCGTGAGCTTGTTGAGCATGCTGTCGAGGTTGCCCGCGGTAATCCCGACGAACAGCTTCGGTGCGCCCATCGCCAGAAAATCATCGACCACGTCCCAGCGAGGCTGCGAAATGACGCCCACGCGAAAGCCGCGGCCCTCGAGAAAGCGACCGATCAGCGCTGCGCCAAACGCGGGATGATCGACATAGGCGTCGCCGTTGATGAGCAGCACATCGAGCTGATCCCAGCCGCGTGCCTCCATCTCCGCACGCGACGTGGGAAGAAAGGCCGTCAGCTCACGCCGCTGGGCCTGTCCTTTGCTTTTGAGCTCGACGAGCTTGGCCATGGCCGGCAGAAGGTAGCAGGGTCATATCGCGCACGCTGTGCTTGCGATGCGCTCCACTTCTCGTAAGCCTCGTGGTTCGTGCGCCAAGGAGATCGTGTAGACGTCGAAGTTAAGGGCCTTTCCAGCGAAGGAACGGGCCTTTCCGAGCTCTCTGGCCAGCGTGTGGAGATCACGGGAGTTTTCACAGGCGAGCGGGCTCGAGTCCGCATCGAACACGTGGCCCGGCGCACACAAACCGTGTTCGCGCGCCTCGATCAGCTGCACGACAAGCACCCAGCGCGCCGCCCGATCGCCTGTCCATCGCACGAGTTCGCCGGTGGCCACTGCTCTGGTTGCGCCTTCATGGCGCTCGATGAGAGCGCGCAGCGCGAGGCCAAGCGGGACGCGCTGCGTGAGCTTGGTCTCCACGTAGACGAGGTTCTCGCGAGCGGCCCCGCTTTCGGTTACCGCTGGTCGAGCAAGCGAACGGCGTTCCGAGCCCGCGTCGGCCTGCGCCTCGGCAGCTACGCGCGCGGCTCGCACGCGCCCGCGTTCATGCGCGACTGTCGCGTCGATCATCCGCGAATCGTCGAAGCGTTCGCGGAGCTCGAGAAAGTGGCCCAAGAGCTCGGCATCGTCGCCTTCGACCAAGCGCGGGGCACGGGCGACCTGCGACACGTTTGGGCAAAAACGAATGGCAGCGAAGTCATTCTGACGTTGATCACCGTGAGCGAACAGAGCAAGGCCGCTGAGCGCTTGCCTGAGCGGCTCTCCGTGGCCGGCGTCGCGCACAACGTGCAAAGCTCGCAGAGCAATGCCGTGCGTGGTACCCACGTTCGACCACTCAAGGGTGTGCAAGAGCTGCATACGACGATTGCAGGGCACGATATCGAGATCGGCGCGCTCGGCTTTCTGCAGCCCAATCCGGCCGCCATCGAGCTCGCCTATCGTGATCTCGTAAGTCACGAAGAGAGCGCTGCCGCAGATGCTGCCGGCGCCCACGGCGGAGCGTCGGGACTCGCCTTCGACCTCTACGCTGGCGCGGGCATTACGACCCGACTGTTGCGTGAGCGTTTTGCCGAGGTGGTGCCGTGCGAATCGTACGCAGAGAGCGCGCTCGCGCTGGGCATAGAGCCGACCTCGGTCGAGGCCTTTTTGGCGGAGCGACTCGCGCGTTCCGAACGGACCACGCCACAATTGGTCATCGCGAACCCGCCTCGCAAGGGTTTGGGCGAAGCGGTGTGCAAGCAATTGCTGGAGCTCGCACCAGAGCAACTGGGGATCATGAGCTGTGGACCAGCCGGCTTGGCCCGAGACTTGGATTTTCTCAGCGCGCGCTATCGCCTTACTTCGTTGAAGGCCTACGACACACTTCCGCAGACTCCGCACGTAGAGTTGGTGGCGAAGCTCGTACGAGTCTGAGACTGCGCAAGTAAGTAGCGCGTCAGAGTCAGCGACGCTCGAACGCGCAGAGCCGTGGCCAGCAGAGTTGCAGGCGGGCAATCCTCAGGTCGAGCACGGTTCTCACGAACATCAGCGATGTGGGCAAGTGTCACTCGTTTAGACCATCGGGCGCACAACCGATGCGCGAGGAGTCCGTAAGCGCTTCTACAGTGCGGTTCGTTTCTCAAGTATCAATCTGTTTTTGCATGCTCTGCGCATGCGAGAATTTCATGGTTGATGAGGCGATGGACGACTCTGCTTCTCTTGGCGCTGACGTACGGAGGTTGCGCCGAGGACGTCACTACGAAGATCGCTGTCGGCCCCTCCGCCTCAGTTCGCTATCACCTGGTTCAGCGAGCGGTAGACGAGATCAACGAAGAGATTGGCGAAGAGGTGTTCGAGCTAGTGGCCATCACCGGTGATGCGCCGAGCCATGACTGGGCACCCATCGTGATCGTCGATCAACTGGACGAAGGCGTAGGAGCCGAGGTCAGGCATCATCGTGACGGACTGCAGATTCGGATCACGATGCGCACCAACGTCGTGCAACTCGCGCACGAGTTCGGCCACGCCGCCGGACTCGAGCATATTCGCGATCACAACAACCTGATGTTTCGCAGCGCCGATGAGCTGAAGCTCAATGAGATGCAGCGCGCTTATCTACGTGACATGCGAGAAGCCCCATGACGGACTCGCGCGCGCAAGCGTTGATGTGCGACGCGGCGCTGACGTTATCCTCCACTTCCCGTGTCCAGCGCGCATGCTATGCGACGCTATGCCCTCGATCGCACTGCAGCCCGTAGGCCAAGAAGCAGCACCGATCCTCGCCAATCTTTTCGAGTTTTATTGTCATGATCTCAGCGCTCATTTTGCGCTGCGCATCGGCGCTGACGGACGCTTCGGCTATCCACATCTGTCCCTATATTGGGAACAGCCGGAAAGTCGCTTCGCTTTCTTCATCATGGCGGACAACGAACTCGCGGGCTTCGCACTCGCCACTCGCGGCTCGTCCGCGACGCGCGATCGCTCCGACTTCGACGTGGCGGAGTTCTTCGTCCTGCGCATGCATCGCAGGCTCGGAATCGGAGCCGTCGCCGCAGCTCAACTTTGGGATCGCCTGCCCGGTCATTGGGTGGTGCGCGCCGCCATCAAGAACGAAGCTGCGGTGGTCTTCTGGAGGCGAGCCGTCTCGAACTATGCGCGAGATGAACATATCGAGCGCACCCTCACGGTAAACGGCGTCACGCGTCAGGTGTTCGAGTTCGAATCGCACACCGTCTGACAGCCCATGGGATGGGTCCGGTGCGGACGCGGCATTGCAAAGGCGAATGCCCGCTCCGCGATGAACCTACCGAACTCTAGGCTTAGCCGTGCCAGCTTTCCGGACCGAAGTTATTAGCAGCGCCGAGACCTTCTCGGCTCAGTGGGCTCGGTGATATAAGATGCGCCGACTTGGAAAGCCCCATTTCCACATCTCCGCCGGCGCCTTATGTCGGGCGCCGACGAAAATTCGGTGCCCCGCTCACGCTGCTCCTGGTCGCGCTGTTCACGGTCGGCGGGGCGAGTACCGCTTTGTGGCTGGCGCGCTGGGCCGATCCGAATCTGCGTTCCGTGCTCGCCACGGGCCCAGCATTGCTGAGCGGCGCGGCATGCGTCGTGCTGACATCGATCAATGTCGTGCTGCGCTGGTTTCGGTGGCACTTTTTGGTGCGGCGGTTTAGCCGTTCATTGACCACACGCGACAGCTTCGCCGTCTACCTCGCTACGCTGCCTTCGATCGTCACGCCTTTCCTACTGGGCGAACTCGTACGCGTGCTGCTGCTGCGCAAACGCGTACAAATTCCAGCCACTTTTTTGGTTCGCATCTGGTTCGCGGAGCGCTCGCTCGAGGCGAGTGTCTTGCTTACCTTCTATTTGTGGTGCGTGGCGTCGACCTGGGGAGCCATCGCCACGCTCGCGCTGTTGTTGGCTACGCCCGCTCTCTACAACCTGGCATTGCCGAAATCCGCGGCAGGGGCGCGCACGTGGCTGAGCCTCAGCACGTTGGCCATCACGGTGGTCGCGTGGCTGTTGCCCATCGTCGGCTTATTCATCGCGCTGCAGCTATTGGCGCCGCTGCCTACGCAGTTCGCCGTCGCCGTGCGAGCGTTCACCGCAGGGACGCTGCAGGGCGGATTGACAGGGCTACCGCTCGGCGTCTTCGTCACGGGCTCGACGATGATAAGCCAGCTGATTCAGTTCGAGGTGCCACCCGCCGAAGCCACGACGATCGTGTTGTTGTATCGGGCGGCGACTTCGTGGTTCGCAGTCTGCCTTGGGCTCGCGGCGTTGTGGCTCTACCGCAAGCGGTTGCGCGCGATGATCTCGGGAGGCAGCGCAGACCACTTCGACGAAATCGCCTCTGAGTACGAAGACGAGATTCCGGCTCATGTGCGGGAGCGTCTGTTGCGCCGAAAGATCGGCTACATCCAGAACCAGCTACTTGAAAGCGGGGTTCGCGAACGGGCGCATGGCTTGGACTTGGGCTGTGGCCAAGGCTGGTATTTCATCGAGTTTGCACGCCTCGGCTATCAGATGGACGGGCTCGATTACTCCGGCGAACAAGTGGAGCGTGCGCGACTGAACTTGCGGCAAAGCGGAATCCACGGCGCAGACGCTGACCAAACACTGGTTCAAGGCGACGCGATGGCCCTGCCGTATCCAGACAACAGCTTCGACTTCGCCTACAGCATCAACGCGTTCCACCACATTCTCGCTCCGAATGGCCAACGGCGCGCGTTTCAAGAAGTGGTGCGCGTGTTGAAGCCAGGGGGCGTTTTCGTGCTCCACGAGATGAACACACACAACCCCGTGTTTCGACTCTACATGGGCTACGTATTCCCGCTTTTGAAGAAGATCGACGAGGGCAACGAGATCTGGCTCATGCCCGACAATCTTCCGAAGCTGCGCGGTGCCAAGTGGTTGCCCGAGCACAAGTACTTCACGTTCCTGCCCGACTTCGTACCTTCCATCGTGCAACGTTTGCTCGGCGGACTCGAGCGGCGCCTAGAGCGTTCGTCCTTCGGACGGTTCAGCGCTCATTACCAAGCGTGTCTAGTCAAAGAGCGCTGAGATCACTCGAGAGATATGACTGACGGCCCGAACCGCATAGAAGCGCTGTTTGAAAGTCCTGAGGTGCGGCGAGGCTTCGCCTGGGTGTTGGGCGTGATGCTCGCGGTCACGCTGCTCAAGGGTTTTCGTCTACCCAACCAGTACTCGGCCACGCATTTCGTCTTCAACTACAGCAGCGGTTTCGTGCGGCGGGGGCTGGTCGGCGAAACGATGCAGCGCCTCTTGGGAGCGCGCGCTTTCACGTACGGCACGTTTGTCGCTTTTGCCTTCGCGCTGTTCGGCCTGGCCACGTTGGCGCTCGTGTTGTGCGTGAGACGCGTCGCCGCCGCGGCGCCGACCGATCCAGTATTTCGCTGCGCCTTGCTTGTTTTTGTCAGCTCGCCGGCGCTCGTCTTCTTGGTGCACCTGGTCGGATATCTCGATTACATCGGCTTGATTGCCGTGCTTTTCGTGTTGTTGTGGAGCTGCCGATCGCGCTCGAGGTACGCGTTGTTTTATGCGATCGCGGCTTGCACGGTCGCGTTTGCGTTCATTCACGAAATCTTGGCCGTGATGTTCGTGCCGATGTTCTGCTTCGTCATGTTGTGTCACCTGCTTCGCCACTGGCCGACACAGACGCGACAGCAGCGGAGCCTCATGTTTGTACATGCCGCGTTCGTGGTGTTGATTGCGTTCGGCCTCTCCGGCGTGGTCAGCACACGCGGTACGCGCGATGCAGC
>WUUC01210887.1_pt1 | contig 20387 bp, 13 predicted proteins | sample 6278441 | NCBI WGS metagenome assembly WUUC01 (sample SAMN13675441, study PRJNA597444) | soil metagenome | isolation source: soil | place: USA: Washington | collected 2017-10
GCGCCGTTGATCGCCCAGAACCACGGCTTATCGCGCTCGTCGAACTGCATGAAGCCAAACGGCAGCAGAAGGCCGAGCCCGGTGCCGGCGAGCGCGACGAGCGGTACGAGCAAGCCGACGCGCAGCGCGAGCGGCAAGCCGAGCGCGCTGCGAAACACAGGACCCATCGCGAGCGAGACGCCCGCGCACACGATCGGCGCGAGCCAGATCAGCCGCCGCGTGAGCGAAGCCGGCATGCGACCCGCGAGCCGCGCGCCCAAGCCTGCGCCCGCGAGCAGCGCTGCCAAGACGATCGCGGCAGCGTTACTTGGGTGACCGACGAACAGGATCGAAGCCTGAATGAAAGGCACTTCGAGCAGCATGAAGCCGACGCCGATGAGCGCGAAGTAGCCGCTGCCGCGCCACAACCCAGCGCTACGCTCGCGCTTCTTCATCAGCACGAACGGCGTGAAGAAGAGGATCAGCACCGCGCCCGTGAGCAGCGCGAGCAACAGCCGCAACAGCGCGATCGACTCGAGGTTCGGGTCGGTGGGCGCGATCGACGTTGGATCGTCGCCGAAGCGGAACAAGTGGCTGGCTTGAAAGAAGAACGGGCGGTCATCGACCGGCGGCGCGAGATCGAAGCCCGCGCCCGCGAAGCGCTCGGCGCCGACTTGCATCACCGCACCGACCAAGCTCGGCGGCTGACCCGGCACCGGCGGCCACTGCCGAACGAAGCCGCGCTCGTGCGCGACATGGTCGGCGCGCTCGCGTGCGTTCGCAGTCAGCGGTTCTTTACCGATGATCAGGTTGCCGATCCATCCGCCGTTCAAGAGCACCATGTGCTCGCGCGGCGCCGCAGCGCCTTCGGCAGCGAGCGCGGCTTCGGCGAGCAGCATCAGCCGCGCGGACTCGAACGGCTGCACGCTATCCGTCCAGCGGCTGATCGAGAGCACGCCGCCGGGGCGCAAGCGCGCGAGGTACATGCGCAGCGCCTCGACCGTATAGAGGTAGTTCTCGGAGAGCGCGTAGGCGCCGGCCGCGGTCGCCGTCCAGGTGTCGACCAGCGAGATCTGGATCAAGTCGTAGCGGCGATCGGTGCGCGTCAGGTAGCTGCGACCTTCGCTCCGCACGGCGCGAACGCCAGGGCGCCGATAGATGTCGCCGGAGAACGCAGCCATCGGCCCGGTCATCAGGTCGAAGATCGCGCCGTTGATCTCGACCGCGTCCACGCTACGCGCGCCCGTGGCGAGCGCGGTGACGATGTCGCGCCCACCACCCGCGCCGAGGATGCACACGCTCTGTGGCGCCATGATCTGGTGCGCGGCGCTCGTCACGTCGAAGAGCAAGTGCGAGAGGTCTTCGGGCCGTCCCGGCAGGCGCTCGATGGGAGTGCCCGCGGAGCCATCTTGATCGAGCCAGCGCTGCTCGTGTGGCCGAGGCTGAAAGCGCGCGCCGTAACCCCAACCCCAAGGAACATCGGGCCGCGGCGAGTGAATCGGGCGCTCGAACAACGTGATGCGCGCCGTCGCTGTCCAACGCTCGAGCAAGGGCTTGCTCTGCCCCTCTTCGTCGTAGGTCTTCGAGTAGCGCACGGTGTAAGGCGTCGCCCACGCAAGGCTCGCGAGCAGCGCGAGCGCGGGCACGAGCCAGCTCGCAGGCTTGAGAAAGCCTGCCTGCACGGCGAGCGCGAGCAATGGCAGAAGACCGATCGCCGCGATCACGCGCGGCGTGTCGATCGTCGAGAGCAACGGGATGACGAGCACGGCGCCCGCCATCGCGCCCAGCAAGTCGGCCGAGTACATGCTCGCCACCGCGGCGCCCGGCGCTGACATCAGCAGCACGCAGACCGCCGCGCCAAGCGCGCACATCGGCAGCAGCATCGCGAGCATCGCGCTGCCCATCCACGCGTCGTCGCCCAGGCCGAGCGCGAACAAGAACGTTCGCGCCTTGACCAGCACCACGACCGAGAGCGGTATCGTCAGCGCGGCGAAGACCAAGAGGCGTGGCAGCAGCTTCGGCGATGGCGGTCTGCGCGCGAGCCAAGCGCCGGGCGCCCCGATCCCGAGCATCGCGATCGAGACCGAGAGAAACGCGAAGTGGTACCAGAACACGACGCTGAGCAGCCGCGTGACCGCGATCTGATACAGCAGCGCGCTCGCGCTCACGAGCGCGATGGGGATGAACGAGAGGGCTTGAGCTCGAACGGTCTTCACGTCTTGGTAGGTCGTCTTCGTACGACGAGAAAGCGCGCGCTCCTAGAGCGCCCGGCTGGCGAACGGTTGCGTTGGCTCTCTCGGAACCGTCTTAATGCCGGCCGTGGCGGAGCGGCGTGGTCGAAGTCGGTCGGGCGGATCGAACATGGTGGCGCCTGCGCCTTCGAGCAGCTCAGCGCTGTGGCTGGCGCGCGGCATCCTGCTCGCCGCGATCGTATGGACTTACGCGCCGAGCTTGCGGTTCGCGCCGATCTCGCTCGACGACGCAGGGCAGCTCGCGGCCGCCGCGGATCAACAGCTCAGCCAAATCTGGGAGGTGGACCGCTACGGCCACTTTCGCCCGATCAAGAGCGCGCTGTTCTGGCTGTGGGCCCACGGGCCGACTGACTGGGGCAGCGTGCGAGCGGTGTTGCTCGCCGTCTTCGTGCTCTCGACGGTGCTCGTCGAGCGCCTCGCTGCACGCGTGAGCGGTTCACCGATGCAGGGCTTGCTGATCGCTGCGTGTTGGGCGCTGCACCCGGTGATGCCAGCGGCGGTCGCGTGGTTGTCGGCGGTGCACGTCGTGCTGTGCCTCGTCGGTCTGCTGATCTACCTCGAGTGCGCGCAACGCTCGCTCGACGCTACGCCCGCGCGTTCGTACCGCTGGCTTGCGATCGCGCTGGTGAGCCTCGGCGTCTCGCTGATGACGCATCAGCTTGCAGTGCTGGCGCCGGTGCTGCTCTGGCTGCTGCTGCAACAGAACAACGCGCCGAGGACCAGCTCACCGCGGATCGTCTACGCGAGCTCGGCCGTGCTGATCGCGCTGTGGCTCGCGATCACGCTCGCGACATCGAGCTTGCTCGCGCAGTACCGCTCCGCCGAACAGTCCGGCTGGCCGATGAGCGCGAGCGCAGCGCGCTACGTGTGGCAGCACGCGCTGTGGTGGCTCTCGCCGGCCGGTCACTTCGGCGTGCTGCTCACCGATCGACCCGAAGCCCACCTGCTCGCGAGCGCGCTCGCGTGGCTGGCGCTGCTCGGTGCTTGCGCTCTGTGCTGGAAGCTTCGACGCCGCGACCCTGTGCTGGTCTTCGGCCTCGCGTGGTTCCTGATCACGCTGGCGCCGTATGCGAACTTCCTTCCGGTCGGCAACACACCGCTAGGCATGCACTACATCGCGGTGCCCGGAGTCGGGCTAAGCATCGCGCTCGTGCGCGCGCTAGCAGTGCTGATCGAGCGCGTTGCGAGCGCGCGTCCATCCGCAGCGCGTGCTCTGCCGTGGGTGCTCACGGCCGCGCTCGCCGCGCACTGGCTGCCCACGACGGCGCGCGCGGTCGCTGCGTTCGGCGACGAAGAGCAGCTCTTCGCACAGACCGTCGCGAATCATCCGGATCAAATCGAAGCGCTCGTGAACCTCGCCTCGGCGCAGCTCGCGCGCGGCCGCTACGAAGTCGCCGCCGCAACGCTCGAGCGCGCGCAGCGGCTCGCGCCCGAGAACATTGGCGTCGTGCACAACCAGTTCTCGCTGCGATGGCAGACGGGCGCGTTCGCAGAGGCGCTCGCGCTGCTCGACAGCCACCCGCGCATCGCAGCACGGCCCGAGTTTCAACTGGCACGCGGGCAAACGCTCATTCGCCTGGGCCATCATGCCGAAGCGATCGCCCCGCTGCAGACCGCGTTCGACTCGAAGAGCACCGCGATCAGCCCAGAGCAGCGCTTCGTCGGCGGCACGCAGCTGTTGCTGGTGCTGCTCCAGAGCGACAGGCCCGCCGACGCCGAACGCTTTTATCGACGCCTGCTGGTCGAGTACCCAGAGCGCGAAGAGCTGCGCGCGATGGAGAGCATGTGGCGCCGGTAGGATTCAGTACGGTAAGCCCGGCACGTTCAGCTCGATCGAGTACAGCGCAGTGCGCGCCGTGATGAAGAGCGTCTTGCGCTCGGCACCCCCGAACGCAGCGTTCGACGGTCCTTGCGGCACGCTGATTGCGCCGAGCGGATCGCCGTTCGCTTTCCACACCTGAACTTGGCCGCCGCCGGTCGTGTACAGGTTGCCGGCGCAGTCGATCGCGAAGCCGTCCGAGCCGCCGCCCGTATCCACGTGCAGCGAGCTGTCGCCCAGGCTGCCATCCGCGTTCACTGGGAACTTCAAGATCATCGAGCTCGTCGAGCCGACGTAGAGCGTGCGCTCGTCCGGCGACAGCGCGATGCCGTTGGGCTTGTCGAGCGTGCCAATCACCAGGTGCACGACGCCGGCCGGCGTCACGCGGTAGACGTTCGTCGCGCCCGTCTCGGAGTCGCGCGGTGGCAGCTGATAGTCCGGATCGGTGAAGTAGATCGTGCCGTCGCTGCGCACGGTGAGATCGTTGGGCGAGTTGAAGCGCTTGCCGTCGTAGCGCAGCGCGGTCAGCGGCGTGCGCATCGCGGTCGTCGCGTCGAAGCGCGAGAGGCTCTGCACGTCGTGCGAGCACGCGAGCACATCGCCCTCGAGATCGAGCGCGAGGCCGTTGCTGTTGCCCATTTCCGCGAACACGCTGAACGCGCTCGGCGGCGTGAGCTTTCGGATCCGCGCGGGCGGGCCAAGGTTGCTATTGGCCGAGCCGAAGTCCATGTCGGTGAACAGCAACACACCTTGATCTGCGAGCCACAGCGGACCTTCGAGAAACACGAAGCCCGCTTGCGAGCCCGGCACGATCGCAGCGGTGCGTTGGCCCTCGGGCGGAAGCGGATCGCCGAACACGGTGCCGGCCGGCGGGCACACGCGCGCTGCGAGCGGTTGCGTTGCGCCCGCATCGCTGCCTGCATCGAGCGCAGGCATCGCAGCACCGCCGCCATCCATCGGCGGCATCACCATTCCGCCCGCGCCGCCAACGCCGCCCGTGCCGCCAGCGCCGCCCGAGCCCGTGGTGCCGCCCGTGATCTCGCCGCCTTGTCCACCCGCGCCGCCGGAAGGCGTGCCGCCGACGCCACCCGCGCCGCCACCGCCGGTTCCACCACTCGGAAGTCCGCCGCCGCTGCCGGCCTGGACCGCGCCATCGGTGTGGCCGCAACCGAAGAGAGCAAACATCAAGCCCAACCGCAGCAACGCACGCATCGCCGACCTCCGCGCTCGAAAGCGTGCGCGAGCTTGTGACCGTTTGCATCCGGGCTTGAGCTGAAAGCAACGCAGCTCACTGCGATGACCTTCGAAGCACACCGGCGTTGTGGGCACGGGTCGAATGCCGAACCCTCTTCGAGCAGCTTCGCGAACAGCTCGCGGCTCGGAGACGTCAAAACGTTGCCAAGCCCGCGGTGAGACGCGCGAGCTCTGCCTTGGGCCGCTTTCCTGCGGCGAGCGTGCCGAAGCCGGGGAAGCCTCCGTACGAAAGCGCGTCGCGCAGCATGCCCACGAATGAAGGCTCGCCCGGCGCATGCAGCACGTCACCGTCGGCTGCTGCGTTGGGTATGAGCATCGTGTACGCCGGCCCGCCGCTGATTTCTTCCTTGTGGTACGCGTCGGGCGCGAGCGAGAGCTGGTAGGGCTCGTCTTCGTCTTCTTGATTGTCTTCGTCGAAGACGAGCACGTAGCTCGCGGGCGAGACCACCAACGGATCGAGGATCGCCTCACCAGGAGACTTCCATCGGGTGTGCTGCCCGCAGAAGTCCACTTCACCGACGACCGTGTAGAACGCGCAGATTGAGAGCGGGGTCGAGCCCACCTTCTTCTCGAGCGACGCGATCAACCGCGCGACGTTGGGTTTGGCGGCAACGAACGCGCGCTTGGGTCGCGCAAACTCGTAGCCGCCATCGACGAGGCGCTCGTGAACCAGCTCAACCGACGCGCGAACACGACGCATGGTCTCCATCGCGACGTCGACTGCATCACCGAACACCTTGGGCTCGCGCACTTTCGGTCCGAGCCGCGTCATCTCGCGCCACACGGCCGCATGCTCGCCTGCGCGGTAGCGTTTGAGCCACGGACCTTTGCCCGTCGCCTGCGCTAGGCCGCGAGCCCACGTCACGTCCGGCGCGCTCTGCTCGGGCTTGGGCGCTGCCTTGGGCTTAGCTTTGGGCTTCGGCTTGGTTCTCCCGTAGCCCTTTTCGCCCTTGAGAGGAACCGCGGTCTCGACCTTGGCGCGCGGCACCATGATCTCATCGCTCGAATAGCCCAGCTTTTTCCAGCGATCGCGAACCTTGGCGTCGCGCTTGAAGTACGGCGCGAACGTGAAGCCAAGGCGCTCGTATTCATCGCCGCGCAACTCGATGACCATCTTGAGGAGATAGTCACCGGCCGCGTTTACCGAAAGAATATTGGTGAAATTAGGATGGAGCTCTCCATCCTTGAAGTATCTGCGGAAGCCTTTCTTGATGTCCTTGATGCCCTCCGCATCCAGCGCCTTCCCATAGTGAGCTTCGATCATCTTCTGTGCGGTGCTTGCCATGGCATCCGCGTCCCAGGCGCAGAACGCGGCGAGGAGCTCGACTTCGTGTGGATGGCGCTTGGGCACGGTAACGCTCCTCTTGGCCGCACTACTTGGAAGCCTCGTACTCCGGCAAATGCTTGCTCCACGGCAGCTGGCGCGCGATGAGGTCCGCAAAGATCGCGCGGGTGAACGGGACCTTTACGGTCGTCGCGCGATCGATCACGGCTTCTTGCCAGCTCAGCTCTTGGGCGCAGGCGGCGTCGGCCTTCGTCTCCGTGCCGCCTTCGAGGTCCTCCAGCATGTCGCCGAGCGCGTCCTGGCAAGTCTCGAGCGCCTTGGTCGCACAATCCGGCGTTGGATCCTTCGCTGCCTGCAGCACCAGCTCGAGCGCGTCGAGCACCTCGAGCCCGGGCAGAGACATGTCTTGGTGCGTCATGCCCGCAGGCGGCGTGCTCGTCGCCTTCTTGAAGGCCTCGAGCGCTTTGTCATCGGGCGCCTCGCCCGTCTCTGCGAAGCGCCAAGCACGCGCGAGCGCTGCATCGGCGATGTCGCCGTCCGGGTCGGCCGCGCCGAGCGCGCCCGCAGCAGCGCCCGTCTTATAGCTAAAACTGGCTAACTTATACAAGTCCAGTACGTGCTCGACGCAGGCGCACCCCACCGCGACGCGTCCCTGCTTCGTGAGCCGGTCGAGCAGTGTGTCGAGCTCAGGCATCGGCTACTTCTTCTTTCCGTACTTCTTCTTGTAGAGGTCGAGGTACGGATCGAATGCCGAACCTTCCTTGAGCAGCTCTTCGAACATGGCGCGGCTCGGCTTCTTCTTGCCCGCCGCGAGCGCGTGCTCGACGACGGAGAGGTGCCACGCCTGTTCCTTCTTGCCGACCTTGGTCGGGATGTCGTTCTTGTCGTCGCCGATGCCCATATTGCGCACGGTGTTGGAGACGCCGACCTCGGCCATGGTGATCGCCTGTTCGATGTGCATCCCGTCCTCTACGTCGGTCGCGCGCAGCGCGTGGTAGACGGCCTTGCAAGCGCCGCGACCCGCGGAGGAGACGGTCTTGGCCGCCTTCTTGTGGAGGATCTTCGCCTTGATCCACTTCTCGATGGCTTCGCGCGTGGGCTTGTCCGGCGTCTTGCCCGCGACAAAGCCCCAGCCCAGCTCGAGGCCGAGCTCGACGAGATCTTTGTCCGCCGGGTACTTGCCCGTCGCGCCGACGTCTTTGACGGTGAGCTTGAAGTTGCCGAGCTCGTAGAGCGGACGCACGCGCTCGATCGCGACGCAGGCGACGGCAACGCGCATCTCCTTCGACAGCTTCGGCCAAACCTTGTCGAGCTTGCTAAAACTCAGTGCCATGTCTCTCTCCGCAAGATTGAGCTGCGCACTCGGCTCAGCGCGCGCGCATGGATGGGTCGACGCGATTGATGTTACCCGACTCCGTCAGCGCGTCGTTGCAGCCCGAGCAGCACGGTCGCGAGGGGCCCATCGCGGTGATGGTCTCGCCGTCCTGCGTCGAGTTTTGAGCGCGCTGCTCGGCGTGGTGCTCGGTACGCCCGTTCGGGTTGTTCTCGTTGCGCTTCTGGTAGGGCTCGGCCGATTGGCCGTCGGCGCTGCGGTTCTGCATGAGGCCGTCGCGCGACTCTGGCTCGCCGCGCCGGCGCTGCGCGGCGTTGCGCTGCTGCAGGCCGTTCGGCTGCCGGCCGTTGTGCGTGGCGCCTAGGTTCGGCTGGCTCGTGCGGGGAGATTCGCTCCTCAACATGCCGCGCCGCACGGAGCGCGGAGGCCGGCCGTTGTTGGTGCTCGCCGTAACGATCACCCTGTGTTGCGCGTTGGGCGCGCGGCCGGTCCGCACGATCGCGACGCAGATCGTCGTAGCGGAAGCCGTGCGCGGGTTCATCCGGTTCTCGAGCTGCGTGGCGCGTGCGACGCAGAATTGGCGCTGCTGTGCTGGCGTCATCTCACCGAGCGGGATGAGCGGGCGACCGCGGCCATCTATCAGGCCATCTCGGCGCGCTTGCTCGAGCACCGCTTCCGCGCGTGCGCAGGCGAGACCGAACAGGTCGACGTCGCGCAGAGGATTACCGTCCTGCGCATACGCGTAGAGGTTGTGTCCGCCTTCGAGATCGACCGGGTCGCTCTGCAAGTAGCGACCGAGCTCGGGGCTGTAGTAGCGGTTGCGGTTGTAGTGCAGGCCGGTCTCGGCGTCGTAGTAGTGACCGGGGAAGCGCAGCGGTTGGTGGAAGTCCTCGCCGACCGTCACCTTGGCGAGCCCGAACGGCTCGATCTCGGCCTGCCAAACCAGCTTGCCCTTTTCGTCACGCACCTCTTCGGGCACGCCGAGGTGATTGGTGACGTAGGTGTAGTGCTTGCCGCTGTCGGGCTCGGCGTCTTTGCTGTCGAAGTCGACGAAGCCGAACGGCACGAGCGCGCGATCGAGATCCGCGTAGAGGTAGATGCGCAGCGCGCCGTTCGGGAAGACCTCGGCGGCGAGGCGATCGCGGCAGTAGTAATAGGTCCACGTGTCCGCGCCGACCTTCTTCTCCGTGCGACGGCCGAGCGCGTCGTACTTGGCGGACCAGCGCAGGCCGTCGGAGCGCTCGATGCGCTGCAAGCGATCGAGCTCGTCGTAAAAGTAGTGCGTGGAGCCGCGCGGGCCGCGGCGCTCGGCGATGTGGTCGCGCTCGTCGTAGACGAAGTAGTCGTCGTGGACGCGGTAGAGGCGGTTGCCGTTCTGCAACCAAATGCCGTGGTCGGTCGCGGGCGCAGCCGGCGCCGGGCCATCCGGCGGCTTGGCGCCGCGGTGCAAGTCGCCGAAGTACGTGATGCCGGGCTTGCGAATCAGGTTGCCAGCGGCGTCGTACGCGTACTCCTCGGGCGTCGCGTCACCGGGAGGATGCACGCGGATCACCCGATGCATCGCGTCGTACTCGTAGCGCGTCATCCCACGCTCGCTGTCGATGACCTGCAGCAGATCGCCTTCACCGCTGTAGCGGTAGTGCGCCGCTTGCTGCTTTCCCCCAGCGTCGACCGACAGACGCACGAGCACGCGACCCATGGGGTCGTATTGAACGGTCTCACGCGAGCCGTCAGCGAGCTCCTTGCGGATGACGCCCGAGCCGCAGCTGCGCACACGGTGCACGCGCTCGCCGGGCGCGACGATCATCTGCGTCGCGCCGTCGCGGAACGGGTAGTACTGCAACGCGAAGCGCTCGAGCACCGAGCTCGTATCGACGCGACCCCAGGTCAGCTCGTGCTCCACGCCTTTGCCATCGCGCAGATCGGCGCCGCGAAAGCCGCCGCCCGGCGTCGGTTTGAGCTCGACCGTGCCTGCCGCCGAGCTGTGCTCCGACAGCACGCCGAGCGGCGCGTACTTGAAGCCGTGCACGTCACCTGACGCGAGCGAGCGCTTCTTGAGCAGGCCCTGACCGTCGTGCTCGAAGCGCAAGAGCACGCGGCCATCAGCGGCGGCGCGCTGGACGACATGACCTGCGAAGTCGTAGCTCGAGCGCTCGCGCAAGCGGCCGTGCCTGTGCTGCTCGGTGAGGTTGCGCTCGAGGTCGTAGCGCAAGTCGGTGCGCGTGCCGCCCGCGTCGGTGAGCGCGGTCAGGTTCTCGTCGCGGTCATACGCGTAGGTCGAGGGCTGCTGCAGCGGATCGGTGCTGGCTACGACGTGATTCCACGAGGTCAGCTGGTAGCGCGTGTGCGAACCATCGAAGTCGGTGATGCGGGCGAGGTTGCCATTGGGGTCGTAGTGGAATTGGCGCGCTGGCCCGTCGTGGCGCTCGATGCGAACCAAGATCCCGAACGCATCGCGCACCTCGCGGTGGTTGCCTGCCTCGGCGCGATCGGCGCGCACCAGCTCGATGTTTTCACTGGCAGTGAGGAAGAGGGGTCGCGTGTCCTTGAGCGGCAGCGCGTGCGGCTCGTCGAACAGCTCGCCGAGCTGCCAGCGCGCGGGCGAAGCCGGCGCGACGCCGTGCGGCGACTGCGCGACGACGGGCGCGCGGTGGATTCGATAGCGGCGCGCGTAGAACACGAAGGGATCGAGGTTGGCGCCGGGCGGTGCGCCATTCCCGGTCGGCAGTGAATCGACGTAGTTGTGGCCGGTCTCGTCGAGCTCGTGCGTGAGGATGCTCTTGTCGGGTCGGATCTCGCGCAGCAGCGTGCCCTGCGCGTCGTACTGATACTCGGTCACTCCGCCGCTCGGCGTGATCACGGTCGTGAGCGCGTCGTTGTCATCGTAGAAGTACTGCCAGGTGCCGCCGTTGCCGCGCTTGACGGTCGTCATGCGCGCGTCGCGATCGTAGGCCAGCGTGAGCGCCTCGATGCCGTCGTCGCCGTGCGTTCCAACGCAGCGGCCATGCACATCGTATTCGTAGTGGAAGCTGTAGCCGTTGCGATCGGTGAAGCGGGCGAGACGGCCTTGCTTGTCGTAGGCGTAGCCGAGGTGGTGACCGTAGGGGTCCGTCGTGCGGACGAGGCGGCCGGCGTCGTCGTACTCGTACTCGGCCACGATCTTGTCGTTGAGATCGTGGTCGGGGTCAGTCAGCAGGACTCGCTGCATGCGCGAGAGCGAATCCCACTTCACTCGCAGCGAACGACCGCGCGCGTCGGCGAGCGTCGCAAGGCGTCCCTTTTCGTCGTAGCCGAACGAGACGGCGTGCTCGCGCGTCGACAGGCGCAGGAGCTTCGCGGGCTGAGTCGGCTCATCGAACGCGAAGTGCATCGTGATGCGATCGCCGCCCGCGAGCTCGAAGCGATGCTGATCGATGCGCGTGAATGCGAAGCCCAAGCCTTCCCAGTGCTCGCCGTCGCTTTCCAAGTACGGCAGGTGTGTCTCGGCTCCGTCGGGCGCGACGTAGTGCATTCCATCGAGATCGAAACGCAGCCGGCGGTCGTACTCGAACCTGAACCCGAGCCCGCAACCGGCGTTGTCCAGCCAACGCCGACTGTCGTAGTAGCGCCGCCACAGGAGCTCGAACGCTCCCGGGAGCTGAAATTCGCGGTCGATGCCGACCACCGCGCCGGTGACGACGTCGACCGGATCGCCGACCAAGCGTGGGGAGCGTGCTCCGCGCGCGCAATCCGAGGATCTCGAGGATGACGCAGCCATCAGCCGCAGTTCTCGCAGTTGCGTCGGCGGCGATCGGCGCGCCGCTGTCGCGCACGCGCGACCGCAGCCTTGGCCTTTGCCTTCAGCTTCCCGAAGATCTTCTGCGCCGGATCCGGAAAGTTCGGCATCGGGAAGCCGCCTATCAGCACTGTCGGTGCGCCGGGCACCGTGATCATGCCGGTCGCGCCGGGCGGGATGCCGGGGTCGCTGCCGAGCATCGCGCTCATCACCGCAGCGGCGATGCCTGCAGCCATGTCGGCGGCGCCCGCAGCCGCAGCGATGCCGGATGCAGCAGCGACCGCGGGATCAGGACCGCCGGCCATCGCGTCCATCGCGTTCGCTGCGATGTTCGCCATCGCGACGGCGTTCGCGACGGTGAGCTGCGCCATCAGCGTGGCGCGCAGCGCGGTGCTCTCGGCTTTGGTGCACGCGCGGCACATGTCCAGCATGCGCGCGGCGCGCGTGCCGCGGATGAAGACCTTGCTGCTGCCGGTCACCACTTCGAAGCCGGGGATGAAGCCGCCGCACGTCGGCGCCATGCCGATGTCGCCGGCGCGCGCGGCGGGCATGCCGCCGAGCAGCACGGTGGGCGAACAACCGATGAGAATGGGGCCGAGGCTCGGCAGCGGAACCGGCGGCGCAGGCGGGATCAAGCTGGGCGGGTGCGCGTGCGCGTGCGGCGGACCTAAGTACAAAGATCCCATCGTCGCCGCGGGGAACGAGGGAAGCGCCGCCGCGATGCCGGCGGTCGCGGACGCAAAGCCCGTGTTCATCAGCTCGAGCGGCGCGCCGAGCACGCCGGTCACTGCACTGATCGCACCGGTGACCGCGCGGATCGGCGCGCCCGGCGGCGCCGGCGTCGGCGGATCACCGGTCGCTGGCGGCGTAGGTTCCGTCAGCGGCTTGACGATGTTGTTGGTGACGTTGTCGACGGTGGCCTGCACCGTCTGGCCCAGCGTCGTCATCATGACGGAGGGCATTAGGCCTGCACCTTCGGCTGAGCTTCTTGCTTCTCGAGCTGGTCGACCGCTTGCAACTCGAGTTGCGTCTTGTCGCGCTCCTTCGGTAGGCCGAGCTCTGTGTACATCTCGAGCTTGCGCGTGAGGATTCGCTTCTGGCGATCGCGCACGGGGATCGCCTTTGCCAGCTCGACGCCGCTGCTCCACGCCTCGAGCGCTTGCTTGTGCGCGCCGGCCTTGTGGTAGCTGACGCCCTCTTGCTCGTAGCAATCGAGCAGCGTGTCGACGTTGAACAGCGCGCGCGCGAGCTCGCCCGCCACGTGGTACCAGGTCGCGGCTTCGACGAAGACGCCGTTCTGGAAGTGCAGGTTGCCGAGCGCGAGCGAGAGGTTGAGCACGACCGGGAACGACTTGGCGTGCGTCGCAGGCGTGAGCGCCGCGAGGTAAAGATCTTTGGCTTCGCGCGGCTTGCCCTCACGCGCTGCGACATCGGCGAGCCCGGAGAGCGAGAGCGCCCACTGCGCGTTGTCGCCGAGCGCGTGGTGGTACTTCGTCAGCAGCTTGTACTTCTCTTTGGCATCCGCCGTGCGGTTGTGCGCGGCGTCGATGCCGGCGAGCACGAGCAGCGCGGTCATGCGCTCGGCCAGCGGCAGACCTTCGTCATTGGCGCTCTCGACCAGCGCGTCCTCGGTGGACTTCGGCCCGAAATCCACCGCCATGAACTGCGCGCGCTGGAACGCGGCTTTACTGTGCTCGAGCGGCAAGCGCTCGTCGTCGCGCGCGATGACGCGCATGTGATGGCACCACGGGCGCGGGTAGCTGTGGCGCAGCGTCTGCGTCATCAGGTTCGCGTAGCCGACCGGGTCGTGGATGTTGATCGGCATCATGATCCAGACCAGCGCCGCGTCCGGGTCTTCGATCATGCTGCGCGCGTAACACATCAGCTCGCGCAGCCGTTCGGGCGCGGGCACGCGGTCGTCGCGCATGCGCTCGGGCGCGGGCGGCATCGGCGGGCCGCCTTCTTTCTCGCGCAGCGCCGCGACTTGTTGCGCCTGGCCCAGCATCTTGGTGACGAGCGTGCTCACGTAGAGCTGCGCTTCGATGAAGTCTTCGGTGTGATCGAGGAAGGTGTGCGCCGAGGTCTCTTCCGCGCTCTCGATCAGCTTGAGCACGATCGCGATCTCTTCGGCCTTGCAGCGCACGACGAGCGTTAGGTCGTCGCGCTGCTCGGTGTGAGCCGCGATCTTCTGCTTCGGCTGCTCGAAGAGGTTGCGCATCGGGGCTAACCGACCTTGACGACCGCGCCTTGGATCTCGTGGATGCCGATGGCGGTGGAGGCGATCTTCGGCGCGCTCACCGTGATCTGCGCGGCTTCGACCTTGATGACGCTGCTGCCGACGCCGAGCTCGACCGCCGTCGTTCCCTTGACCGTAACGGTGCTTCCGCTGACCTCGATCGTGCCGTCCGACTTGAGCGTCATCGTCGCGGAGCCGCACACGACGCTGATCTCGTTCGCCGAGTCGAGCGTGAGCTTGCCGCCCTCGCCGGTGAGCGTGGTCTTGTCGTTGGTCATGTTCATCTTGCCGGGGGTGGCAAGATCGAACACGCCGTCGAGCTTGAGCACGCTGGTCTCGTTCTGCGCGATCGTGACCGCGCCCTTCGAGATCAGATCCGTCGTTCCGGTGACGGTGATCTTCTTGGTGGCCTCGCAGGTCTCGTCGTCGGCGCCGGTGACGGTGGTCGTGCGCTTGGCGTGGTAGTTCTCGGTGAGGTCTTTCGTAATATCCCGAGTCTCAGTCCCCACCACGGTGACCGTGCGATCCTTCTTAACTGTAATATCTTCTTTGCCGGTAACAGTATGGGATCTGTCGCCGCCAACACTTAGACTCTGCGAGCCGCCGACGCTCTCGCTGTCGCTCTTGTCGACGGTGTTGCTGTGCTTGCCGTGGACCGTCGTGTTGTGGTCCTTCTCGACCGTCTCGTTGAAGTCGCGCGAGGCGTGCAGGAGGATCTCCTCTGCATCGGTCGCGTCTTCGAAGCTGATCTCGTTGTAGCCGGTCGCAGGGGGCGCCGTGCCGAAGGTCTTGGTGCGGATGACGCTGCGCGTCTCGTTCTTGGCCAGCTCCCAGAACGGGTTGTTGTCGCCGTTGTAGACAGAGCCAACGACCAACGGCCGGTCCGGGTTGCCTTCGATGAACGAGACCAAGACCTCGTGGCCGATGCGCGGGATGAACACGAAGCCGTAGCCCGAGCCGGCCCACTGCTGGGCGACACGGATGAAGCAGCTCGAGTGATCGTCGCGCGTGCCTTTGCGGTCCCAATGAAACTGGACGCGGATGCGGCCGTGCTCGTCGGTGTGGATCTCGCTGCTCTCGGGGCCCACGACCGTCGCGGTCTGAATGCTGTGGATGCGCGGCCACGGCGTCACGACCGGCGGGCGGTAGACGCCGTCGAAGCGAACCGCGGTGAAGTGGTTGACGTAGCGATCGCGCGCGACCTCGCTCTCGGCGCTCGAGCCGCCGTTGTGCGTGACGCTCGTGATCACGTAGCGGCCGTCGAGATCGGGCAGCACGTGATCGGTCAGCTCGAAGACGCGGCCGGGCGAGAAGCCGGTGACCATGCCCTCGCCCACGAACGTCGCGTCGAGCGCGTGCAGCCGCTCTTGCAAGAGCTGCGCGCGCGTCACTTCGTCGGTGATCGTGTACGTCTTTTGCCCGAGGTCGTAGCTACCGATCACGATCTCGGCGGTGCTGTTGTAGACGGTGCGCTCTTTGCCCTGCGCGTCCGGCACCAAGTGCTCGACCTTCAGCGGCAGCGTCGGGCGCGACCAGTCGTAGTCGCGCGTCACTGAGCTCGTCGAACCTTGCTGATCCTCGCGGCAGAACGAGGTGAGCGACTCGGTGCGGGGGTTTTCGTCGGCGCGGCGCGCGAGCGGCACGGGCTGACCATCGACCGTCTCGAAGGTCTGAAAGTCAGCGTTGTCGTCGGCGAAGATGATCTTCTCGTTGGCTTCGGTGTGATCGAAGTAGAAGGTGATGCCTTCTTGTGCCGCGAGGCGCGAGACGAAGTCGTAGTCCGACTCGCTGTACTGCACCGTGTACTCGCGCTTCTCGTAGACGCGCTTGAGCTTCTCGATGTCGAGCCCGCGCCCGTAGCTGCTGAGCGTCGTCTTCAAGACCATCTCGATGATCTCGACCGCGGTTTGGTTCTGGAAGATGCGCGAGTCGAGCGTGTGCTTGAAGGCGCAGAGCGCGGGCTCGAGGCGCACGTGCAGGAGCATCGCGTTGTGCGTGCCGATGCTCGCGACGCCGCCGTGTTCGACGCGCGTCACCATGCCGTGCACGAGGCGCTCGGCGCCACCGCGGCGCAGTGTGAAGGTGCCGTTGCGGCCGAGCATCTTGGTCGCCTCGACCGCGTCCTCGGTGATGAGCTCAAGCTCCGCGCAGTAGGTCTCGGAGAGCGCCTCGGTCAGGCTGAAGTCGGCCACCCGCAAGTGCGAGTCCGGCTCGCTCTCGCAGGTGAACTCCAGCTCGATGTGGAACGCGTCGGTGAGCAGCTCGGCGATACCAGCCATGGCAGATGCCGTCCCGTCTGACAGCGCACGTGGGCCGTCGTGCGTTTACGAACGACCCCCGGACGCGGCTACTGCGTACTATGCCTACGTGTGCTTTGCCACCGCGACGCGGCCGCGCGCGTGAGCTGGCGCACGTCTGCGCTACTCGGCTGCGCTGTCGAACGCGAGCGCGGAGATCTCTGCGCCGCGTGAATAGCTTCGGTGCTTGGCGGGGATCGACTCGCTGCCGATCGGCTTGGACGTGAACGCGTAGCGGAAGCTGCCCTTGAAGCGGCAGACCTTGTTCGGCGTGCGCAGCTCGACCACGACGCGGCCTTGGGCCTTGCGCTCGCCGCGCCACGGCATGGCGTCGAGCTCGAGCTGCGTGAGCGTGACGTCGCTCGCCTTGGGCGAGCTCGCCCAACGCTCGTCACCACAGCGCTTGCCGAGCTGGCTGATCATGCTGGGCTCGCCCTTCCACAGCGCGCCTTGCAGCTCGGCCTGCACGATCCCTTGGTCGATTTCGTCGGGCGCCATGCCGGGCATGCCGAGTAGCCCCCAGCCGACCGCTGCGAGGCCGGCGATCACCGCCGCCGCCGCCCAGTGCTCGGTGAAGAAGCGCACGATGTTCTGGATCTCCACGCGGCCTTCTTAGCCCAACGCGTTCGCCACGAACACTCTGCGTAGAACCGCGCAGCGCTACTGCGGGTACTCGAGGTGCTGCGGCGAGCTGTCGGTGATCTCGAACCAGCTCGCCTTGGAGCCGACGAAGATGTGGCGCTGCTCGGCTGGGATGATCGGCGTATCGAGCGTGGCGGCGGGGATGACGGCGCGGTCGGGGCGCACGAGCGGCATGCCCGAGCCGCACGCGCTGCAGAACGCCTGCGTGAAGCGATCGGCCTCGGGCACTTTGAAGGAGCGCAGCGCGTCCTGCCCGCGCAGCCATGAGAAGCGCGCGACGTCGACGAAGGTGTTGGTGGTGTGCGCGGCGGCGCGCGCTTTGCGGCAGCGCGAGCAGTGGCAGTGGTAGAGCGCGAGCGCAGGGCCTTCGCCGATCGCGTACGCGACGCGGCCGCACAAGCAGCTGCCGGTCGCGCTGTTGTCGTCGCGCGGGCTCTTCTCTACAGAAAGCACCTGCGCGCGCGCGACCGGCTCGAACGCGGCGACGCTCCACGCCTCGGGGTAACCCGTGTGCTGCGGAGCGCGGTCGGTGATCGCGTACCAGGGCGCTTTATCCGCGACGAAGATGTGGATCGCGCCGCGCACACCGGGATCGGCGTTGAGACCGCCGAGCGGCATGTACACGCTCTCGCCTTGCGCGGCGTCGGGCACGACCGAGCCGCAGCGCGCGCAAAAGCAGCGCTCGAGCTGGTTCGACGAGCGGTAGCGCGCGATCGAGTCTTTGCCTGCGACGAAGCAAAAGCCCGCGGCTTTGGCGCCGACATAGGTCGCGAACGGCGCAGCGTGCGCCTTGCGGCACATCGAGCAGTGGCAGTGCGAGAGGTTGAAGAACGGCACTTCGGCTTGCCATTGCACGGTGCCGCACAAACAGGTGCCGCGGATGGCTGAGATGCTCGTCACGCAACGCGTATAGCAGAGACCGCAGGTCGCGCTCGGCGAGTGAGCGCAGCGAGCCTCGTGAAGGGGTGGGACCCATACGGCTTCGCCGGATGGGCGGGGAACGGCGCACGTTCCCCGATATCACTTTCTTCGCGCTCGATGGGCGCGGCCTGTATCACCGCTTCGTGGAGGTCTCCGGCAAGTGGATCTTGGGCGGAGCGACCGCGCTTGGCTTGATTGTCGCGGGTAGCGCCTGGGCGCTCGCGCACTACAGCGCGCGCATCGAGCTCGACGAGAGCACGCTGGTTCGGCTCGAAGGCTCGATGCCGTTTCGCGCGCGGATCGCGCAGCCGCTGAGCGTCGGCATCGACCACGCGATCGACGCGCGCGTGAAGCTCGAGCAGCTCGAGATCCCGCTCGACGAGATGATCGAGGTGCCGCTCAAGCTCGACGTCACGGTGCCGCTCGATACGGAGGTGAAGGTCGACCAAGACATCCACCTCGAGCTGACCGTGCCGATCAACATGGTGCTGACCGAGCGCGAGCTGGACTTGAGCTCGCTCGAGGTACCGCTCGACACCGAGATCTTCGTCGATGACACGATCGCGGTGGACTTCGTCGTGCCGGTCGACACCGAGGTCACGACGCTGCTCGGCGTGAAGGTGCCGGTGAAGCTCGACGTGCCGATCAAGGCGCGCATCCCGATCAGGCAGAAGGTGCGCGTGCGCGACACGCTCAAGGTGCCGGTGCGCAAGCTGCGGCTCCCGTTTCACGCGAACATCCCGGTGAAGCTGACCGTGCCGCTGCACGAGACGATCCGCGTGAAGGGCAGCGTGCGCGCGCCGATCCACGAGACGATCCGCGTGCCGCTCAAGCAGACCGTGCGGCCGAAGCTCGATCAAGAAGTGGGCGCGAGCGTGCGCCTCGTCGGGCAAGTGCCGGCGCGGCTCGAGGGCGAGCTCGCGGCCGACGTGCAGCTCGACACGCCGCTCTCGGCGCGCATCGGCGTGATCCGCGTGGACGCGCAGGACGTGTCGCTCGAGCGCAGACCGTAAGCGCCGTCGAGTTGCGAGCTGCAGCCGCAGCTCGACGCGATGACCTCGACGTCTACACGCGCAACGACGCGCTCGAACGTTTGCCCGTGAGCGCGCTACGACTGCGCGACGCGCTCGAACAGCTCGGCAAGGCCGGCTTGGCGTGCTGCGTCGGCGAGCCTCATGTCGTCGTCGGCGCACGCGCCGAAGCTCAACACCGGGTAGGGCAGGCGCTCTTGCAGGATCGCGCGGTTGTGCACGGTGCTCGGGTCGGGCGCTGTGATGCTCGGCGGGTGATGCTCGACCAGCACGATCGCCGCGAGGCCGAGGTTGCGGCGGTCGATCGACTCGACGGCGGTGAGCACGTGCGAGAGCACGCCGAGCGCGTTGTGCGCGACTAGCAAGAGCGGCAGGTCGAGCGCTGCGATCAGATCGGCGATGGTTCGCTGGCGGTCGAGCGGGACCAAGAGGCCACCTGCGCCCTCGACGATGAGGGCCTGGCTGCCCAGCGCCGCGCTCGCGATCGCGCTCACCAGCGCACCGATTTCGGGCGCCGGCTCGCCGCTGGCGAGGGCCGCGGCGTAGGGCGCAACGGGCAGCGAGGCGCGGTAGAAGCCGGCGGCGCCGGCCAGCTCGGGGCGCTCGCAGGCACGCGCGAGCAGAGCCGCATCCAGTATCGGTGTTGGCGCGATCGACGATACCGAGCTGGGGAGCGGCTTTGAGGCGGGCGCGATACCGGTTTCGATCGGTTTGAGCGCCGCGACGCGTTGGCCGGCGCGCGTGAGCTCGCGTGCAAGCCCTCGAGTGACAAAGGTTTTACCGGCAGCGGTGCCGGTCGCCGTGACGAAGAGGCCGGGAGGTAAGCGTGGCGGCATGGGGCGGGGATCGACTGATACGTTTTAAAGCGGGTGAATCATTGCGGCGACCTAGAGATACGTCTCACGAGCGCTGCGAAGCGCCTCGAGCGCTCGGCTGATTTGGGCTTCGCTGTGGGTGGCCATCGGCGTGATGCGCAGCCGGCTCGTGCCGGCGGGGACGGTCGGGGGCCGGATGCCTTGGACGAAGATGCCCTGCTCGAAGAGGGCGCGGGAGAGCGCCATGGTGGTCGCTGGGTCGCCGATCACGGCGGGCACGATAGGCCCGAAGCCGGCCGGGACGTTATAGCCTAAATTGACTAATTCTGAGCGCAGCCGGGCGGCGTGCGTGGCGAGCGCGGCACGGCGGTCGTCTGCGCGCTCGACGCGATCGCAGGCGACGATGCTGGCTGCGGCAAGCGCGTGCGGCGCAGCGGTGGAGAATACGAAGCTGCGCGCGCGATTCTCGAGCAGCCCACACAACGCTTCGCTGCCGGCGACGAACGCGCCCGACGTCCCGAACGCCTTGCCGAGCGTGCCGACGAACACGTCGGGCAGAACATCGAGCTCGGCGCACACGCCGCGGCCGCGCGGACCGAGCACGCCGATCGCGTGCGCTTCGTCGACGTAGAGGCCAGCGTCGTAGCGATCGCACGCGGCGCGCAGCGCGCTGACAGGGGCGCAGTCGCCGTCCATCGAGAAGAGGGTCTCGGTGATCACGAGCGCGACGCGGTGCTGCGCGCGATGC
>WUUC01122745.1_pt1 | contig 20385 bp, 13 predicted proteins | sample 6278441 | NCBI WGS metagenome assembly WUUC01 (sample SAMN13675441, study PRJNA597444) | soil metagenome | isolation source: soil | place: USA: Washington | collected 2017-10
CAGTTGGTAGAGCGGCGGATTGTTAATCCGTTGGTCGGAGGTTCGAGTCCTCCCGCCACAGCCAATTTCCTTTCAGAGACTTAGCTAGAATCTGCGACGCGTTCGACGGCTCCAATCGAACCCGCGACGTTCTACAACGTTTTCTATTTTTCCCGAGCACCGCGTTTAGCTTCGCTTGCAAATCGCTCTCGAACCGGATCGCTAAGGGCACTCTCGATCGGTGCGCTCGCGAAGCGCCGCTACCTCAAGAAGGCCCCCCACGGCTGGATCTACATCTCGTCGAACGCCGTCGTGTACCCGGAGGGTGAAGTGGAGCGCTTCGTCTCCGAGTGCAGAACGGCCCAACACGCGTCCGGCGCCCGCCCATGCAGCGCCGGCGACGCAGCGGAGAGGATCCCCGATGAATGGCCGTATCCCAGGATCCAAGTACAACCCGAAGAACCACACCGCCCGCTTCTCGCTCTACTCGCCCGTCGACGTTGACGGGCGCGCCCATCGACGGCTGTGCCACACCAGGATATCAACCTTCCTCGTAAGGCGGAGGAACCTGCGCAGCCAGCCGTACCGGCTAGCGTGACCCGGCGTGGCGAAGAAGACGTTCCTGACGGCTCCCGCGTTCTTCCAGAATGCGATGGATGATCTCCCGCGCCGCGGCGGAAGCGCCGTCGACGCGGAACGGGAGCGTGCGGGTGAGGGGGGTGAGGTCGGCGCCGTGGAGCAACGCGGCGAGCCGCCCGCTGACATCGGGTTCGCGGGTATCGAGACTCCAGACTTTCGGCAATGCGGCCAGGCGCTCGGCGCGCGATCCCTGGTCGTCGCCGGCAAGGCGCTGGGGGATGAAGATGACTGGACGATCGCTCTGCACGAGCGTGTAGGAGGTGTTGTAGCCGCTGCGCGCCACGACCACCGTCGCATCGCGGATGGCGTCCTCGGCGGTGCCGCTGACCCACACTTCCACGCCGTCGCGCTCGCGCGCCAGCGCCTGCACCGCCTCGTTGTCGCCGAACGGTCCGACGAGCAGGCGCAGCCGCCACGAAGGGAGCTCGCGCATGGCGTTGATCACGATGCGGTAGACGTCGGCGGCGCCGTATCCGCCACCGGCGAGCGCCACGACGCGTTTCTGGCCATCGTCGACCGGCGGCAGCGGCGGCTTGCTGACGATGCCGACGCGCGTCGCGGTCACGCCGTTCAGTGTCACCGACGCACCGGCGCCGTCGTCGCTGTAGTCGAGCAGGTCGCGGTAGCGCGACAGCGCCGCCTGCAGGCGTGGATTGCGGAACGGCCGGGTGGGGATGGCCTCGATGTAGGGGATACCGAGAAAAAAGCGGGTACCGTTGTCGGCGACGAGCGTGTCGACCAGCTCTCCGCCGAGGCCGAGAGGATGGTGATCGACGACGACGGCGTCCGGCTGCCAGCGCTCGATGAGCTCGACGATGCGGCGCCCGCGCACGGCGATGATGTCGGAGCCGTCGTCGACGAGCGGCACCGGGCGGCCGCCCTCTTCCAGGCGGACCGGCGGCAAGACCTCGACCTCGATGCGCGGATCGACGTCGATGGTCGAGAGGAACCGGCATCCGGTCACGATGGCGCAACGCGCGCCCTCGCTCATGGCCGCGCCGGCAATCCGCAGCGAACGGATCACGTGGCCGAGGCCGATGGCGTTGTGACAGTAGAAGAGGATGCGCGGCGCGGTCGTCGGGTCACTCATGGGTTCATCATGCGGAGGCGAACGTGCCTGCCTCTCCGCTTTCGCGCGACTTCGCTTCCGCTTCCCGCCACGGACCGGCGCCGGCGACTACTTCGACCTCGCCGCCGGTGGCGATCTCGCGAAGAGCGAAATCGATCCCCGCGCGAGGATCGATCGGCTCGACGCCGCGCGCGCGGAACATGTCGTTGATCGGCTGCGACGCCATGCCGCTGCCGAGCCACGGACCCCAATTGATCGACTTGACGTTCACGCTCGGCCACTCGTGCTTCATCCGCCAGGCGAAGCGGTTGACGACCTCGTTCGCCGCGGCGTAGTCGGACTGGCCGCGGTTGCCGAAGCGACCGGCGGTCGAAGCGAAGAGCAGCACGACGCGCAGCGTCTCCGGCCGAAGGTTACGGAAGAGCAGGTACGTGCTGTCGACTTTGGTGTCGAAGACGTGCTCGAAAGCGTCATGACTCTTCTCGGCGAGCAGCTTGTCGGCGATGACGCCAGCGCCGTGCACGACCGCGTCGATGCGGCCGTAGCGTTCGTAGGTGTCGGCGATCAGCTTCTCGAAGCTTTCCGGGGAGCGGACGTCGAGCGCCTCGTAGCGCACGTCGGCGCCGGCGGCGGTGAATGCGTCAATGTTGTAGCGGATCTCGCGATCGCGCAGCAGCTCGGACAGCTCGGCGTCGATCTGCGCCGGCTTCACGTTCGCGCCGCTGGCCATCGCCTTGTCGATGAGGTGGCGGCGGAGCATATCGACGGTCTCGATGCCGTGCAGCGACGGATCTTCCTGGCCGGCGAGGCGTGCCCGGCCGACGATGATCATGGTCTGGCCGCGCGCCGCGAGGGCACGCGTGACGCGGGCGGTGATACCGCGCGCGCCACCAGTAACGAGGACGACCCAGTTCTCGCGCGACTCTTCTTCGACGGCCGGCGGTGGCGGCGGCGCGGCGACGGCGGCGAAGATGCTTCGCCGCCCGCCGGCCAGCCCGATCTCGGATTCGCGATCGCCGGCGGCCAGCTCGTCGACGAGCTGTGCGCCGATCTCGGCGGCGGGACGGGAGAGATCGACGTCGATCGTCTTCACCACCGCACCGGAATGCTCGATGGCGTAGGTCTTGAGCAGCCCAACCGCCGCGCCGGCGGACGGTGTTACCGCGGGCGCCGCGCCGTCGCGGCCGAACGCGCCGCCGAATGCCGAGACCGCCGCCAACCAGCGCATGGCGATGCCGCGGGAGGCGGTGAAGTTGAGGATGTGGAAGAAGGCTTTGGTGTCGAGCTGCGTCCGCTCGCGCCACCGCTCGTACTCATTCGGCAGCAATGTGGCCACGGCCGGGACGAGGTGCACGACGCCGCTGATGCGCTCCTCGGCGGCGAGGCGCTCGAGCCGAACAGCGAGAGAGTCGCGGGATCCGCAGTCGGCGTCGGTCAGGACGATCGGCCGCGCGCCGCGGGCGCGGAGATGGGTGAGCACGTGCGGGAGGATCGGGCTGGTCTCGCCGGTGACGAGGAACGTCCCGTCGAGCCGGTTTGCGGTCGACGGCAGCGGCCGCGGGAAGGCGCGCATGACGAAGCGCGGACATTCCGGCGCGATGGGCGGTTCGCCGTCGCGCACGCGGAGCAGGGGGTTGCTCGCGGCGATCGCCGGCGCCTGCTGCGGCACTCCGGCGAAGAGGGCGTCGAGAATGGCGCGCACGGAGCGTGCGCGCGCGATCTGTTCGGCGCCCGACTCGGCGGCCTCCGCCAGTTGCGGCGGAAGGCGGCGCCGGAACTTCTGGAAGACCTGCAGGCGGCGGATGGAGTCGACGCCGAGGTCGCCCTCGAGGTCCCCCTCGACGTCGATCATCGACTGCGGGTACCCAGTCACCTCGGCAATCGATTCCTTCAGCGCCGCGGCGGCTCCCTCACGGGAGACGTCGGCCACACGAGCCGGTTGCGGCTCCTTTGCAGGAGGCGGCTGCGCGGGCGCCTTCGCGACCTGCGGCCTCGGTTGTGATTGCGGCTGCGGCTGCGGTTGCGGCCTCGCCGGAAGCTGCGGAGAAGCAACGGCCGGCGCCGTCACGGTCGTGGCGGGTAACACCGCTTCCGCGCCGCCGGCACTCCCGAGGAACATGCGCAGCACTTCCTCCTGAGTCTTGAGGAACTGCCGCATCGTCTGCTGATAGGCCTCGTAGGCTCGCATCGGCGAGCTGGCCGGTTCTTCTTCGGAGTGGTCGACCATGCGTGTCGCTCCTTCTGCGAGGATTTCGAGGGGGGAATCGGAATCGCGCAGCGGGTCGCGCCCGAACGCGGGGCGGGTCTCCCCTTTCTGCCGCGCCCACATTCCATTGATGAGGAAGGCGTGATCGGCAATCGGAGCAGGGGCGGTGACGGCGGCGAGGCGCGTGAGATCGAGCAGGCGGCAGTTGCGGCTGGCGAACAGCGCGTCGACACGCGGGACGTGGCCGGCGGCCCAGAGTGTGCCGATGGCCGCGAGCTGATCGACCAGTCCACCGCCGCGCCGGTCAAGAGAGACGGCCGTGTGCGGACGGTCGCCGAGGATCTGCCCCACCATCTGCGTGAGCACGCTGGACGGCCCGGCTTCGACGAAGAAGCGCGCTCCGTCGGCGTACATCCTCTCGATTACGGCCACGAAGTCGACGCGGTGCAGGAGATGCCGCGAGAGCCGCTCGCGCACGGCGGCGGCGTCGTTCGGGTACGGCTCGCCGTCCGCACAACCGTAAACCGGAGTATGCGGTGCCGTGAACGGCGTGACGGCGATCGCCTCGGCGAGCGGTCCCTGAGCCGCTTCCATGAGCGGCGAATGAAACGCACCGGAGACTGGAAGCGGTACATGCGCGATCCGTTCGCGGTCGAGCTGCGACGCGACCGCGGCGATGCCATCGCGCGTTCCCGACAGCACCGTCTGCGAAAGAGTGTTGCGGTTGGCGATGACGACGCCGGCGATACCGTCAAGCAGCGGCGCGATCCGTTCGGCATCCGCCGCGACCGCGATCATGGTACCCATGTCGCGACCCTCGCCGCGCATGACCTGGCCGCGGATCATGGAGAGGCGCAGCAGGTCATCACTCGTCAACGCGCCAGCGGCGTGAAGCGCGGCGTACTCGCCGTAGCTGTGACCCGCGTACATCGCGGCGCGGACGCCGACGCGGTCGAGCAGCGAGGCGAGAGCGACCGAGGTCGCGCCGATCGCCGGCTGCGCGAAAGCGGTGTCGATGAGATGCCGGTCGTCGCCGTCGAGCGGGTCGAGCAGGGCGCCGAGGCGGACGCCGAGCGGCTCGCGCAGGCGCGCGTCGGCAGCTTCGATCTTCGAGCGGACTTCGCCCAGGAAGAGCGAAGCCTGGCGCGCCATACCGGCGTACTGCGAGCCTTGTCCGGGAAAGAGCACCGCAACCGCACCGGCGACAGGCTCGCCGCGGCGCAGCGCGATCCCGCTGGGAGGGGTGGAGCCGTGCTCGATGGCCGCCTCGAGCGCGCGGAGCTTCTCGCCGGCGTCGTCCAGCGACGTCGCCACGAGCGACGCGGTCCAGTCGCCTGTCGCCGCCCCCGTAGCGCAACTGAACGCCAGGTCGCGCAGGTTCGGCTGCGCGCCGGCGCTCAGCTCGTTGCCGAGAGAGCGCACGCGCGCCAGCAGCTCGTTCTTCGTCGCGGCGCGGAAGACGAGCAACTCGCACGGCCAGCGCTCGGCGCCGGGAGCAGCGTCGGCGGCACGGCCGCGATACTCCTCCAGGACGGCGTGCGAGTTCGTCCCACCGAAACCGAACGCGCTCACACCGGCGCGGCGCGGCGCGGCGGTGGGATCCGACAGCCACGGCCGGGCGACCGGCGATGCGTACAACGGCGAAGCGGAATCGGCGATCTCGTCGAGCGGCTCTTCGATGCGATGGGGAGGGATCACGCCGTGCTGCAGCGCGAGTGCCGTCTTGACCACGGCCACCAGGCCGGCCGCGGTCTTGGTGTGGCCGATCAGCGCCTTTGCCGAGCCGACCGCACACTGTTTCGCACTCGTTCCGTCGCCGCGGAGCAGTGTGGCGATCGACTCGGCCTCGGCCTTGTCGCCGACGGCGGTACCGGTGCCGTGTGCCTCGTAATACCCGATCTCGGACGGTGCCACACCGGCACGCGCGTAGGCGCGGCGCAAGGCGCGCAGTTGTCCGGCCGGACGCGGCGCCGTCATTCCCATCGCCCGCCCGTCGCTCGATCCGGCAACGGACTTCACCACGGCGTAGATCGAGTCGCCGTCGCGCTCCGCGTCGACGAGACGCTTGAGGACCACGACGACGATGCCTTCGCTGATCACGATACCGTCGGCGCGCTTGTCGAACGGGCGCGACTGCCCGGTCGGCGAGAGCGCCTGGGTCCTGCTGAAGGCGATGTATCCGTATGGGTGCTGGCCGGTGTCGATGCCACCGACGACGGCCATGTCGCTCCGCCCTGCCTCGAGCTCCTGCGCGGCGAGATCGAGTGCGGTCAGCGACGACGCGCAGGCGGCGTCGATCGCGAAGTTCGGACCGCCGAAGTCGAAGCGGTTGGCGACGCGGCCGGCCGTGATGTTCGACAACGACCCGGGAAAGGAATCTTCATTCCATTCGGCCAGGCGGTCGACCATCGGCTTCGGTGTCTCGCTCAGGACGAACGGCATCACCGTCCGAACGATGTGGTGGTGACTCAGCATCCCGCCGTGATCGGCTTCGGCCATGAGCACGGCCACGCGCTCGCGGTCGAAAGGCCGGCGGTCGTAGCCGGCATCGGCCAGCGCACGATCGACAATCTCCAGCGCCAGGAGTTGTGCGACGCCGATGCTGCGCACCGAGTTCGGAGGAATCCCGAAGCGCACCGGATCGAAGACGACGTCGTCGAAGAAACCGCCCCACCTGGAGTAGCTGCGATCGGCGGACTGCCTGTCGGTGTCGTAGAGCATCCGCCAGTCCCACCGTTCCTCGGGGATCTCGCGGATCGCGCTGCGCGCGTGCAGCATGTTGTCCCAGAAGCTCTCGAGGTCCGTGGCGCCGGGGAGGCGCGTGGCGATGCCGATGATGGCGATGTCGCACGGCTTCGCTGCGGCAGCCTTGACGGCCGGCTGCACGCTGCGGCCGGCCAGCAGGCCGGCCGAGGCAATGCAGACGGCGTGATGCAATTCGGCGATGGTGGTGACGCCGTCGCGCAGCGTCGCCGCCTCGCCTAGCATGTACATCCCGTCGCGAAGCTGGGCCGTTTCGTCGACGTCGATGATGGCCGCCCCCTCGCGGATCTTGCCCTTCGTCGCCAGGCGGAGGCGCCCGAGGCCGAGGCGATCGAGATCGTCCTTCATCTCCGCGGCCGGTCGGGCCGAGGAGAGCAGCGCGCGACGGCGCTCGTTGAACTCGGTCGCGAACGGCGTCGCGGCGCACCGGTTCGCGTGGCCGGTGCCGCTCTCCAGGGTGACCGTCGTGCGGCAGGCGATGGCCTGCCGCTGGTACTGCGGCACGATCGCGCCGCTGGCCACTGCCTCGGCGGTGAACAGATACGCTGTCCCCATCAGAATGCCCGTCCGTACGCCGCGCCGCGCGAGCGGCACCGCGAAGAGCGACGCCATCGCCGCGGAGAGAGCGTCGTGGATGCCGCCGGCGAAGAGGACGTGCACGTTGCCCGCGTCTCCGGGAGGCAATGCCTCGAGGAGCGCGTTCACCGCGCTCTCCCAGAGCGCGAACGACCCGAGCGGACCGACGTGGCCTCCGCTCTCGCTTCCCTCGAACACGAAGCGCCGGGCACCCGATTCGAGGAACGATCCGACCAACGCGGCCGACGGCACGTGCAGATACGTGGCGATCCCCGCCTCGTCGAGCTGCCGGGCCTGATCCGGGCGTCCGCCGGCGATCAGCGCGAGCGGCGGACGCGCGCGCAGCAGCGCGTCGATCTGCTCGGCCCGGATTTCCGGCGGGACGAACCCCAGGATACCCGCGCCCCAGGACCGCCCGGCGAGGAGCCGGCCGGTTTCGTCGAGCAGCGACGTCAGCGCGTCACCCTGCAGCAGCGCGAGGGCGATCATCGGCAGCCCGCCGCCTCCGGCGACCGCCTGCGCGAAGGCGGCGTTGTCGCTGACGCGCGTCATCGGTCCCTGGACGACCGGATACTCCGTTCGCTGCGACTGCGCCAGCGGCGCGTTCGCGGCGAACGGCGGGTTTGCCGCGGCGCTGCCGATCGTGGCGGAGATCTCCCGCTGCCACTCGCGCAACAGCGATCCGACCGTTCCGTAACGGGAGGCGAATCGGGCCGCGGCGCCGATCCCCTGCCCCACCGGCCACGACACGCGCGCCGGGTCGCCCCAGCCCACGCGCTCCCGGACGGCATCGCGCCAGACGGGACGGACGTCGTCGCCTGCCGGATGCTGCGCCTCGAGCCGTAGCGCGAGCTCCTGGATCTCCCGCGTGCGGGCGAACGCACCGTCGTGGACGATGCGCAGCGGCGCACCGAGCCGCTCGCCGACCAGGGTCGTGCTGCCGCTGTCGAGCCGCGCGACGATCCGGCGAGCCGGCTCCGCGAGCGGCGAGTCGGACATCAGCAGCAGCTCGCTCGAGAGCACCACCCCCTCGCAGCCAGCCAGGCGGCAGGCCGCGACGGCGAGAGGGCCGGACGCGCCGCGAAGGATGACCTGCACTCCCGCGCGGGCGAACTTCTGCGCCAGGACGAACGAACCGGTCGGCGAAGTCCAGCCGCCGGATTCCGATCCGCAGGCGATGACCGTATCGGGCGTCACCCCCGCGGCTTGCAGGCGCACGAGATCCTCGACGCCCGCGATCTCCACGAACAGCCGCCGCCCGGTGAGGCGGCGCGCGGTCGCGATCTGTTCTTCAGGGGATGCCAGGGCCAGGACGATCGTCCAGTCGGCCGGCGCGAAGTCCGCCTCCGCGGCGTGCGCCGCGTCGACGCGGAGGCCGGCCAGATGATCGCCGGCGAGGAGCCGCTGCAACCGTACGCGGTTGGTGCGCGCCTGCTCGAGCTCCTCGGCCTGGACGTGCTCGAAATCAAGGCATCCGAGTGCTCCCGCACGCGCGGCGGCGAGTGCCAGTCCGCAGTGCGCCATCGCGGCGGGTGAATAGACGACGAAGCGGGTGCCTCCCTCTTCAGCGTTCCAATCCATGTTCAGGACCCCAGGCGAGGGACGCTCACGGCGGGCGCGTCCCTCGCAATCCCAGATGATGGCGGACGACTAGGCGAAGGCTTTTTTCACGCCCGCGAGGAAGTCCACCGCGTCGATGATGGGGATCACTTCCGTGTTGCTGTCATGGAAGAACGGGTTGCCGCGAACCTTGTGAACCAGCTCCTCCGTCGTCTCGGCCGTGACCACGTACATGTGACCGCCGGCGACAGTGACGTACGCCGCTTCGACACTGCCGTCGCCCAGGAGGCCTTCGAGCGCGGCCGTGTTGACGCTCGACTTGGGGCCGACGCCCGCGTAGTTGTGGCCGTTGGGAGTGTTGATGACCATAAATTTCATTGCCATGAGACAGTTCTCCTTACATTTGCGGTTATTTTGACCAGCGAAAAACAACTACCTTGTGCCGTGGGACGAATGGGAAAGACGCTCATGGTATTCTTGTTGAAATCCTTAAACAAGCAGGAGCTGGAATGGGGAAGGAGCGCCACATGTCTTCTGTCGATTTCCAGACTTCCACTCTCGCGCCGACGTTCGGCCGCATCGTGGAAGGAGACGCGGCGCAGCTCCGGTCGATCGACCTGGACGAGCTGATCGCCACGTTCAAACGCGACGGGGCAGTGCTCCTGCGGGGGTTCCAGGCGGACGTCGACGACTTCCGCTGGCTCACCTCCATCCTCTGCCACGATTTCTCCACGTACCGCGGCGGCGGCTTCCGCTGGGGACCCCTCGACCGCGACGCCATCGGCGGCGATGCGACCCTCATGACCGTCACGGGGAGCGGCCAGGGATGGCCGATTCCGCTGCACGGCGAGATGTACTACCTGCAGCAGCGGCCGACCATGCTTTGGTTCTACTGCGAGCGCGCCCCGTCGATCGACGGCCAGACAACGCTCTGCGACGCGGAGGCGGCGCTGGCGGCGATCAGCGAGCCGACGCGGGAGTGGCTGCGCGGCCGGAACATCAAGTACATCCGCGAGTTGACCCGCGACGAGTGGCCGCTCACGTTTCAGACCGACGACCCGGCTGAGCTGGCGCGCGTCTGCGAGGAAAACGGCATGCGGCTCACGATTCGCGACGACGGCTCGATCCTCGCCGAGTTCGTCTGCCCGGCAGTGGTTCGCCCCCGTGGCCGCGACACTGAGGCGCTTCTCAACAACATCGTGCAGATGTACACGATCGAGTGGGCCTTCACGAGCGGCTGGGTCGGACAACACCTGCCGCAGCTCCCGCGCGACCGCTCGCCGATGGTGGTGCGGATGGAGGACGGGACCAAGGTGCCGTCGCCCGTCTTCGAGGAGCTGCAGGCGGTTTACGAAAAGCTGACTGTCAACGTCGACTGGCGAACGCAGGACATCCTGCTGGTCGACAACACCCGGCTGATGCACGGACGGCGTCAGGCCACCGATCCCAACCGGAGCATCCTGGTACGGATGGGTGAGCCTGCCTTCCCCTGGTAATCGTGCAGCTCACGAACCTGCAATTCGGGACGTCGCCGGTGGTCGTCCACGCGCACGGCCACCACGACTACAAGCCGCTCTGGCTGCCCATCCGCGATGCCTTCTTCGGCGCGCCGCCGCGGACGCTTGCTCTTCCGGCCGAGCTGACGATCGTCACCTGTAACAACGGCCATCCGGCCATGGGACTCCTCGAGCGCAGCCTCGATCACCTCGGCCTCCCCTACGTCGTTGCCGGACGGGGCATCGAAGACTGGAACAACGCTCGCGACAAGCCGCGCGTCCTCCTCGAGGCGCTCAATTCGATCGCCACCCCGCTCACCCTCTACGCCGACTCCCGCGACGCCATCGTCATCGATGACCCGGCAGTCCTGGTCGAGCGCTTCGCCGCCTTCAACTGCGAGCTGGTCTTCAGCGCCGACCGGATGAACTGGCCTCCCCGCCGGGAGTTCCTCCTCTACGAAAACGCCCTCGCCGCTGCCGACACCGACTTCCGCTACCTCAACGGCGGCATGTGGATCGGCCGGACCGAGTTCTGCCGCCGCTTCTTCTCCGACGTCATCGCCACCACCCCGGCCGACGAAGCGCGCGACTCCGAACAGGGCCTCCTCAAACAGCTCCTCCCGCGCTATCAGAACGAAGTGCGCCTCGACTACCGGTGCGAGATGTTTCAGAACATCGGGTTCGTGGCCAAGCCGATTCTGAGGATCGAGGGGGCGGTGAGCGACGCGGTTACGGTTACGACCGGGCCATTTCCCGCTCGGTGAAAGTTTCCGCCAGATGCATCCGTACTGACGCGAGGGTCCCTTCGCGCGGTTTTACCGGGGCGGCGAGGGTGATCGTGCGGGGGACGACGGCGTGCGCGACCGGGGTGGCGGACGGCTCGACCAGCGGGGCGTGCTCGGGCCAGCGGGCGACGTCCTGCTCCTGGAGGAGCGGCCAGTAGGGATTGGCTTCGACGGGAAGGCCGAGGTCGCGCAGCGTGCGCTCGAGCTCCGCGACCGGCGTCGCGTCCCAGCGGGCGTCGAGGCGGAAGACGATCCGCCAGTAGGAACGGACCGCGCCTTCGGGAACGCTCTGCGCGACGAAGCCGTAGGGGGCGAGGATCTCTTCGATCCGGCGGCAGCTTTCGCGCGAGAGGCGGAGCTTCTCGCCGACGCGCGCGAGCTGCGCCGCCGCCAGGGTCAGGGCGGCCGGATGGGGGCGGAACTTGAGGCCGACGGCGTTGCCGTTCCACTCGCGGCCGCGCAATGCGGCCGGGACGCGGTTGACGTGGGCGAAGGTGAGCAGGCGGTCGCGGAGGGCAACGTCACCGGTGACCGCGCATCCGAGCTCGCCGCCGGAGACGAGTTTCTGCCGGCCGAGGGAGTAGCAGACGATGTCGGCGAACCGCACCAGCGGCTGGCCGCCGTAGGTCGCGCCGTGCGCGTGGGAGGCGTCGTAGATCACCACCAAATCGCTCGCGGCTTCGCGGATGCGGTCAGCGAGCGGCGGGACGCCCCAGGGACAGTGGACGATGACGGCACGCGTGCGGCCGGTCCGCTTCCGGGCGATGTCGTCGGGATCTAATGTAAGACTGTTGGCCAGGCAGTCGCAGGCGACGAGACGCGCGCCGGCTGCGAAGATCGCGGCGCCGACGGCGTGAAACGAGTAGTCGCACACCAGCACTTCGTCGCCGGCGCTGATGCCGGCGGCGCGCAGGGCGGTGTAGATCGCGCCGGTGCCGCTGCTGAAGGAGACGGCGTGCTCGGCGCCGGCGAAGCGGGCGAACTGCTTCTCGAAGCGATCGAGGATGCCGCCGGAGACGATCGAGGTCTGGCCGCTGCGGACGAGGTCCGCGACTTTCAAGGCGTCGTCCTCGGTGACGTCGACCCATTCGTCATCCCACGCGCCGAGCGCCGGCGCCGCGGCGGCAGTGCGTGCGGCCGGTTTCGTGTCGGGGCGGCGCGCGGCGGAGTAGATCTGCTGCACGAGCGCCACCGTGGCCAGCGCCTCCTCCGCGGTTGCGGCAGTTTCCGCCGCGTCCCCGTTGATGCGCGCGGCGAACGCCCGCGCCTGGGCGCGATGCGACACGCCGTAGTACTCCGCTCCCACCGGGGCCTCGGCGACGACGCTGGTGGCCTCGGCGAAACGCTTCTTCCACTGTTGCATGGCGCGTTTGTTCTCGACGCGGAAGCGTGAGGTGGTTTGCGGAAAGTTGATGGTGAAGGCGATCTCTCCGCTCGCGCCGATCAACTCGATATAGCTGCTCCAGGGGGAGCCGCCCGCGCCGGTGACGCTGAGCATGCCGATGGCGCCGGAACGGAAGCGGAGCGACGCCGCAATGGTGTCCTCGGTCTCCATCACGTCGGGCGTGAACGTCGCCATCTCGGCCTGCACGCGCTCGACGCCGCCGCAGAGATGCAGCAGCAGGTCGACGATGTGATACGCCTGATTCATCGTCACTGAGCCGCCCTCGCGCGCCCAGCGTCCGCGCCAGTCGCTGTCGCGGTAGTACTCGGCCGGGCGGGCGCACTCGAGGTGCGCGCGCACGAGCCGGAGTGGCCCGAGGTCGCCGGAGCGGACCAGGTCGGCCACGGCACGCACGACCGGATCGAAGCGGTGCTGCACGACCGGCATCACCACCACGCCGCGCTCGCGCCCCGCCGCGAGCAGGCGCTCGCCCTCGACCAGATCGAGCACGAGCGGTTTCTCGATGAGCACGTGCTTGCCGCGCCCGACGGCCCGGAGGGCCATCGTGCCATGCAGATCGTGCGGGGTGCAGAGCGAGACGGAGGTGATCGAGTCGTCGTCGAGCAGCGCATCGAACGACTCGATCGTCCGGATGGTGAAGCGCGACGCCAGCTCCGAGGCGCGCTCGCCGGCGATGTCGACACATGCCTCGAGCGCGCTCAGGCCCGCGAACGCATCCGCGTGGCAGACGGCGATTCGTCCGCAGCCGACGATGGCGTGGCGCAGGGTCATGCGTTGCCCACGGGGCGTTTCTTCTCGATACGGACCTCGAAGCCGATTGCGCCCGGACCTTCCTCCTCGGCGTAGACGTCGAACTTGCGGACCGACGCTGCGCGAAGCTGCGTGCGCACTTCCTCGGCGGTGTACTTCTCTTCGAGAATGACCGGACGGACGCCGACACGGCGGCGCTCTTCTTCCGCGGCGGCGTGCGCCTCGGGGGCCGGATCGCGCCGCGGCTCGTGGATGATCGCCACGCCTCCCGGCGCGAGAATGCGATCCAGCTCGCGGAACGCCTGCACCGGATCGGCCCAGTGATGGACGACGGAGCGGGCGAAGATCATGTCGGCGAAACCGTCTTCGTACGGCAGCGCGTGGATGTCGGCGACGTCGACGCGGATGCGATCACGCTGGCCGGCCTCGGCGACGTGACGGCGCGCCACTTCCACCATGTTCTCGAACAGGTCGAAGGCGACGAACGACGCCCCGGCGAGCTCCGGAATGCTCGCGACGCGGAGCAGCAACTGGCCGGTGCCGGTGCATGCGTCGACGATGCGCGCCGCCGGGCGGCCGAGACGGCGAAACTCGTCGGTGACGCGATCCATGAGCATGCGGTCGTACACGTCGACCCCGACTGTCGTGTAGAGGTCGTAAGTCTCGGGCGTGCAGCCCACGGGCAGGTTCGTTCTCATCGTCTTCCTCTCATAACGGTGAAAATGCAAAGTCTTCTTTCGAAGTCGATTTGAGCAGTTTTCTGGCGATGCGGCTGCGCAGACCGAACGCCGGCTTCGAGACCGGCCGCTCGATCGCGTGCGCGACCATGGCGGCGGTCCGCGAGCAGAGGAACAGGCCCGTGCCGCCCGCGGGCGAGACGCCGACCGACAGGTAGATCGTGGCGGACATGGCGTCAAGATTGGGATGGACGTGCAGGCGGTCGTACACGACGCGCTTCATCTCGTCGTAGACCTCGAGGTAGGGCGATTCGAGTCCGACGGCGTCGGCCAGGGGACGCATGATCGGCGGGCGCGGGTCGGCCTCGAAGAGCGGATGGCCGAAGCCGAAGACGACCCGGCCGGCGGCGAGCTCGCCGTCGACGAGGGCCTCGACGCGCTCGCGCAGGCTTCCGCTGCCCGAGACCACGCGTCGCAGGAGCTTCATCGCCTCTTCACAGGCGCCGGCGTGGTTGGGACCGGCGGTGGCGTAGCCCGCGGCGACTGCCTGCGGGATCGGCGCGCCGCTGCCGGCCGCACTCCGCGGAAGTTGCACCGTCGGGGGAAAGACGCCGAAACCGCCGTGGAACGAGATCATCACCGCGTCGAACATCTTCCGGCCCGCGCCGTCGCCCAGCTCCCCGCGGGAGGCGGCGGCGTGGGTGGCTCCGAGATAGTCGCGGTCGCGGCGGAACGGCGCGGCGGGGTCGCGGTCCTCGGGGAAGAGGGACGCCGAAAGCAGCAGCGGGGCGAGCGCGAACGTGAAGAGCGCTTCCTCCACCGCCTCGCCGAGCTCGGGAAGGCGAACCTCCGCGCGGACGCGGCTCAGGATCTCGGAGTTCTGCACCATGAATCCGGCGGACATGGCCCGCGACGCCGAGGCGCCGGAACGCGCGGTCAGCCGCGTCACTTCGAGCATCGGGTGATCGCGCGGCACGAGCTGCGGGACCCGCAGGAGGAAGGTCTCGAGCTGCTGCCGCTCGTCTTCCGACGGCATCCGCCCGCCCATGATGTGATAGATCGCGTTGACGTACGTCGAGCCGGCAATGAGCTCGTTCAGACTGACGCCGCGTACGTTCAATCCATCCGGATCGAATGACGGACCGTCGATGTCCGTGCCGTGATAGAGCATGTGGTTCCTCGCTTGGGTGGACCGATTGGCGGAGATCGCGATTCTATCATTCCTTTAGTATCATCCTCGCGTCGTCCCCCCCTAATGAATGAACGTCCGGCAGCGGCCGTCATCGGCCTGAACGCGTGCACCGCCGACGGCGGCGATCTGCACGACGTCTGGAGCAGAGCGCTCGACGTCCGCTCCGCGGCGGCGCGCCCGGCGGCCGTGCGCTCGGTCGAGGAGATGATCTACGCGCTCGTCTCCGGCGCGTGGGCGGATGCGTTCGGTGCGGCGAATCCGCGCCGCGTCACGACGTTCTTCACCACTGCCGGCGATGCTCCGGTCGGCGAGGATGTGGCCCGCCGGGTCATGTATCGCCTCGGCGGGCAGCTCGCCGAAGCACCGTCGTCCGATCCGGCCGTGGAGGTTCTCGAGCGCGCCGTCGCCGTGGCCGCTGGCGATCCCGAAATGGCGGTCATCGCCGTCGTCGCGGACGCGAACGGGCATGGGACGGCCATCATCCTCGACGCCCCCGCACGCGCCGCGCGCCGCGCTGCGCCACCGTATGCGATCGTGGAATGCAGCGACACGCCCGAAGGACTGCGCGTCCGTGAGAGCGGCGATGCCGTCGCGATCGTGGAGACGATCCTCGCCGTCGCCTACGCGACCATTCCCCCGCCTCCCCGGGGACGGATGCGACCGTGGTTCGGCGACCGCGTGGCCACCGCCGGCGAGCGGCTCACCGTACGCCAGTGGCGCGCCGAAGTCGCGAATCGCCTCGCCTCGCCCCCCGCGCGCACGCTCTTCCGGATGGACGAGCCGCTGTTCCTTTCGGCAGGCTCGCGGGAAGAGCTGCTGCAATTTCTTCGCGAAGGCCGCGCGTCATCGTCGCCCGGACCGGTACGCCTGGCCATCGTCGCGGCGACGAGGGAAAAGGTCGCCGAAACCGAGCGCGCGCTTGCGGCCGGGCGTGTGCCGGGCCGCCGCAATGGAATCTACTTCACCGAGGCCGCCCCGGAAACACCGCGGCCCCTCGCGTTCCTTTTTCCGGGACAGGGAGCGCAGTACCCCGGCATGCTCGCGGAGCTCTGCTGCCATTTCCCGGCCGTGCGCGAGTGGTTCGAGCGCCTCGATCGGAACGACGCGGCCGGACGGGTGTCGCGCTGGGTGTTCGACCCGCCGGCGGACAACCGGGACCGCGAGGAGATCGACCGCCGGATCATGGATCCGGAGACCGGTGGGCACGCCGGCTTCGTGGCCAGCCTGGCGCTGTACGAGCTCCTCGGCGCGCTCGGGCTCGACGCGGCGGGTCTGGTCGGTTACAGCAACGGCGAGAACACCACGCTTCTCCTCTCCGGCGCGATCCACGTCCCCGACCGTGAGGACATCTTCGAGCTCATGCGCGAGGTGCGCGGGCACGCGTACGACGCCGACGCCGCCGGGCGGCTGCCGAAGGGCATCACCGTGGCGATCACCGGCACGACGCGCGAGCGCGTCGAGGAGGTCGTCGGGCGCTATCCCGAACGCGCCTTCATCTCGATGGACAACTGTCCGAGCCAGGTCATCGTCTTCGCCGCCCGCGAGGTGGCCGAGGAGGTGACGGCGGCGCTCCGGAGCGACGGCGCAGTCTGCCTCACTCTCCCGTTCGACCGCGCCTATCACACCCCTCTTTTCCGGAGCCGCTCCGTGCAGATCGAGAAGTACTACGAGACGCTCGACTTCCGGACCCCGTTCCGGCCGATCTACAGTTGTGCGACCGCCGCACCGTTCCCGGACGATCCCGCGTCGATCCGCGCCATCGCCGCCCTTCAGTGGCGCGTCTGCGTCCAGTTCCGCGCCACGATCGAACGGCTGTACGCCGACGGCATCCACGACTTCATCGAGGTGGGAGGGGCCGCGCGGCTCACCGGTTATACGCGCGACATCCTCCGCACCCTCCCGCACGAGGCCACCCCCACGGACATGGAGGGGCGCTCGGGCCTCCTGCAACTGCAGCACGTCGCGGCGCATGCGTTCGTGGCCGGCTGGAACGTCGACATCTCGATGTTCCGGCGCGAGGAGCCGGAGCCGGTACGCGTCCGCCATGCGCGGCTCGACGCCACCGCGCGCACCGCGCCGCGCCGGCGCACGCGGCGGCAGCGTGCCATCGCGGCCCCGCGGGCGTCGAGACCGTCGCCGCCCACCGGCGACATCCCCACGTACATCCTGGCGAGCCACTTCGCACTCATGGACGAGTTCCTCGAGTCGCAGCAGCGCGTGCTCGCCGCCGTGCTCCATCGCGGCGCGCAGCCGGCGCCCTTGCCCGCGGTCGATCCGGAGTGGCCGTTCCTCGGCCGCATCCTCCGCTGCGACGGCGAACAGCTCGAGGCGCTCCGCACGCTCTCGCCCGACGTCGACGGAGCGCTGCACGATCACACCCTCGGGCGGCCTGCTCTCGAAGGGCACGTCGCGTTGCCGGTCGTGCCGTTCAGCATCGGGATGGAGATGATGGCCGAGGCCGCGGCGGCGATCGCCGGCGAAGGCTTCGTCGTGACCGCGTTGCGCGACGTGCGGGCGCACCGCTGGGTGGCCGCAGACGACGGCACCGCACACGTCCGGATCATCAGCACGCGTACGCGCGGAACGGACGACGCCGTGGAAGTCGAGGTCGCGCTCTTCTCCGTCCCCGACGACAGCGGCACCCATTCGGGCGAGCGGGCGTTCGAGGCCGTGGTCGAGCTTCGTCCGCAGCACGAGACGTCGCCGCACACCATCCCGGCGCGGAGCGCAGTGCCGGAGTCCGAGCTCCTCTTCAACGCCCACGAGTTTTACGACCACTGCATGTTCCACGGTCCGCTGTTCCAGATGATCCGCCGCGTGCGCCGCGCCGACGCCGCGGGGATCGAGGCGGAGCTCGACGTGCCCCGGCAGGACACGCTCGTCGACAGCGTCCCGGAGCCGCGCCTGCGGCTGCCCGCCCTGCTGCTCGACGGCGCTGGGCAGCTCATCGGCTACTGGCTAGTCGAGCACCACCATCAGTTCTTCGGCGAGTTCCCGTTCCACATCGGGTCGGTCACGCTGCACCGGGCCGTCCAGCCGGGCGAGCGGCTGGTCTGCCGGGCCACGCTCCGGCACGACGGGACGACCTCCGCCGGGACGTTCGAGCTCGCGGGGGAAAATGAGGGGACGGTGGCGGTGCGCATCACCGACTTCACCTCGCGGCACTACGCCTTCGAGCGCGATTTCCTCAGCGCGCTTTACTGGCCGGGACCGCTCGCCTATGTCTCGACCGATCTCGACCTCGGCGCAGGCATCGCCGCACGCTTCATCGGCAGCCTGACCTCGGACCTGCTCACGTCATCGCACGCGATCTGGAGCCGCGCCCTCGCGCACATGATGCTCGGCGACGAGGAGCGGGCGCAGTTCTATGCCATGCCGGCGAACCCGCGCCGCGCGGAATGGCTGCTCGGCCGCCTCGCCGCGAAGGAAGCGGTGCGCTCCTGGGCCTCGGCACAGCTCGGGATGCACATCGACCCGCTGGAGATGGCTATCACCTCCGACGACCGCGGCGCACCATTCGTGGTCTGTCCGCGCCTCGACGGCATCGGCCTGCACATCTCGATCACCCACTCCGGCATGCGCGCCGCCGCCGCGGCGGCAACGACGCCGGTCGGCATCGACTACGAGCCCGCCGGGCGCCGCATCCCCGCCGAAGCGTTCAGCGACGAAGAGCGCGGCCTCTGGCCGGACGGCGACCTGCTCCCGCTCTGGTGCGCGCGCGAAGCGGCGGCTAAAGCATCCGGCCGTGCGCTGGAAGGGGCATGGCGCGCCTGGCGGATCGCCGCCGTGTCCGACGACCGGAGCCGCATCGACGTCGAGCACGAAGGAATCACGTACGCCGTCCGCCTCGGACTTCGCAACGAACAGGTATTCGCGCTTTGCGTGCGCGAGCCGTAAAGAATCAAGGAGAATTACGGACCATGAAACCCCCGCCCGAAGAGATCTGCACCGAGCTCATTGCCATCGCCGCCCGGATCACGGACGGCTGGGGGCTCGAGGACGTCGAGCTGACCCAGTCCACGCGGCTGTCGGAAGACCTTTGCTTCTCGTCGATCGACCTGCTCAACTTCCTGGCCGCCGTCGACGTGCAGTTCCAGCGCAAGCTTCCGTACGAGCGCCTGCTGATGGTCGGCGACCGCTACCGCAACGAGCTGACGATCAACGACCTCGCCGAGTTCGTGCACGACAACTTCGACGCCGCACCGCCTGCGGTTCGCGCGATGTGACCGACCTGATTTTCAACGCCGACGACTTCGGCCTCACCGCCGGAGTCACGCGCGCGATCGTGGAAGCGTCGGAGCGCGGCGTCGTTCGCAGCACGACGGCCATGCTCTGCCGCGGCAACGACGCGCTGATCCGCACCTGGGCTCCGCGCATGCGCGGCCGGATTGGCATCCACCTCCAGCTCACCGACGGCGTCCCCTGCCTCCCGCCGTCCGAGGTCCCGTCGCTTGTCGGCCCCGACGGCCGCTTCCCCCGCACCCGCGGCGGCATCATCACCCCTGTTCGCGACGAGATCCTCGCCGAATGGCGCGCCCAGGTCGCCCGCCTCCGCGATCTCGCCGTCGAGCCCTCGCACATCGACACACACCACCACGTCCACTGGCGCGAAGCGGTCCTCCCCGCCTACATCGAGCTCGCCCGCACCCTCGCCCTCCCCGCCCGCTCCGGCCCCACTCCCGTCGCCGCCGCCTTACGTGAAGCCAATGTCCCGTCCCCCGCCGCCCTCGACACCGTCGCCTTCACCACCGACATCACCCTCCCCCGCCTCCTGCGCATCGTCCGCAAGAACATGGCCGTTCACCCCGGTGCCGCGATCGAGATCATGTGCCACCCGGGCTACGTGGACGACGAGCTGCGGGCGGTATCGACGCTCGTGAACGAACGTGAGGCCGAGCTGGCGCTGTTGTGCTCCGAGGAACTGCACGAATCGCTGGAGACGCTGGGGGTACGGATTGCGTCGATGGAGGTGCTTTCCGATCCTCCGCAAACGGCGTTACCGTCACCCTAATGCGGCGCGCGATGCGAGCGGCATCGACATCGCCACTTCCAGTCGGCGCGGGCCGCGGAACGGATTCCGCGCGTGCACGACGAGCATGTTGTCGATCATCCCCTGGTCCCCACGCGCGGTGGCCGTGACGAAAGCTGCGTTGGCGACGCAGTAGGGACCGTTCGGCCGTGATCCGGAAGGCAGGGGTTGGTTCTTAGTACTCGATTCGCTAACCCGCATTTCTCACCACCGCCGCGGTGATTGACCGTGACCCTGTGGAAAACGCATCAATGGGGTA
>WUUC01140726.1_pt1 | contig 20371 bp, 9 predicted proteins | sample 6278441 | NCBI WGS metagenome assembly WUUC01 (sample SAMN13675441, study PRJNA597444) | soil metagenome | isolation source: soil | place: USA: Washington | collected 2017-10
AAGTTACAATTACTCTTTCCGATGTGGAAGGAAATTTACCAACTGAGTTTGAAGAAGTTTCAGTAACTAGAAGGCTCCATAGGAATGGAGAGTCTGAGTATCTCTTAAACCGACGTCCAGTGCGCTTAAAAGATGTATATGACCTCTTTTTAGACTCCGGCATAGGAAAAAACGCCTTCTCTATTTTTGAACAAGGAAAAATCGATCAAGTCATTAACCTTTCTTCGCTCGAGCGACGCTATATTTTTGAGGAAGCGGCCGGAATTTTACGTTTTTTACAGCGCAAGAGAGAGGCTTTAAAACGGCTAGAACAGACAGAACAAAACATTGAAAGGGTCCGTGACATCCATAAGGAAGTCGAAAGGCAGATCATTGTTTTGGAGCAGCAAGCTGAAAAAGCAAAAGTTTATAAAGAAAATAAAACCGAACTCGAGAAGTTGGAGATTGGGCTGTTTACCGTTAAATGGGACAACTTAGAACGCAGAAGGGAATCTGCTAAAGAGAAGGAAGAAGCCAAGCGGATCGAATTAACGGAAGGTGTGCGTGAACTCGATAAGAGTGATTTGGAACGGCAAAACAGCAATATCCAACTTATTCAGGCACAGAAAGAACTCCAGACTCAACGGGAAAAAGTCTTTATTACACGAAGTGATAAAGAGATAAAGGCCAAAGAATGGCAAAGCGGTGAAGAGCGGTTGCGTGAAATGATGGGCAAAGAAAAGCAATGGCGCCGCGAGCTTGACGAGATGGTAGCAAAAAGGCAGCAAAGACAACTTGAAGCCGAACAGACGTTAATCCAACAGGAAAAGGTAGAAGCAGAGCTGCATGGATTGGAGGGAATTCGGAAGGAACAGCAAGAAAAAGTGCATTTATTGGAAGAAGGACTCGGGGGCTTGAGGGATAGGCAGCATGAAACACAAAAAGAGTTGCTGCAATTGCTGCAAAAGGAAAATCAGATCGAAAGTGAACTGAAGCAGGCTACCTTGAGATTGGAGCATACCCAAGATAGAAAAAAGAGGGTCCAAGAGCATCAAGAAACATTAATTAGGCATCTGGAAGAGTTTAAGAGAACGATTGAAAATAAGAAAGTCGAGGTGGAAGCTTCATCGGAAGATGTTTTGATGAAGAAAGAACAATATGAAACTTTTGAACAACAAATTGAAGACCGAACCATACAAATAAAAGAAACCCAAGATAATCTAGATGCTATTTATCAAGAAAAAGCTGAATTAAAAGCCCGCCAGAATGTCTTGTTAAGGCTTCGTGACGAAATGGAAGGATTTTCTAGCGGTACGAAAAAGCTGTTAAATGAATCTGCAAATCCTGGAAGCCCTCTTTATAATAGACTGAAAGGGCTTTACGAATCACTTTCTCCAAACGAAGGCAGCGCAATGGCTCTTTCAGTAGTGATGCGTCCCTATATTCAGACATTGGTTGTGCAAAGCCAAGATGACTTCCAAACAGTTGTAGCGTTTGCCAAAGAGAAAAATATCCGTGATTTCTCCCTAATCTGTTTAGATCAGATTCCTCCATCTGCTGTTTTAACTCCAAGTATTGAATCTGCTGAATCTCTTCTCTCACGCGTGCAGGATAATTTATTAGCAAAACATTTTCTAAACAGGAAGTACGTAGTCAAGAATCGTGAGGAAGCATTGGGATTGATCCAGTGCACGCCAGGTGTAGAGGTTTGGGCAGAGGATGGCATTTTTGTTGACAGCAACGGCGTGATTTTCTTTACATCCGAAGGAGAGAAAAACGTCTTTTTACGAGAAGCGGAGTTGAAGTCTTTAGTCAAGAAACTCGAGGATTTGGAAACAAGAAGATCTACCCAGGAAGTGCGCTTGAAAGAGTATATTCAATTGCGGTCGCAGATACAGGCTCAAAAGAATGAACTCGATCAGATGATACGAAAAAGTGAAATGAAGCTTGTCGAATTGAAATACGCTTTGCAACGTCTGGTAACGGATCATGAAAAAGGGGAGAAAGACATTGCAAAAGACCATGCAGAGATTGCTGCTTTAGACCAGGCAAGCGCCCAGTTAAGACAGCAGGTAAGCGATTTAAACCAAAAGCATGCAGAAGCTAACTTCAAAGCTGAAGAGATACAAGCGCTCGTCGATTCTTTAAGCGAGCAGCTGGACTATCGAGTTGATGCATTGAAAGTCGAACAAAACGATTTACAGGCAAAAAATACTGCTTTCCAAAAAGTTTCCGAAGAGAAGCGTAAAATTATTCACATGCTGAACGTTTTCGAAGTAAAGGATCTGGAAAGCTTACAGCAAGAGAAACGTCTAGAAGAAGAGATGAAGTCAATTAGAGACAAGCAATCGCAGCTTCAGTTAAACCTTGTAGGTTATGAACAGCAGCTTGAAGAATTAGAAAGAGTTCTCTCGGAAGTACTAGAGGGATGCAAAGAATTTGAACAGGCTGTGACAAACAGTCGCCATGAGATAAGCCAAATCGAGGAAGCGATCTCTGCCAGACGCAATGCGCTGAAGCATAAAGAAAATGAACTATATGAGATTGGCATACAAGCTGCTCAATTGGATTCTTCCCGGCAGTCTTTGGAAACAGAACTACAAGAGCGTTTCCATTTAACAATCCAAGATGCCAGAGGTAAAGAAATTCATCTTGACAGGACGATCGAAAAAGCTGAAAGAGATATTCGTTCTCTCAGACGCCAAATCGAAGATGCGGGCGATGTTAATATGACTTCGATTGAAGAATTCGATAAATATAAAGAACGCTACGAATTCTTAAATCAACAGATAGATGATCTTACTATGTCTAAAAATGAACTGATTGAGATCATAACTCAGCTCGATACTGAAAGCAGAAAAATATTCAAAGAAACCTTTGAAATCATACGTGAAAATTTCAAGAAAAACTTCCAAATTCTGTTTAGAGGAGGGGAGTCTGATCTGCAATTTACCGAAGCCGCCGATATTTTGGAGGCTGGTATCGAAATTGTAGCAAAACCGCCAGGAAAACAGATGCGTTCCATCAATCTTCTATCAGGTGGAGAAAAATGCTTAACAGCAATCGCATTGCTATTTGCAATTTTTGAAGTGAAACCGGCTCCTTTTTGCATTTTAGACGAGATCGATGCACCGCTTGATGATACAAACGTTGAGCGATTTGTCAATGTCGTCAAACAGTTTACCGATAAATGTCAATTTATCATTATCACTCACAATAAACGCACCATGTCTATTGCGGATATGCTTTATGGTGTTTCGATGCAGGAGAAGGGAGTGTCCAAAATCCTTTCGCTTGAATTCTCTAAAGAAATAGAGCCCGAGCCTTCGCTTGTATAAATAGTAATGGTAGAGTTTGAGAATAAGAGTTCAAATTATTCTTGACTATGTCTTTTTGGAAGATTAAGCGCTCTGCTCTTAAAACCTTCGCGCAATCTTTGCTATCTTCGCGTTCAAAGGTAATACAGTAGGATGTATAGCTTAAAACCTTCCGCTTTGGTATAATGTATCCCTTCAATATCAATATTTTAGAAAAGTGAGGAGGTTCTGTATGATTATCGGAATTCCAAAAGAAATCAAAGAACATGAATACCGGGTGGGTGCAACCCCTTCTATGGTACGTGATTTGGTGGAATCAGGACATCAAGTCGTAGTGCAGAAAGACGCAGGTACCAAGATTGGGTATACAGACCAACTTTATCAAGCGGCTGGAGCAAAAATAGCCTCTTCTCCGAAAGACATCTATGACTGTGAGATGGTGATCAAAGTCAAAGAACCTCAGAAAAGCGAATATGAATTACTTTGTAAAGGGCAAATACTGTTTTGCTATCTACACCTGGCGCCAGATCCAGTGCAAGCCAAAGCTTTAATAGATAAAGGAGTAATCGCAATTGCTTATGAAACAGTGACAAGTCCCGATGGAAAACTTCCCTTGCTGGTTCCAATGAGTGAGATAGCGGGAAGGATAGCCATCCAAGCAGGAGCCGTTGCTCTCCAGCTGAATAATGGCGGGAAAGGTCTTCTTTTAGGAGGAGTTCCAGGTGTATATCCTGCGAATGTCTTGGTTATTGGAGGAGGCATTGTCGGAACAGAAGCTGCGCGCATGGCGAGGGGTTTAGGTGCTAATGTTACTATTATGGATAAAAACCTTGAAAGGTTGCGCCATCTTGACCACCTTTTTGGTCCTACACTTAAAACATTGTACTCTACCGCAAGTGAGATCGAAATGGCCTTGTCTTGGGCCGATTTAGTAATCGGAGCGGTGCTCATTCCTGGGAAATTAGCTCCGAAGTTGATTACAAGAAAAATGCTAAAGTCTATGGTGCCAGGCTCTGTGATCGTGGATGTAGCCATTGATCAGGGTGGGTGTGCTGAAACTTCTCGTCCTACAACACATGGAAATCCCACTTATATTGAAGAGGGTATTTTGCATTATTGTGTAACTAATATGCCTGGAGCTTGTGCCCGCACGTCAACAATGGCATTAACCAATGCGACCAGCGATTATGTTTTAGAACTAGCTAATAAAGGATGGAAAAAATCTTTATTGGAGAACGAAGGACTGCGAAATGGTCTAAATGTTTGCTTTGGACATATCACAAATGAATCTGTCGCTCATGATCTCGGATATCGTTACGTTCCTCCCCAAGATGTTCTTAACTAACATGTTATAGAGTGAATGGTTTCATTTTTTTGATTCTATATACTGTTAATCCTGCTATTGACAGTGTTTTACGATCGTGAGAATATAAAATTTTTTATCGTGTTTTGAAAAATTTAATGACGAAGTTACCTGAGCAATTTCAAACCTACTCAAAAAATGCTGCATCTCTTTTAAAAAAGGACGCAATTGGCGAGATTGAATTTTCTGGCGGCACCTATCAAGTTCAAATAAAAGATCCACGCAAGGAAGAAGATTGCTGGTCATTTCTTCAATTTGACGAAAAGAATCGTCTGACAGATAGTTTTTGTTCATGTGAAAGCGGGGGTGAGTTAGGGGCTTGCGTCCATTTGGCTGCTGCGTATTTGAGGATTTTTGATAGAGGGGATGCTCCCTTGCATATCCGATTCCACGACTCTTTGTGGAATCATTTGTGTTATTTTTTTGCAGATGAGTATGGGGACGATCCAGAAATCGTAAAAAACAAAGGAAGGGGACAGTATAGCTGTTTATCAAACGAAGAAGAGATTTTTACCGCAAAAGGTTTAACCGCCCAAGGGCGGGAACATTTGAAGAGGATTTTTTTGGATAGATTTGATCCGACAGAAGAAACTTCTCTGAAATTTTCAAATCTTTCGGAAGAAGAGATTAAACAATGGAAGCAAGGAAGACCGAGTTCTTATTTGAAGTATGAGCTTTCATTTTGGAATGATCTTGCCAAATGGTTAATGCTTTTACAGGATGAGGGGAGTGAGTACAAAATCAGCTTTACGTATGATACTGCGCAAATTCCTAAAAAATTATCTGCCCAATTTGAAGATGCAACTTTTGTTTTTGTCCTGAATTTCGAATGTTTGAATTACATAATTCCTTCCTTATCAACTGTTAATTCTCCTTTGAAGGTATTTGGCAAGCCTGAAGAGTCCATCGAGAAGGCAGTTTACGACAAAGAAAAAGGTGAGCTCAAACTATATCAAATGGAATTTTTTGAGGAAGATCCGACCCTTTCGAATAAAAAAGGAATAATTTTGGGAAACTGGCTCTACTTTCCCAAAATAGGATTTTATCCCCGTCAAAAACACGCTTTGTTGGAAAAGGAAATTTACAGAGGAAGAGAAATCGGTAAAATATTAGATCGGTATCATTGGATTATCAAATCGAAGCTCGAAAACGTACCCATTAAAGAAAAACCAGTCCAAGTTTCTTACAGTCTGAATTTCGATTCGGTTTGGAATCTTCATATTGAAGCCTACCTCTATACCCTAAAGGATTTGAGTCAGCCAACTTCTCAATTCTTTGGAGAATGGGCTTACATTGAATCTGAAGGTTTTATTCATCTTGAAGGCGTAATTTTTGATGCCGTTGAGACCATTGTCACTGAAAATGAATTGGGTGAATTCATCAGGCAGCACCGCGTTTGGTTTAATCATCAGCGTGGATTTCGAACCCACATCACAGGTGTGGAAACTAAACTGAAATACAAATTGACAGAGGACAACGCCATCCTCTTTACACGTCTTGCTGTTCTTGAAGACGACACTACTCCTTCAAAAGATTTTGGACCCTGGGTTTATATCAAAGGCCAAGGATTTTTCTCAAAAGTATCTGCTAATTTAGGAATACCTATACGCAGCGGAGTCGCAATTAAAGAAGACCAGGTTCCTCTATTTATCCGCATGTACAGGGACGAACTGGCTTTAATCAAAGGGTTTTTTGCTGACAAATGCCCTGTTGCAAAAGCAGGTTTAAAGATCGAATTAAATCCTCAAGGCACTGTGACGATCACGCCCGAATACGAATTATATCTCGACTATAAAAATAAAGAAGTAAAATTTTTTGAAGATTATACTTATGTAAGAGATGAAGGTTTCTACCGTCTTCCAGTCCAAATGTTGCTTCCTGAAAGATTTCGACATGCTATACAGCTGGAAAAAGACAACTTGTCCCGCTTTTTTGCTTACGAGTTTGATAAATTGAAAGAGTATGCCTTGTGGATTGATCCAAGGCTGTCGCTGCCGGAAGATCTGCGTCTTATTGCGGATGACTTAACACTTGGGGTGACAGGTTATGCCTTGAAAATGCATTATGAGTCAGAAAAAGGTGCGGTTTTATTTTCCGATCTTTGGCATGCCTTTGTGCATAAAGAACGTTTTGTCTTTTCCAATGCAGGTCTAATCGATTTGGATGATGAGAGGTATCTGTGGTTGAGAAAGTTAAAAAAGGAACAAGTCGAACTGGATGCGAATATTCTTATCCTTTCAACTCTTGAACTTATCCGTTTAAATGCATTTGATCCTCCGAAAGTAATAAAAGGAGAGGAGTTCCTCGAGGAACTCATCGAATTCCGCACTCCTGAGGAACCCGATTTGACCTCTCTTAAGAGTAAACTTAGGCCTTATCAAGAAATTGGATTGAAATGGTTATGGTTTTTATACCATCACAATCTTTCGGGCTTGCTTTGCGACGACATGGGACTTGGAAAAACTCATCAAGCGATGGCATTAATGGCGGCAATTGCTCAGAAGAAAGAAAAATTTCATTTCCTCGTAGTTTGTCCTACATCAGTTATTTATCATTGGGAGGAAAAGCTGAATGAGTTTCTGCCAAAGGCTAAGGTGTGCACATTTCATGGATCTAACCGTAATTTTGTAGATTTCCACGTTGAATACGATATTCTACTTACTTCCTATGGCATATGGAGAAAGGAAAATGAGCTTCTAAGTAAAGTGGCATTTGAGGTCGCAATTTTCGATGAAATTCAAGCCGCAAAAAATCAAACCAGCCGCATTCATGCATCTCTATTAAATGCGAAAGCGCGCATTAGAATCGGCCTAACGGGAACGCCAATTGAGAACAGGCTGCGTGAATTAAAAGCGCTCTTTGATATTATATTGCCTAGTTACATGCCATCCGAGGATGAGTACAAACAATTTTTTGTGGTGCCAATTGAAAAAGAGAACAATCCTAAAAGAAGAAATCTCTTAACGAAATTTATTAAGCCCTTCGTACTCAGGCGAAAAAAAGAAGATGTGCTTCCTGATCTTCCGGAAAAGATCGAAGAAATTTCACATTGTGAACTTTCTTTGGATCAGAAAATCCTTTATAACGATGTGCTGCAAAAAGTGCGCGATAGCATTTATCGAGAGTTGGAAGATAAAAATAATCCCATTCCTTATATTCACATTTTTAGCGCCCTCTCTAGCCTGAAGCAAATATGCAATCATCCAGCAGCTTTTCTAAAAATTCCTCAAGAATTCGAAAGTTACACTTCTGGTAAATGGGACTTGTTTGTCGAGCTTCTTAGCGAAGCACTCGAAAGCAAACAAAAAGTTGTTATTTTTTCTCAATACCTCGCCATGCTCGATATCTTCGAAAAATATTTTCAAGATAGAAACATTGAATATGCCACCATTCGCGGTGCAACCATCAAGAGGGGAGAGGAAATCCGCAAATTCAATCACGATCCTTCCTGTGAAGTATTTATAGGGTCTTTGCAAGCCGCAGGACTTGGTATTGATTTAACGGCAGGATCCGTGGTCATTCACTACGACCGCTGGTGGAACGCTGCAAGAGAAGATCAGGCTACCGACCGCGTACACAGGATTGGACAGGTGCGAGGGGTGCAAGTGTTTAAATTGGTAACGAAAGGGACGTTCGAAGAGAGGATTGATGCTATGATCACCCGCAAAGGGAAACTCATGGAAGAGGTCGTCGGCGTTGATGATTACCGCTTTATGAAACATTTTGACAGAGAAGAGATTCTGCAGTTGTTCAGAGATCTTCCTATGTAAATTCGTTGTCTCCGAAGAATTGTTGAAACTTGGTGTAACTCGCGGGAGCGAGTTTTTTCTTTTAACCCCTGGAAAGAGGAGGAATGAATAGGCGTCGCATAGTCCCCATCCTTCCGGAAGTTACTCCAAGTTGCCATCGAAATAGCGCGCAAGGCTTTATTCCTCTACGGAAGAGTCCTCTTCAAAAACTTCATCGTCGAAAGGGTCCTCTTCTTCTGCTTCTTCGACGTCGACGTCTTCCGCTTCGTATCTCTTATCGCGAGAGAGGGACTTTTCATGAAGTCTTGCTTCTTTACCAATCTTTGCTTTACCTCTTAAGTGGAAATTCAAAGGCACACCGGTAAATTTAAAAACCTCGCGAAATTGATTGTAGAGATACTTCTGATAACTATCTGCCATCAAGTTTGAGTAGTTTACGAACATCACAAATCTTGGCGGCTGGATGCCCACCTGCGCCATGTAGTAAATACGAAGTCTCTTTCCCTGGAGCATCGGAGGATGATTTCGTTGGATTGCCCCCTCAATAAACTTATTGAGTTCCCCAGTCGTTATGCGGAACTTGGAGGCTGCATAGCATTCCTGAATCAAGGGAAAAATCTTGTCTATATTTCGACCTGTTAAGGCAGAAATCATTACTTTGGGACAATGTTTTAAAAACGGTACTTCGTCTTCAACATCCTTCAAACAATGCTCCATGCGGAATCCTTTGACAAGATCCCATTTATTGAAAAGAATAATGCATCCTTTTCCCTCATCTTCAATCATTTTTGCAATTCGTTTTTCTTGGGTCGTTAAACCGCGCTGAGAGTCCAGCATCAATAGGCAAATATCGGACCGATCAATAGCTTTTTTTGTCCGGATGGCTGCAAATTTATCGACCGCTTCATGCTCAGCGCCTTTACGGCGGATTCCGGCGGTGTCGATCAAAGTATATGTTTCTCCTTCACGCGTCACCGTCACATCAATGCTGTCTCGTGTTGTTCCTGGAATCGGGCTTACAATGCAGCGATTCTCATCCAAAAGATAATTAATCAGAGATGATTTACCAACATTTGCTCTTCCAATAATTGAAACGCGTATCCCGGGAGCTTCCTCTTCGACTTCTTCTTGTATAGGCACATCGCATAAAGCTTTTTCCAGCAATTCCGCGATCTGCCAGCTTTGCGTGGCGGAAACTGCGACGATTTTTTCAATGCCGAGGGCATGAAATTCATGAATGAGACCTTCATTATCAAGATTGTCGATCTTATTCACTGCAAGGCACAACGGCTTTTTCGTGCGGTGAAGCACCTTGGCTACGTCCTTATCTAAGTCTGTTATACCAGTTTTAGAGTCCACAACCATTATGATAGAATCTGCTTCTTCAATAGCGATTTCAGCTTGACGTAGGATAAGTTCATTAAATACTGCAATTGATCGGGGATTAATACCTCCGGTATCAATTACTTCAAAGCGCCTGCCAAAATGGTCGCTTTCGGCATAAAGACGGTCGCGAGTGATTCCCTCCGCTTCGTCAACAATTGCGATACGGGTTTTGCATATGCGGTTAAATAGAGAGGACTTTCCAACGTTTGGACGTCCCACAATAGCGATTTTTGGTAGTTTTGGCATTGAATTGCAATTTTTTTTAGAATTTTATTGTTTTGAGTAAGTATGTTAACTAAATAAAAGATAAAAATAAATATTAATTTTCAGGATTAAAATTTAACTATTTCTTGAGAAGAAATTCATTTTTTTACTATGATAATTACCCAAGTAAACTGAAAAATTTGGGTTTTCGGCTTCGCCAAAATCCCGAGGTTGTTTATACGGGTCCATATTGACTTAATATTGATCCGAACTGCGGAAACTTTCACGTTAGCCCAAAAGCCAAATTTTTAGTATGCTTGGGTTTACCTATTTGCTTAAACAAGTTGTTCCATGAGATTACATCAATATTTTGAAGACATATCCCTGACCCCCTATAGGAACGAGCTAAAAAGCTATCGTTTTGCAGATTTAAATAAAGATCTGATCGCAGGTATCTCTGTAGCTTTGTTAACCCTGCCTCAAGCAATGGCCTATGCACTTGTCGCCGGTCTTCCGTTATCCACAAGCCTTTTTGCAGCCATATTCTCTTGCATTATCGCCTCTATGTTTGGATCTTCGAGACACTTGATTGTGGGTCCAAGCAATGCCATTGCTATTCTTATTCAGTACTCAACCGGGGAAATCCTTTATAACAATTTCCGAGATCTTACGGGGATTGGAAGAGATTTTGTTGCACTTCAAATCATGACCCAAATGACGTTGATTGTTGCCATAATACAGCTATTGGCTGTGGGTTTAAAGCTAGGCAGGTTGACGCAATTTGTCAGCTACTCTGTGGTATTAGGGTATGTAACCGGCGCTATAGCTGCTATCGTCATTGGACAACTTTTTGTGTTTTTAGGAATTCCTAATATGGAGGGGGTACATTCATTATGCGTCAAAACACTCTATCTCGCCACTCATCTTACTGAAGTTCATTGGGCGACATTTTTGGTTGGAATTTTGAGTTTTTTAATTATGCTTCTCCTCAAAAAATGGGACAAAAGAATTCCGGCAGCCTTGCTGACACTGTTGATGGTGACCGGTGCGCTTTACTTCGCAAGGTTCTATCTGGGAGGAGAGGCTGACAATGTCATGGTGATAGGCGATGCCGGAGAGATTTCGGGACTGACACCTCAGTTTATGATGCCTCATTTTAATTTTAAAATTATGAACAACCTGATCCCATTTGCATTCGCGGTTGCTCTTTTAAGTATATTAGAAACAAGTTCCGTTGCAAAATCTATCGCTTCATTTTCCGGGCAAAGGCTCTCTGTTAATCAAGAAATATTAGGTTTAGGATTGGGGAATCTGACCTCAGCTATAATTGGGGCGATGCCAATCTCTGGAAGCACTTCAAGAACCTCCTTAAATTACGAAAGCGGGGCTCAGACCAGACTTGCAGCAATTTTTGGATCGGTTTTAGTGGGTGTGTCTATCCTGATGTTCGATAATTTTCTCACAAAAATCCCTCTTGCGACCTTATCTGCTTTGATTTTTGTGACGGTTGGGGGGATTCTTAAAAAGAAACAGCTCCTTCTTTGTTTGAAATCCACAAAATCGGATGCCTTAGTCTTCTGGATTACCTTTCTCTCCTGCCTTTTCTTTGGTATCGATGTCGCTTTTTATATGGGAGTTTCTCTATCGATTACATTGTACCTCAAAAAAGCCGCCGTTCCCCAAGTACTGCAGTACATTGTTGATGAGTCAGGCAGGATCAAGAGTTTGGAATTCTGCACAGATGAGGAAATGACAAAAATCCGCTTTATCAAAGTTAAAGGGGAATTATTTTTTGGAGCTGCGGATTTATTCCAGACTACTTTGAAATCAATTGCAGAAGACGATACGAATACTAAAGTAATCATATTGCAATTAAAAAATGCACGGGATATTGATGCCACAGCGTGCCTTGCACTTCTTCAGTTATATGATTATTTGAATAGCTCCAATAGGCATTTGATTATTTCAGGTATCACTCTTCCTGTTTGGGAAGTGATGAGTGATTCAGGTATCGTGAAAACAATCGGAAAAGAAAACCTCTTTCTCATAGACGAACGCAATCCAAACCTGTATTTCAATAAGGCCTTGAAAAGGGCCAATGATCTGATTGGAATTTCTGAAAAGAAGGCTGAAATTGCTGCAGAGCTTGTTATCGAAAATAAACCTGAGGTGCCCATCAACATCGTCCCAGAGCCTGCAAGTTCTTAAGGCAGGCATCACGTGTCAGAAATTTGATAGAATCGCGAAGATAGCGAATATTCTGATTTTCTTCGCGAAACCTTCGCTCTTTGCGCAGTTCGCGTTCATTTAAGAGGATGAATTTTCAGGCAGAGTTGTGGGTTTTATTTTGGAATGAGCTCAATCGTTCTGAGTTGGCGTTTCTGTTCATCTATGGTATCAGAAATAACCTTGAAATCGTAGCCATTTCTTTTAAGCCATTTGACTACAACTTTCAAATTGTCAGGACGCGGCATATAATGTCCGCTATAATTTCCTAGAACGATCATTCCATCTTGCTCAAGAGTAATTGTTCCCGCTGCGATCACCGGCTTGCCCCTGCTAAAGGAAGAGTGCTGTATGCGCCCTTTTTCTCCACGAGCAGTTTTCTTGGCGATGAAGAACTTCTCGTTTTTATCGATTACAAATATAAATTTCCCAGTGGCTAGGGGTTTTCCTGCTAAAAGAAGCCTATTGCCCCTACATTGCAACTCATATTGTTTAGAGGCATTAGTGGGAAGATAGCAAGTAGTATCTTCTTCCAATGCTAGCCTTTCAAGAATCCCTTCCTTTATCACATAAGCTGCAAAATTTAACTCTGGATTGTCTTTTGATTGAGATAGATAGCTTTGGTAGATACTTTTTACTGATTCCGTTGGGTAAAGATGAAGTGTATATCCCTGGTAGGGGATGGGTATTGCCTCTGTTTTAATATAATCATTTCCTAAACTGAGCAGGTAGGATGCCCTATTTCCCATATCATTTTTTGGTTTATCCTCACCTTGTATAAGTAAGAGGGTAAGGAGAATAAATGTGTAAATAGGGGAGGTGCTGTAGTTCATTTTCTATTTGAATTTAGTAAACATTTTTTTAATTCGTGTATTTTACTTAACTTATTGAAGCATCATATACTTTTTTCTTTGGGGGAGTCAATTAACAGATAGAGAATTTATACATTTAGACTTCCAATAAAGTATAATAGTATGTTAAAATTAAAGCCTATTGAGATGGAATGACTCGTAGGAATTAGACTTTTCTCCCTAAATTTACCCTACATGCCCGGGTTTATCTACTAAATCTACGAATAATATTTCAATTGCATGGTTGTTTTACAACCTAAAACTTAACACATTAAATAGGAAATATATCGTGGATAAATTTGTAGATCTTCAGTTAGATAGTAAAATTATTAAAACATTAAACTCAATTGGGTTTGAAAAACCAACGCCGATACAGCTAGAAGCAATTCCCAAAGCGCTTGAAGGACTTGATATCATCGCTTCTGCTCAAACAGGCACTGGTAAAACCGGAGCGTTCTTGCTTCCAGCATTGCATGCTTTGGCGCAAAATCCTTCTGAAAACTCTCAAGGACCTTATGCTTTAATCTTAGTGCCGACACGCGAATTGGCAGAGCAAGTTTCCAAAGAGGCAATGAGATTTAGCAAACATCTTCCTAACGTCAAGACAGTTTGTATTTACGGAGGAATGCCCTATCCGCAGCAAAACAGAGCTCTTTCTAGACCTTATCACATCTTAGTCGCTACTCCAGGCCGCTTACTCGATCACTTAGAAAGAGGAAGGATTAATTTGTCGAAACTAAGCTATTTTGTATTGGATGAAGCAGACAGGATGCTGGATATGGGATTTATCAACGACGTTGAAACAATCGCATCGAAAGCTCCGAAATCGCGCCAAACGTTAATGTTTTCTGCTACGATTGATAGGAATGTTATGAAGATTTCCCAAAAATTGCAGAAAAATCCTTATCAAATTACAATGGATAATGATCCATCAAAAGAAGCCAAGATTGACCAAAAACTCTATTATGTCGATAACATCAATCATAAGATGCGCTTGCTTGAAACGCTTTTAGAAGATCCTTCTCTTAAACAAGCCATCGTTTTTACCTCGACCAAAGCTCAAGCCGATAAGTTATCCTACTCGTTGAAAGATAAAGGATTTCAATCAGCCCCTCTTCATGGAGATATTAATCAAAGAAAGCGAAATGACACCTTGAAAAGACTGCGTACAGGTCACATTCAAATCCTTGTAGCTACAGATATTGCAGCTCGAGGAATCGATGTTCTAGCGCTTAGCCATGTTTTTAACTTTGATATTCCAAGACAAGCAGAAGACTTCGTTCACCGGATCGGTAGAACAGGACGTGCAGGAGGATCGGGTGTTGCTATTACATTTGCAACTTATAGCGAAGGCAAAATCTTAAACGAAATTGATAAGCTGACTGGAAAAGAAATGGATATCTGCACAGTTGAAGGCATGGAACCTAAGCCAAAGCCTAAATATGTAGCAGAAGTTGAATCTAGAAGCCGAAGATTTGGCGGCAGAAGAAATAAACTCCTAGGTTCTGGATCCTTCAATAGAAGAGGCGGAAGAGGATCGTCAAATTTTAAGAAAAGGGATGAAATGAGTCATTCCGAATCCTCTCCACGATTTTCAGAATCGCGAAAATCCCAATTTCAAGAAGATAGAGGTCCACGCTCAGAAGAAAGAGAAACTTATCATAAAAAGAGAGAAGGAAACTTTTCTTCCGGAAGAAATTATCAAGATTCTCGTAATTCCCCAAATACGGAAGAAAGAGCGCCGCGCAAAGGCCCAAAGCCTCAAAGGCACAAATCTTCATTTGGCCAGGATAGTTCTCGAGGCTCAGATAGAGAATTTAAAACATACACCCGCAAAAGAAGTCCGGGACAATTCTCTGCAAAGCAGTAAATAGCGCAATTCGATAAAAGTTAACCGTGGGGACTAGCCTAGCATGGACCCACGGATAAGATCACTCTGTAATTACTTTACAGGATCCCATTTGAAAGTATCCCCTGCGGCATCTGTGCAAACGGGGTAGATCCAGGGGTCATCATTTTCTCGCATTAACCTGTCGCAACCCATCAAATACCCATAAAAGAAACCATATTTTCGCATGGCATCTAGGGTATATCCAGAGCTATTAGGCTTGTGATTACTTCGCGGTCCGTCAGCTGGAGAGATCACTTTCTTGTGAAAACCGATCATCGTTTCAGCGATATTTCCAAAAAACGGAGTTCGGCATCTTTCTTCAGGTAATTTTTGGATTTTCCTAGCAAGATCGGCATCCTTTCCCCAAGGCTCTTCAGCAATCATGTTCGATAGGGGAAAAATAACAATTAGTGTTGCAAACAAGGCTTTATTCATTTTTAAAATCCTGTTTGCAGCATCAAAACTGGAAAGAGATTTCGTTTGATTAAAAGCTCTTTGCCTAAGGTATTATAGAGGCATTCATTATATTCTTTGGCAGCAAGCCCCGCTCCATTGATGCCACCAAAATACCATCCGAACTCCAGACTAGTCGTAAAAACGCCTGCGCCCCAGTTACCAGTATCAAAAAAATAATAAGCTGCTGCGATAAAACAGGTATTAAGTACAAGCGAGGTAAGAGCAGTTTTTTTTTGTCCTACATAAAAATATCCCGATCCTGGTAAAAAAGCATTTAAAAGTTGCGCCTTTCTGACAGACTTAGAACATTGGCAGTACAACCTATTAAAGTGGGCGACGTCATCTCCGCTTGGGTGATTTTCTGCCCAAATAGTTGCATAAGGCAGGTTACCATAGTCGAGACAGGTAAAGATTTTTAATTCCAAGGCGCTTTCAGGATCACCTTTTTCTAAGAGTAGAAGCACTGCCTTAGCCTTTTCACATTGTTCGGTTTTTAGATAGGATTCATATAGCATGATTAACAGGTCTCGGAAGGCGGGGAATGATCCAGTGGCATATCTTAAATCGCTAAATTCGAAAGCTTCGATTGCTTCATGATATTTATGTCCCAAGAAGTAGCATTGGACAATATAAAATTCCAACTGCAGGCGGCGTTCATTTGCCTCTTCTGGCATTAGGACGAGTGCTCTCTTAAAACACGTAATAGCACGATAGAAATCAAATTCTTTCCCAAGAGAAATTCCGATTTTAACTTCTTTACTCCACTCTTCTTGATCTTCATCTATGGTGAGGGCCTCAAAATCGGAAGTCATCAATTCAAATTGCTTGCGCAAAGGACTATAACATAGGGTTGGTTCTAAAAGACAACTTCTGGGATGACAACAGCTGGTTAAGAAGAACAGGAGGCATAGGGTGACTCCTGTTCTGGAATTTTTCAATCTAGTCACATTCATCACAACATGGAGCCTTGATGTTCATGAAATCAAGAGCTTCATCAACTTCATACTTCCAGCTCTTCTTTATACGACTTTTTTGTTTGAAGATCTGTTGCTGTCTACGGGTGAGTCTTAAGAACTCTTCCTCTGTATCGATGATTTCAGGTCTGATGAAGATCATCAAGTTTCTTTTGGCGTTAGTCTTACCTTTTTCAGAGAAAGCAGCTCCCAGAACTGGTATTCCACCCAAACAGGGGAATTGGCTTCGGTTATTAATGACCTGTTCTTGGATCATTCCGCTGAGCACAACAAAGTGTTTGTCTGGTACGTGAACAGTGGTTGAAGTTCTGTTGATGCTGGTTGTCGGGGTCAGATTGACATCGGTAATGTCACCCGTTATACCACCGCCGCCAGTTCTACTGACCTCTTGTTCAATTTCAAGGGTAATGATATCTCCATAGCCGATTAGCGGAGTGACTTTAAGAGTAGTTCCTGTATCGCGGAACTCAACGTTTGTGGTAATGACGCTGCCTTCATCATTTGCAATGGAATTGCTGAGGAACGGAGAGTTGATACCAACAAAAATTTCAGCTGTTTTATTGTCTTCGGTTATGATTTTGGGACTCAACACAATATTGGCTTCGGATCTTGTATGGACAGCAGTAACTAAGGCTCCAAGTGACGCAAATTGAGTGCCATTATGGGTCAGGCGCTGTCCAATTACTCCTAAGTGATAGCCCAATGTATTAGCTAAGTTGCTGGCATCTGGTGTATTGGGTAAGCCATTGGTAATCCCTGTGGATGCCATTGCTCCAGCAAGTGGGCTGGCTCCGCCGATAAATGCTTGTGCAGTTGCGGTGTTGCCGCCGCCTGATTTTGTCGCCCAACTGACACCATAGGTTAATGAATCGTCGATTGTGGTCTCAAGAATCAACATTTCGATCATTACCTGGCGTGGAGGTCTATCGATTTCTGCGATGAGTTCTTCTACTTTAGGGATCGAAGAATCTGTTCCGGTAATAATAATCGAGTTAGAAGGCTCAAGCCACTGTGCGCTCAAAATCGTGGTGATTAGGTCTGTATTGGTGCCGCCCTGCGCTTGAAGACTTTCAGCGATGCTCTGTAGGGCTTTAACGATGTCTTCGCCTCTTCTAAACTCTAGCTTATGGATGAAGAATTTGGTTCTCTCAATATGGCCAACAGGGAGCTCTTCTTCTATCACTTGAGGACGTGTAATTCTTTCCGGTTTGATATCTTCTCCAGGTGTCATTTGGAAGATCCAAGATCCTTGCGGATCTAGCGACCAGCGTCCTTTTGGAGATTCACCGGGGATTCCATCCTTAGATCTCTTGAATGGAGGTCTGGCTCCTTCAGGGGCAAAATACCAGTTGTTTTTTGGATCCAATAACCAGTTACCTTGAGGCAGATTTTCAGGAGAGAATTGTGATCCTGATGGGAAGCCTGGCCTAAAAATCCAGTTGCCTCCCGGCGAAAGCTCCCATTTTCCAGTGGGGGCGTCAATTCGTGGCTTATCAACTGCCAGTGGGGGCTTGAGTCCGCCAGGAGTAGGGGTGATCGCTCCTTCAGGAGGCAGTCCTCCGGGAGGGGTGGCTTCAGGAGCCAGGCCAGGGGGCAGTGAAGGGGGCGTGATGGCTTCGAATCTCAAATCATCAAGATCGTAAATTCTAGTAGTTCCTTGGAAATTATCGAGGTGTTGCAGGACGGAAATTGTTCTTTCGACAATGAATGGAGAGGAGACGATAAAAATGCTTTTGGCTGCAGGATGCGGAATAAAAGATAGAGCTTGGTCTTGAGCAATGGGTACCATGATTTGCTTGGCAAGTTCGATTAAATTGTCCATAAACGCATTGCGGACAACGTATTGTCCGATCACTAAGCCGCTGTTTGGAGCATCAATGCTTTTTAACAGTGTGTCTACTTTTTTAATATTTGTTACAAGGTCTGTGATGATGATGTGCCGGGTTTCCACTGCAGTTTCGAGGAGGGCATCTCTCGATAGCAGGGGGCGTAGGATCGATTTTGCACGTTCTGGGTCAAGGGTATTCAGGCGGAATACTTGGGTTACAAGTTCTGTTTCCGTTGTAAGCTCTGAAGGAACTCCTTCAACGCTGACTCTGGAAATCCCTCTTATCTCTCTGTTTTGGTGGATGATGAGGTTGTTTCCTTCTTCTATTAACGACAGCCCATGGATGCGCAATTCTTGGATTAGCGCAGTCATCACATTATCAAGAGTTGTGGCTTCTTCGGAAATAATTGTGACATTAAACTGCAGGTCTGCTTGATCGAATACAAAATTCTTATTAGTAAGGCGGCTGATAAATCGGATGTATTCGATAACGCTTACATTGTTAAAATTAATGAGAATCGTCTTTGGAGGTGTTTTAAGTTGTCCAGTTCCCGATGGGGAAGGGAAGGCATCTTCGACGACTTGGGCTATAATTTCCTCTGATTTGGAAGATTTATTTTTTTCAATTCGTATATCAGATTCAGCAGATTGCTTTGTTTGCGTTTTGTCTTGCTTGGATGCAGTGTCAGAACGGAATGGTCCAAAAAGTCCATTTTTTGGTTTTGAGGTTAATGGCTTTAATTCAGCAGTTTTTTGTGTAGAAATGACCTGTTTATTTTGGCTCTGATCTTTTTGTGGCTCCTGTTGTGGAATGTAGGGGGCAACGGAAACACGGTTTTTGCCAAGAGATGTGGTTTGTGCTGCTGTGTCTTTAGCGGATGGTTCTTGAGAGCTGCCATCTTCAAGCTGCTCAAAATTGATTTGTTTCTTTTCCTTTTCCTGCATGAACACAGAAGCTTTTCTGGACTGCGTCGCAGTAGAAATATCTGCAGGTAGGCGTGGTTTGATTTCTTCTGAGGGCCATTGATCGATGTTAATATCGATAAAGGTCGATTTTTTCCCTTCTACAAGTTGGGATACTGGTTTAGTTGTTTTCCCAGGCTCTTTTTTTGTGCTTTTCTCATTTTCAAAAATGTAAAAGTGATCAGGTTCTCTAATCGAGGTGGAAGCTGTCGACTTAGTGTCTTTTTGGTGGGAAAGTTCCTCCGTGCAGAAATCATTCAGCTTGCAAGTGCCTTCATCCTCGCTTGATATGGGAAAGAAAGTTTGCAGATCATTTTCATCTCCATCAAAGTTTACATCCCATCCTGTTTCCCAATCTTTATTTTCCTCGGCATTGGATGAATTGATCGTGCTCCGGGAAGAGGTGTCATTTTTCAGAACATTTCTGACATTGTTCCTAGTTGAAAAACTGGGCTTTTCGTCGGAAAGGCTCCAAATATGTTCCGATGTCTTTTGGATATTCTTTGACGGATGATTCTCACCGCTAAGACCAGTAAGTATGCTCTGGGCGCAGAAAGAAACGATTAGACTAATGCGAAAGATCTTGCTTGAGACTCTTCTATTCATTGAGTTCTTTGTTTTGTGTCACCCGCTTAGCTCTAGTATATCCAACTAGATAACCTAAGGCCTTGCAGGATATCATAATAATAATTATTTAATCGAGCTTTTCACTTCGCCACATTGACAAATGAATTCCTGTTATCCCAAAATTTACACATTTATTTCCATGAAAAAAATGTGTTCCTTACTTATTTTTAGTGGGTACAACCATAGCAATCTCTGATTTTCTTGGGTAGAAGGCAGCGGGATATCAGTGCAACTTCAAGTCCTCTTAATTCCGGAAATCACTAAGGCATAGACTAATAGAATATATGTATGATCAAATTTGTTCATGCCCGTGCCGATGCCCGTGTGCGGGCCCGAGTTCAATTTCATTCACCTATTTAATATTGCAGAGTTTTTTAATGTGTTTTTCAGAAAAATCGGGCTCGGGCACGTAAACAATATTTCATACACACTGAACTAATAGCCACAAAAAATTGGGATGATGCAGCAGCCTTATCCCAATCTTTTGATGCTAATAACGGTGATCATTCTTCCCTTTGCTAGATCATGGGTCGTTATGCGGGTTTTAAGGAGTATAC
>WUUC01042548.1_pt1 | contig 20370 bp, 6 predicted proteins | sample 6278441 | NCBI WGS metagenome assembly WUUC01 (sample SAMN13675441, study PRJNA597444) | soil metagenome | isolation source: soil | place: USA: Washington | collected 2017-10
CCGAGCGCCTCTTCGAGCCGATTGCGCAGCTCGAGCGACATCAATGAGTCGAGCCCAAGCTCCTTGAACGGGGTGTCAGGTCTAGGCGCCGCAGCGTGCAGGCGCAGCACAGCGCACAGCTCACTCCAGACAAGCGCCTCCAGCTGGCCCTGCTGCTCTTGGCGAGGCAGCTTTCGCAGCTGCTCGAGCAGGTTGCGAGAGGCCGCTGCATCGTGTCCGGGCGAACGAGCGGATTCGACAAGTTCGCTCAGCGTCGGCGACGAGGCCGCCGCAGGATAGAACTCCAGAAGTTGACGGACGTTCAGTTTCAGCACGCCGAGGTGTGCGGGCGGATTGGTCGCCAGCAGCCGGTCGAGCACCGCGAGACCTTCGGCGAGCTCGAGGCTCCCGATGCCGCGCTGTCCCAAGCGCGCGCCACGATTCGACCGCTGGGCCGCCAGACCCACGTGCGCGAACGTCCCCCAATCGATGCTCAACGCAGCGAGACCGCGGCTGCGGCGCGAGGCCGCGAGCGCATCAAGGAATGTGTTCGCACCCGCATACGCCGCCTGCCCGGGCGAGCCGAGCAAACCTGCCGCCGACGAGAACAGGACGAAATAATCGAGCGGCAATGCCTCGCAGAGCTGCGCGAGCTGCCACGCCCCTACAGCCTTGGCATTCAGCACCGTTGAGATGGCTTCCTCAGAGCTCGTCAGGAACATGCCGTCCGCGAGCGCACCTGCAGCGTGAAACACGCCTTTGAGGGGCCGCAGCTCCCCGCCAAAGCGCGCGAACAGCCGCTCTAGCTCGGCGCGATCGGACACGTCCGCCGCGACGACATGCACGTCCACGCCGTCGTTTGCGAGCGCGTCGAGAACACGTTGCACATCTGGACCGGGAGCGTTGCGCGACACGAGCACCAACTGTGTGGCCCCGCGTCCGGCGAGATGCTGCGCGAGACCTAGACCCAGGCCACCGAGCCCACCGGTGATCAAGTAGCTGGCACTGGGGTCCAACAGCGGCGCGTTTACGGCAGACTCGATGAGCGGCTCGGGCTCCGCGGTCAGCACGACTTTGCCGATGTGGTTGGCGCGCGCCATGTGGAAGAACGCATCACGCGCCTTACTCATGGGAAAGGCTTCGCTCGGTAGAGGCGCGAGCACACCTTGCTCGACATGCGCCATGACCTCGCCTAGCAGCCGCGCGATGAGGGCCGGTCGCTCGCTGCACAGCGCCCGTACGTCGACAAAGGCGAGCGACAATCCGCGCAGGAACGGGCGCAGGCCGACGCGTACGTCCGCTTCATAGTCACGCCGTCCTAGCTCGACGAAGCGGCCGTGCGAGCGGAGCAGATCTAAGCTTGCAGTGAGCAGCGGCCCTGACAGTGAGTTGAGAACGACATCGACGCCCGCACCGTCTGTGACTTCGCGCACGCCGTCCGCGAACGCCAAAGAGCGAGAGTCAAACACATGGGTGACGCCGAGCTCGCGCAGGTAGTCACGCTTGCGCTCGCTACCGGCCGTAGCGATGACCTCTGCGCCAACGTGGCGAGCCCACTGCAAGGCCGCCAGGCCGACGCCGCCGCTGGCTGCATGCACCAGCAAGCGCTCGCCGCGCTTCAGCTGCGCGACGTGGGCAAGCGAGTAGTACGCCGACAGCTGCGCGACGGGAAGCGTCGCCGCTTGCAGCGTCGTCAGCTCGGCCGGGCAAGGGACCAGCAAGCGTCGATCCGCGACAGCGTAAGCGCCGAACGATCCAGGAGCGATACCCAGCACGCGCTCCCCGAGCGCCAAGTCGTCTACCTCCTCGCCGATTCGACTGACGCGTCCTACAAACTCGAAGCCCAGGGTGGGATCGTGCGCTTCGAGTGAATTGAGTGCGATCAGAACATCGCGAAAGTTCATCCCGGCAGCATCGACTGCCACCTCGACTTCGCGCGCTGCAAGCGGCGCCCGAGCAGCCTCGCGCAGCGTGAGTGCGTCGAGTTGCCCAGAATGGGCGGCTTCAAGACGGTATGCGCGCCCTCGCGCCGGTGACAGCCTTTGCGACGTTGCGCCGCGCTGCTTGTGCACGCCGAGTCTGGCCACGAAGCGCGATTGGCCCCGCAACGCCAACTCTATCTCGGCTTGGTTCGCCGTGAGCTCCAACGCTAGCGCGGCGAGCTCCGCTGCATCCGGGATCGCACTGAGGTCGACGCACCCAAAAACGAGATCCGGATGCTCGAAGCGCAACGAGCGAGCGAGTCCCCAGAGCAGTGCCGCCGTCGGACGCGACAGCAGCGCCTCATCCGTCACGGAGACTACGCCGCGTGTCAGGCACCACAACTTGGGCTTGCGTCGCGCTCTCGCGTTCACGACAGCCTGCAAGGACGCTTGCAGCTCGAGCGCGAGCCGACGCTGCCGATCTAGCAGGTCATCGACAGTCGCAACGAAAAGCTCGGGCTCGTCGGCGCCTGCAGCGAGCACGACCGCGTCGATCTGTCTACCGGTATGCAACTCCTCCAGCAGCAGGTCTTGTGCGTCGCCACGCTCGCACACCAAATGTCGAACGTTCGCACCCAGCGCAGCGAGTGCCGCCGATAGCGGAGCACTGAGCCCATCTGCTCGCCCGAGCAGCAGCACGTTGCCGGACGTCACTGCGGCAGGCGGTAAGCGCTCGGTTTGCATCCAGCGCAACGCGTGCAACCAACTGTCGCCGGCCACTTCGCTCGCTGGGCGATGGCTGGCGGACAGAGCCCGCACGATCATGTCGGTCACCGAGCCGACGAGCCGGCCCTGCGCGTCCAACAGCCGGATCGAAACACGTGCGCTGTCGACCCCGCATTCGGCCAGAGTTGCATGGCTGTAGGCCACTTCATGCAAGCGTTCGCAGTCGAGCTCGACGCGCGCGGCAGAGCTTGGGACGAATGCGCGATCGCTGCCGCTGCAGTCCGCAAGCAGTGCACGGACAACGTGGCAGCAACCGTCGAGCATCGGTGCGAACGCCTCGCCGCGCGGCGAGCTCTGGACGCGCGCCAGCGCTTCGTCGGCGCCGATCCGAACGTCGAGGACGGTGCGATAAGTCGGACCATAGTCGAGTCCACTCTTCGCCAACATCGAGTACAGTGATTCGGCGCTGAGCTCGCGGCCGCAGCGCGCGGCGATTGCTCCCAACGCCGCTGGCTCTGCAGCTGCCGCAGGCCGCTCGATTACACTCGAGTCGACCTGCGCGCGAGAAACGGCCAGCGCCTCGCTGTTGCTATCAGCAAACGTGAAGCAAGTGACGGTGGCCAGGCGTCCACTGCCTGCTGGGCAGTGCTCGAACACCAGCTGCAAGTCGCACGAGCCTTGCTCTGGGACCGGCACCGGATGAACGAACGCGATGTCGCGCAACGCGATGGGCGCTCCGGTCGCTCTGCTCGCGCTTTCGATCATGAGCTCGATTTGATCGGCCGCAGACAGCAACGCGACCTCTTCGACACGGTGATGAGCCAGTCGCGGGGTTCGTTGGCAACCGAGGACAACGTCACGTTGCAGCGCGCCCGCGCGAAGGGCACACGGTCGAAGCTGCCAAGCTTGACCTTCGCTTGGCTCCGTTGCGGCGTGAGCGGAGCGCTTAGGCCACCAATGAGCCACGTGATCCCACACGTAGCGAGGCAGCGCGCCTCGCCACGCCGGCTTGTCATTGCCGTAGACGCGGCGCCAATCGACGGAGCAGCCGTGGATGTGGAGCGCCGCGAGCGTGCACGACAGCGCATCTCGATCAGACTGGTCCCGCACGAGCGTGGAAACGACCGGACAGATGCTGCCGCTCTCAGCGGCAAGCTGCCGCAGCGCCGGTTTCAGCACGGGATGCGGACCGATCTCCAGCAGCAGGTCGCAGCCGCCGCGGAGCGCTTCACGCACGGCGCCCGCCAGTTGCACGCGCTCACATAGATTGCGTACCCAATAGCCTACGTCGAGCAGCTCATCGCCGAGCGCTCGACCCGACACGGTCGAAAACATCTCGACGTTCGAGGGCTGAGGCGCGATCCCGGCCAGCGCCTGCTCGAGAGCCGGGACGAGCTCCAGCATGTGCGGACTGTGCGATGCGTACTGAACCTCGACCAGCCGGCAAAATACCGATTGCGCTTCCAGCTCGAGGACGATCGCTCGCACCGCCTGCGCGTCGCCTGCGATCAGCGTCGTACGCGGACCGTTCTCCGCGGCGACCGCCACCGCGCCGCCGGTGCGAGCAACGATGGGCTCCAGAGCAGCGGCAGGCAGATCGATCATCGCCATAAGCCCTCTGCCCTCCACTCGCGCGACCAGACGGCTGCGCTCGCATACGACTCGGGCGGCATCTTCAATGGTCAATGCGCCGGCGATGTAGGCCGCAGCCACCTCGCCCATGCTGTGACCTACGACCGCCGCCGGCTTGATGCCCCAACTCTCGAGCAGCGCGCACAAGCCGACTTGCACTGCAAACGTCGCGGGCTGAACCAATGCGGCGCGCGCAAACTCCTCGGGTGGTGGCGGGGCGAGCAGCAGTTCGATCACTGAGAAACCCGCGACGGTTTGGATCGCGCGATCGACGCGATCGAGGGCCGATCGAAAGATCGGCTCGCGCGCATACAGCTCCCGCGCCATGCCCGCCCACTGGCCACCTTGCCCCGGAAAAACGAATGCAATCCGGCTCGCGCGAGCGCCTTTGCTTACATGGAGCGAAGGATGCTGCGCGCCCTGCAGATAGGCCTCGAGCGCGGCTGCGTAATCAGATGGCTGACTCGCGACGATCGCGAGCCGCTGTGGCAGCGCTCGTCTGCATAACGCGCTGTGAACACCCGCCACCTTGAGCTCGGCATCGGAGAGCGTCGCGACGAAGGTTGACCAAGCGCCGGCTTGCTTCGCCAGCGCTCTTGGAGTTGCAGCTGAGAGCAGCAAGACTGGCAGCGAAGACAACGACGAGACAGTTGGCGAGTGCGCGAGTGGCGGCGCCTCCTCGAGCAATACGTGAGCATTGCTGCCACTGATCCCGAACGAACTGACGCCCGCCAAGCGCGGTCGGCCGTGGTCCGGCCATTCCTCGAGCTCTGTCACGATGCGCAGCGGAACCGCGCTTAGATCGAGGCGGGGATTCGCTGTGCCGAAGTGAAGATGCGGCGGGAGCTTGCGAGCTTCGAACGCGAGCACGACCTTGATCAAACCGGCCAGGCCCGCGGCAGCTTCGAGGTGGCCGAGGTTGGTCTTGATCGAGCCCAACACACACGCGTCGGCGCGCGCTGCCGCGGCAAACACGTCGTTTATCGCGGCGACCTCGATCGGATCGCCGAGCGGCGTGCCGGTGCCGTGTGCTTCGAGGTAGCTGACATCGCCGGCGCTCACGCCAGCCACTTTCAACGCCTGCGCGATGACTTCGCGTTGAGCCGCGCGACTGGGCGCAGTGAGCCCGTTCGAGTCGCCATCATGATTGATCGCAGAGCCGCGCACGACGGCTCTCACGCGGTCGCCGGCGGACTGGGCGTCTGAGAGCCGGCGCAGAATCACGGCGGCGCAACCTTCGCTGCGTACGTAGCCGTCCGCCGCGGTATCGAACGTCTTGCAACGTCCGTCTCTCGCTAGCATTCCTGAGCGCTCGAAAGCGCGGCCGATATCCGGCAACAGAATCGCGTTGGCAGCCGCAACGATCGCGACATCGCACTCGCCGCGCTGAAGGCTCTGCACGGCCAAGTGCAGCGCGACCAACGACGAGGAGCACGCCGTGTCGACCACTAGACTCGGCCCGCGTAGGCCAAGTTGATATGAGATCCGCCCCGCCGCGATACTGTGAGCTGTACCGGTCGTAGCGTATAGGTCATGCGTTGTGTCGACACCCTGGCGCTGCGCGACTGTTAGATAGTCGTGCGTGGACAGTCCCACGAAGACGCCCGTTCGCTTGCGCAGGGCGTCTCCGAGCACCAGCCCTGCGTCTTCGAGCGCCTCACTGACGAGCTCGAGCAGCCAGCGCTGTTGAGGATCCATAGCGAGCGCTTCGCGCCCAGAGATCCCGAAGTACTCTGCGTCAAAAGCGGCGACGTCGGGCAAGAAACCGCCCCACCCGGTGGCTTGCGATGGGTCTTTCGTGCGTACCGTTGTTGGCTGCGACACTGTACACTCGCCCGCGCTGAGCACGCGCCATAACGCTTCGGCGCCAGCCGCACCTGGGAAGCGGCAACTCAGTCCGACCAGTGCCACGCGCTCCGCTTCTCCTGCGGTCGGCTGGTGGTCGAGCGCAGCGTTCGATTGCAGCGACGCGCGTGCGGCCGCTGGCAGCGGCAATGATTTCGCGCCGCTCAGAAGCTCGGTGACGTGAGCAGCGAGTGCGGTCGGCGTGGGATGGTCCCAAGCGACTGTCTCGCGCAACGACAGCCCAACATGTCCAGATAGCTCGCCGGTCATCGCCACGGCGCCAACTGAGTCGAGACCCAACTCCAGGAAGGTTCCGTCAGGCTCGAGCGTCGATGGCTCTGCGCCCGTGCGCCGCGCGACCCACTCCAGGATCCAGCGCTCGACGTCGTGCGAAGCAGGGAAGCGAGCCTTTACGTGTGAGGCCGCGGGTTCGGATGAGACAGCATGCGCGTCACGAAACACTTCCGACAAGGAGCGCTCGAGAAACGCGCTGCGGCAGCGCTGCCGTTGCACCTTCCCGCTCGAGGTCCGAAGCAGCGAGCTAGGGCGAATCAACACCACTTGTTCGACATGCACGTCGTGCATGACGCGAACCGCCTTGCGAATTGCTGCGGCGATACCCGGACCATCCACGTTGCGCGCCGCGCGACGATGTAGCTCCGCCATGACGACCAAAGCCTCGCGCCCCGCGTGCTCGATCGAGAAGGCCGCTGCTGCGGTCGGTGACAGCGACGCGTGCGCTTCGCAGGCTGTCTGCTCGATGTCTTGCGGGTAATGGTTGCGTCCGCGCAGGATGATCACGTCTTTGATGCGACCGGCGATGTAGAGCTCGCCATCGCGCAAGAATCCAAGGTCTCCGGTACGGAGGTAGCTGTCGTCACCGTTCTCACCCTCCACGCGCGCGGAGAAAGTTTCGGGATTGTCTCGGTCCCGACCAAAATAGCCTTTAGAGACAGCCTTACCGGTGACCCAGATTTCGCCGACCGTCCGCTCCGAGCAGGCCTGCCTACTGTCCGGATCGACGATTGCGACCCGCGTGTCAGGCACTGCGTGGCCGCAGGACACGAGATATTGCACGGCCTCCCCATCCAAGGCGTCGAGCGCGCGGCCGCGGCGCAAGCTCTCGGGCTGAAAGCCGCATACACGGCTACCCTCGCTCTGTTCGCACCCCGCGACCATCAACGTGGCTTCGGCTAACCCGTACCCGCCCATCGAAGCTCGAGCCGAGTAGCCGCAAGGCCTGAAAACTTCCTCGAAACGGCGCAGCGTATCGGCGCGGATCGGCTCGGCACCGTTGATGGCGGTCGCCCAGCTGTCGAGACTCAAGCTCGCGCGCTCTTGCTCCGAAATCGTACGCACGCACAAGTCGTAAGCGAAGTTTGGTGCGACGGTGAACGTGCCCCGATAGTCGCTCATCGCCTTGAGCCAACGGATCGGCTTCTGCACAAAGGCGGCCGGCGGCATGATGTAGCCGCGGAACCCTGAGTAGAGCGGCAGTATGTAGCCGGTTACCAAACCCATGTCGTGAAAATGCGGTAACCACGTGACCCCAATGCTCTCAGGTGTCAGACGCGTGTGCTGCGCCATCGATGCGCAGTTCGCGAGAAGGTTGCCGTGCGTGATCATCGCGCCCTTGGGCGTCGACGTGGACCCCGACGTGTACTGGAGGTACGCGAGGTCGTCGGGAGAATCCGCGGCAGCCGGTAGCGATGTAACGCTGCAGTCTGCTGGCATCGCTTCGACACACAGACAAGGCATCGTGTCGAAGGGTGCGTTGTGCATCAGACCGTAGGTGCGATGCTCGTACAAAGCCTTTTGCGTAAGGGTCATGACACACGCCGCGTCGTTCGCGATCGTGGCCAACCGGACGAGGTCTGCCTCACGGCGCGGCGGCGCGAGCGGCACAGCCACACAACCTGCACGCAAGCAGCCCAAGAATGCTGCGAGGAATTCCAGACCAGGAATAAACACGAGCGCGACACGCTGACCGCGCTGCGTGCGCGTTGCGACCTGCGACGCAATCACATGCACGCGCTGTTCGAGCGCAGCATACGTTAGTGTTTCAGAGAGATGCTCGCCGTTGTTCAGATAGCCGTACGCGATGCGCTCAGGGTGAGTGGCGCTGCGCGCCTCAAGCACGTCTGTGATCGATACAACAGGATATTCGGTGTTCATCGGCTGTGTTCCAAAGCGCCCCACGAAGATTTTTCGTGCGCTTTCACCAAGGCAGTGGACCGTGCGAGCAAATCCTTCCGTGCCGCGAGCGTTTCGCAAAATCGCGAACCAGTTTGTAGCCGGCGAATTCGCTAACTGTATTTAGCGATTGAGTGCAGCTGGCGCTGACACAATCGGGAACGTGATAACCGCGAGTTTTGTGCTGCAATCATAGGCTTTGCGTGGTGCGGCCCGCCGATGACGGCAAGACTGTCGGCAGCGACGGCGATGTCGCAAAAGGCGCGTTAGTCGTTGTGTAAACTCGATCAACTATTGCTCGACGGCAGCGCAGTCGTTGCTTTACGTTTGATAGACGTATTGCGTAATTGCCTTGCATGAGCTGCTTCGATGGACACTCCACCATCTGCGATCGAGAAGCGAATGCGCCGAGCGAGCCCGAGCTTGCCGCTCACGCCACTTCACCAAGCCTTGTTGCAAGCAGCGGTCTTCGGCCATTCGGCGTTACCGCTCCAACTCGGTCGCTACACGCTAACGCATGATCTCGGCGGCGGAGCGACCGGCCGCGTCTACGAAGCGTTCGATCCCATCAAACAGCAACGAGTTGCGATCAAGGTACTTCACGGTAGCGGACCGGACAGTGAGCTCCTGCTAAAGCGAGAGTTTCGTGCCTTGCTGAACATCAGTCACCCAAACCTCATCACGTACTTCGGCGCTCAGGTTACCGATGGGGTGTGTTACCTGACGATGGAGCTCGTGGACGGCGAGCGTTTCACGTCATGGGTCGCTCGTGGTGTGCCGCACCGGCGCGATCACTCGTTCGGACAAACTGTGCGTTGCGACCTCGACCGACTACGCTCGGCCGCGCGTCAGTTGGCCGACGGAGTTGTTATGCTGCACGCGGCGGGATTGGTGCATCGCGACCTCAAGCCCAGCAACGTCCTCATTACCGGCACTTCCCGGCTTGTGGTTCTCGACTTCGGGCTCAGCCATAACCCGCAGACATTGCTCCATCGCGTTACTGCTTCAGAGCACAAGGGCGGCACGCCGGCCTACATGGCGCCGGAACAGTTCGACGGCGCTGAGTCTCCCTCGCCGGCGAGCGACTGTTACGCAATAGGACTGATGTTGTACGAGGCGCTCGTCGGCAAGTTGCCGCACGTGCGCGACTGCAGAACGGAGATGGCGAGTTTGCGGTCGAGCTCGGCGCCTGTGCGCGCCAGCGAAATCGTCGCCGGCGTACCTCCAGACCTCGATGAGCTGTGTCACGCGCTTCTGCAGCCTGAGCGCTCAGCGCGCCCCTCGTGTCGCGACATCCTCTCGTACCTGAACGATCGTCGAACGATCGCACCCGCTGCAGCCAGATCCGCGACCACAAGCCCTCTGCCGGAGCCTCGAAGGCCGCCAGCTCGTTTGATAGGTCGCACTTCCGAGCTCCAGGCGCTGCGTGCAGCGCTCGCAGCGAGCTCGCAGCGTTCCATCATGCTTGCGCTCGGCGGTGCCGCCGGAGCGGGTAAGACCGCCTTGGTGCAGAGCTTCATCTCGGAGCTGTCGCGCGAGCATCATGTCGTCCTTGCGACCAACTGCCACGAGAACGAAGCCCTGCCCTACAAAACGCTCAACGCGCTGCTAGAGGCACTGGTCCCTTTTCTCAAAATGCTCTCTCCACGCGCACTCGATGGGCTCCTGCCACGTCATACGGCAGAGCTCGTTACGCTGTTTCCGTCGCTCGCACGGGTCCGGCGTCTCGCCAATGTCAGCCTCGACGGCTGCAGCACGGACGACCGAGAACGGACCCGGCGCGCGATCGACGCTCTGCGAGAGTTACTGGGGCGCATCGCGGATCGCTGCACACTGGTTGTATGGGTAGACGACCTGCAATGGGGCGACTGCGACAGCGTGCGCTTGATCCGCCAGCTGCTCTGGTCGCGCGACGCGCCGCGCTGCCTGTGCGTCGGCACGTTTCGAACTGACTCGCCCGATGTCGAAGTGTTCGTTGAAAGATTTCTTGGGCGCCGGCACCGCATGGAGGTGCCGCACGAGGTACGCACGCATTGCCTCGGACCGTTGTCAGAGGCCGACGCGTTGGCGTTGGCCAGCTCGCTGCTGAGCGAGTCTCCTCGTGAAGCAGTTCTGCAAGTGGCACGCGAGTCCTCAGGTAACCCTTCGTTGGTGCACCAGCTTGCCGCGCTTGCGCTCGCACGATCCACGGATGCGCTCGCCAGGCCCGTCACGCTGCACGAGCTCTGGTATTCGCGCCTTCTCCGGCTGTCACCGACGGCGACACACGTCCTACGGCTGATCGCGATTGCAGCAAGCTCCATTGAGCAGAACGTGATCAGCTCGGCGGCGCGACTCACGGACAACACTGTCTTTCACGAGTTGCGCACTGCGCGCGTGGTGTATTCCGAGGGCACGCGCGCGCGCGTGTACTTGTACGATCCGCGGCTTGCACACGCTGTACTCGATGCGCTCCATCCGAACACGCTGCGCGGGCTGCACTCACGGCTTGCCGATGCGCTCATCGCATGCGGCGGAGCTGAACACGAACGAATCGCATTTCACCTTCAACGCGCAGCGCGGGAGGTTGAAGCGGTTGCATGGCTGATGAAAGGGGCCGAGCGCGCGTCCGCTCTGTCGTCGCACGGGCGTGCTGCCCGACTGTACGCACTTGCTGCCGCCCTGCCACTCGACTCGGAACGCGCACACGCCATCGGAGTCGCGCGGGCCCATGCCCTGCGCGCTTGGGGCCGGCACCTCGACGCTGGAGACGCATATCTGCATGCCGTTGCGTCGGAGCCTGACCATTGGCAGCGCCTAGACCTAAAGGCGTGGGCTGCGCACGAATTGTTGACGGCAGGAGAAGTCCAACGCGGATGCTCGCTGGTGAAACAGCTTCTGCCAGCAGTGGGCTCGCGCGACTCGCGGATCATGCGCAGCGTGCTAGCGACATCCCTGGCGCGTCAAGCGCTCGTCAAAGGGCTGCGACCCCGCTCGCTAAGACGTGATGATCACGAGAACGCCAAGTCGGTGCTGGCGCGCGTCAACATTTGTTGGAAGCTGGGACACGCGCTTCTGCTGACCGACCCCCGCCGCGCAGCGCAGGTCCAGCGCCAGCACGCGCGTCTTGCGCTGAAGTGCGGTGACCCGCTACGGCTCGCGCGCGCGCTGGCGCTGGAAGCAGTGTGCGCCTGCCACGCCGGACCGAATGCGCGGGAAGATGTCGCGCTGCTGCTCCGAACTGCGCGTCAGCTCAGTGGCGCCATTGCCAGTCAGAGCCTGCGAGCCACGATCGCGCTGTGTGACGCCGCAGCCGCATGTTTTACCGGCGAACCGGAGCGAGCGTGCATCGAGGCCGATTTCGCGGAGCGGATCATCTCCGCGGAATCAACGAGCACCGCGCATGAGATCGAGGTCTGCCACTTCATCGTGCTACTCGCTTTCAACCTTCAAGGCGCGTGGGGCGAGTTCCGAAGCCGAATTCGACGCGCACTCGAGGAAGCGGACGAACGCGGCGAACGCTGCCGCTGCCCGATTCTGCGCGCGCATTCGTCGCTCGCCAGCTTGCTTGCGGGGGACACACTCGCCGCTGAGCGCGAAAGCCAAGCTATCTTGCAAGATCAACCCGGCTGCGACTCGGACATTCAGCATCTTGCGTCGGTCCTTGCGGAAGCTCGCCTGCGCCTATACCGCGGCGATGGTAGGGCTGCGGCGAAGCTTCTCGAGCGCGAGTGGCGCCGACTCGAGCGCTCGAAATTGCTCAAAGCACCCTTGCTCCTGGTTGAGTTGCTAGCATGGCGTGCGCGCGCCCACGCGCTCGCGTACGTGCAGACTCGACAGTGGGGTCATCGCCGTGCCGCGCTCAAGTATGCGAGCCAGCTTGCCCGACAAAATTTCGTCGGAGCGACAGGCCACGCCTCGATGGTGCGCGGCACAATCGCAGTCGCGGACGGCGCAAGGTACGCTGCCATCGAGCAATGGCATGTGGCAGCGGCACAGTATGAGCACGATCATCTGTCTTTCTTCGCAGTGTTGGCGCGCTACCAATCTGCGCGGTACGACGATGGCGTTGGAGCAGCCCGGCGCGCCGAGCAGAGTCACCGCATCCTGAATCGCGCCGGCGTGGCCGACGTCGACGCGACGTTGCAGCTGTTTTCTGGCGCGGTTGCCGGCGTCCCGCCGCCGTTGTGACACCACGGCGGCGAGCGCGGGTCTTCGCACCACGCTCATTCGTAGCCGAGTGCCTCCGTGACGCGCATGGCGGCGGTAATGCGAGCAGGATAGTAGCCAGCAAGCATGGCTGTGGGAATCACGAGCACGGCGGTCTCGAGCAGTGTTCGCCACGGAGGTACGTATGGAAAATACCAACCCGTCTGCGCGAGGTTGATGTGAGTCAGCAAGATATGGCCGAGGCCTATCCCCACGAGTACTCCTGCCGATACACCGATGGCGCCCACTAAGCCAGCCTCGATCATGATCATGCGCCGCGCCTGCGCGCGCAGCGTGCCCAACGCTCGCATGACACCGATCTCGCGCACGCGATCTAACACGCTCGCGAGCAGCGCATTTAGCACACCAAGCACAGCGACCAAAATCGCGACGAACTCGAGGCTATGCGTGAGTGCGAACACTTGGTCCATCGTACCCATGACCTCTTTGTGGAACTCGCGGTTGGTCAGCACGAACAGGTCGTGGTCGTCCGAGTAGCGCTCGAGCACCTGGCGCTGGACCGCCTTGACGTCCGCGCCTTGCGCGACGTGCAACTCGAATGTATCCACGCGCGAGTCGGCCCAGTTCGCGACGTAGGTCGCGCGGTCGAGCAAGATCGTACCGATGTCGCTCGTGTAATCCAGGGTCACGCCGGCCACCTCGAACTGGCTTGAACCGTTGCGCGTGCTCAAGGTAATTCTGTCACCCTTGTGAGTGCCGAAGTGTCGCGAGAAGTTTTCGCTGACGACCACGGCGCCCGCCGCGACGGACCCCACGACCTCGGTCTGAGCTCCCTCGAGCAAGTCCCATTTGCCGCGCGTCGCGAACAGTTTGACGTCCGTCGATATTACTTTGACAGGTGAGTCACCGTACTCGAGCTGTGCAACTCGAATGCGTCGGATGCGGGCCACGCCCGGGATTGCTTCGAGCGCTGCACCAAATGACTCCGCCATCGGCACGTTGCGGAAGCTAACACCACTGAGTGGATCGGCGTTGGTGATGAAGATATCGCCAGGAAACGTCTGGTCAGCCCATTCGCTGAGGCTGCGACTGAAGCCTTCGATGAACGCTCCGAAGCCCGCCGTCATGGCCACACACACCATCAGCGCTGAAGCAGTGCTGGCCGTGCGCCCGAGATCGCGCGGAAGATTGTCGTTGGCGAGCATGGCCATCGCGCCCATCGACGCGGTCGCACCTCGAAGCGCGGAATGCACGAACTGTATGAAGCGCGGCAACAGCAACGCGCCGCCGAGCAGCAACGCGCCCACAGCCGCAAACGCGCCCAGGGGCAGGCCAGCGATCTTCGGTACCTCGAGCAACAACCGCGTGCTGGCGAGCGCGAGCAGGCCGAAGATCTCGCTGACACGCACGCGCCTGCCGCTGGTAGCGGCAGCGACCACCGCACCCGCGCGCAGCGTTGCGATCGGTGAGGTGCGGCCCGCGCGAAAGGCGGGAACTGTCGCCGCGAGCGTTGCCGCAAGCGTTCCGAGCGCGAACCCGCCGACCAGCAAGCGATAGTCGAGTTGAACATCGCTCACCGCGACTTGCAGAAACATCTTGTTGACGGCGCCCGTGGTCAGCTGAACCATGGTGCGAGATATCGCCACGCCTAGTGCCACGCCGAGCGCCGAGCCAACCGATCCGAGCAATGTTGCCTCGAGCATGATCAACCGCAGCAGCTCGCCCCGCTTCATGCCGAGCGCGCGCAGCGTGCCGAGCTCACGGCGACGCTGCACGACGCTGATCGTGACCGTGTTGTAGATCAAGAACATGCCCACGACCAACGCGATCGCGCTGGCCATCGAGAGCCCGATATTGACGCCCTTGAGCATCTGCGCCACGCGGTCGCCTTTGCGCGCAGGTGGTTCTATTGCATATGCGTCGCCGAGCGCGACTTTAAGCAGCGAGGCGGTCTTAGCGGCATCCGCGCCGGGGCGCAGCGCGACGTCAATGCGATCGATGTTGTGACCGCGATCGAACGTGGCTTGGAGCGCCGGGTAGTACATCACTGCAATCGCACCGCCGAACGCGCTGCCCACACCTTCTTCTTCCAGCAACCCCCAGATTTCGAGCTGCTGGATGCCGTGTGCTGTCGACACGGAGATTTTGTCGTGCACGGAAAGTCCGAGGCGCTTGGCCAGGCCACGGCCCAATATGATGTTCGATGTCGCGTCCAGGAACGCAAGCGGATCCTTCTCGATCTCCGGCAACTCAGTAGACGCGTAGCGCCTAAAGTGTTTGTCATCTTCGCTTAGGAAGTCGCTTCCGAGCATCATCAAGCGTTCGCCCTTGAGCCGTGCGTCCGCGAGGATGGCCGTTTGCTGGATGACTGGCACCGCCTTCCAAACGCCTGGAACGGCGCGCGTGCGCTCTACCAGGGTTTCGTCGATGCCGGCTGTGCCCCCGCTCACCTGCAGGTCGGCGGCACCACCTAGATCGTCGACGGTCGCACTGACGCCACCCAGAATCGAGCGGTTGACCAACACGACCGCGACCAAGACAGCGACACCGATCGTGACGCCAAAGATGGTGACCGTCGTACGCAATCTATGTTCATGGAAACGTGGCAGGCTAACGACACGCAACAGGCGTCCGATGCGAAACGGGGCGAGTAGAAACGCGATTAGGTGGACAATCGCAAGCAAGCACTCGACGAGCGCTTTTCCAAGTGTACCGAGTAGCTTTCTCATTGTGCAGCCACCATGGCTTCGGAGCTGCGTACCCGAACATGATCGTCGGCGACAATCCGCCCATCCTTCAGCGACACGAGGCGATGCCCCGCGGACGCCGCCTGCCGGTCATGCGTGACCATCACGATGGTAGTGCCGTAGTTGGTGCAGAGTGTTTGCAACAGCTTCAGGATCTCGCCGCTCGTCGCACTGTCTAGGTTTCCCGTAGGTTCGTCGGCCAACAGCAGTTGCGGTTGGAGGATCAGCGATCGCGCGATCGCCACGCGCTGCATTTCGCCACCCGAGAGTTTTTGCACCGAATGAAGCACGCGCGCGCCAAGGCCCACCCGCTCGAGAAGCTGCTTTGCACGGGCTTTGTCATCGAGCGTCGCGCGTCGCTCGAGCATTTGCGGCAGAAGCACGTTATCGAGCGCATTCAACGTCGGCAACAGATTGAAAAACTGAAAAATTAGTCCGATTTTGCGACGCCGAAACAGTGTTAGATCGTCGTCTTTCATCGACGCTATCGCATGACCACCGATACTGATCTCTCCAGTGCTGGGAACGTCGAGCGCAGCCAAGAGATTGAGCAACGTCGACTTTCCGGAACCGCTTGGTCCCATAATGCTCACGAATTCCCCTTGCGGGATATGCAGGCTCACACCGCGCAGCGCGTCGACACGCGCCGGCCCGTCTCCGTATGATTTGGTCACATCTTGAACGCGAATCATGGATTCTCCTCCCTCGCTTCTTGTGATTTCCGATCGACATGCGTCATCGCGGCGCCGCCGGCTCAACCAGACTCAGTGCTCTGCGCTTCCGCCTGCGGGCACGAGAGGCCCGTGCTCGCGAGCCCGCTACACGGCACACACAACTCGCCATCCGCGCATCCGTTGCGTAGGAGCAGCGCGCGGTCAGTTATATCGATCATGCATGCCGGTACACAGGCGCCCGCGCCGCTGAGCGTCCTGCAAGCGGTCAGACCTGGACTTGGCTCCTCGATCAACTGGACGGGCGCGCATCGATAGGCGGCAGCGTCGCACTCGTCCGCAGGGAGTTGCTCATGCTGCTCAGCGCTAAGCAACTCCTTAGGCACGCAGCGGCCGAGCGCCCCAGCGCCAGCTCTACAGCAGTCATCGAAAGTTTTCTTCGGTTCGAGCGGACCACTGTCGCTGCCAACGCTGCAAGCGCCGGTGGCGTTTCCGGACACCGGATCGTAGCAGGGCGCGCACAGCAGCCCGTCGTCGCAAACGTCGCGGCGCAAGCGCGACGCCTGGTCTGCGATCACCGGCAGGCACGCCGGTAGGCAGCGGCCTTCGGCGTCGTTCCAGGATCGGCAGCTTGGCGCGGCACCGATGCCGTCGCTGTCGAGCCAAGCCGTCGGAACGCATAGGTCAGCATCGTTGGCGCAAACATCGGAGTCCAACTGCTCTGCGTCCGAGGCCGATACGAACGTGTCCGGCACGCAACGGCCGAGGGACTCGCAGCAAGTCCCGAGCACGGTGGCCGGTGCAGATGGGCCAGGATCATCGCCCAAATCGCAAGCGCCGGTTGAGACACCCGTCAGCGGATCGAAGCACGGAGCGCAGACCTCCGTGTCCTGGCAGATGGCGCGAGGCAGCCTGCCGGCTTGCGCGGCGATCTTCGGCAAGCAGACGGATAAGCAGCGACCTTCGGCGTCTCCCAATGAACGGCATTTCTCCGGCATGATCGGATTGCCATCCAACCAACGCAAGGGCACACACAGCTCCATGGAGCCTCCGCAGCTTTCGGCGGCAAGACGGTTGCGTTCTTGTTCGCTCACCTGTGCCGATGGCACGCATCGGCCAGAGTCCTGACAGCAATTCGCAAGCGCGCGGGGTGGTTCAACCGGGCCCGGGTCGTCAGCGATCGCGCAAGCACCGGTTGAGACACCCGTGAGCGGATCGAAGCACGGGGCACAGACCTGTTCATCCTGGCAACTGGAGCGAGGCAGCCGACCGGCTTGCGGTGCGATCTCCGGCAGGCAGATGGACAAGCAGCGCCCCTCCGCGTCTCCCAATGAGCGGCATGTCTCCGGCACGATCGGAGCGCCATCCAACCAATGCAAAGGCACACACAAATCGGTCACGCCGCTGCAGCTATCGGCTGCAAGACGGTCGCGCTCGTCTTCGCTGACCAGCGCCGATGGCACGCATCGGCCAGAGTCGCGACAGCAGTTCGCGAACTCGCGCGGCGGGTCGACTGGGCCTGGGTCGTCAGCGATCGTGCAAGCGCCGCTGGGCTCGCCGGTGAACGGATCGAAGCACGGAGCACAGAGGTAGGAGTCCGGGCAACCGCCGCCTCGCAACTGCTCCGCTCGCGCGGCGATGTCGGGCAGGCACGCCGGCACGCATCGACCCTCGAAGTCACCTGACGCACGACACGACATCGGGACCACCGGTGTGCTGTCGAGCCAAGCGTCCGGGATGCACAGGTCCCCGCCCGCATCGCAGCTGTCGCTGCCGAGGCGAGAGCGTTGATCCTCCGGCACGAGCGCAGGCGGCACACAGCGGCCGATCGTGCCGCAGCACTTCGCAAACAGCCGCGGCGCTTCCTGCGGACCTGGGTCGTCTGACAGCATGCACGCGCCTGTGTCGTCGCCCGTACGCGGATCGAAGCACGGAACGCAAAGCTCACCATAATCGCAGTCTGCGCGCGGGAGATACGCGGCGTCGCTCGCAACGCCGTGCACACACTCCGGCACGCAGCGCCCTTCGACGTTTGCCAGCGATCGGCAAGTGTCGAGTCGTATCAGCTCATTCTCGGCCCAGCTTTCGGGCACACACAGAGAATCCTGTTCCGTGCACACATCCCTGTCGACTCGGTCGCGCTGCTCGACCGGGACCAACGAGCTAGGCAGACAGCGACCACGGTCCTCGCAGCAACGGCCGAACACCAGCGCACCTTCAACGGGTCCTGGGTCGACACCTAACGCGCAAGCGCCGGTAGGTTCGCCACTCAGAGGATCGAAGCACGGCGCACACACGTAGCCGTCACTGCAGCTGGCGCTCTGCAAGCGCTCAGCCCTCGACCGCACGTCCGGCAGACACGAGGGGACGCACCTACCCTCGGCTTCGCCGAGCGAGCGGCAAACGTCGGGCACGTAGGTGTCAGTCGTCACGGCATCCGCCGGAACACACAGCAAGTCGGCCTTGCAGCTGTCGGCGTCCAGGTGGCTCGCTTGATCCGCAGAAACGAGCGCGCTCGGAATGCACGTGCCGACGCCCCCGCAGCACGCCTCATACAGACCGAGACCGCTTTCCGACGGATCGAAGCGCTCGCAGTTTATGCCGGCGGCACACAGGATCACGAGCAGCCAGCGTTTGGCATTGGACCTGCTCGATCGCGATCTCGTGAGTACTGTGCGCATCGCCGGTCCCCCATCAGCTGCCAGGTGCGAGACGTTGTTGCGAGAAGTCATCATCCGTGACTTCGTCGGAGCCGTAGCGCACGCTCTGAACGTCGAGCGTGGTTTCCGAGACAACGGTTTGGCCGGACATCGTGCGCGCTTGCATACGATGAGGGGTCCAGATGTCGTCCACTCGGCGCAAGCCGCTGACTTTGATGTATTTGATCATGTGCCCTTTGACGACCCACGACTTAAACTGAAGTGGCATCAACTTAGACTTACTGATCCAGAGCTGAGTCTTGGCGTAGCCCGTCTGCTCTTGCACCTCGCCTGAGTTGGGCACAGCCTCGATGACCCAGCAGTCCTCGCCATCCACATTGGCTGCTGCCTCTACCAGCTTGAATGCGTAGTCCACGTAGTTCTGGCGCGAGAGGTCGGCGTAGCTAAAATCCGAGCTCATGAACGGCCCTGAGCGCCCAGTACTGGGTACGCGCGTGACGCGACGAAGGTTGGGCATGTACAGCCACTGTTCGTCCTGCTTGTCCTTGTCTTTGTAGTCGATGCTGAGAAACGCAGTGTTCTTTACGTCAGCGGGCGCTTCGACACGCAACAAGACCTTGCTGCCTTGATCGAAGTTGCGGTTACGCATAACGATCGAGCGCGCCCGTTCACCCGATCCATCTTTGATCGTCATCGCGATTCGTGTGATCGCGCGGTCGCCAAGCTGTCGCGCGTTCACCTCGGCGATGATCGACTGAGCGTCTTTCGTGTTGGGGTCGAAAGCGCCCGCAAGCGCGGGGCTCGCGCAGACAGCGGCAAGTCCAACGACTATGGCGACATTCCGAATCTCTTGACCATTCATCATGCTCATCCTCCTCTCGCTCGATCGCGAGTTGCGTTCATGTGCCTTTACCTGCTGGACCTCGCACGCCGTTGAGGAACAGCTCCGCGACAGACCGCGTAAGCACTTGCTCCTCGATCGATCGCACGGCGCCTCCACCGAGGATCTCCTGCTCGATGAACATGCCGAGCAGCATCGACACCAGCGCGCGGATCGCGACGAACGGATCCACTGCAGCAGCTCGCTCCGGGCCGATGCGCTGCGCAAGCAACTGAGCGATCATTTCGTTGTAGGGCAGCATGCTGCGCATGAACGCCATGCCGTACTCAGCCTCGCGCGTACCTTCTCGGAGCAGCAGCATGATCACTTCGCGTCGATTCTTGAGCGCCCTCCAGAGCTTTGGCACTGCGGCGTAAACAATGTCTTCGAGCGTCGAGTCGGGGCGCAGCTCTTCGATCAAAGGCAGCACTTCCGGCAGCAGCGACTGGTTCTTGAACAGCTCCTCGAGCAACGCTTCCTTCGTCGGGAAGTAGAGGTAGACAGTTCCCTTTCCTAGCTGCGCTGCGCGCGCGATGTCCTCGATAGAGGTGGCCGCAAAGCCAGACTTGGCCATCAGGCCGAGTGCGGCCGCTAGGATTTGGCTGCGACGAGCGGCCGCTAAGTTCTGACGGGCTTCGGACGTCAATCGGACCATTCCGCATTGATGACCGACCGGTCAGTCAAAGTCAACCGCTTTCTTCACTGTCGTTCTTACTGTGATTTTTACTTTGACTGACTGGTCGGTCATGTATATTCAACAACGTATGTTGCCCAGGGGCACCTCCGATTCTCTGCCTGAGCCCAAGCGAGTCGCGATGCCGCGGGTCGCACTGGGGTTCGTGCTGGCCATGACTGTCACCTCGTCCGCGCTCGCCCAGGATGCCGCCACTGATTGGGGTGCAGCCGACGACGGTGCCGGGTTCGCACCATCCGCAGAGCCGCAGCAGTCAGCACATAGTTCTGGCG
>WUUC01096295.1_pt1 | contig 20364 bp, 5 predicted proteins | sample 6278441 | NCBI WGS metagenome assembly WUUC01 (sample SAMN13675441, study PRJNA597444) | soil metagenome | isolation source: soil | place: USA: Washington | collected 2017-10
ACTCTTCGAGATAGTTCACCCCGAAAGTGACATGCCTTGCCTCGTCGCGCATGACCAGTCCCAGAATCTGGTGCAGTACAGGGTCCATGGTAGTCAACTTGATCGTGTTAAAAGCGCCTAGGGCCAGCCCTTCGATGAGAATCTGCATGCCGATAAATTTCAGGTCCCAGCGGTGGTCCGTAAGAACCTTGTCCAGGATGGATTTGAGCGACGCACTGACGGGGTAGATGAAACCGATTTTTCGCTGAATGTAACGGCTGAAGACCTCCACATGGCGCGCTTCATCGAACGTTTGGGAGGCCGCATACAGCTTTGCGTTAAAAGATGGAGCACAAGACACCAGCTGCGAAGCCACCAGCAGCGCCCCCTGCTCCCCATGCAGGAACTGACTAAAAATCCACGATTGACTATGTAGCTGAAACAGCGCCTTGTCCTCCTCACTGAGTGCGGCGTACGGCGGATAGTCATTCAACGGATGCTGGGCAACTGGCGTGGTTTTCTTAGGCAGCTTGTACCAGTCCAGCGTTCGGTCCCATTCGATATCCGCAGTAGCGTTCCAGTTAAGCGTTTTGCCCAACTGGTACAGCTTCTTGATTCGGTTGTCCTGCTCCGTGTAGTCCCAGTTGTATGCGCCCGTCAAAGGGGTACTGAAGATTTCAGCGACTGTTTGCACGTCTTGCTCGGACAGTTGCAAATCATCGTCCGAACACGCTGTGCTTGGCCCAGCTTGGAAGCCATCCACATACCGAATCCGCCGCTCGTTATCGCTGACTATGGTGACGCTCACAGATGCTCTCTCTTAAAAGTCGGTCCTTAGAAAGACTCTCGGGTTAAATCCCGATCAGAAACAGGCACGTTGTGTTTCACATCCTTGAGATACAGGATGCTCTTGCTAGATCCGTCGCTACGCTCCATGACGGCCTTTCTCGCCGTGTAGATGCCTTCGATCTGTTCGATATTTTCCAACAACAGATTCTTTCGATTCTGGCCATCCTCATAGAACTCGATCTTGCGAATCACGTAGTCTTGTTTGCCGACATGAAAAATACGTTTCGTGTAGACCCTTGCATCGACGCTGTTTTTGACTGCTTCGACGCGATAACAATCGACGCCCTGAATCGAGCTCTCACCCAGCAGGTTAAAGCTGTACTCCTCGATGTCGAATTGATTCAGGTCTTCGTTGTAGAAATCAGAATTCACCCAGGCGCTTCCCTGATCAGCAGTCGCGATCTTTCGCACCCGGCCACTAGACATTTTCATCCACTGCTGACTGTCCGCGTTGGGCTCATCCCATACTAAAAATTCAAGGCGTGTGGGGCTGGTGAAGGCAATTTTCATGCGGATCTTGCCGCCCTCGCGCTGGTAGCGAGTTTCGAAATTCTTAAGCTCCTGGTTACCAGCGCGAATGACAGCCAGCACATTGTTTTGTATGGACGTTGTTTCCTGCGGAAGCTGATCATTCTTCTCCATGATTTGCTGGCCCGTCAGTGCAGCACTGGCTGGTGCCACAAGGACACACAGCAACAACGCCGTCATACATGTTCTGCAGTAACCACTCATCGCAGGCACCTAGCTTTGGGGGTTTCTATCCAACAGGAAATCCAGGTGCGATTTATTCTCTGAGGCTTTCAGTCCGAAAATGTAAATCAGACCGATGACCAAGTCAGTGACGCCAGCCAGCGCAGCGACCGTACCCAAGTCGCCAAAAACTCCAAATCCCGCCAGTAGAAAGAACCCGACGATGCGCAACATCGCGTTCAGGTAAACAAGATTCGAGCGATTCTTTAGGTCGTGGGAGCAATAGATCAGCACTACGCCAATGAACACGACGAAGAAACCAGTGTTGATCGTGTAATACAGCTGATCGGGTGTTTTGAAGCCGATGAGCGGTAAATACCCCGGGATAAAAAACGACAACCCTAGCGCTACGTTGTACGCACCCGTCCAGAAAACAAACTTCTTCATGTCCATTGCGGTTAAATCTCCATTCTGAATGCACGTTGATCGCCCGGCCGCCTCGATATGAGCTCATGCGAACCCAGAAGTCGGGACGGACTCTGTACTGGGCTTGATGGCGGGTTTGAAGATAAGAAGCAACGCCGGCAGCAGGACCAGATCGCCGATGAGCGCGAAAGCCATGGTCAGGGCGGTGAGCAACCCGAAGTTCTGCAGGGGCAGAGTCTGCGCAAACATCATGACCGCAAAGCCGAAGAACAGGACCACCGAGGTGATGATTGTCGGTTTACCTACATCTCTCGCCGTCTGCATGATGGCGGCGGGCAGATCCATGCCGCTTAAACAGTTACGTCGAAACCAGACCGTATAGTGAATCGTATCGTCCACCACAATGCCGAATGTCATGGCTGCCACCATGATCGTGGCGACGTCAAAGGGGATATCAAGCCACCCCATGATTCCCAGTACCATGCCAATGGGGAACAAGTTCGGAATCAGGGCGATGATTGTATACCGCAGATCGCGGGCGATCATGAGCATGATCAACGGTATAAGGAGGAACGCAAAGTACAGTCCATTCACCTGGCTGGCCCGTAGATTTCGGTCCATATCTACGTAGAGCCTGCCATAGCTGGTAAATTTGTAGTTGAAGGCATCGCCAAGCTGCTGCGGTAAGTACTTGTTAGTAAAGTTCTCAAGCCGCACATTGATATCGAACGGTCCATTAATGCATTGAAACGATATCCGCGCCTCCATTTTGTCAGGGGACACTAATGACCGGATCTCCTGCGGTTCGCCGATTTCATAGAAGTCGGCGATGTCCGTGTCGCTGTCTGGAATCCGATAGCTCTGTTGGCTGTCGCCGTTGAATGCCTTGTTGATGGACTTGAAGTAGTTGGCGATGGAGAACGAGGAGGTATACGCCTCGCTCATGTGCGCCATGACATCCTTTTGGATCTGGTCTATGAGTTCGAGCGACTCGCTGTGGGTGAAGTCGTGTTCCTTGGACTTCGCCCGGATAACCAGCTCGATCGGTACCGTGCCCCCGTACTTGCGATCCAAATACGTTAGATCTTTCTTGACCTGATTATCCTCCGGCATGTAATTGGTGAAGTTGGTTACATAGCCGATCTTCGTAATGCCCGCGAACATCACCACGAATAGCAATAGGGCGACGATTCCAATCACATTGTGCCTAGCAACGACAAAAGCGGTGAGCTTCACTGTCAAGCGCACTAGAAGATCATCCGAAGCCGAACGATGCCGATGCGCTTCGGTCCGCTTTGAGGGGGCGTGCTTCTTGAACAGCAGTAACGCAGACGGTAGGAAAGTGAAAGTCAGCAAATACACCATGACGACCCCGATGGCCATGTAAATGCCGACGATTTCCACCGGACGGACGGAACTGGACGCGGATGCCAGGAATCCCACCACGGTGGTTACCGTAGTCAACAGGCATGGTAGCCAGAGCACACGGATCGTTTCCCGCACGTTGTCGTAGCGGCTGCTGTTGTTAGTCTTGGACAGAATTTGGTAGTGCGACAGAAAATGACTGGACTCCGCTACGGTTATCGCGATGAGTACCGGCGGAATCATCATGGTCACCAGATTCATCGATTCGCCCATGGCCGTGTAAAAACCGATGCTCCAGATGCTCACCAGTACGACATTAGCGAAGCACAGCAGGCTTAGATGTAAGCTGCGCAACGCGAGCCCTACGATGACCAACACCATCAGCAGTGTGATCACACCGAACTTTTCGTTGTCAGCTTTACCCAGGGAATTCAATTCGTTCTCGATGACGGGCACTCCGGTGAACAGCAAGCGCACACGATCACCGGAAATCTCGTGAGCCGATTCCATTAACTTCGCCTGGAGCGCGCCCTTTTCTTCGTTGGAGCGCATCGAGCCAAGCTCGACAATGATCGCCGACATGGTCGCGTCTTTAGAGACCAAAACCAGGCTATGCAGTAACTCGCTGGTGCGCGCCTTCTCCTTGGCGCGTGTCAACATGTCTGGAGTGAGTTCACCGGCTGGAATCAGTGGCTCGAAATAAACCGTATCCTCACTACCAGTGGGTAGATTCTGCTCGGTGATGCTCATGACGCGATGTACACCCGGCGTCTGCTTCACCATCTCTGACAGCCGCCGAATAATCTCAATGTTCTGTGCCGTGAAGATGTCTTTGTCCTCGAACACGATCACGGTGCGTTCGTCATTACCGAAGACTTGCTGGAAGCGATGATAAAACGCGAGGTCTGGATTGCCGTTCTCGAAGAACACGTCGATGGTATTGTGCGTGGTCTTGCGCTCATAGAAATGCGCCAGCGGCACAGTGAGCAGCAACACCAAGACAAAAATTATCTTGCTATTGCGTGACGCTATGTACGCGAGTCCCTTCATGTGATCTCTCCTTGATCGATTTTCCGTCAGGACAGTTGAGTCATCCGACACGTTACCCGGCGATTCTGACGGAGCCTTGGTCCGCTGCGACACTCGCTTGATAAGCGGCTCGCTTCTCCAGCGCTTTGCAGGAGAAGTGATAGTCCTCGAGGCGCAGCACCGCTTCATTTTGGAAGTTCACAATGCGCATGAGATAAACAACATCCTGGTCAGCGGCGCGCGAGAGAAATTTACCTTCCCGCACTTCATCCCAGAACGCAGGAAAGCCCCAGCGATTGCAGTAGGTGACGTAAACGTCCGCCTTATCGAGTAACCACGGATCGAACTCGATGCTCAGCCGGCCGCCTTTCTTGATGATCCCATATCGATAGGAGGTGATTTGAGGGTCTCCGACCGGCAGATAAATTCTTCGCACCAGGTCGGGCGACAATTTATCTTGCCAACGTAGCAGCTGAAAGATGTAGTACTGAGTCAGGAAGTAGAAGAATCCCTTGCGGTTAACGACGTGTTCGTTGAAGAAGTCCAAGCTCTTCTGCATTTCATCGCCGACATTGCGCGACGCAGTCAGCGTTACCCCGTCAACTTTGATGGCGGGAAACACCGTGTCGCCGCGATGTCCGTAGTATCGAACGAGTACCCGGTAACGGTCTTTCGACAGCTGCAGGGTCTTGGAGCTAGTTTCTGGCGTATTTCCGGGGAACAGCAGGGCAACCACTTCAAAGTCGCCGCGGAAGACAGTGATGATCCAGCCGCGAGCCGATGCGATAGCGGTCGACACTTCGATCTCCATTGTCGAGTCGACGTCGATAGGACCAAAGCTGCCAAGCGGCGCATGCGGATTCCAGCGCGAGGTCGTACACATCATGTACGGCAACGCCCCTGGGATTCTCAGGGACTCCGAGTAGGCAGTCCACTGCTGCTGTTCCTTGCGTTGCAACTTCTTATTGAAGACGCGTTGCGCGGCGCCAAGAATCAAAAATCGCGTCGTCCGGTAGAACAACATGGAGAAGACAAAGCCTGGAATACGCCACAGCAGGGCGACGCTGTTATATAGAGTGTTCATCCTTATCCCTCGGTCCGGAACGCTACTTGCCGCTGATTGGACACCCTATGCTGCATGCCCGGTACGGCTTGCCGGGACTTCGCACTCAGCGCATAGCCGAGATCACGAGCGAGTAACAACGTGCGAGGTTCCAGCAGCGACACCTTATCCAGATGTTCCTGCCAACTCTCCGCGAATGACGCTTCGATCTTGCTATACGTCAGAAAATTCGGGTCACCGATGGGCATCGAGTTGGCATGCAGTCCATCGGTCATGCGATCGCCTTCATACGGTTGCAACAGGGTTTCCTCGAAGGGCAGGCCCAGCCAGGTGCAAAGCGAGCGCATCACCCGGTCCGGATCGCTGACCAGAGTCTCGTAGTTGATCCGCAACTTGCGGTGCTCAGGAATGTCGTGCATCGCTGTGCATATGTTGGCGTTCATATCAGCCCACATATCGGCAGTGAACTTCCAGGGATCACCCTGCACGGCAAACAACCGATCGAACCGATTCCTGACGAAGGACTCCATCACCGCGATCGGATTTCGTACCAAGTGGACGTAGTAAGGTTCATTTGTCACCGATTCAGCCCGTCGCAGCGTGTCCAGACTCAGTGCGTGATTTGGGGACTTGTCCACTACGAAGCGACCCGCCGACTTATCCAGCATGAGGTCGTAGGTTTGCTTGATGGAGAATCCTTGACGCTGCAACTCTGCAACGCGCTCGACTGCATCCGGGACGCTGAGTGACTCCAGCGCACTGATTGCCTTGACCAACCCCTCCTTGATGTATTTCTGATTCAGTTGAATCAGACGATCGGACCACTGCTGCAATGTCTCATAAGGCAGCAAGTGCAGTTCGGGCGGCGCGAATATTTGGCTATGACCGCCCAACATGACTCGCAACAACGTCGATCCCGCCCGCGGAGTGCTGAGCACAAAGAGGACCTTTTTCGAAGTGCGAGCGACCGGTGCTTGGGCAGGTTCTGGTCGGCGCTTGAACGTTGTAGATTGAGACGGCCAGCGAACGCTGTCTGCGTCGTTCAGCGGTGATGTGCGATCTCCTTCTCCTGTAGCACTCGCTGGCACGTCTGCCCCACTGGTCGGTCGGCTCTTGCTCGCGAGCTCGTTTTCAAGATAGCGGGTGAGTTTCTCGACGTTGTTGTATTCCAGCATCTCGTTCGGATACAGCCGCAATTGGAACTGCGTCTGGATACCTTCGATGACTTTCATCGCCAAGATGGAATCCAGGCCCAATTCCCAGAACTCGATCCGAGGATCGATCTGTGCAGCGACTACTCCGGTTACCCCCGCGAGAATTGTCCGAATGAAGCTCTCGACATTGGCCGTGTCTGTAGGTGAGCCGTTATCGATCGCTGCTTCTTCTATCTTGCTTACTGTAGACCTCTCAACTTGTACAGCGGGTGAGTCCGCCATCGATGCAACTGCTTCTTCCAGACCTGTAGTGATGACGGGATGCCTATACTTGGCACGCAAGTAAGGCGATTGCCACGCTTCGTCGTCTTCCAGGTGCAGGCGTTCATTCAGAACCTGCGGGTGACCAGCGAGGACTAACACTTGCTCCAAGTTCGACTGCAGAGCTTCCTCAAACGCCATCAGTCCAGCTGCGGTGGATAGCGGGACAAGCCCGTAATGGGACTTCATCGCTTCCACAGTTTGATCGTTGGCTGACATGCCCCCTGCGGCCCACAACGGCCAATTGAGGCTTAGGGTTTTACCGTGACGCTGCTGTTTCGTTACCAGCGAATTACGGTGCTTAGCGAACTCATCGAGGAAAGCATTTGCGTAGGCGTAGTCGCTCTGCCCAACGTTGCCGAGCACACCCACGATGGAAGCAAACAACACCATCCAATCCAGCGGTTCTGCTTGCAGCGCTTCGTCCAGATACACAGTGCCGATGATCTTAGGGGACAAGACATCCTGCACCTGTTGTGTAGACTTGGTTAGGAAGTAGCCGTCGTGCAATACACCTGCGGCATGAATCACGCCCTGGATATGCCCATAGCGCTCGCGGCTGACGCGAACCAGTTCTTGCACGTCCTGTTGCTTGCTGACATCTGCCCGGATGTAAATGGCCTCTGCACCCTGCAGCCGGATTGACTGCAGATGTGCGGCTATGTCGTCATTGAGCTGCGAACGACCGGTCAGCACCAACTTGCCACCGCGCGCGGCCAGATACTGAGCAAAGATCAGCCCGAGGCCGCCACAGCCACCGGTAATCAGATACGCACCGCCATCACGCACACTCAGTGGCGCTGCTCCTTGCTCAGCACGAGGTTCAACGGCTGACAGCAGCTTGACGTAGCGACAGCCGCCTTCGTAACGAACTTCCTGTTCATTCGGCCTGCTATCTATCCGCTCGTTCAGCAGTAACTGCGGCGTCGGACAATCATTGGCGGGGCTGCCATCGTTGGTCTGCACATTGAAGCCGATGGTCTTGCACCGAATCTGCGGCGCTTCGAAGGCGATGGCCTTCAGCAGCCCGCCGCTGGCCCCGTAGCAAGGCTGCACCTCGCCGCTGCTCATCGAGTAGAGGTAAAGAAGGCTGACGCGCCCTGCGAGTTTAGTCTTGACGATGGTTCTCGTAAGGTAAATGAGCGAATGAACACTTCCCTGCAGTTGCCTGTTCACCGCCTCCTCGTTGCAGGTGAAAGGCGCTTTCGACCAATGGTGAACGACGGTGGTGGGGATAAACCCTTCACTCGCCAGAGCTGTGAATAGCTCTTGGTAATTCTCCTCATTGGCAGGATGCACTTGGTACCTGCCGTCAGCCGTTTTTTGGTAGCTGTCAGCCGCCTTAACCAGCACCACGCGGCTGGATTGCCCTTCATACGCCGAGCGAAACTGATTGAATAGGTCTTCGTTGGTGTCGAACAGCAGCACCGCTTGTTCAGCTGTGCTGGACACTGGCGCCAGCGGCTTAGCCTGCCACTCCGGCCGCTTGTAGAAGAGTTCAGCAGTATCCAACGCACTGGATACGAGCTGATGATCTCTGCAAACAACCTGCTGCACGGAAAACTCGCGAAGGTAGAGGCACTCGCGCCCAATTGCATCTATGACTCGAACATCATAGCTTCGCTCAGCGTCGGACTGCGCGACGTGATACGACGGCTGAACATGAACATAGCAGTTGGTCTGCACCGGCCGGCGAATGCATAACTCACCGATACGCAAGGGCAACAGTCGACCTACTGCTGCATCGCTCGCGCCGATGAGACTGACGCAGCCAAGAATCGCGTCGAACAACGCCGGCCCGGCGAGATACTCGCCCTGGGTGCGTGGCGTCGTCTGCAGCTCAGCTAGCGCCATCGTGTCGCTTGCCCAAGCTTGCTTGACGGCGCTATTGAGCAACACGGTATCCGCTGGAGCCGACCCATGCAGGTGCTGAGCGATGGAGGTGATCGGCGTCAGTCCCGACTTTAAGGCATTGATGTCGACATAGGACTCCACCAACCCCACTTGCTGTGCCGAACGGTAGCGCAGAGAGCCCAACGCCAACGCCTGGGTATGTGGACCGAAGTGCAGTACCGCCTCTGCGGCACATTTGTCAGGCGCCGGATACAGTCGCACCATGACGTCGAGGCGATCCTTGGCCTCATGCAGCGGCCGGGCCAGAGATAAGTTGTGGATGGAGGTCAGCAATCGGTCACTCGACGCGTGACAACCGGCGGCATAGATCATTTCGATGAGCGTGCCCGCGCTGATACTAAACTTGCCAAACGCCTCGTGTGAGGTGACCAAGGGCGCACTGGCTGCGAACTGCTTCTTATAGGCTATCCCGTCGAAACTCGAGACATTGCAGTCCAACAACGGATGGATCTTAGGCTGTCCATCGAGGTGAGTGGCTGCGGCCTGTGCGCGGCGCGGCGCCCAATACGATTCCTTTGCAAAAGGATAGGTGGGAACTGACACTCGCATACGCGACTGCGTATAGAGTCGCTGCCAGCGGATGCTCGTTCCACTGACCCAAAGCTGCGCGAGTTTGCGCAGATTGTTGTGCTTAATGAAGACGCCGACGATCTCATCGGCTTCGGCGCCGTTGACCAGCATCAGCTGTGCTTTGTTGTCGGCACGGGTGTTGCCGAAGAACAGCACGTCTTGCTCCGCCCCTGTGCGCGCGTATTCCTGCAAACGCGCCAGGAGGTCAGCCGCGTGCTGCACCACCACAGCTAGTCTCTCCGGCATGGATTCGCGACCAATCTGGGCGGTGTAAACGATGTTCTCGAAGCTTGAACGCTGTTCAAGTGGCTGCGTCAAGTACTCCTCAAGAAAGTCAATCCAGCGCTGCACATAGGTCGCGAGTCGTTCCTTATTCTTCGCCGAGAGAACAAATAGCAGCGGCTCTTGCGCGGCGCTGGCAACGACGCTTGTACTGCTTGGAGTTTCGCTGATGATCACATGGGCGTTGGCGCCGCCGGCGCCAAACGAGCTGATGCCGGCCACGCGCGTTGCCGTGCCAGCTGCCTGCTCGGAGCGGCGTGCGGGACACGACCATTCGCTGAGTTGGCGTTGCACGTAAAACGGCGTGCTCTCGAAGCGAATGTTCGAGTTCAATGTCTGCGAGTGCAGCGACGGCACCAGCTTCCTATATGCCATCTGCAGCAGAACTTTTGTTAGAGCAGCGATGCCAGCGGCGGACTCTAGATGACCAATATTGCTTTTCACCGAACCAATGGCGCAAAACTGCGTGTCATCCGTGAAAGTTCGGAACGCTTTGGTGAGACCCGTAATCTCGATGGGATCGCCTAGCGCTGTGCCAGTGCCATGCGCTTCGATGTAACTGATATCGCGGGGGTTGATTTTGGCATTCGCGATGGCCGCTTGAATCAAGCGGCTGTGCTGAAGGGGATTGGGAACCGTATATCCGTTGGTTTTGCCGTCGTGATTGACTGCAGTGGCCTTGATGAGACCATAGATATGATCGCCGTCCAGCAGCGCTTGAGAGTAGCGTTTCAGCACCACAGCTCCCACGCCTTCGCCCGGCACAAAGCCATCGCCGCCTTCGCCGAATGCATGACATCGGCCATCGCTGGATGGCATGTTCATTTGCGCATGCATGATGTACTTGTTCGGGTGCAGTGAAAGATTCACGCCACCCGCAATGGCAACTTCGCATTCTCCAGAGCGGATGCTCTGCCCCGCCAGGTGCAGCGCAGTTAACGAGGACGAACACAGCGTATCCACGGCCATGCTGGGTCCGAACAGGTTCAAGGCGTAAGACACTCGATTGGCGATCGAGCCGTACACCGAACCCAGGGACATCTTGTTGCCGCGCGCAGTTTCCTCGGCGCCGAACAACTGATACTCGCCGTACATGACACCGACGAATACACCCACACTGCCCTGGCACTCGTCACTCAGCGAGTCACGTGTATAGCCAGCATCCTCGACAGCTTCCCAGGCTACCTGCAAGAACAGGCGCTCCTGAGGGTCCATGATTTGCGCTTCGGTCGGCGAGATGTTGAAGAACAACGGATCGAATTTGTCCACGTCCTGCAGAAATCCGCCCCAACGATTTTGCGGAGAGTGCTCCTGATAAGCCCAGCGTTCGGCCGGAACTTCCACGATGCAATCCTTGCCTTGCACCAAGTTATTCCAAAACTCAGCTAAGTTTTCCGCCTGTGGATACCGTCCACCGAGGCCAATGATGGCGATGTCCTCAAGCTGTGTCTCAGCCATCGCTCGAGGTTGGCTGTGAGTCTGCGTGTTGCTCGTTGGACGACTGGCAATCGGAACACTCGACGAGTTCGAGAACTTCAACAGCTTGGTCAGTTCCAGCGGGTGATGGTCCAAGAAATACTTCGCCAGACCATGAAGCGTCTGGCATTCGAACATCACCGTCTTGGACACGCCGTTAAAATGCTTCTCGAGCTCTGTATTGATCTGAGTGATCAACAACGAGTTCACACCGTAGTCGATGAGCGGCGCTTTGGTATTGATGCGGGTGGGCGCAATGCCGGAGAGCTCGGCGTAGGTGTCTCTGAAGTATTCTTCGGCTCTGACGAGTAAGTTCGCCTCATTGAGGTCGCTACCGAGATCGACCCTATGAGTGGCGTTGTGGTTCATGGTCGGTCCCTCGTGTAGTTGGCGGGTCTGGCTCTCCACCGGCGACTGATCGAGCCAATGCCGTTCGACCAAAAATGGATAGGTGGGCAGAGGAACTCTCATTTCTGAGCCATGGTGGAAAGCTCGCCAGTCCACGCTTTCGCCTCGCACCCAGCGTTGAGCCGCATCCTTGACAGAGGTAGCCACAACATCGGCTGATGTGAGTGGGCAGTCGCCTGCTACTTCTCCATGGAAAATAGTGTCCCCGTCTGCTGGCATGTGCGCTGCCAGTGCCAGCTTGTCGTAAAGGTCTTGCAGACTGCGAGCAACGATTGCCAAACGACATGACATGGCTACCCTGCCGGTCTGCAACGTGAAGCTCAGACTGGCCAGATCGAAGTTCGCCACCGCCGAGTCAAAGCAATCCTCAGCAGCCAGTGACGGCCTCAAGGTCACATACCGCTCCACGTAAGTAGCCAGTCGGCGCGCGGACTCCATCAGCTGGGGTCGAGTGGCAGCCGACAGAATGACGGCTCGCTCGCCACTGTCTTGCGCAGCTGAAACGCCGTGCAGCGCATAGCTGTCTAAGATCATGTGGCCGCTGGAACCTGTGGCGCCGAACGCGTTGATCAGCGCACGCCTGCCAGCGCGACGCGAGGGCCATTCCTGCAACACCTTGTTGACGTACAGCGGACTGCCAGATAGCTGGATCAGCGGATTCAAAGGCTCACTGTTGATGGACGGCGCAAGACGTCGGTGCCGCATTTGCAGCAGCACTTTAGTGAGCTGCGACATGAAGGACGCTGATTCCAAGTGTCCGATGTTTGGTTTAACCGACCCCACGGCGCACGGGCTGGACTGATGGCAAGTCGCAAACACTTGCTGCAACGCGTTCAGCTCGGCGGCATCGGCGATGCCGGACCCCGTCGCCGCCGATTCAACGTAGTTGACGCCGTCGGCAGAGATCCCGGCTTTATCCAGTACCGTCTGGATGGATCGCGCTTGCTTCTCTTGCGAAGGTAGGCCGTAGCGCGCGGTTCGTCCCAGATGTCCGATAGCGGTAGCTTTAATAAGGCCATGCACATGGTCGCGACAGCGCTCTGCTTTGCTCAGCGGCCGAATCAGTATTGCGCCCACGCCTTCGCCGGCAACCCAGCCCGTGCCCTCTGCACCCAACGCACGACAGACCTCGTCTTTCGATAGAAGATTCAATCCACAGAGCACATTCTGGTGGTACGGGTGAGTAATGAGATTGACTCCGCCTACGATGGCGGCATCGCATTCACCGTTCCTGATGCATTCGATGGCCATGTGGATGGCGGTAAGCGATGAAGAGCACGAAGTGTCGATGGCGACACTGGGCCCCTGAAAATCGAATACATGGGATACTCGATTGGCAATCGAGGAATGGAAGGCAACGGCACGACTGAGCTTGCCGGTATGCCAACTGTCCATTGCCACGTTTTGGTAGTCATTCCACATGACGCCGACAAATACGCCGACCCGCGGCGCCTTGTCGCGCAAGGAGTCGCTCGTATACCCCGCGTTCTCCAGACACTCCCAGACAGCCTCTAGAAACAACCGTTCCTGCGGATCGATAACCTTGGCCTCGTTGGGTGCGATCTTGAACAACAGGCTGTCGAAGCTGTCGGCACGCGACAAGAATCCCGCCCATTTCGAGTAAGACTTGTCGCGACTGGAGTCGGCATCGAAGTACTGATTCGCGTCCCAGCGTTCTGGGCCAACCGCCGTGATCGCAGACTTTCCTTGTCTGAGTAGCTCCCAGAATTCATCCAGATTGTCTGCTCCGGGATATCGGCCGCTGATGCCAATGATCGCGATGTCATCCTGCGTCTGCTCAACACCACGGTCAGCAGATTCAGTTGCTAACGTGGCAACCGGAGTAGCGCCACCAACAGGGGCGCTGAAAAATGGCTTCGATATCTGTCCGCTATGGGCTTTGGCACCTACTAACAGACAATGGATAAACAGTTCGTTAGGCGCGAGCCTGAATAGGCTGCGAAGTTTGTCGAAGCGCATACCGCCGATGGGACACACACCGAGTCGCCATTCGGACTGATGATCCATCATCAACTGCCCGATGTGCCCGGCTTCGATGTGAACCAATCGAGTTGCGTAGTCGCCAACGCCCGGCGGAAACCTAGCTAGATCGCTGACCAGGAAAATGTTGATTTTGGACTTGGCGTAGTGCGTGCGATTGAAAGGTACATGCGCCGATTTGAGCGCCGCATCAAGCGCAGCCGTCTCACGATGAACTAGCTGCAAAGTGTGACCGCAGGAGTCATAGCGATAGAGTCCACCGGCAAGCCCGGTTAGTGCACCGTCTTTGGCATACACGTAGGCACCGACCGAGAACAGGTGCGCAGCTGAAGGATAGATGGGCAGTGATCTGGCGCCTGCGACATACCTTCTCATCAAAGCAAGCAGGCCGCTGAGTTGCTCGAAGCTAAGCGGGGAATCCTCGTAGTCACGTTGACAGCTTCGCAGCAGGTAGTCGCTGTCCGGCGCGGACCACGGTGTCAATCGAATACCGCTTGATAGACCTGTGCAGTCGCGCAGATGCAGCTGCCGTGCGGAGAGCGCTTGCAGCTCTTCTGCATTCAATGACGGCAAGCGATTAGATCGCGCGTCAGTCTCGACATACTTTTGGGAGCGATAGACGGGTGGTGTCGAGAAATGACTATGGAAAGACTGCTGCGCAAGCGATGTATGAACGTGATCCTCCACATCTCGGGTGCGGCACTTGTGCTCTTGGGCGGCGCCACCCAGCATGCAAGCGATAAATCGATGACCATCGTTTAACCGCAGCCCAGCTTCAATGCGAGAGAAATCGAAACCGTTTACTGCACGTAAACCAATACCGAAATCGGCCTGACGCGACAACAACAGTTGGCTCATATAGCCCGTGTCCAACTCTACTAGCGTAGTGCTCCCGTCGACGTAGAATGGCTCTATGGCGTGGTACTGAGCGATAAAAAACAATGAGAATGAGCAGCCATCGTAGAGCGCCCGTTGGTCGTCGCTGAAACTACCCCGATCCGGCGCAGGCGCATTGGAGAGCAAATAAAGAACGTGCTCTACAGGATGGTAGTAGTAGTAGCCAGGTACTAAGCCCTCGACAGCGTCCGGTTTGACGTATAGATACACCTGGACAGCGTTCTTATCGCCGCCGCTGGGATAAAGATAACGCTGTTTCCCAGCAATCGTGTTTGGTTTGAGTAGCGCCAAGAAGCCGCTCATTTTCCGGAAGGTCAGCCGGTCTTGGCTAAAACCACTGTCACTCACCATGGCTTCCACGGCTTGCGGCAGTACTTGAATGTCGGGAAGTTCGACCAATTCAGGTGGAGACTGACTTAGCGCAGCAGTAACGAATTGTGACGACTCGACTGCCGCATGCTGCTGGCGGGACGCTAGCTTGGAATGAAGGTAGCCGGCGATCGCCGCTACGGTCGGCGTATCCAGGAAGACGTCGACGGGCACAACGATATTGAGACTCTCCTTGAGGCGCTGTGAGAGACGGACCAAGGTGAGCGACGTGGCGCCGAGATCGAACAGGTTGTCAGCAGCGTCTATGGTTTCTATCTGCAACGCTTCGCGGACATACCCGCTGATCGACTCGGTCAACTCGGCAAGTGTGGGTTTCGTTGCAGCGGACACCGCTCCTGCGGCCTCCAACATATCAGGCTTGTCTACTTCCACCGGCCAAGCAAGCGCCTTTCGATCGAGCTTGCCGTGCAGGGTGAGCGGCAGCTCGCACATGGTCACGACGGCGTTTGGCAGCATGTATTCCGGTAACGAGTTCCTTAGAAAACTGCGGACCTCCTTCAAGCTCAACCCAGAGGGCTTGCTCTCAACGATGTAAGCGACAAGTTTAGGATCGTCTGTCTCGATCTCCTTGACCGTCACCGCCGCCGCGGAAATCCCTTCATGCTTTAGCAAATGAGCTTCAATCTCGGTGAGTTCAATTCTCAGTCCGCGCAGTTTCACCTGACAGTCGTTGCGGCCGAGGTACTCGACGTTGCCATCCGGTAGCACGCGCGCTAGATCACCGGTCTTGTACAGCCTGTCGGATGCATTGGACGAGAACGGATCTCGGATGAATTTATCGGCTGTCAGCTCAGGTCTGTTCAGATAGCCGCGCGCCAATTGAACGCCGCCGATATGCAGCTCCCCAACTTCGCCGCGTCGTGCTGAGTTGAGGCTTTCATCCAGAATATGGATCTGAGTGTTGGCTACCGGTTTGCCGATGGGCACTATGCCGCTGGCATTCTCCCGGCATGGCCAGTACGTGACATCGATTGCTGCCTCGGTTGGGCCATACAAGTTATGCAGATGGGCGTGAAGCAGATGCTTACAGCGCACCATCAGGCTGTAACTGAGCGCTTCGCCGCTCGTGAACACACTCTTCAATGACAGGCAGGTGCCGACTTCGGCTTCCTTTAGGAACACGTTCAGCATCGATGGGACGAAATGGCAGACGCTTACCTGCTCCTGGCGGATCAATTCGACCAAATAGGCAGCGTCCTGATGGCCTTTGGGCTTAGCCAATACCAAGGTAGCGCCGCAGAGCATCGGCAGGAAGAACTCCCATACGGAGACATCGAACGTATACGGCGTTTTCTGCAGTACGCGGTCGCCGGCTGTGACTTCATACTCATCACGCATCCATAGCAGGCGGTTCACTACCGCCTTGTGCGACACCATGCAGCCTTTGGGTTCACCTGTAGAACCGGACGTATAAAGAATGTATGCCAACTGATCGGACGTTGAATCAATTTTCAGGTTGGTGTCTGGGTAACGCTCTAACTGCGCAGAGCAGCGATCGACAAGAACCATCGAAATGCCGTCTGCCGTACAGCTGCTTGCCAACGACGAATCGGTCAAAACGATAGCTACTCGCGCGTCCCGCAAGATGAAGTCGATTCGTTCTGGCGGAAATTCCGCATCGATCGGCAGGTAAGCACCACCCGCCTTGAGGATCGCCAGCAAGCACACCACCAACTCGGGTGAGCGGTGCAGCATCAGTGCGACCGGTGTGTCCGCTCTGACGCCCTGCTCCCGCAAGAAATGCGCCAGCCGGTTCGCCCGAGCATTCAAGCTCGAATAATCGCTATACCGTCCTTCGAAGCACACCGCGATTTGTTGAGAATGCCGGCACACAGCCTCCTCGATGAGGTGATGCAAACAGCGATGCAGTGGATAGTCCCTGACTGCACCTTTGATGCTCGATGAGTCGAGGTCTGCCGTCGCTGCCTCAGGTACATGACTACGAGCGCGAGAATCGATGACGGCCGCTAGCGAGCTTGACACCCAGGCATCGGTGTTGAGGCTCAACACCTCCAGCAAGCGCCGATAGCCGGCGAACATTTTCTCTACCATGGCTCGCGGGTAGACATCTACCACTGCATCCCAATGAAAATGCAATTGCTGATCCAACACGAAGCTGATGTTGTCCAGATAGACCTGCGGCGTCTGCGACAGGCCGTAACCCAGGGTTACGTTGTTCGGCAGCGAAGTCGGGGCATTACTCATGAGCCGGGTAAAGACCACAGGAAACTGGAGCGCTTGCGCTGTGCGGTCCCGCATGACCCTACGGCGTACTTCCGACAGGCCACTCACGAGCCCATGTTCAAGATCGCGATCGATCTGCCGCGAGTACTCCACGACCTTCTGCTCGAAACTGCGATCGCTGTTGCTCACCTCGAGCCAACAGATCTGTGTGAAGTCCCCAATGACCCGGTCAATGTCAGGGTGAACGGGCGGGCGATCCCAGTTCACGACAACTATCGAGAAGCTCTGCTGACGGTTCCATTCCAAGAGGACTTCGGCATAAGCGGCTAACAGAACAAACGCCGGATCGACTCCCAAAGAACGGGCCTTGCGCACGATCACCGACCAATGCTGCAGCTGGGCTTCGAATCGTTCGCGATGCAATTCTTGTGTAGCGCTTCCCGCCTTAGTTAGAAATGCAGGTCCCGGCAGCAGATCAGCGACTCGCTGCTCCCAATAAACGCGATCATTGGCGTACTTTTCGGTGGCGCGACTGTTGGTCAGATAGTCGCAGTAATTCCTGAAGCTGATGGCGGGAGCGTCATAGCTTGACCTTGGCTCGAGGATCAGCGCCATCAGGCTCGTCAGCAGGTACTGAACGCTATTGCCGTCGGCGATGATCATGTCCACCGCAATGTGCATTCGCAGCCTGCCAGCAGGAAGCTTCGTCACCCGCAACTGGAAGAACGGCCCTTGCCCAAGGGCAAACAACACATCGCTCATTTCCTCACGGACCTGCGACAAAGCAGCTTGGCGTTCCTGCTCGGAACTGAGCCTTTGGTCCACAACGTGAACCTCGTAGTTCATGCCGCTAGGAACCACCTTCTGGGTACCGTGCGCAGTGACTATGGTGCGCAAGCCATCATGCGCGTCGACCAACCTGCGCCAAGCGCGCAGTAGGTTGTGCTCGTCAACATGCTCGAAATCGATCTCTTGGTAGATGACGCAGCTCTTCTGCTCGCTCGCAATCAGAGAGCTTCTGCTAACGAAGTATGCCTGCTGAACGTCCGTCAGCGGGAATTCTGCAAACCGGCGTTCCGGAGCGTGAGTCGCTCGCGTAAGCATTTCGCGTGCATACTTTTGAGGGATCGCCGCCGATGACATCACCGAGTTCAGAACAGCGCTCGCAGGCTTCTGCAGCAGCGACTCGTCTTTGGCCAAAGCCACCAGCAATTGGCTGTAGTGGCCCACCATCACCTCAATCGCCTCGGCCGTGAGTATCCCGTCCGCGTAATCCCAACTGAAGCAAAGACGTCCTTGTTTCTCGAATGTCTGGTGATCCAGATAGACCTGCGGCGTTTGGGTTACTGCGTAGCTAACGTGAGTGAGCCAAGTACCGCCGTTCTTCGTGTCTGCGGATACGTTGCTGAGCATGCTGGTGAACACCACCGGAATGGAGGCCGATGGCGCCAATTTCTGGCGGTTCTTTAACTCCCGCAGCGCTCGAACGGCACTGACAGTGCAGTGATCCATGTCGTCCCACACCTGTTGCTGACCGACCTCCAGCTGTTGCTGCAGATTGGGGTGATCCCCTCGACTGATGAATAGGCTGGTTGAGATGAACGGGCCCAGCAGTGCATCAACGCCTTTGCACAGCGGTAGTCGATTGCTCAACGTCAAGACGAGCGAGAAGTCCTGCTCGTTGGCACGACTTCGTAACGCCTCACAGAACAAGGTCAATAGCAATGTCGTCGGCGCCAGGTTGATACGCTTACACAGACGCTTTAAGGCGTGCCAGGTCTTTTCGTCGATCTGGCCTAACTTTCTAACCCTTCGATACGGCGGCGCGACAGACGGTTGCTTGGCAATCGGGAAGGACGGGCCAGCGGGCATTGTCTCTAGCTTGCAGATCCAGTAGGCAAGATCGCTCGCGAATCGAGCGCTCTTTTCGAGCTCCCGTGTCGCAATGACGTAGTCTCTAAAACTTGCGCCGCTGCCAGGTAGCGTTGATATTTCCCCCACATAGAGCTGATACCACTGCCGCAGCAACGCACCCAAGCTAGCGCCATCCAGAATCCACTCATCCACACTCATGTGGATGAGACTTTGGTTGCAAGGCAATTGGGTAATGACAATGTCGTAGTAAGGCCAGTCTTCTGGAAGGTAAACCTTCTGCTCCATGTGCTGACGAATCGTCGCCAGATGCGCGTTGATCGCTTCCGCGTGCGAGTGAGTCAGGTCATGCGTGATAAAGCGGGCTTGCGGCGCCTGCGTTGGAATGACCTGCTGCGGATCGGCGTGCTGGTCATCGGCAATGATTTTCACACGCAGCATCAAGTGCGTTTCAAGCAGTGTGGCCCACGTCTGCTCCAATACCACTTGGTCGAGAAACAGCTCGGATATTTCGATATAGATGTGACAGCCGACGTGATCCTGACCACGACTGAAATGCTTGCTGACCAGAAACGATTGCTGGATATCCGTCAGCGGGAAGGGCAAATGCTCTTGAGAGGGCCTTTTTCGGGCAGAGTCATGATCGTTCGCGCTGCCGGCGCTTTTCAGAAGAGCTTCTCGCAGCTGTAGCAGTGCCTGACGCTTTTGGCTCGTCGTCAGCTGGCGAAATCTACCGAGATCGAGTGCTTCAGCCGAGCGCATTGTTCGCATTCCACTGTGCGCCATGGTCGAGCGATGCGGACTTGGACATCAGCATGAGAAAAAGAGGCTCGAGCTTTTCCTGGTCTAGGTCGGCCAAATCCAACGGCCCTTCCATGAACTCAGAGAACAGACGCTGCATGCCGTCTTGATCACTGGAGAGTCTCGACTGTGAGTCGATGGCCCGTAGCAGACTGTCCCTGAGCGGCCTATATGACGGCGAGGTGCTTACAAACTCGGCGAGTGCCGTCACCGTCATATTCTCCCCCATGAGGCGCATAGGAAGGGATTCATTGAGCTCGCGCTCGATGTCGAACTTGAGATTCAGCAGGGTGATCGAGTCGAGACCTGCCTCCTGAAAGGTCAGATGCTCAATCTGTACTCGACTGAGCTCCGAATACTTCGCGGCTTTATCCATCAGATAGCCCCGAATTTTCGCGGCTTCGGACCTCGCTGAGGCATCCAACGTGATCGCCGAGCTTGCTACGTGGGGGGTGCTCACCGGCATCGCCTGATCGGCTGGCAATGTTGGCTGCGATTCCGACAAGTAATAGTCATTGAACATGAAACATCGAGTGGCAGCGGTGTCTTGAATGACTTGATCCACTCGCAGAATCTCTATCGACCTCGGCAGCTTGTACGCAGCGATATCGAGCGTCGCTTTATGGATCTTGTGCTCGATGAGATGGTGAATATCGGCTGCCGAGAACGTGCGCTCACACTCCGTTTCCAACT
>WUUC01212704.1_pt1 | contig 20361 bp, 28 predicted proteins | sample 6278441 | NCBI WGS metagenome assembly WUUC01 (sample SAMN13675441, study PRJNA597444) | soil metagenome | isolation source: soil | place: USA: Washington | collected 2017-10
GCAAGGTCATCAGAGTTCCGAAGGTGGTTTTCCGTAATGCAGCCGGCCTTGCAGAGACATAGATTCAGCGCGGCGCGATGATGGAACGGAAATAATTTCGAGGAATTTCATAACATTACGCGGCTTCGTGTGCAAAACGTGCACAAACATTTTTTGATGCCCGCGCCCTTGCCCTGGCTCCAACGCCAGTTATCCCCGATCATTCACCATGCCCAGGTTTCCCCGTCTTGACACTGAATCGGCAGCTAGGCACAGTTCCCGTGTGCAAGTGAGCATAAGGCGGCGCCTGGCACCCCAGAATATTGCTGCCACTGAGAATTCAGCACCAGTTTGTACTGGTAAGGCTGATGAAAATCCCGAAACAACCTTGGAGGACGTGCCATGCACGACACCGATGTGTTTGCGCGGATGCCGGCTTTGGATTCAATCGCTGGACAGCCGCCCATTAATCAGATGCTCCACTCATTTGAGCTGGAATGCGAGGTCACGTTCAAGGGTGATACCTTTCGTGTTCGCGACAACGGCGCCGTGTTCAGACACGCGCGTCCTAATGCGCGACCCAGGAAGCACGACGAGGTATGGACCTTTGGCACAGTCGACAAGCATAAGGGCTACCCTGTAATCGGCAGCCATGTTGTTCACCAGATTGTTGCTTCGGCTTTCCACGGACCGAGACCTTCGAAAAACCATGTAGTCGACCACATCGACACAAATCGGCAAAACAACAGGCTTGACAATCTGCGCTGGGTTACACGCCTCGAAAACATACTTCTCAATCCTATCACGTGCGCCCGGATCGTGTTGGCTTACGGTTCTCTGGAGGCATTCTTCGAGAACCCCAGAGCCTGCACTGTGCCCAACTGGGATTGGATGAGAACGGTCACCAAGGAAGAAGCGCAAGAATGCCGCCGGCGGCTGCTAGAGTGGGCTGAAAAGGGGCAAGTCGGTAGAGGTGGAATCCTTGGCGACTGGCTCTACAAACCGAGATCGCGCCGGGCATGGTCCAGCAACAAAATCCAGACCGGGATGCGCGGCGTTGCGGTGAGGGACACGTCTGCCGAGCCCCAGATGCTCGATACGCCTTCACTGACTGCGGGCGCTTGCCAACGTAAATGGCGGACCCCAACAGAGTTTCCCGAATGCCCTGCCTCCGCCTCCGATGATGCGCTGCGCGGGTATTTGGAGCGGCTAAAACCCGGAGTGATTTTCGCCCAGAACCAATTCGGCGCGAGCACTGTCGTGGATGCCGGGATGGGATCTGACAGGATCATGTCTGTCGTATGCAATACGCCGACGGGCGTGAAAGACTGGACGCATGCTAAGGTCTTTGTTGACGGCGAAACATTCTGCCACGAAGCGGGCGGAACCTTTTTCACGCAAGAAGGGGCAATGATAGCCCACTGCATGGCAATCGACGCACCATTTGACGCGTGTGAGGGATCGATCGACGACCACTGCTGATATGACTGAAATTTAGGCCGACCGGTAACGCGACTGGGCTCGCGTTACCGCTGATCGGGCATAGACTCATGAATATTCAGACGTCGACTGAAACGTCGTCGCCTCCAGCCATTCCTGCAGATCCACTACCCGGTACAGCACTTTCGCCCGTTTGCCCGGCCCAGCCTTGATGTAGCGGGGCCCCGTCCCCTGCACCCGGAGCCTTTCAAGCGTTCGCGGTGAAAGCCGCACGAAATCGGCTGCCTCGACCGTGGTGAGATAGCCAGCCGGTCTGGCAGGTGCTGCGCTCCTATCCATGGTCATGGCGCCTGCCTCCTTGACCGGCGTTGCTGTTTCCTCTGATCTCCACCGCATTGTGCATGGCCTCATCGAGGGCCGCCCGAATGCGGCGCACCGTGCTGACTTCCCAAACGATTGCGTTTTCGAGTTCCCCTCCGCGCAGCGACCAGGAATGCACAACGAGGACGCCAAGGCGTGAGGCCGCGGTGACGGAGGCTGCGATCCCCGACGCGAGCAGGAACCATTCGATTGGGTAGAGCAACTCATGGAACACCGTGGCCCATGCGATGAGCAAGGCTCCGAGCGTGATGCTCAGCAGCAGGAAGGGGCGTTTCACCTGAACACAGTCGATATCCCGGAGTTTGTAGGTTTTTCGCGGCGTCCGCAGTAAGCTCTCGGTGACGAGGAACCGTGCGGATTTGAACAAGGTGCGTTGTTCACTCATGGCAGGCTCCTTCCTGAGATATGCGCGCGATAAGAGTGTCGAAACGCGAAACTTCCGGCCTGGCGATCAGGCGGAGAGAGCCGGCATAAAGCGCCCACGCCGTTTGCGAGCGGGCTATCGCCTGGTCGATGAGGCAGCGACACGTCGCATCAGGATCGGAGCGAGGCGCCACTCTTCTCGCTCCGTTTTGCGGTGTTGCCAGATCGAGATATCTATCAAGGCCAAGAGAACGCATCAGCCTATCGTCGAACAGAGGCGACTTGCGCAATTCGTTGAGCAGTTGCTCTCCAGGGCTTTTGGGCAGCGGCTGCGTTTTCAATCCGGCGACGCAGGCGGGGTAATGCCGGATCTGCGCGATGCGTTCGGCGACAAGCGGGCCAGTGATCAGCCAGCTCGTTGCTGCATAGATAACGGCCGAGAGTATGAGCGGACGCGGAATGCTGCTTAGCAGTTCTTGCCACATCGCCCTTACTCCCACTCATCGAAGCGGCAGCGCTCATGCGCGAACTTCGCCGCGTCGTCAGCCGTGATCCCCAGCTGCGCGGATTCTTCTGGAAGAATGACTGCGTAGCTTTCGGCTTCGCCGCGGGTCTTGTTGGCGAGCGTGACCTTATACCGGACGTTTGATCCGGCCTTTCCGATCAACAGGTAGCAATATTGCTCTTCGGGTGCGGCATCGGCGCTGCTGGCATAGCGGTAGCCGGTGACGACCTCGCCGCCTTCGACCTGTTCGGTGCGGAACCGCGTGTACTGCTCGATGATCTTGTCGTCGCGCGGCGCCGGCTTGGATGTCTGGATAAGGCTGAGGAAGCCGCTGCCTTCCAGAACATGCCAGGTCACGGCGGTCATGCTCAGCGATACGAAGATCGAGACGATCGCGCCTGTCAGCCAAAGCCGTCGCGGCGTTGCCGCCGGCACAGGCTCTGGCGTTCGCTCTAGGCGTGGGACGTAGTTCATCGTACCCCTCCCTGATCGTCGCCGTGTTTCAGCCAGGGTTTTTGCGCGGACGGTTCGATCAGTCCGAAGTCTCCCCGCGCTCGCTTGGCGCGCAGTAGCGCCTCCGCTTCCTGCGCCCGTTCGAGATCGGCGACCGTAAGCGCCTTCATCTCCTCTTCCGGGCGGCGGCGGATCGCATCGTTGACGCGCGCGGTGAAGAAGTAGAGTCCAAGGCCGAGGAGATCGACGGCAATGGCCACGCCGATGATGTTGAGGAGTTTGAATGCGTGTTTGATGACCAGGATCGGGATCGGCGCCGGATTGTATGGCGGTATCTCAGCCGTCGTCGCAGTCGCGATCGGCGCTACCGCCGCCTCAATTGCCTTGCCCCACCGCGCAAGCTCGCCTTTTACCCGCTCAATCGCAGTGCGTTGGCCCTCGCGCACATGCGGCACGGACGAGAGCGCCGGCTCTGCGATCTCGCCCTGCAGACCACTTGCTAGGGCGACCATGGATGCAACCGGCAGTGTCTGGCCAAGGTCAATCAGCGCGCTGCGAAAGGCGTCGCCGGCCGCCTGCATAGAGGCGCGCCGTGCGGCCATCTCCCGCCCGCTGTCCTGAATCGCCTGCCGCATCGCGTTTGCGGCAGCGTCAATTCGGGTAATGATTTCCGAGGCTGCTTTTTGCGTGTTCGGAATCCCCCCTGCCGCGCCTTCGAGCCGGGCCGCAAAACCGCCGATCCAGTCAGAGACAGGCCCTGGCTTCGCGGAGCTGCTATCAAAACCGGAGAGCAAGCCGCGCTTCTCGCGCTCTTCCAGATCGCGGAGCGCAATGGCGCCTGCGGTCATCAGTCCGCCGAGCTGATCGACCTGGCGCACCCCGGCTTTGACGCGCTCGCCGCGGCCGACCACCTCCTCGATATATTCCTTGTCTTCCAGTTCGGCCGCAAAGCCGCCGCCCATCTTCTGGACGTGCGGATAGGAGCTTGAGGCCAGAATGAAGACCGTCATCAGGAGGATGATCGGATTGATCTTCGCGCGCTCCGCGCGCGGCAGCAGCGCCACGACTTCGAGCAGGTAGGAAAAGAACAGCCAGTACATGACGCTCACGGCAAGCGACACGCTGGCCGCCAGGAACTTCGTCCAGGGACCGAGGCCGTAGGGTTCGAGGAATTGCAGATAGGCGGCGTAGCCCAGCACGAAAACGACAACGGCGACGATCATCAGCAGCATCGGCGTACGCCGCGACAGATCCGCCATGGCCTGGTGGAGACTGGAATGCATCGAATGTCCTCTCAGATAGGTAGAGAACCTCGATATTCCGCACCGCCTTACTTGCGACAACAAGCGTCGTGAGCCTTACCAATAATATCGCCCCTTTTTGATGGAAGCTTCCAACGATAGTGCCCCCGCATGGTGCGCAAATACGAACCCAAGAACCGCTACTGCCGAAACACCAAGCTCAATGAGCATCAGTTCAAGCAGGTGGTGTATAGGCTCTTTAATCTCGATACGTACGAGACCATCGCCGAAAAGGAGGGAGTGTCCGCCAACACCGTCTCGAAGCTGGCATTGCGCCTCAATGCGCGTATCACGGGCGATAAGGCATTGCGCGACTCCATGATGCTCCGCATGCAACGCGGATATCCGGATATCTGCGGAAAGATCCTGGAGTTGCAAAATGAGCACGTGCCCGAAGTGGCGGCGTCCTTCTGGCACTGCATGTTCGTGTGCCCGAATTCATTCCAGCCCGACCATCGCTCGCAGCGCGAGGTCATCAGGAAATATTACCCCCACGCACCGATCAATGCGCAAGATCCGGCGATCATGGACGACTACAGCGCCACGAACAGAATGGTGGTGACAGTCTTGTGCGACAAATGCGTCTGGACCAACAGGCTCGGCGTTACGAAGGAGGCCAAGGACGAGCTGCTATATATGATTTTTCAATCGGTGGAAAATCATCGCCTGTCGCCCAAGGCAGCGCAGCACCATCTCTGGCGATTTTACATCGCCTCCTGCATCGCCTACCGGGCCACGCGACTGATGTTGAACAAGCATCCGCCTACGGAACTCGGCAGGGACGATATCGATAGCACTCGTTTTATGAGGGCCTCCTTCAATGACTTCGTGAACAATCTGTTCAATCTGCTCATCGCCGATCCGCTTTAGGCCGACTTTTCGAAATCCAAGCCACGGTTGCGCAGCCGTTCCAGGCACCATAACCTACGGCCGGAACACGCACGAAACCTTGCCAGCCGACATACAGGCATGTGCCCACAGACAGTCGCGCGGGATATTCGTAGAGGATGTGCGGCGTGCCGCAATGCAAGGCCGCGCTGATGATCGTCATCCATGCAATCCCGACGGCGATCAGGCGGCCAGCAAGCCCTTGCCACCACGGCCCGACGCGGCGCGCACTTTGCGTGACCGCTCCGATGACAAGCACCATGCCGACGATGGCGAGGAAGCCCGCGAATATCTTTACCGTGAGGTGCCAGTCCGGCTCTGGCATCAGACGCCAGGCGACGATCCAGAAGCCGACGCCGGTGAACAGCTGAGCGCCGGGAGAAGCACGCTCTCTCATGCTGACCGCCGCGCTCCCTGCCTCGGCCGCGTGACTTCCAGATCGGCGGCCTGCAGGCGGCGGACAATCGCATCAGCGTCCGCCTCGCTCGACACCGCCGCCAGATTGAAGAAGCGCTCACCGACCTGCAGCCAGATCTCCCATCCATCCCGATAGGCGTACGAGAACGGAAGTACGTGTTGACTGCTTTCGGCGTCGCGCTGCTCCAGGCGGCCGCTTCGGTGCGGGCGTGGTACGAACCGCACCGGCCAGCCCTCGCGATCGATGGCCCCGCCTCTGTTCTCGCCCTGCCAGGCGATACGCCCGCGGGCAAGCCGCACGGTCAGTTGCGATCGCCCTTTGCGCGCCAGGCCGTAGCCGCCGCCGATCCGCGCCAGGGAACGATTGGCTGCCCAGGAGAGCACGAACATCGCAGCCGAGGAGGTCGCGCCCCAGAAGATGACCTCATTGACGGTAGCGGCAAGCTCGCTTGCCGCTAGGCCCTGAAAGGTAGCGATCGATAAACCCGCCCAGGCAAGCAGCGTTAGCGGCCACCAGATCATTTCGATGAAGCGCACCCATTCGGGCGTCCAGTAGCGGGCGCGAACGATCAGTTGCTCGCCGTCGCGCACTGTTTCAATCGTGGCTCTGGAGAGCATCGGCAAGGCCCGCAAACAATTCGTGGCTGTCATACTTGGCGCGCTGCAGGATCATCGGCTGGCCCCCCGTCCAGATGATCAGCTGGCGTTGCATCGGATCGTCACGACTGAAGAACCGGGCGATTTCCTCGCCGGTCATCAGGCTGCGCGTTTGCGCCGACCAGGACAGGCCGCGACGGTCTTCCTTGGTCGCTTCGCGCTCGCCGACTTCAGCGCGGTTTTCGACAATCAGCGACGTTGTGCCGAGCCGTTTCGAGATCCAGTCGAGCGTGAAGGTGTCGTTATTGCCGAAAAATTGCAGCACCCCCGCATTGCCCATGAAGGTCTGCCACCGGTCGCGATACAGTGCCTTCAACTGCCCCAGATCCTGGATGATCGGCCAGAGCTTGACGCCGAAGCCTGCGATCTGTCCGGCGGCATCCTCGATGGTTTTCAGGTGTCCGAGCACTGCAAATTCATCGAGACACATCAGCACCGGCGGGTTTGGTTTGCCGGGCGCGGTTTCGAAGGCAGCAAGGGCCATATTGACGAACAGCCGGAACCACCGATTGCAGGTGCCCATCCGCATGGCGGGAAGGCAAAGATAGACGGTCACGTGGCGGCGCTTCAGATCGGCGAGATCGAAATCGTGGCCGGACAGGACGCCTTGCATGCTGGCATAGGTGAGGAAGCGGACATGCCGCCGCGCCGTTGAGAGAACGCTTTCCCGCTCCTCATCCGGCTTGCTGAAGAAATCCTCGGCGGCATCGGTGATCACACCGCCGAGCGCCGCATTGGCGCGCATCTCGGCGTCCAGCACCTCCATGCCGGAGCGATTTTTGTGCTTCGCCCTGCCCATGATCAGATCGCGGACCATGCCCAGATGGCGCTTTCGCCAGTATTTCGGCCAGGTGACCACGTGGAGGATGACGCCTTCGATGAAATTCCGCGCGCTGTCGTCCCAATGGCTGTCGCGCGCGCCCGCGTCGCGAACAACAAGCGCATCGGCGATGAGACCAGCATCCTCGACGATGGTGGCGCTGCCGCTGCCTGGGCCGCCATAGCGGAGCATGCGCATTGGATTGAACGAGGCCCGCTGCGTCGCTGCAAAACCCATCGTCGTGCGGAATGGGTCGAGGACATACACCGGTTGTCCCAGCTTCTGCGCCCGCGTCTGGGCAGTGAGCGTTGCCAGTTCGCCCTTGGGGTCCATCGTCCAGACGGAGCCCTCATAGGTCAGCAGCGTCGGCACGATCGCCGAGCGTCCCTTGCCGGCCCGGCTGCCCGCGACAGTCAGCATATGCATGTCGTTTGCGATGCCGAGCGGCGTGCCGCCTAGTACATGAGGCTCGGTCGCATCGCCGCGATCCCGCATCTCGATCGCGCCGCCGACCACCCCCAGGAAGATCCGCTTGCCGTCGAAACGCAGCCGGTGATCGCGCGCCACGCGCTCGGGCCGGGCGAACACGGCAAGCGGCAAGCGTTGCTCATCCAGTCGCACCTCGCCATCGGCATCTTCAACGCCGCGCGGAATGTCGGCCAGCAGTTCAGGGTACTTCATCGGCGATCTCCTCTCCGATCGCGATGCCGTCCCATCCTTTGCGACCGGTCTTCTATGATCGCTTTCGCCCTGGATTTCCGTCCAACCGACATCTTTGCGCGGCAGCTTCCATCTCTGCCCGTTTCCGCCGCCGCCTGATTGGGCTGCCCATTTGTCGATTTCGTCTGTCAGGTGCTCCCGTCTTTTCGGATGCGTTGCCGGCCCCCCGGCTCGTCATCGGTGCGTCCTAGCGCTGCGGCGGGGCAGCGCAAGGCTGGCTAGCCTCCTCCACTTCGTTTCGGCCCTTCGGGTGCGCCGCCCCTCCTACCGCATCGCTCCTTTGCCGCACACGAGCCGGGAGAGGCCCGGCTCCGCGAAACCGAAAGGAGCACCATTCATGACGACCAAATCCTTCGATCTATACGCCCATGTCACCGACAGCATCATCGCTGCCATCGAAGCCGGCACCGCGGAATTCACCATGCCGTGGCAGAGGACCGGCATCGGCGAAATCCTGCCCGCAAACGCCCTGACCGGGGCCGCCTATAACGGGATCAACATCCTCTCGCTCTGGGCAGAAGCCATTCACGGCGGATACGATCGCGGGCTTTGGGCGACCTACCGTCAATGGACCGAACTCGGCGCGCAGGTGCGCAAGGGCGAGCGCGGCAGCTGCGTCGTCTTCTACAAGCAGTACGAAGTCGACCCCGATCGGGACGATGCCGATGACGACGGCAAACGCCGCGTTGCGCGCGCATCCTTCGTATTCAACGCTGCGCAGGTCGACGGCTTTGAATTGCCGAGCTTACCGGATCTGCCACCGATCGAGCGCATTGGCCGCGCGGACAATCTGATCGCTCATCTTTGTCCCGACATCCGCCTCGGCGGCGAGCAAGCCTATTATTCACCCGCCCACGACTTCATCCAGATGCCTGATGAGCGGCTGTTCACTGCATCTGACAGCGCCAGACGCACCGAGGATTACTACGCGGTGCTGTTCCATGAACTCACACACTGGAGCGGCGCGAAGCCCCGTCTTAATCGCGATCTCGGCAAGCGCTTCGGCGATGATGCTTATGCTATGGAGGAGCTCATCGCCGAACTCGGTTCGGCCTTTCTCTGCGGCTCTCTCTCCATCAGCCCGAAGCCGCGCGCCGACCATGCCGGCTATATCGCGCACTGGCTCGACGTTATGAAAGCAGACAAGCGCGCGATCTTCAGCGCCGCAGCGAAGGCGAACGAGGCTGTCACGTTCCTGCGGGCAAAGGTTGAAGCAAGGAGGTGACCTCTCGTCCTGCAATGCAGGCGAAGTGGGTGCTTTCAACCGTACGCATTCAGGCTCGGTGCGCCTTTCCTTGCCATCAACAAGGCACCCATACGAGCAACTCGGCATCGGGATCAATCGACTTCGCGAAGAGGAGGCTGCGTAAATACCCTTCGAGCAGAAGGAATTCATTACAAACTCGTACAATGACGACTGGTTCTGCTTGCTCGTATTTCGCTGGTAAAGTGATGGCAGCAAACACCGTGCGAGGATCGTCGTTTCCTGCGGTGGGAGCACCGTCCAGAAAATTTCGGTACGGTATTGCTTGTCCGTTGCCGAGTGGATTGAATGAAGGAAGTGCCCGGACTGATAAAAGTTGCGACCTTCTCCATCCCTGGCACTTATACGTGGCGGCGTGATCCAGAGTGGCCGGCATGGACCCACGTCTTTGGATAAGCATATCCCTCAAAATGTCCCAATCCGCGGGCGACACTTCCGAAAAGGGCTCTCCCCGCTTGGCCATCTCAAATAGGTGAACAGGTCCATGTCCCACATACCCCGGGCCGAAGCGAGGAGAAGTTAGTTCGCTGTAAGCCCATCGTGCTTTGATTTCCTCACCTGTCGCAGTTTGTCCTTTCACTTCGTCCTCAGTCGGCAAGTATGCCAGCTCCTGTCGCGGGCAATGTTGAAGCTGTGAAGCACGTTACTCTATTTTGCAGGCGCAGACTTGTGCGAGGCTTGGAACAGACAACCTCTCCGAAACCTATTGAAAATTCCGCCCTTTCGGCAGCACCCTGGCGTTACCCTTTGCTTCCGGTCCCCGCCGCGTCACGCGCACATCCTCGTTGACGGGGCGCCGGACTTCGTCGGCGTTGGCGAGAAAGTCGGCTCGCGGCGGCAGGGCCTCACTGAGCTGTTCGAGATGAATGCTGAGATCAGTCAGCGTGGCGGCCACGATATGGATGACGCCGCTCTCGATCTGGAGCTTGCCTTTGACCCCGAGCAGGCGCGAGCCGAGGATAACGCGCCGGAATTTTTCGAAGACCTTCGGCCAGATGATCACATTGGCAACGCCGGTCTCATCTTCGAGCGTGGCGAACACGACGCCATTGGCGCTGCCGGGCCGCTGACGCACCAGCACAATGCCGGCGACCTCGACACGGCGGCCGGTGCTCAGCGTTGCCAGCTGTTCCGCCCGGACAAAGCCAAGCGCCGCGAAATGCTCGCGCAGAAGCCCCACAGGATGCGCTTTCAGCGACATGCGGATCGTGGCGTAGTCCCGGAGGACATGCTCGCCGACGCTCATTTCCGGCAGTGCGACGGATTCAGTTTCCTCCGGCAGCGCTTCGGTCTGGCTGGCGGCGAATAACGGCAGGTCGGCGAGCAGTGCCGTCGGCGTGCCGGTTTCGGCAAAGCGCGTCACCTCCCAAAGCGCCTGGCGCCGATCGAGCCCGACCGAGCGGAAGGCATCGGCTTCGGCGAGCGAGCGCAGCTCGTACCGAAGCCTTACCCCTCTTCATTCATATCGCTCTCACCGCGGGACGTCCCTTGCTGGTGCTACCGGTCTGTCTGCTGTCGACTGGCGAACTCGTTCTCGCCGGTTTCGCCTAGATGCTGATCCCTTTTCCAGCCTCACTCGATGCGCTTATCGCGGCTCGGCCCGTCGGCTCTGAGGGCTTTTAGCCCCTCGCCTCTGTCAATCGCTGCGAAACATAAGCGCGGCTAACGCGGCCATGCCGCGAAGCCTTCCTAACATTTCGTTCGATGACAGCCGGGCCTTGGCGCCGCGAGTTCTCCCGCGCATCGGCTGGAAGGTTCAGCCGGCAAACCCAAAAAGGAGAACTCTCATGACCAACCGCAAATCACCCAACCGGCCCACGCACCGCATATCCTTCGCCCGCATTGTCGGACAGGATCAGGACGGCAAAGATCGGCTTGGCACCGCACGAGAAATCGGCGCCATCTGGCCCCGAGCCCAAGGCGAGGGCGGCATCCTCCGCTTCGATCATATCCCGATCGAGATGACCCAGCATGGCGGCGTCCTCTTCGTCACGCCGATCGACGCAAGAGACGAGGGAGATCGCCCATGATCCGCCTGGAACCCGCAGACATGAAAGGCCGCCTCCGGGCGGCTTTTCAACGCCGGGCCGGTCTGCTGCGATTGCATCCCGCATTGTTCGCCCAGCATCAGGCCGCGTTTGAGGCGATCCGTAACGAGCAGTATGAGAATTTCATTCTCTACCCCTGCTATGTCGATGGCGTGCCGACCACCGCTATCGGCGTTCTGATGGAGATCGGCGATGCCATTGCCGTCTCTCCCCTCTTCGTCGCGCCCACCGACGTGATGGAGATTTACGGCCATAATGGGCAATCGACGGTCGACCTATAGTCATCTCTCCCCGCGCCGATCGCGGCGCGGGGAGTTCTTGCGATCGCTGGAAGGGTCGAACACCGGACGGCGCTTGCCTCGCCTTTCCGCCCGCTATAGCGGGCTTTGGCTCGCATGCCGGATATGGGTGATGAAAATCCGGTCTTGCAGAATCCGGTAATAGACATGGTGCATGCGATAGACATAGCGCCGCTTGTCACCGTCCCACTCGCGGCCCATGCGCGGATTGTCGGTCAGCAGCCCGAAGCTGTAGAACAGGCCGTCAATATATTCGGCGCTCTGGGCTTCCCCGAAATACCGGTCCGTGTAGCGAATGATGGCTTTGATGTCCGCTTTCGCCTGACGGGAAAGCTCGTAGATCATGGCTGCGGGTCGCGCCGCGCCTCGGCAAGGATCTCAGCCATGGAAGCGTGATCGGCGACGCCGCTCTCGAAGCCGGCCTGTTCGTCACGCCGCAACACCGCGAGCTGCTGTTCGGGGGTCAGGCTCTCCCACAGCGCCTTGTCCTCGGCCGTCGGAAACACGGTCGAGCTGAAACGGATATGGGAGATCTCCACGGTCTTCGTCGCACTCATGTGACCAGTATAGCACAGTTTTGCCCGGCCTGTTCAAGGGGCCCCGAAAGCATCGCCGAAACGGCCGATCGCGTGGGGCTATGTTCCTGAAACGTACCCCTTCCCGCGCCGCCGCCTTGATTGACGGCTCTCACTCTTTGCCGGTTCTGGCCTCGCGCGCAGTCCGGTCAACACCGAACGGTTTCCCCCCTAAAGGGGCCCCCCATTACGGCTTCGGGGCGCGCAAACGCGCGCCCTGTTGACCGGCCCGCTTGTCCGCGAGGCCGGGCGGCCCGGCATCGAGGCCGTCAATCAAGGCGGCTCGGGTCAAAGAAAGGGACGCCACCATGAAACACACGCTCACCAAAGACGATCTCAGGCATTTCACCGGCACCGAAAGCTGGTACCGACACGCCCTGGCACGCGACATTCTCTACACTGACGGCGCGCAATATGTTGCCGAGCAAGGCGGCGCCTACTGGCTGCTCGACGAGATCGCCCTGATTCAGAAATATCAGCCCGAAATCGCCGCCGAAGGCTTCCAGCTTTGGAAGCTCCGGGTGAAGGAGGACCGCAGCGCGACGCTCAGCTGCCAGGACGGCGATTGCAAAACCGTGTTCGAGAAGAAAATCGAATTCACCGACTTTCCGCTTCAGGAGATCGCCTTCTATGTCGTCAACAAGACGATCCTGCTGCCGAGTGAATATTAGCGCACGACGCCCGGAAAGGCCGCGAGGCCTTTCCGGCCTACCGGCTGGCGACGCCATCCGCGGATGCGGCGACCGGGCCTTCTCTTCCTGTTTTCGCGCAGACCGTCGTCACCGGCTTGATCCGCTCGGCGAGCCGGCGCTGCTGAAAGCGATGATCTTGTCGAGCTTCTTGTCGCCTTCCTTGGGCGAGACATTGATGTCCTTTTCGGCGGTGGCAAGCGCGGCAATCACGCCCTCCTCCACATCGGCAAGGAAGAACAGCTGCTGATGCTGAAAGCCCGCCCGCGCTTTGTAGATGCCGACTGCTTTGCCATCGACCGCCACTGCCACACTCAACGTGGTCGATTTCGCCAGGTCATCCGCGACGCGCTCCAGCAGCGGTATGTCGATCGTGTAGCGCAAATCATAGCCGGCCATGTCGGCAGCGGTTCGCCCTTTGAAACATCTGATGCCGATTATGCAAGGACTGGGCATTGTCTGAACATCTCGATTTTTCAGCGTGTTTGCAGGAAGGTTTTAGGCGCCCCTGCCGGAAGGCAGGCCGGGCTCTCGTGAACCGAGCCCCTGCTCCGCCGGAGGCTCCGCAGGGTCTCGGCCATCCGGCTTCGATCCCTGGCGCGATAACTCGGAAGATCAATCGAGGTCGAAGCGAGACCACACGCTTCATGCCGCGCTCAACGCGCCGTATCGCCACCGCCGCTGTCCGCACAGGAGATCGTGGCGCCGCCTGGGCGTGAGAAAGCGCTTCGTTTGTCGTTCGAAGTTCGTCAACAGCCGCGTCGCGCCGAGAGGCCGGCCTGACCGCTACTTTTCGCGGCCTGGGAGTTGGCGAATGACGTATTTGCCGTCGCTAGCCCCGCTTTTTGCTCCCTTGCCGGCCTTGCCTCGTCCAGACAAGACTTTGGTTGCGCCGGACTTCTTCATCACGCGGTCTATTTTCTCATGTGCGATAGTAACCGCTTCAGCGGCCTTGGCGGGCCGGCTAACGGGTGCGAGCATACCCGCGATGGTCAGTGTCGCGGCAACGCCGATGCTGAGCAATCGCATCATGAGGGTCTTTCTGTGTCTATCCGTTGGTCGCGCGGTCTTCATGATGAAGCTCGGTTCAGGGTTTGCCGCGTCGGACACCCTGAATGCGCGGGGCTTCACCTCGCCTGCAGCCGACGGGGCCCCGCTTTTCTTGCACCGGGCGGCTGTACGGAGAACGATTTTGGCTGTGCGACGCCGCCACCGCCCGGGTTTTTAAAGCATCGGCCGGTAAAGCTAAAAGAGGAGGGAGCGCCGCCGGAGGCACAGCCGCCGGGCTTACAATGGTAGCCCTGAGGGCAGTTATCGTGCGACCCCGGACGACACGTGCAGGATGCCGCCTGCGCGGGCGCAACCACACCGGGAAAGTCGATCATCAAAGCGGAAACCGCGAGGGCGACGGTCGAAAGTATGCGGTTCATTGCTTCCTCCTCTCAGTTGCTGTCGGCACCTGCGCGCGGCTCCTTCGGAATGATGCGCCTGCTGTGTCAGCGGTCGCCCGGCCATGCCGCCGAGTTCCGGCGTTTCCCCTCATTGGTCGCGGTTGCAGCAGAGAACGTTCAACGATGCGCGAGTAGCAGCGCGACGACGACCACAAATTCGCGCCGAGCAAGGAGCGCGCCATCGCCCTGACTGGCAGCCCGGACTAGAACGTTCTCGCGCTCGCCCTGTCTCTTTTGCGGTGTCATTTTCCGCCGTTCAGAAGGGCCAGCAGGATAAAGATGCCAAAAATAATCCATCCCCACGGAAGGCCGGAACTGGAAGAAGTCGCTCTCGGCGCAGACGTTGCGAATGTCAGCGGCGCGGCAGGTGGGACCTGCGTCTGCTGAATGGTGTTGAGCAGGGCTCTGTTCCGAGATTGCGGTGTGTGTATTTGATGCGGCGGTGGCGGCGGCGAAGCCTGCCGCTTCTTGGAAGGCATCTTTCGCTGTGGCTTGGCGCCGATAGTCTGAAGAACGGCCGTGTTGTCGACAGCTTGCTTTGCCTTTGCAATAGGCGACTTTCCAAGCCGGTATTGCGCTTCTGCGGCCGTGATCCTGCGCATCTGGCTGTTGGTCGTCACCGTGATGGAGAGCGATTTGCCGTAGCGCCCGCTTGAATAAGCGGGATCGACCAACCCCTGTACGCTGAGCCAAGCGCCGATCCAGGAATCGGCTGGAGCTTCGGCAAGCTTTTTCAAACCATCGCTCCAGATATTGAGCTTCACGCCTTGCTTCGACTCGTTGAAGAAAACGAAGCAGAACGGCCGGCCGTATCGCGTCTTGCCGTTGTGCACCTTGGTGACGCACCCGATAAGCTCGATCTTGTTGCCGACCTGACCGCTCACCGCCGCGTAGCTCTGTCCATCCACGACGTCGTACGCGCCGATATAGATCGGCGCCTTCGCAGGCGCTCCCGCCTGGCTGGGAATATTGACGATGATCGCGGAGGCCGGAATGTTGCGCCCGGCCAGAAAATCCTCGAAACACGGCACTCCGCTGACGGGCGCCGCGCAAATCCCGACGAATTTCGCCGCATCGCCGGACAGCGCCGGAATTGCCCTGAGATCGGCAATCGCAGGCGAGCTTGACGGATCGTTGAAGTCCGTTGCCGTCAGCAGGATGTTCTCGCCGTTCGCGTATTTCTTGAACAGCCTTGGGTCGTGTGCGAGCGCGCGCAGGCTCAGGTCGATGACAATGAACGAAAAACGATCCATAGCCGGGCCGAAATCGGCCGCGCTCCGTTTCGGATGCTGGAAATGCTTGTGCCCCAGCTCCGCTCCCTGCCCCGTCGGGAGCGATGGAACGTAAACGCCGTCATAGTCGATTAGCTTCAGTCCGGACCCGACGAGCACGTTTCCGTTCTGAAGATCGCCATGGGCGATATTCTTGGTTCGCAGAAAGCGCTCCAATGCCGCGAACTGACCGCGAAGCCTTTCAATCGCGTTTTTGTCGGAGTGATTGTCCTCCAGAAACGAGCCGAGCGTATCGCCTTCGGCCCAATCCATCTTCACGACGGGGAAACGCTGCCCATCGACCAACACACCCGCGGGCTGGAATTCAAAGCCGACGAAATAAGATCCGCCTGCCGCCCGCAGCCCCTTATCGATATGCGCGTACCGCGCCTCCAGTCCCTTTGCTTCCTTATGGAAGCACCGCACGGCGAACGACCGACCTGAGGCCACGGCCGTATAGGTCAGCGCGAAGCCGCCGCCGAGCGCGCGCGGCAGGCCCATGCCATTCGTAGCAATTTTGGCCGACTTCAGGACGGGATCAGCAAACGCCGTCGTAGGGTGCTGGACCACATCGTTGTACTGATCCATCGAGGGGTATTTCGTCACCGCGCCTCCTCACCCGATCACCAGCAAGGTGGTATCGTCTGTGCGCATCGTTCCCGCGCCCCGCGCCTCATCAACCACACGAACGAATTGATCCCGTGCTGTCATGCCGCGCAAAATCTCTATGCGCCTATCGGGCTCCGAGAGCAGCCAGGCCCCGATAGCGTCGGTCATGCAAAAGAGCTTCGGGCTGGCAAGCCCGTCAAAACGCCAACACATCGAAAACGCTGTATCGAGTACCGCGTTGTTGCGATCCCCAATCGTGGAGAGCAGGAGCGGATTGGCCCTGAATTGCGCCGCATCCGTATAGGGAAAGCTCGCGTGAATCCGATCACCGTCGGCCAGGACGACCAGGGAATCCCCGATCCCGATCACCGCAACGCCGCGCCGATCGTTATCCAACCTCAGCCCGAGAAGCGTCGCGAAGCTGCCGCGGTCGAACGAGCCCTGCGCGCTCCACGACATCGCCTCCCGGTCGAAAAAGCCACCGTAGATTTCAATCGCTTCCTCCAGCCAAGCGGCGTCGATACGCGGCTTTCGCATATAGAGCGACACGAGCACACGCGCCCAACGGCGGGATGCGTAGGATTCCGACGCACCGTCGCTGACCGCGTAGATGCCCTTCGCCGGACGGCAAAGGCAGGCATCCTCATTGAGAGGGGAATCCTCAGCCTCCTTCCCCATCGTCCAACGATGAAGAACGCGCATCGGAATTACCGCAGATTGCTCGCGCGCGTCCCGATCTCAAAGAAGTCGACGATCACTTCATACCCCGCCTTGTATCCGAAGAACCGGGCCTCATTGCCGGCGGTCGCGTAGCCTTTTTCCCGCGCGACGGGGATCAGATGGGCCGGAAAGGCACTCGACATCCGGAAAAGCAACCGGCCGTATTCGTCGAGCCCGCTCTCGCTCGTCGGAAAGACGACCGGCGTGCCGTTACCGCTGGCAATGTGCAGATTGAACAGCAAACATTCCCCGTCCCCCGTCGCGATCTGCTTCACCGCGTCCGTGACAGCCGACGGATCGCCGTCCGTCGAGGCACCGTCAGTAACGTGGATGATCGTGGGCGGGTAACAGGACGGATGGGCGTCGCACCATTCAACGAGGGCCTCGGCCGCCGTCCGCATGGCTGCAGTCATCGGCGTTCCGCCCGCGCTCCGAGGATCGAACCACACCGGAAATTTTGTCGCCTGATTGACGATGCCGCCGGCCCCGTCCGGGACGCGCTTCATGCGCTCTTCGATGCGCAACGGATTGGCTTCGATCTCCGAGAGCGGGTGCAGAATTTTACCGCCGAGCGCGCCTGAAAATCCCGAGCGGACATTATCGCCGTAAGCAATGACTCCGACATCGAAATAGTTTCGCACGCCGTCAGCGCGCGAGCAGCGGATCACGAGTTGATAAAGCGTCTTATTCAGCACATCGGCGACAAATTGCGCCTTGGTCTGCTCGCTCTCCATGAGCTCGTCCATCGAACCCGACTGATCGATGACGAAAAGAAATGCGGAAGGACTGTTTCGACTGATCTCGGCCGTGTACATGCACTTTCCCTGCCATCTAAATTATACAGGGTGACCCTTACATGTCAGAGTTGTTCAAGCCAATGGAAGCGCTGCGGTTTGCACATCGGAATTTATGCGCTGCGCGTCCCGCGGCCATTGCTCGTCCCTTGGCCCAGCAAGGCGCCAGGCCGTCACCTGTCTTCCGGCTGCGTATAGCATGCTGTAGGTAGAATCCCCCTGCGCCCCTCACCTTATACGCTTCGCGCTGGACACGTTCCGCGCCCACCACTTAGGTCATTCCAGATTACCGGAGCAAAACGATGTGGCGGCATGTAGTTGCACTATCCCTGGCAGCACTTGTGATTTTCACCAACAATGCTGGCGCTCAGACCCAGGACGCCTCAGTCGCCTTCCCGCAATTCGATGTCCCCCGAGAGCTTCGCTCCTATACGGACGAAGCAACTCTCATGAACAGCGCCCGAACCGTGCTCGCCCTGCTGAAGTCAGCCAAATTTGAAAACAATGCGGGCTCATATACAAGCGGGGGCAAGGCTTATGATTACGACTACAGCCTGAAAGCTGATTGCGACACGCCGGAGATCCGCGCCTTCTACCGGGGCCTCCATCTCGCCCATATGGCTTACAACCTCTTTCTATCGAAGCAGGAGGTTGGCTGGCCTGAGGACAAAGGAGCGGTCGAGGAGTTCCCGCACACTACACGGCATTTCGCGTCGAGCGCGCGAAGCCTCCTGTTTCGCTATTGGTCGGCGGCCAAGCTCGGCGGCTTCGCCATCACGACCCTCACGCTGCTCGATCTTGGCGACGAGCGGAAAGCCGATCTGGTTGCCTTCCTGACCAGGCTGCGCGAATACCGCGGCCACCATGCGCAACTCAACAAGGTTCGCGATCAGGTCGATCGCCTTTTCGTCAGGGAAGATCCCGCCGCATTTTATGGGTCCCTTTCCGACAAGTCGGCCCCAAATATCCCGTCAGCCGAAAAAAGGCTCACTTACATGGAGCTAGCGAAAGAGCTGCGGGAACTGATCAACCGCACCCGCGAACCGGGCGTTCCTGCCGTCAGCGAATGCTTTGTCAGCGAAGCGCCGTTTCGTCTCACACTCGGAGCTGATAGCCAGATTGAATCAGTGCGCCTCTTCACCCCGATCAAATACATGGTCAGCTTCTGGCGTCGCCGCGCAGCAGAAGGCACCGAGGAGTTTGCCGATTTCAGTATCGGAAGGGTGATAGCGGCGCTCGGCGGCGATCCGCAGTCAGCACTCAGCGGGCAGTAATTCGCATCGGTGGGCATCATCCTATGGATTGGCTACTTACCATCCTCGCACTCATCGCAGTTGCCGTATTCGCGTTCCGGCAAGGCGCTAGAACCGCCGAAGGGCCGATCAGGGAAATGCGGACAGCGCAGGCCCATGACCGGATGAACTATCTCAGCACACTACGGCGGGAACTCGCGAATTATCTCATTTGGCGCGATCCCAACCGCTATGTACGGCTCTACAGTTTGATCCACGCCGAAACCGCGCCGATCAAGGATCTGGCGCCCGCTAGCCTGCACGAGCGTCTCGCCGCCTTATGCGAGAAGTACCCCAACTATGAGGATTTCGATCCCATTGGGACACGCGATTATGTTCTTTACGACGACACGCTGAGCGGTGAGCTGGACGAGATCGAGCAACGCTATCGCGACATCGCGATGTTTCAGGCGGTGATGATTGCCAGCACCAAAAGCTGGAAGTGTTTTCATGCAACCAATGCAAAGGAACTCGAACACCTAAATGGCTATGTAAAGCGCGTGCACGACACCAAGCTCCGGCTGCGTCTCGAACAGGCGGTAAGAGAGCATTACATTTGGGAAGCAGGGAAAGAGGCAAACCCGGACGATCCGTACCAGTCGCAAGATTTCTCAGTGTGCCGCGTCGGCCATTATGCCGAGAATCGATACGGCATAGAGGATAAGAAAACCCGCGAGTTCGGCTTGTACGGCGTCTTCGTCGCTGACGACGGGCGCCTCTTCAACAGCTACTACAGGTCAGATCCAGCCTTCGAGCGTGAGGAGCATCTGGACAAGCTCCACGGGCTTGTCCAGTCGGCATGAAAGGCGCATCGCAGCCACGACGTCTCCGATATGCCAGGACCACCAAATGCGAGTTGCCGTAAGCTAATGCCCGAGAAACGGGGGATGGAATCGCTTCTCCCCCTCCGCCCCTGAGATCGTAGCCTGCGGGTGTTTCTTGTTGTTGGGCTGGCCTTTCCAGCCTTTTACGATGCGCGTATCGCGGCCCGGCCCGGCTCGGGCTGAGCCGCGAAATGGTTGGCGCATCGGCTGGAAAGGCCAGCCCAACAACAAGAAGGGAACCCCCCATCATGAACACTGAACCCACCCCCGCCGATAACACGATCCTCGCCAAGCTTACCGTTCTCCAAAGCGGGATGGCCGCACGCTTGAAGTTGTCGAGAGATGCGTAGAGGCGGCGCAAGCGGGAGACCAGGATCTGGCTATTGGCAAGCTTCTTCCCTCGAAAACGGAAATCGCGAGATTCGCACCGCTGTGCGAAGCCATTTTGGACCTGCATCGTCAGAGCTGAGATCCACCCCCCTCAAACATCGCGGCACGCCAGCCGCGATGTTTTTGTTCGTCATCTTACGATTTGCATAACGCATTGCTGGCGTAGGCTGCGGCCGAAATCGCCTCTACCCTTTGCCCCCGAGGTTTTGGC
>WUUC01066671.1_pt1 | contig 20357 bp, 20 predicted proteins | sample 6278441 | NCBI WGS metagenome assembly WUUC01 (sample SAMN13675441, study PRJNA597444) | soil metagenome | isolation source: soil | place: USA: Washington | collected 2017-10
CTCCAGCATCGTGAACTCGGGGTTGTGCTGCGTGGAGATCCCCTCGTTGCGGAAGTTGCGGTTGATCTCGAAGACCCTCTCGATCCCGCCGACGGTCAAGCGCTTGAGATACAGCTCCGGCGCGATGCGCATGTAGAGCTTCATGTCGAGCGCGTTGTGATACGTCGCGAACGGCCGCGCCAGCGCGCCGCCGGCCAGGGGCTGCATCATCGGCGTTTCGACCTCGAGAAACCCTCGCCCGATCAGGAATTCGCGGAGAGCCGTCACCACCCGGCTCCGCACCTCGAACACACGCCGCGCGTCCGGATTGACGATGAGATCCAGATAGCGCTGCCGATAGCGGATCTCGATGTCCTGCAGGCCGTGCCACTTCTCTGGCAACGGCAGGAGGCACTTCGCGAGGAACTGCAGCTGCGAGGCCCACAACGTGAGCTCCTTCGTCCGGGTGCGAAACATCCGGCCCTCCACGCCCACCCAGTCGCCGAAGTCGAGCAGCTTGAAGACGTGAAAGTCGCGCTCGGGCAACGAGTCCTGCCGGATGTACACCTGGAGCCGCGCCTTCCCATCGGAGAGCACCAGGAAACTTGCCTTGCCGAAGCTTCGGATCCCGACGATGCGTCCTGCCGTGCGCACGCGCGGCTGCTCCGCTTCGAGCTGCTCGGCGCTGGTGTCCCCATACGCCGCGACGATCTGCTCGATCGTCGATCCGACATCGAACTTGCGCGGATAGGGATCGACGCCGAGCTTCTTGAGCTCCTCGAGATTGGCGCGCCGCTGGACGATCTGATCGGATTCCTGGACGGTGGTCATTCGCGTGCGAGCGTCCGCCGGATGCCGTCAAGTATCCCGTTGATGAACCGCACCGCATCGTCGGTGCTGAACGTACGGGCCAGCTCCAGCGCTTCGTTGATGACGACACGGGCCGGTGTCTCCGGCTGGTGGAGGAACTCGTAGACCGCGAGGCGCAGGATGATGCGGTCCATCACGGCCATGCGCTCGAGACGCCAGTTCTGCGCCGCCTCGGCGATGATCGGATCGAGCTGTTCCACCGTTGCCGCGACACCGTTCGTCAGGGTTGCCGCGAACTGGCGGAGGTCATCGGAAATCGGGGCATCGGACGTCAACCCAGGCGTCCAGTAGCTCTGCATCACCTCGAGCATCGACTGCTTGCCGACCTCCCACTGATACAGCATCTGCACCGCGGCTTCGCGGGCTTGGTGGCGCGATTCGCGCCGGGGACGCGCGTCGGTCCTGCGCTCGCCGCCAGTCTCCTCCGACGTGTGGCGTGGCGAGCTCACGATTGAACCTGTTCCGACGTGATGCGCGACAGCAGCGTGGCCATTTCGAGCGCCGCGAGCGCGGCCTCGCGCCCCTTGTTCTCGGGTCCTGGCGCGGCGCGCTGCTCCGCCTGCGCGTCGGTGAGCGTTGTCAGCACACCGAACGCGACAGGCACCCGCGTCTCCAGGCCGACTCGCATGATGCCGTGCGCGGTCGCGTCGGCGATGTACTCGAAATGCATCGTGTCGCCCTTGATCAGGCAGCCGAGACAAATGACACCGGCGAACTGCCCGGACTCCGCCGCATATTTCGCCGCCAGTGGAATTTCGAATGCTCCGGGTACTTCGAACACCGCCACACCATCGCCTTCGACGCCCGCTTCCGCCAGAGCCTCGCGCGCACCCGCAAGCAGCCCACCGGTAATCTCTTCATTGAACCGCGACACGATGATGGCGAACCGGCGTTCCACGTCCTAGCGGCCCTTGAACTCCGCCTTGCGCTTCTCGAGAAATGCCTGCGTTCCCTCGCGCATGTCTTCGCTCGAGGCGACCAGCCCGAACAGCGTGGCCTCCAGGAACTGACCCTTGTCGAATGACACCTCGAGTCCGCGGTTTACGGCTTCGATGATGTACTGCATCGCGATCGGAGCCTTGGCGGCAAGCTCGCTGGCGAACTTCCGCGCTTCGTTCATCAGCTCCGCCGCGGGTACCACCTTGTTCACGAGGCCGATCTGCAGCGCCTCGTCGGCTTTCACCTGTCGGCCGGTCAGCAGCAAGTCGAGGGCGATCCCCTTGCCGACGAGGCGCGCCAGGCGCTGCGTGCCTGCGTATCCCGGAATGATTCCCAGATTGATCTCGGGTTGGCCGAGACGCGCTGAATCAGCCGCGAGCCGCAGCGTGCACGCCATCGCCAACTCGCAACCGCCGCCGAGGGCGAAGCCGTTGATCGCGGCAATCACCGGCTTGCCCATGTTCTCAATCAGGTCGAAAACGTGCTGGCCCTTGAGCGCGTGCTCCTTGCCCTGCGTCGGCGTCTGCACCGCCAGCTCGTTGATGTCGGCGCCGGCCACAAATGACTTCTCGCCGGAGCCCGTAATGATCAGCACACGGACCGCGGCATCGTGCTTCACTTCCAGCACCGCGCGTCGGAGCTCGTCCATCGTCGCGGTATTGAGCGCGTTGAGGACCTTCGGACGGTTGAGGGTGAGAACGGCAACGGCGCCGTCGCGCTCGAGTGTCAGGTTTTCAAAGGCCATGAAGGCGAAATTATACCCCACAGCCAGCACGCGAACGCCCCGATCGCGGCGCCGATCGCGTCCGCGTACCAATCGTACATCTCTGCGGATCGACCGACCACGAACGTCTGGTGGTACTCGTCGGATGCGCCGTACAAGGTCGTGAACAGGATCCCAAGCAATACGGCGCGAGCTGACACGCGCGCGCCAAGTCCCCCCGCGAGGGCACGCACCATCAACACGCCAAGCAGCGTGTATGCGAGCGAATGCCACTGCTTGTCACTGAGCTCACCGGGAATGGTGACCTCTGGCTGATGGGACACGAAGAAGATGATGCCCATATAGAGCACCACCGGTCCCCACAACAGGATCTTCCGCCTGAAGGCGGAAGCTACGCGCATTGGGTGGCTACGCAGATTGGTTGGCTTCCGTCTCGCCCCCTGTGTTGCGATGCTCGGTAGCTTCCGCCTTCAGGCGGAAGACGGTTCTCACAACGGGAACGGCAACAGCAGCCAGCCGAGGAGCACGCCGGCAACGACGAAGCCGCCGAACAGGCGCGCGCCGAACATCAGCTGCTCGCGAGGCTCGTCGCGCATCAGGGTCGCGAACGTCACCGACACGAACGCCGCATACAGGAGCAGCAGGAGGAAGTGACTCGTCACTTACGTCCCTGCGCGATGTCGAACGCGTCAAGCACCACGAGCATGTTCATCAGGCCCGCGACGATAATGAAGGCGTTGCCATATTCGTACGAAGCGGCGACGACGCGGCCGGCGCCCGCACCGAGTGCCTTGGCCACGAAGTACGGGAGGCCGATGCCGAGATCGGCGACCGCCGCCAACATGACGAGCGGGTCGGTCGGCTGAAACGGGAAGATTCGCCCTTCGAGCCACAGTCCGGTCGCAAACATCAATGGCAACGTGATCAGGAACGTGAGCCCTTTTCGCAAGCGGCCCTGCCACAGGTGGCCTGCGCCAGGCACCAACCACGCGGCAGCACAGATTAGGTAAGCGTTCGCGGGGGCCTGGACTCGTTCCGCTGCGGTCGCGCGCATTCAACGTAGTTTACTGTAAGCGCCACGGCAATCCCGAGGGGCAGTCCCGTCATGAACCGCGTGAGGTTCGACGTGGCCCACAGGCCCACCATCTCCGACGCCCAGGTGATCGCGATTGGGGCTGCCGACGCGAGCAGCACCGTCCTCATGACGCTGCGTGTTCGCGGTAGCCACGTTGATGTAACCGCCGACGAGGTCATCACCATGCCCACCGCCGCGATCGCCGCGCCGATATACACGCCGCAGCAACGGGCGCACACCGGGACTTGTGCCACACCGATGTGGAATGACCGTTCAGGGCGTTGATGGCACACGAGCGATCCGAGGGCATACACCACCGCGGTGAGCGGTGGACCGAGCGCCGCGCTCGGTGCCGCCAACAGCAGCACGACCCACGTCGTCGCGAGGAGTGAAAAGCCGATGCGTGCCAGCCGCACGCGTTGATTATCGCAGGCCTGCGGCCATGTACCCGGAGCGCGTCCGCGTCCGCACTTCAGGGCGGTCCGCAACCCGGACGACGACGCGACGGAACGCGCCGTCAGGGCGTCCGTTCTTCGGCGAATATCCAATCGCGTACTGGTTCGCCAGCTCGGTGGCGATGGCGTCGTAGACGCCCGCGAGCTCTTCGATCTCGGTCGGGAAGAAGGCGCGCGCGCCGGTTTCCAGCGCGAGGGATTTCATCGCGAACTCGGATTCGGAAAAGTAGCGACGGCCGGTCATGCTCGCCTGCCGGACGGCAAATGGCGATTTCAACGTGATGGTGTAGACGGTGATGCCCGACTGCTTCGCCACCTGCATGACATCGTCGTAGCCAACGAGGCTGGCTGTATCGTCGCCGTCGGAGAGGACGGCGATTGCCTGGCGGCGCACGTCGCCATTCGCCTTGCGCTGCTTGACCATTTCCTTCAGCGCGAGATAGAGACCGTTATAGAGCGCGGTGCCTCCACGCGCGACGGTCCCGCGAACGGCGGCATGCGCCTCTCGAAAGTCGCCGCCCAGCGGATACGCGATCCGCACGCTGTCCTTGATGTCCACAATCGTCGCGCGATCGCCGCTGCGCAGCGTGTTCAGAAAACCACTCGCCGCCTGCTGCATCGTCTGCATCTTGTCCTGCATGCTGGCGGAGGTATCGAGCAGCAGCGCGAGATCGAGCGGCACCTGCTGCGTGGCAAAAAACGAGACCTCCTGCTGCACGCCGTCCTCGAACACCGCAAAATCCGTGGCGCCGAGACCTGTCACGAAGCGCTGCTGCTGGTCGGTGACCACGACGCTGAGTGCGACGAGATCGACGCCGGCGCGGAACAACGGTGTCGTGGGCACATCGGCTGCGGGCGCCGGCGCGTTGTCGTGACCGGTGTCTGCCGGCATGACAGCCGGGGCGGGTGCCTCGGGCACTGGAGTGACGAGCGCCTGCGCGCGACCTTCGACGGCGACTAACAACAGACCCAGGATGACGCAGGACGTTCTCACGGCAGACCTCCGAGCGATTTCCCCACAGGTGTTCGTACCCGCGGCCAGTCGTGCAAAGGGAGTGCCGTTCAGCTGAGTGGTAGACTCGCGAAAGAATGATCGGGACTTTCGCGACGGCCGGTGCGGACCGCGCCGCGTTGGCCGGAATCGCCGCCGTCTCGGCGGCGCTCCTGATGACCGAGCTCGCGCTCACGCGGATTTTCTCGGTCACCATGTATTACCACTTCGCCTTTCTTGCCATCTCCATCGCCCTTTTGGGCCTCAGTGCGAGCAGCGTGTTCGTCTATGTCATGCGGGATCGCCTCGCTGGCGCGAGTACGCAGGAGCTGCTGGCAGTCGCCGCCCTCGCACACGCGATCGCCACGGTTCTGGCATTGTTGTGCCTGGTCCGGATCAGGGTGGGGCTGAACTACACGCCCACGAATCTCGCCTTGATGCTCGCGATCTATTCCGTCGCGGCGCTCCCTTTTTTCACCGGCGGCGCCGTCATTGCGCTCGCATTCGCGAGGCTGAGCGACCGGATTAACGTCCTCTACGCGGCGGATCTACTGGGCGCAGCGGCGGGATGTCTCATCCTCATTCCGCTGCTGAATTGGATCGGCGCGCCCGGCGTCGTGTTGATGGCGGCCGGGCTTTCGGCGTGCGCGGCCGTACTGTTCACGCCGGCCGCGAGCCGTCGTCGAGTAGCGACAATAGCCACGGTTCTGTTTGCGATCCCGACTGGGGCACAGGCGGTCGGATTGAAGCCGTTCGACGTCAGCGATACGAAGGGGCACCAGGGCGACACGATCCTCTTCAGCAAGTGGAACTCGTTCTCTCGCGTCGCGGTCTACGACCGGTCACATGGCGACTGGTCGCTCAGCCCCAGGTTCAAGGGCACTCGCGGCGAGTCGCTGTTCATGGACATCGACTCCGCCGCGTCGACGCCAATCCTGCGGGGACCCTCAAATGGTGGCAAGGATACCTATCTCAGATACGAATTGACCGGGCTCGCTTATCACCTGGTCGAGCGGCCGCAGGGATTCAGCGCACTGGTCATTGGCCCCGGCGGCGGGCGCGACCTGGTGTCGGCACTGGTCTTCGGCGGACGTAAAGTCGAAGGGGTCGAAATCAATCCGATCATCGCTCGCGATGTGATGCTCGGCCGCTTTCGCGACTATTCCGGCGGCATCTACGAGCACCCGCGCGTCCGCGTGCACGTGGACGACGGGCGAAGCTTCGTGCGTCGGAGCGGCGAGCGCTACGACGTGATCCAGGCGTCGCTGGTTGATACGTGGGCCGCCACGGCGGCAGGTGCGTACACGCTGACCGAGAACTCGCTGTACACCTCGGAGGCGTTTGGCGAATACCTCGACCACCTCACGGAAGACGGCTATCTCACGGTTACGCGGTGGGTCTTCGACGGCCTGCGGCTCGTCTCGCTCGCGCAGGAAGCCTGCGCGTCGCGCGGACTCGATGCCGCGCGGCACCTGGCAATTGTGCGGCACGACCGTGTGGCGACGTTCCTGCTCAAGAACTCGCCGTTTACGCCATCAGACATCGGGCATCTCGAGCGTGTATCACGTGAATTGGGCTTCACTATCCTGTACGCCCCGGGGCTGCAGCCACCGGTCGCCATTGAAGAACCGGTGGAGATGCAACGCACAGGGACCAGCGCGGCCGATTACCGTCGATTGATCCTGGCTCCCGACCGTCACGAGTTTTACGCGAGTTATCCGCTCGACATCACTCCCACGACCGACGACCGGCCCTTCTTCTTTCACACGACCAGGCTGAAAGACCAGTTTCAGGTCGCGTTCGGGCGTTCGATGCTGTTCGGCAACGGCCTGAGCGCGTTGCTCACGCTGATGGGCATATCGGGCGCGTTGGTGATGGTGTTCATCGTCGGCCCTCTTGCGATGGACGGTGGGCGCCCCGTCGGCCGCTGGGGCGGGTGGCTGGGGTACTTCGCGGCGCTCGGCGCCGGGTTCATGCTGATCGAAGTATCGCTGCTGCAGCAGTTCGTGCTGCTGCTCGGCCATCCGGTTTACTCGCTCACGGTGACTCTCTTTGCGCTGCTGCTCGGAACCGGGCTTGGAAGCCTGTTCAGCCGACTGGTGCCGACTGGCCGTGTGCGTCGAATCGGGACCGTGGCGATCGCATGCGTGGTCGCGACGGGAATCATCGCCGTCGCGGCGGTGCCCGCGATCATCGACGCCGCGATTGCGTGGCCCCTCGCGGCGCGGCTGGCCCTTGCTGCCGCGGTCATGATCCCGATCGGCGTCCTACTTGGGGTCCCGTTGCCGTCGGGCATGCGCATCCTATCGGACCGCCGCCCGGCGCTCATCCCCTGGGGGTGGGGGATGAACGGCGCCTTCTCGGTGGTCGGCGCCACTCTGGCGATCTTCATCGCCATGAATTGGGGTTTTTCCACGACCTTGCTCGTCGGCAGCGGGATATACGGCCTCGCCGCGGGCCTGTTCGTGCACACCACCCGCTAGGCATCGGCCGCCGTTCTCACAGGGCGGCGATGTGGCGACCACCGCGAAGACTGCGACGACTAAAGTCGTCGCTCTACAAGAGACCGAACTGCGGTCGCGGTCGCAGGGACACGACTGAAGTCGTCGGTCTACAAGGGACCGAACCGCGGTCGCAGGCCACGACTGAAGTCGTCGATCTACAAGAGACTGAACTGCGGTCGCCGTCGCAGGGCCACGACTGAAGTCGTCGGTCTACAAGGGACCGAACCGCGGTCGCAGGGCGACGACTGAAGTCGTCGCGCTACAAGAGACCGAACCGCAATCGCGGCGCAGGCCACGACTGAAGTCGTCGGTCTACAAGAGACCGAACTGCGGTCGCCGTCGCAGGGCCACGACTGAAGTCGTCGGTCTACAAGAGACCGAACTGCGGTCGTGGTCGCAGGGCCACGACTGAAGTCGGCGTGTTACAAGAGACCGACCTGCGGTCGCGGTCGCAGGGCGACGACTGAACTCGTCGCGCTACAGACACCATACAACGGTCGTAGCGCGAGGACTTCAGTCCTCGCACGAACCGGAAGTCAATCCCGCGCTAGCGTAGCTGCACGTTGGCCGAAAACAGACCGTTCACCTCGTCGAACGGCACCGCACGTGCCAGGCGCGTGAACGTCCCCTGCGCGGCAATTTCCTGTGCCGCCTGGAGGAATCCCGTCCAGGCCGCGCGCGCCAGCGCGCCGCCGACGCTGATGCGCCGTACGCCTGCGTCGGCGAGTTGCGGCACTGTAGCGAAGTCGCTGCCGACGAGCACGTTGACCGGCTTCGGTGCGACGGCTTTCACCACGGCAGCAATGTCCTGTATGTCGCGAATCCCCGGCGCATACAAGCAATCCGCGCCCGCTTCGGCGTAGGCGGTCAACCGCCGGATTGTTTCCCGCAGATCGGGCCTGCCCACGATGAAACCTTCCGACCGCGCCGTGAGCAGCACCCCGGTGTCGCTCTCGTCGATGGCCTGTCGGGCGGCGTGGATCCGATCCAGTGCAAGGGAGAACTCGAACAGCGGATCCGATCCGTCCCCGGTCGAATCCTCCACCGACAGCCCTGCCACACCGGTGCGAGCCGCACGCCCGACGTTCTCCGCAACGCCTTCGGGCTGCTTCGCGAATGCGCCCTCGAAGTCGGCGCTCACCGGGACGTGGACGCTCTCTGCAACCGACTGCATGTGCGTGAGGGCCTCGTCGAGAAAGACGCGGTTGTCGGATCGGCCGAGCGACCACGCAAACCCGGAACTCGTCGTCGCGAGCGCCGGGAACCCGAGTTGGGCCAGCACGCGCGCGCTGCCGACGTCCCATGGGTTGGGAATCACGAAACAGCCGGAACGATGGAGGTGATGAAACGCACGGACGCGGTCGGAGGCTGGTGTCATCGGGGGAATATAGCGTGTCACGCGGGCGAGTGGGAGTGTACGCTGTGCGGGTGACCGACCTTTTGAGCCTCGTTCGCGGCGCCACGTTCGACGACTTCCTGTTCACGCCGCAGTACAGCGTCGTCGAGCGCCGCGACCCGGCCACGATCGATCTCTCCGCCAGGTTATCCGAGCACCTCACGCTGAAGCGCCCGATCGTCTCGGCAAACATGGACACGGTTACGCGCGCGGAGATGGCCATCGCAGTGGCGGAGGAAGGCGGCATCGGCATCATCGACCGTGGCTTCCGCGCCGGTGATATCGAGCCGCAGGTGCGCGAAGTCGAAAAGGTCAAGCGGCGGCAACACGGCGTCATAGCGGATCCATACACAATTCGCCGCGAGGCGACGTTGGCCGAGGCGTCCGACCGCATGCGCCGTACGGGCGTGGGCACACTCGTCGTCGTGGACAATAACCAACGGCTCGAAGGTCTCCTCACCACACGCGACCTGCGTTTCACGACACCCAGTCAGGGGGAAAGGGTCGCCTCGCGGATGACGCCGCTCGATCGTCTGGTCGTCCGCGAGTCGCCGATCGACAGCACCGAGGCGGCCGAGGTCATGCGGATGCGGAAGATCAAGAAACTTCCGCTCGTGGACACGGCGGGACGGCTCGTCGGCCTCATCACCGCTAAGGACCTCATCAAGCAGCGCCAGCTTCCGTTCGCCACGCGGGACGGCCACGGTCGCTTGCGGGTGGGGGCGGCGATTGGCGCGAAGGGCGATTACCTCGAACGTGCCGCGGACCTGATTCGGGCCGGCGCGGACGTCATCGTCATCGACATCGCCCATGGGCACTCGGTCGTGATGGGCCGTGCGATCGACGCGTTCCGCGCGCGATTCGGCACTGTCGAACTGATCGCCGGCAACGTGGCGACGGCCGAGGGCGTACGCTTCCTTCTCGAACGCGGCGTCAACGGCATCAAGGTGGGCATCGGTCCCGGCGGTGGCTGCACCACCCGCCTGAACACCAACTTCGGGGTCCCTCAGGTGCAGGCGCTTGTCGAATGTGGCGCGGCGAGCGACGGCCGCGTGCCGCTCATTGCCGACGGTGGAGTCAAGCGCGATGGCGCCCTTGTGCAGGCGCTTCTGTTCGGCGGAGAAACAGTCATGCTCGGCAGCTTCTTCGCCGGCACAACCGAAACACCGGGAGAGACGGTGCAGAAGCCGGTGGTGCTGCCGGAGTCGCACAAGACCGTGAAAGTGCCATTCAAGGTGTTCCGCGGAATGGCGTCGCTGCAGGCGATTGTCGATCGGCTGGACGTCGAAGACTCCGAGGCCTCGGACGTCGAAGCGCTCGGCGCGGAAGGAATGGAAATCAGCGTGCCGGCGCGCGGATCGGTTCGCCCGGTGATCCGCGACATGCTCAAGCACCTGACGTCAGCAATCAGCTATGGCGGCGCACGAAGCCTGTCGGAGCTCCAGCAGATGTTTCGCTCAGATCCGTCACGCTACGTCATCCGGCTGAGCGCGGCCGGACGACGCGAATCATTCGAGCGCTGACGCAACCGGCGCCTCCCCGGGATCGCGGCGCGACTGAATCCGCCGTGGCACCACCCACCCGACCCGTTGCTGGTAATCGTCCAGCAACGCATCCCGCCGCGCCCGCGCCAGTTCCACGTCGTCGGTCTTGAGCGACTGCCGGATGCGCACCTGGCGCACCCCGTCCACCAGCGCCACGAAGGCCACCCACCACAACCGCCCATTGCGCCACAGGTGATGATTCAGGTCACCGCGCGACATCATGACCCCCGCGAAGAATGGGTGCGGCGAACGGCCGCGACACGTGGACGTCCAGCACCGTCAGTTCATCGAGCGCGGCAGTGAGCTCGCTTGCATCGCATGGTTCGAGCGTCATCACAAACGGCAGGTGCGACTTGGGATAGCCGGGCTCCTGCAGCACGGCGTCCACGTTGATGCCGTGCCGCGCGAACACCGTCGCAAAGGCCGCAAGGATACCCGGACGATCCTGCACGACGAACCGAACATAGTGGGGGACCGCCGGCGACGCCACCGGGCGGCCCGCCTGCCATCCGGCCGAGCGGTCCCGCCGTTCGCCGCGCGCGAGTGCCAGCAGGTCTGAGACAACAGCGACAGCGGTCGCATCGCCTCCAGCGCCTCGGCCCGACAGCGTCACGTCGCCGCCGTAGGCGCCGCTCACCACGACGATGTTGCCGGCTCCATCCACCCTCGCCAATGGAGAGTCGAGCGGAACCAGCGCCGGACCGACGAACGCGTCGATGGCGGCGTCACCCCGGCTCTCGGCTGCGGCAACCTGGCGAATCGTGCACCCAAGACGTGAGGCGTAGTCGAAATCCACCGGCGTGATCTCCGCGATCGACGCACGTCGGACATCGTCGATGCGCAGCTCGAGACGAAATGCAACAGCGGCGAGGACGGCGAGCTTGGCGGCGGCGTCAATCCCTTCCAGGTCGCTGGACGGATCCGCCTCCGCCAACCCGAGCTCACGGGCGCGGGCCAGCGCCTCGTCGAAGGATCCGCGGGAGGTTGCAAGGCGCGAGAGGATGAAGTTGCAAGTGCCGTTCAAGATCCCCGCGACTCGCGCGAGGCGATCGCCGGCGATGCCCCGCTCGATCGCGTCAATCACCGGCACACCGCCGGCGACCGCGGCTTCGAACCGCAGTTCAGCGTCATGCGCGGCCGCCAGTTCGGCGAGCTCACGCCCGTGACGCGCGATCAGCAGCTTATTCGCGGTCACCACGGAAATCCCGCGGCGGAGCGCTGCAGACACCCAGGCGTGCGCCTGCTCGACTCCGCCAACAACTTCGACGAGAACGTCCACGTCACCGTCCAGGACGTCGTCGATGTTCTCCGTCCAGTTGACGCCGCCAGGCACCCAGTTCACGCGCTTGCGTGAGACCTGCCGGTTGAACACGTGCGTGAGGTGGAGCGCGCGGCCGAGATCGTCGCGCTCGCACAGAATTTTCGCCACCGAGCTCCCGACGACGCCGAACCCCGCAACGGCCACGCGGAGGGGCCGAACTCGCGAGGGGGCGTACGCAATCTCCCCGATCATCACGCCACCTCCATCGCACGAACAGAACCGGCATCGTGCAGCTCACGGACGACCTCGTCGGCGGAGCCAGGGGCGGTGATCGCCACGAGAGCACAACCGGACGAGGACTGGACAACACGCTGGACGGCGGCGCGCTCGCGCAGGTCGAGCAACGCGCGCCACACGGATGGCTCGGAGTGAACGGCGTGACCCACGACTGCAACGAGGCCGCCGCGCTCAACCGAGGCGACGTCCGCTACGCGGTGCAGCTGCTCGCAAATCCGGTCCGCGGTCCCGGCGTCGTCCACGGCAATCAGCGCCCGCTGCGGCGATACGGCAATAGGCGTGACGGCGTGATTCGTGCCGTGGTCCACACATTCGTTCACCCCCTGCAGGAACTCGGCGGACGTGCCGAGATCCCGCGCCACCAGATCGATCACGCTCACGGCGGCACGGTGCGCAACCCCCGCAACCGCCGCTGCATCGGCGTCAGAGGATTGCCCGATCTCCGTGAACGCTGATGCCGGCCGCCGCGAGTTCCGGACCAGCACCGGGATCTTTCGCCCGGCAATTGGCTCAAGCGTGCCCGCGTGCAGCACGCGAGCCCCAAACCTGGCCAGGTCATACGCTTCAACACCCGAGAGCCGCCGGACCAATCGCGCGTCCGGCACGATCCGAGGATCGGCCGACAGAATGCCATCTACGTCGGTCCAGATTTCCACCCGCGACGCGTCAACCGCAGCCGCGACGACCGCTGCCGAATAATCGGATCCCCCGCGGCCCAGCGTCGTTGGCTGTCCGGCACTCGTAGCGCCCACGAAGCCGCCGATCACCGGAACCACGCCGCCCGCAAGCTGCGGCACGATTTCCCCGGCCGCGCTGTGCCGCGTTTCCAGCCGGCGCGGCCGTGCGGCGCCAAATCGATCGTCGGTGACGATCGCGCGACGCGCATCCACCCACCGCGCCTGGACGCCCGCCGCGCTCAACGCTGCCGCGACGATGCGGCTGGAGGCGAGTTCGCCGAGCGCAAGCAGCGCGTCTCGCTGCGCGCTCGAGAGCACGCCTGATCCGCGCAGCAAGGCCGATGCGCCCTGAAAGAGCGCCGACATATGGTCGATGGCTGCACCTTGCGGCGCGCCGACGGTCATCGCGGCAAGGAGCGCCAGGTGTCGGTCCAGAAGCGGGTCGAGTGCGTTGGACCGGGACGGCGCCGGCGCCATGCGTGCAATGTCGCTAAGGCTGTTGGTCACACCGGCCAGCGCGGACACCACGACAATCGGGGCGCCGCGCGTGCCAGCAACGATGCCGATTAGCCGTTTGAGCGCCGCCTCGTCCTGGACCGAAGTGCCGCCGAACTTGAGAACGACCGGACCCATCGAATGCCTCCTTGGCGTTCGTCCATCCGGCTGAAGCCGGAAGCTACGGAAACGGGACGAAAAAGAGCAAAAAAAAACCCGCCGACTCATCGAATCGGCGGGTTGCCTGTGACCGGTGACGCTTGTGCGTCTGTGTGGCTCGCTATGTGGTTGAGCCGCTCCTGGTCGCAGATACACCGCGCCGGCGCGCGAATGTCATTCGCGCAGCCGCTGTCGCGGTTGTTGTCATCTGCACCAGGAGAAACATGTGGCGGCTAGCTTACGCGAGCTCGGCGGCTTTTGCCAAGGGGATTTCTGTGTCATAGGGCGCGGCCGGGGTACACTGGGGCATGACCCGGCTGCTCATGACGTCGCTGGTTTGCATGGCATGTCTCACGCTGGGCGCCCAGGAACAGGAACGCGAGGTGCCGAAAGATTCAATGCGCCTGTCGATTCCGGGGTGCGCCAAGGACCGCCGCTTCATCGTCGCCGAACGGTCCGGTCACGAGCCGGTTCGCTCGGACATCCGGGCCGGCCGCCGGTTCCGGTTGAACGGCAAGAAAAACTTGCTGAACGACATCAAGAAACAGGACGGCACGATGATCGAGGTCACGGGCCTGGTGCGGAAAATGGACCTCGAGGAGCGCGGCATCGGCATGGCCGGCGGGCGGATCCGCGTCGGCGGCGCGTTGCCGAGGGCGCGAATGGGCGGCACCGACGTGGGTCAGGACTCCACGTACGAAGAGGTGGTGATCGACGTCGAATCGTGGCGTCCGCTGCCGGAAAGCTGCCCCGCGAACGACCGGTGATACGTCAAAAAACGCGGCGGACACGCCGAGACGCCGAGGTTCCTAATGGGTTTTCTCTGCGTCTCTGCGCCTCTGCGGCTCGTCTGACAGGACTAACGTGCCGAAATGCTCCTCGTATCGCCGCTTGAACTCCGCGAACGTGTACGCGTGGCTGGTGCCGCCGAGGTGTTCGAGCGCGTAGGTCGCAGCCACGCTGCCGAGTTGCGCGCTCACCTGGTCGCTCGCGCCTGACGCGAGGCCTTTCATCAATCCGCCGCGAAAAGCATCGCCAACGCCGGTCGGATCCACGATGCGCGACGGCGGCACCGCGGGCACGTCGATGCGGTCGCTGCCACGATAAATCGAACAGCCGTCCTCACCGCGTGTCACGACAAGCGCCCCCGCCTGCTTCAGGACATCCGCCTCGCTCATGCCGGTCTTCTGCCGCAGGAGCTCGAACTCGTAGTCGTTCACGATGACGAGCTTCGCCCCGATGACGCCGTCCGCCAGCTCGTTTCCGGCCATGCGCGCGCACTGCTGGCCGGGATCGAAGATGTACGGAATGCCGAGCGTCCGGCACTCCTCTGCGTATTGCACCATCGCCGCCGGGTCGTTCGGGGAAACAATCACCAGGCCCGCATCCCTGACCGTGCGAAACGACAGTTCCGCCGCGTGAGCCATCGCTCCGGTGTAGAACGACGCGATCTGATTGTTCTCCGTGTCGGTGCTGCAGAAGAACGACGCGGTGAACTTGTCGGGCACCTGCTTGACGAGCGATGTATCGATGTTCGCCGCCTCGAGCCACGCACGATAATCACCGAAGTCCTGTCCCGCCGTTCCCATGAGGAACGGCCGCTCACCCAGCAGCGCGAGGGTATACGCGATGTTCGGCGCGCACCCGCCGCGCCGCTTGTCCATCGTGTCCACGAGAAAACTGAGACTCACCCGCTCCATGTGCTCCGGGAGGAAATGTTCGGTGAACTTTCCCGGGAACGACATCAGGTAATCGAAGGCGATCGATCCGGTGACGACAATCATCATGACATCGACTAGTTCCGAGCTTCGCGTTCCATATTCGGTTCCCGGTTCTTCGTTCTCAGTTCTTGGTTCGGTTCATGGTTCTCAATTGACAACCCGCAACCAGGAACGTGGAACATGGAACATCACGTTGTTTGCAGGTATTTGCCGACAATTGGCGCGAGATTCCGTTTGACGGCTTCGGGAATGGCCTCGGGTCGCGTGATGAGCGCGTACTTCAGGGCAGTCGCGCATTCGCACGTGCGCTCGTACGGCAGCCGCTCGACCGCGTTCGCAATGATTGCCTGCGCCGTTTTCGCGTTCTCGGTCAGGTTGGCGATGATCATGTCCACGGTCACCGAGTCATGGTCCGGGTGCCAGCAGTCGTAATCGGTCACGAGGGCGATTGTCGTGTAGCAGATCTCCGCTTCCCGCGCGAGCTTCGCCTCCTGAAGGTTCGTCATCCCGATGATGTCCATCCCCCACGAGCGGTACACGTTCGACTCGGCCAGGGTCGAGAACTGCGGCCCCTCCATGCAGACGTACGTCCCGCCCTTGTGAATCGTTGCGCCGGCCTGCGTACCGCCGTCGTGTGCGATGCGGCTCAAATGCTTGCAGAACGGATGCGCAAACCCGACGTGCGCCACCAGTCCACCGCCAAAAAACGTGCTCACCCGCCCCTTCGTGCGATCGAAGAACTGGTCGGGAACGACGATGTCGAGCGGTCTGTAGTGCTCCTTGAGGCTGCCTACCGCACTGGCCGACAGGAGGTACTCGACCCCGAGCGTCTTGAAGCCGTAGATGTTCGCGCGGAAGTTCAACTCGGAGGGCGACAACTTGTGTCCGGCGCCATGACGGGCCAGGAAGGCCACGCGCTTCCCGCGAAGCGTCCCCAACACATAGGGTCCCGACGGCTCACCAAACGGCGTCTCGACGGAGACTTCCTTGCGGTCCGTCACCTCCACCATGTCGTACAGCCCACTGCCACCCACGATCCCGATCTGCAAACTCTCCATTTACAGTACCTGCTCCACGTAGCGCTTTCCGTCCTTCTCGCGGATGTACCCGGCGGCGACGAACGGATCGTGCTCGAAGAAAATGAGGAACTCGCGTTCGATGGCGTCCCGAATGAAACGCTTCTTGAACGCAAGCGTTTCCATCGGGAACAGGTCGTATCCCATAATCCACGCATCCTGAATATGCGCCGTCGTCGGGATGAGATCTGCGGTGAAGACAGCCGTCTTCCCCGCTGACTCGAGAAACACGATTTGATGCTGACCCGTGTGGCCGCCGGTGCGGACGACCCGGACGCCAGGCTGAATTTCCTGGTCGGCGTCATAGAAGCCCACAACCCCGGTCTTGTCGAGCGGCACGAAGTCGTCCTGCAGGTAGCTGGCGCGGTTCCGCTCGTGCGGGTGCGTCGCATCCTTCCACTCAGCCCGCCGAATGAAATACGTCGCCTTCGGAAACCGTGGCCTTATCACGCCCTCGGAGTCACGCTTCGTGGCGCCGCCGAAATGATCGAAGTGCAGATGCGTCGCGAGCACGTACTCGAATAACTCGGCGGACAGACCTGCGTCCGCGAGCGCGTGATCGAGGTGGCGCCGGCGGTCGAGGGCGTAGATGTCCGCGCTCTTCGCATCCATCTTGTCCCCCGCACCGCAGTCGATGATCATCCGTCCCCATTCCGCCTCCACTACGAGCGGGCGCATGCCGAGGAGAATGCGATTGCGACGGTCGGGCGGCGCCTTCTTCTCCCATAACGGCCGCGGCACGACGCCGAACATCGCGCCGCCGTCGAGGCGAAACATGCCGTCGTTGACGCTCGTCAGCCGCAGCGTGCCAAGCGGGAATCGCTTCGGGCGCAGGTCCGGCGCTGTCGCGGGCCGTTCCTTCAGTTCGACGAGAACGCCGTGCGCGGCGGACGGATGGATGAACGCGACGAGCGCGCCTTCGGCGCCCGGCCGTGGCTCTTCGTCCACCAGCCGAACGCCGCGCGACTTCAATTGCCCGAGGGCCGCGCGGATGTCGTCCACGCGCAGCGTGATGTGGTGGATGCCGGGTCCGCGCTTCCCGACGTACTTCGCGATCGCCGAATCCGGCGCGGTTGCCTCGAGCAGCTCGAGGTTCGACTCGCCCACGGGAACGAAGTGCGCCCGCACCCGCTGCGAGGTCACTTCCTCCGGCGCTTCAACGTGCAGCCCGAGTGCGTCTCGGTAAAAGGCCAATGCCTGCGCGACGTCCTCGACGGCAATCCCGATGTGATCGAGCACCGCTTTCATGATGTCGTCTGCGATCCCGATGCTGTCGTGCCGAGCACGCGGCTCATGATCTCTGCGGCAGCCGAGTAGGGATCCACCTCACGGGCAGCGATCCCGCTCACCATGCGATCGAACTCCCCGGGCGCGAGCGTCTTCTCGACATGTTGAATGAAGCGGTGCGACAAGAGCTCGCGGAGCCGGTACTCCTGCCGCGCGCGTTGACGGCTCACACGCGTGTCAGCGGAGTGCTCACGGAACTTCCCGATCTGGTGCCAGAGATGATCCACGCCCTGTCCGCTCGTGGCCGATGTCTTAACGATCGGTGGGCGCCATTCTTCGGCGGCATACGTCTGCAGCGCCAGGTTGGCGGCAACGGACTGCACGGTGCGGTCGGCTCCTTCCCGGTCCGCCTTGTTCACGACGAAGATGTCGGCAATTTCCATGATCCCGGCTTTGAGCGCCTGCACCTCGTCTCCCGTGCCCGGCACGAGCGTCACGATCGAAATGTCGGCGGTGCGAACGATGTCTACTTCGTCCTGCCCCACGCCAACAGTCTCGATGATGACGATGTCCTTGCCGGCAGCATCGAGCACGAGCGCCACGTCGCTGGTGGATCGCGCCAGGCCGCCGAGGTGGCCGCGCGTTGCCATGCTGCGGATGAACACGTCGGGATCGGCGGCATGCGTGCTCATGCGCAGCCGGTCACCAAGGATCGCTCCGCCGGTGTACGGACTCGTCGGATCAACGCAGATAATCCCCACCGTCCGTCCGGCGCGACGAATCTCCTGCGCAAGCCGGTCGACCAGCGTGCTCTTGCCGGCGCCCGGCGGACCAGTGATGCCAATGAGATACGCGGCGCCCGTTTTGTTGTAGATGCGCCTGATCAGCTCGGCGCCTGCGGGAGCCTCGTCCTCGATCAGCGAGATTGCGCGGGCGATCGCACGCGAATCCCCGGCGAGAACGCGTGTGGAGAGCGGAGCCCCAGGGTCGAGCGACGCCAATCGTTCGCTCGCAGGGCTAGCTGGCAAGGAGCTGGCGGGCGATGACAAGCCGCTGGATCTCGCTCGTGCCCTCGCCGATGGTCGTGAGCTTGACGTCGCGGAAGAACTTCTCCGCCGGATAGTCCTTCACGAAGCCGTAGCCCCCGTGAATCTGCACGCCGTCTTCCGACGAACGGACCGCGATCTCGCTGGCGTACAGCTTGGCCATCGCTGACTCGAGCGTCATGCGTTGACCCTGGTCCTTCATCGCGGCGGCGCGATACGTCAGCAGCCGTGCGGCCTCGACGCGGGTTGCGTTCTCGACGAGCTTCGCGCGAATACTCTGAAACGCGCCGATCGGCTGGCCGAACTGCTTGCGCACGAACGCGTACGAGCGCGCCGCTTCGTAGGCGCCCTGCGCGAGGCCAACTGACAGCGCCGCAATCCCGATGCGTCCGGCGTCGAGCACCTGCAGCGTGTTGATGAACCCCTGCCCCTCATCCCCGAGCAGGTTCTCCGCTGGCACCGCGCAGTTCTCGAAAATAACTTCGCTCGTCTCGCTGGCGCGCATGCCCAGCTTGTCTTCCTTTTTGCCGGCGCGGAACCCGGGTGTACCCCGCTCGACGATGAAGGCCGAGATGCCGCGGTTGCCCTTTTCGCGGTCCGTAACTGCCATCACGACCATCGTGTCGCCGTATTTGCCATGCGTGATGAACTGCTTCGACCCGTTGATCACCCAGCGGTCGGCGTCGCGCGCCGCAGATGTTCGCATGGCGGCGGCATCGCTACCCGATTGCGATTCGGTGAGTCCCCAGGCCGCGAGCTTCTCGCCCCTGGCCAGTGGGACCAGGTACTTCTGCTTCTGAGCATCAGTGCCGAACATGCTGATGTGCGCCGCGCCCAAACCGTTGTGCGCCGCGACCGATAGCGACACCGACGGATCAACGCGCGCCAGCTCTTCGATGCAGATGCAGTAGTCCACCGCGGACATGCCGGCACCGCCCCAGCGCTCGTCGAACTGAATCCCCATCAACCCGAGCGACGCGAGTTTCGGGACCAGCTCGTTCGGAAAATGCTGGGCCTCGTCCCACTCCATGACGTGAGGCCGCATCTCTGTTTCCGCGAACTCGCGGATGCTGCGGCGAAGGAGCTCCTGCTCCTCGCTCAGGCGAAAGTCCATATCCCAAGCAATTTATCACGAGGGCCGATGTAGCATCGACGGATGCGCGTTCACCGGTTGTTCGCAGCCGTGGTTGCGTTGGCAGCTGCGTGCGCGCCCCAGGAAGTGGGGCCACGCCTCTACGTGACCAACGAGATCAGCGGCGACCTCAGCGTCATCGACCTGCGCTCGTTGTCGGTAATCGCCACCATTCCTGTCGGTAAGCGTCCACGCGGCGTACGAATCAGTCCCGACGGAACCACGTTGTACGTCGCGCTCAGCGGTTCTCCGATCGCGGGACCCGGCGTGGATGAAGAGACGCTGCCGCCGCCGGACAGGCAATTTGACGGCATTGGCGTGATTGACGTGCGCAGCGGCACGTTGCTGAGGACGATCGCGGCAGGATCGGACCCCGAGCAACTGGCGGTGAGCCGCGACGGACGGCGCCTGTTCGTCGCGAACGAAGATGCCGGTGAAGTGAGTGTGGTTGACATCGCGCCGGGCAAGGTGGTTCGGAGAATCGCCGTCGGGGGTGAACCCGAAGGCGTGGACCTTAGCCCGGATGGCCGGTGGGTTTACGTCACCTCGGAAGAGGATAACCAGGTCGCGGTGATCGATGCCGAGTCGCTTTCACTAGCGGCAATGTTGCCCGTCGGCGCACGACCGCGCTCAACGGCATTTTTGCCCGACGGGTCTCGCGCGTACGTCAGCGCTGAAAATGATTCCGCGATCTATGTCATCGACAGCAGGAAACATAGCGTGATCGGTTCAGTGAAGATCTCTGGTGCCGGTGCCAAGCCCATGGGCCTCGTTACGGCCCCCGATGGG
>WUUC01064553.1_pt1 | contig 20354 bp, 21 predicted proteins | sample 6278441 | NCBI WGS metagenome assembly WUUC01 (sample SAMN13675441, study PRJNA597444) | soil metagenome | isolation source: soil | place: USA: Washington | collected 2017-10
CGTCTGGCGCTTCAGCGGGTCCTTGAACGTGAACTCGTCGGCCATGGCTCGAACCCTAGCCCGCCGGCCCCGACACCTCAGCCCCCGGATATCGAGAGGTTGGACTAATGATCCGTTGTGCGGGTCCGAGGCCAGCCAGCCGCCCTGACTTCAGAGCCCCCACTCAGCCGCCGTCGCAACGGGGCCCTTCAACCGGGACTCTTGGTGAACAAATTCAGACGCTCTTGCCATGAGTGCGATCCAAGGCGCCTTCGGTGTGAAGGTCCTGGCCAATAGGCCTTGAACCTAACTTCCCGGTGTTACGGGCAATCCTCGGCTAGGTTGGGATTCACTAGAACGCAAGTCGCGGTTTGGGGGGGACGGATGGGTCGACGTGGGGTGGCTCCGAATACGAGGTCGTTTCTTGCAACCGCATTCCTTCTGATGCTCGCTGGATGCGGGGGCGAGTCGGGCGGTGGAGGTGAGGTCCACGCTCTGGGGGACTCCGTCACCGTCGGCTACAACGCGAGGACGGACACCGGGGGGCGCGGGGTCGACACGACTCTCGAGATCACCGTCCTCGCCGTCAGGGAGGGCACCCAGGAAGACCTCACGAGCGCCGGTTTCGAGGTCGACCCGGAGGACCGCAACACCACGCCGTATTACGTCGACGCCGAATACCAGAATCGGGGCGACGCTACCGTCGAGCGCAACATCGATGTCAGCCTGGAGGACTCGGACGGGAACCTCATCGGCTCCACCCTGGTTTTCGACTACGGGGAGAAAGGTTTTCCACCCTGCGAGAGCGTGGACGAGGGCAAATTCGCGCCGGGCGACCGCTACGAGAGTTGCACGCTCTTCCTCGTCCCTGAAGGTGTCGAGGTAGGCCAAGTGAGCTTCCTAAGCGACGAGGGGGCCGACACCGAGCCCGAGTTCGTCTATTGGGAGATCGATTAGGAGCGTGACCGGTACCGAGACGAAGGCTCGTCCGCTCTCAAAGTCTCCCACGCGCGGATGGTCGTCCTCGGGACGCCGGGCGCCTCGACGACATCCCGGAGCCGCAACGCTTCCTTAGTGAGCTCGTCTGCCCTCCCCATCGTCGGATGCGACTTGCCCACCGGGGCCGGGGCGAACCGAACCCGGCCACACGCGCTACCGGACCGGCATCGTCGACCTGAAGTCGCCGGACGGCTCTTCCATGTCGCGCGCGATCCCGTCGACGGCTAGGCGCAGGGCCCGCATGCCGCTCTGCTCGACGGCGCGACGCGTCTTCAAGTCACGGAACGACTTCGCCAGCTCCGTCACCGACAGCGCTACGAGGGCCTCCCTCTTCGAACGGGACAGGTCGCGGAGCGGCCCCCACGGATCGATCGGCACCGGGGTCCCTCCCGGCCTGATCGCCAGGCCTTCGCCGTCCGAGGTGACGCCGAACAGGATCGTCGCGACGGCCAGCCACTCCCTCAGCCGTGGGCGAAGCACGTCCGAGCCGGGCGTGGCGCCGCATTTCTCCAGGCGACTGCGGATGTCCTCGCGCAGCGCGTCGGCCGGCGGTCCCGCACCGACCTTGACGTCGCAGATGACCCCCTCGGTGTCGACGAAGTACAGGGCCGGGACGGCGTTGACGCCGTAGGCCTCGTCGATGTTCGCCCCGGGGTTGTAGACGACGGGCATCGTGAGGCCGAAACTTTCGACCGCGTTCTCCAGGCCCCCCTGGGAATCGTTGACCGAGACCATGACGAACTGCACGTCCGGCTGCGTGGCGCCGCCGAACTCCTCCCACAAATCCTGGAGAACGGGCGCCTCGAACTGACAGGGGGCGCACCAAGTGAGCCCGTTGAAAGCGACCAAAATCACCGAGCCCTGATGGTCGGCGAGCGAGAACGTGCCGCCGTTGACCACGTCTTCCCCTGAGAACTGCGGTGCGGGATCACCGATGCCGGGCATGGGAGCCTCCTTCTCGAGCCGTCGGCGCGATTGTGGTCTCGGTGATCTCGCCGGGGCAGTTCGCGAGCTAACAACGCTAACGAGGGGCCCGGGATGCGTCCGCCCGGCGAATCGGAAGGTTCTCAAGGCCATGCGCCTCCATACGCGCACCAAACAAGGCTCCAGGTTCTGAAAAGTGAGTGGAACCGCGCAGAATCAGCGCTCTGCGCTCAAACCACGGGCCGGAGACCCGTCGGAGGCGTGTGACGGCCGCGAAACCGCCTTCCAGTTATCCGGACTGTCGCGTATATCAGGGACTAGAAGCGCTGTGCTAGCTCTCTGCGGGCGCTTCCGGGAGTCGCGCATCGAGGGACGAGCCAGCACCACTCGCCCATCGCAGTCATCGTGTGTGCCTTCACTCCGACAGCGACTTTTGACGGCTATCTTCAATTGAGATGCGCGACTTCCTGATGTACGTGCGAAAGATAGCCCGGCGCGGGTTCGCTCTCACACTGGGGGCGTAGCCATCCTTGGCGAGATCATCCGTCTCGTCGCTGCGGATTTTCCGATCCCTCGATGGGTGGACCTTGTTCTCTTCGCCATAGGTGCCTTCTGGGGTGGCTACGAGGTCTACCGGGACGAAGCGCCTCATCCAACCGCGACGGGACCTACACCAGACTCGCAGTTCTACTCCTCGCTTCCGACGCTGCCGCGAAACCAGCCAATAGCGGAAGCGGTCATCGGATACGCCACGAAGTCGGACCTGAGGTTCTCGGAAGATGAATGCGATGTGCTCGATGCGTGGTTCGCTGAGCTTAATGAGGCGTCCGTGCCCTCCCGTAATGACCGCTCGTTCGTTCGCAGACAGTTGTTTGAGAACGACAAGTTGACGTGGCACGTCGAGGCGCGACCACCGGGGCCCGTGATTTCCGTCGACGAGGTGGTGAGAGTCCACGACCTTCAGGAGCGCGGAACAGCCGCGGACCTTCGACAGATCTACGAATTCTGGACGAGACTCGCTGACTTCCTACCGGCGCTGAGCCGCTCGTTCCGCAGGAGGCCCACTCGAATTGGGGTAGCTCTGCAGCCATATCCATCAACAGGAGGGCCGATCATCGACCTATGGTTCGGAGATTTGCCAAAGCCTGCGTCATCTGGCGCGGCCGGCAACGTCCCCCCATGGTGCGAGGTCTTCCCGATCTCGAGAGGGAGCGACCGCGATTTCGTGGAACGCGCGGCCCGGAGTCTTCTCCGACACTATGGATACCGCCGAGTCGACGAGACGATCGATGCTCTGAAGCGCAGCCGTTAGGCAGTTGGCCACACGATCCGTGCTGCCATCCCTAATCGTCTGATTCGCTCTGATCTCGGCAATCTGTTCGGATCACGGCGCGATCGACCCATGATCTCGTTACGTGCACGGCCGCCGACGAGAACCTCTTCCCAAGAACGTCAGCCGACACCTGCATTCGCCTGTAGAGGCCCCGTCCTGCTCCTGATCCATCGGGGCACGATTCGGCATATTCGGCGGTCATGGGAGGGAAGGACCCGTTGGTCGCGGGATGGGGAGTCCATATCGCGGAGACCGAGGAGGATCCCACCGGAAGCTCGAGATTCGCCTCCGAAAGATCGTCGGCGACATCAAAGAGCCTCGGAGTCGCGTACTCCTGGACCTGTGGCGTTCCGCACTCTCGCCCATTCCGACTCGTAAAGCATCGTGAGCGCGTGACCTCCGCGAATTGAACCGTGGTGCCGGCTTCGAGGTCTTGGTAGGTGGCGCCTGAGACCGTGTAGACGATGACGCGCCGATCAATATTCGTCGGCACGACCCACTGGGCGTAGGCACGTTCCCGCAGGTAGATCGTCGCGGGATCGCGCGCCATGGCCGCGGGCGAGGCAATCCCAATCACCATCGCCGTCGCCAAGCCGACAAGTGGCAGGCGTAGCGTCAGTTGCTGGCGGAGAGACACGAGCGTCATCGACGATCGCGCTCCGCTAGCCCGATCCATGATCTGACCCACATGAGGAACTCCCTCGGAAACACGCCAATTCGGATCGCGATCCCCGCCGCGATCCACCAGATCGCCAGCCCCATCGCCGGGCCAACCACCCACTCGACAGGGGACTCGTCGGTTAGACCGTTTACCGCGGTGGCAGAGGCGAGGACAAAGCCGAGGACGTAGATCACTCGTGCGACCCAGACGCGCGGCTCTGTCATCTCGCCTCTCCCCACCTAGCGGCCTAGCAGTGGCCGAACCGACCTTCGTTCGCCCTAATCTTTACCCAATCGAGCCACCCGCGGTGCGGCCCGCCATAGAAGTCCACGAACGCGTTTCCCGTGGAAGGGCTGTTGAAGGTGCCTTCGGCCCACGACATCGTCTCCATCTCGACGAAGAACACGTACGTGTGGCGGTCGGCGATCGTCACGGTGAACTCGTTCCGACCTTCGTCCGGACCGTACTGCTGCACGCTGGAGTTGTTCTTCTCGTAGCCCTTGACCTTCTGGTAGACGATCATCGAGCCGCAGCCTCGCGTGGTCGTTGCGCCCTCGGAACAGTCGGTGATGTCCATCACCCCGATCTTCAAGTCCGCGACCCCGCCCGCAGCTCGGCCGTTCCCCTCGGAGATGCTCATCTCACCGATGACGTTCCAGGGGAACACCACGTTGACGGTCGTGGTGAACTTGCCTTTGATCCTGAAGGTCAGCCCGACTCCCGCGCGCGTCCACGCGTTCGCTTCACGGTAGCTCGAACTGACGACGAACGGGCCGCTGCTGGCTCTGGTTGCGGTGTGCGCCCCCAGCTCGTCGTCGGCGGCGCTTAGTCCGTCATCGCCCTCGTCGACCTCACCCTCGCGGTAAGAGGTCGAGGTGTACGTGCAGTACCGGGTATTCGCGGCATCCGTGGACCGAGTCCCCGACTCGAGAGGATTCTCCGGGTCGACGGGCACTCCAGGAGACAATGAAAAGACGTTCACTTCCCCAGGTTATGGCAAGCACGGCAGACCTCCACTTCAATCCAAGCGACGCGATCCCCCGGCGACGGCGATGTCCAGCGACCGCGCGGCCTCGTCGCGTCCGATTCCACCGCCAAGGTACTGCCGCCATCCCTGGTTCGCGCGACGACACCACGACGACCAACGTGACCACCGATCAGCCCGCGATCTTTCGTCCAGAAACCGACACCATTGGGAACAAAGCGTTGGTCGATCACTACGTTCCGTGATGCGGTCGCGATGGATGTGCCGCCTGGGAGACCAACGACTCCGGCGAGCACCAGTACAGAGAGAATCATGCGCCGCACACATTCAAAATGCCCATGGGATGGGTCTCGCATTCGTCGCCACGGGTAGTCAACTTGTCGTTGCGGGGCTGCGTACAGCTTCCTGCTGTTGCAGGATGTTTTGCCAGCTCCTGTGCACTCTGCTGCGCGTAACTCCTGTAGCAATTGTTCATCAGCACGTGGGTCTGCTTCGCGTCTGCGGCCAGGCCCTCGACCTTTGGAGCCCAGTCCTTCAGCTCTTCCTCCGAGTACAGGTACTTGAAGCGTTTCTGCGCCGAGCCGCTCTCCCAATCTTCGTCGTTGTGGCCGTGGAAGGGGACTATCGCCAGTCGTCCGAGACCGGGGCTCGGCAGAACCCTCCCCGGCGAGCAATCGGCGGTTGCGTTTTCCGGTCTCCGAGACTTAACCTGCATATTCACAAGGATCGGAAGGGAGGAGGACCGTGGAAGATGTCGTGGTCAAGCGGCTGCGCACGGGGGAGCTCGCAGTATGGGACGGGGAGAGCAAGGAGCTGATTCTGATCAGGCGAGCGCGGGAGACGTCGGAGGCGACGGTGCGCGTCATCCGCGGAGACGAGTTCCACGCGCTGCAGGAGGCTATGCGGGGCATAGTCGTGCTCGTCTAGCTTCGCTTACGTGTCCATCCCGGAACAGTCGCGCCTGATCTCGCTCGGACTCGCAGCGGCCGAGCTGGCCTACGCCCGAGCGCGCGCGGGCCGGTTGCCGTTCTGCCAGCAGTTCGAGGATCACGCGGGGGAGGCGCTGGTGATCGGCGCGGCCGCCGCGCGGATCGAGCTCCTCGTTGCCTTTTCAGGGCGCGACGACATGGATCGAAGCAGTCCCGCGCCTCTCGAGGCAGACGCGGCTGTGCCGAACCTGACGGCGGCGTACGCCACCGCTGAACGTTGGGCGGAGGATACCGGTCTGCCGACGCACCGGCTGCGCAACACGCTCCTGGCCTGCAGAGCTCTACATCGACACGCGGAGGAGACCCCGTCACTATCGACCGGCTCCCTTGCCCCCCGAGCCTGGACGAGCCTCAGAACGCTGATCGATCTCGGCATCCGCTGCGAAGACGCGTCCGCACGCGAGCCCCGGCGCGTGCGACGCGCGCCGGATCGCAAGACATACGACCCGCGCTGGGAGCTGGCGAGGCCGGGAGAGCCCTTGAAACGGATGGAAAGGATAGAGAGCGAGCAGGGCCTGCTGCAGAAGCTGCACCACACGGCGTTCCGCGAGCCCGTGGCCATCGAGGTAGCCGCCTTGAATCTCTTCGAATACGACGGGCTGCCGTGGCGCTTCTACGTCGACATGTTGACGCAAATGGAAGACGAGGCTCGGCACTCTCTCATGTGCCTCGACGCGTTGCTCCGTCGCGGGGGCGACTATGGATCGTTCCGCCTACCGTACCTGGGGAACTACTACGAGATGTTCTGGGAGATGGACCTGTCCGAACGTCTCGTCACGATGAACATAGACACCGAGGGCCAGGGCCAAGGATATCTAGCAGAGATAGCGAGCCGCCTCCGCGAGGCCGGCGAACCGGCGTGCGGAGAGCTCTTCGAATGCCTTGCGGACGACGAGCATCGCCACGCGAGGTTCGGGGGGCGTTGGCTTCGATACCTGTATCCGGATCCCCACGCGAGAGGTGAGGTCATCAGCCGTATCCGCAGCTTCCGCGCGGTCAACCTTGCGTCGGCTCACGCCGCCGTCGAAGAAGCCACCGTCCTGGACGCGATCGAGACCTGGACGTCGCGGCGACGCGTTCTGGACTTTCTCGACGACGAGTCCGAGAGCCTGCACGAGCTCGAGGTCTCGCTGGGAGCGACCCGAAGCCAACGCCTCCAGCGCTCGGACGGCGATATATGACGCGGAGTATCTGGTGGGCGTGCGGGGCTCAGGACGTGGTTTCGCTGCTCCGCAGCTCGGCCAGGTCCCTCGCGTTGCGTTGGGCGTAGTCCCTGTAGCAGTTGTCTAGATCGGGATCAGCGCTGTGCTGAATCACGTGCGCAGGCACTGCTGCACGGCCGCGATCGCGCGATTCGGGTGCTTTCCGTCGACCTGCCTCACGCTCGCCTTGCTTCAGGCGAACCCACCTCGTCCGAGGGCCGAAGGGAAATGCGAGTCCTTGTAGAAGAAGTCTTCCGATCGGTTTGCGTTCTGGAAAGGAGACGGTTGATCATGGTGCACCACCGATGTCCGGTCCATCCGATCGACCCACCGGTTTCGTCGCCTTGCTCCCGCCCCCCGCGGGAGTTTTTTGGTCGACGGGCACACTGGGCACAAGGCTCTCGAAAGACCGCGCTGCTCGAGATCTCGAGGCATCCAGACGCACCTCACGCGAAGGTCATTCGCCGAGCTGTCGAGAACCCCCGCGTCCTGTACGAACTTTAGGACGTCGCAGGCAACAAGACCCGCATGCTCGAGGAGATAGCCGCCGCCATCGATCCCTCGTCCGGAGGCCCCTGAAACGAAGCCGCGAAAGCGGGTCAAAGATACGAGCGCTGCGCTAGGTCTTCGGGTGAGGGCTTACGAAGCGTCTTGGCTGCTTAGAAGCTCCGCAAACTGCGTCGCATTCTGCTGCGCGTAGTCTCTGTAGCAGTTGTCTAGTTCCGAATAACCGCTGTGCTAGTTGGCGTTTACGCCGGTCGCTGCTGAGCGATGAGCCATACTTATCAGTAATTGCGGACGTTAGGAAGCGGCCGACTTCGCTAGAGGGCCCGGTCTGAAACGGGCCCATTCAATGAATCGGGTGTCAGCTAACTTCCTCGGTGTTCCCACTCGGCCGCAATACGAGCATGCCAAGCCGCAAATGCCCGCCGCATCAGCAGCCACTGACAGCCACCAGACAGCTCTAGCCGACGTGGTCCGATAAGACACGCCGGTCGAGCCCGAGGGTCGAGGCGCGGGGTCCGGGGTCGGTAGATCCGCAGCTTCACGATGGGATCGGTCCCGACGGGGCGACGACGGTCTTCCTCGTACCGCATCGTCTTCTCCCGACGTTTACTAACCAAAGAGGAGAAGAAAGGCTCATTCGAGTGCCGCTTTCTCCGAAGACGAAAAGCCCATCAGATTCAAGTTTCGAAGGGAACCCATAGACAGCTCGGTCAGCCGGGCGTAACATCCTGTTATGTCGAGTCCCGAAGTAGGAATCTCGCTCAATCCAGGTACATACACAATTAACATAAACAACGCCACGAAATGGTGGTTCTACTTTGCGGTTCAGTACGAGCGGCCCAACGGCCCTACGACGATAGGTGGAGGCACCTCGGTTGCGGGGTACACGGCAAACACACTTGGTACATTCACACCGGGGCAGGCCAACCCCGCACTGCCGCTCGACGATCTCAACTGTTGGCTCATAATCCTGCCAAAATACGGCGACCCCGACGGAGTGCCGATGGCTTTGTGGGGTAGGGAGTCATCGGACAATTTCCAGATGAGGAAGCAAGTTGGCGATCCCGGCGAGTTCACATATGCCTACGACTTCAACCCCCCCGATTACAGTCATCTTGCGTACTTCTTCAATCGGACGTCGTAATCCAGGCACGGTCCAACACTGCGGAGTTGCTCGAGCCTGACGGGCCATCCGCTTCGTCGGCTGCCGCGGGTCCTGCGGAGGCTGGCTTCCGTGGGCAGTTCGGGAGTTCCTCGACGACATGACGAAGCGGAGCCTTCGGTGCCTCGGGGCTGACCATCGAACACGGAGTGGGGTTTATCAGGGACTAGAAGCGCTGTGCTAGCTCTCTGCGGGCGCTTCTGGGAGTCGAACAGGTGCCTTCTCCCTGGTCAGAAGCTCGGCAAGCTGCTTCGCGTTCTCCTGCGCGTAGCTTCTGTAGCAGTTGTTCATCAACACGTGGGTCTGCTTCGCATCCTCCGACAGGGCCGCGACCTTCGGGGCCCATTCGGATAGCTCCTTCTCGGAGTAGAGGTACTTGAAGCGCTTCTGGACCGAGCCGCTCTCCCAATCCTTCGCGTTGTGACCGTGGAATCTCACCATCGCCAGGTCGGCGGTCGCGGCGACTACCGGCGGCAGCGAGCTCTTGAAACCCTGCGGCATGTCCACGCACACGTACGGGAGGCCGTGGCCCTCGAGGAAGTCGAGCGTCTCCTTCTGGTTGTCCTCGGTCATCCACGACTTGTGCCGGAGCTCGACCGCTATCTGGAACGGAGCGGCGCGCTTCGCGCACTCCAGGATGTAGTCCTTGTTCTTGCGAGCGATCGTGAACCAGGGAGGGAACTGGAACAGCAGCGCGCCGAGCTTCCCCGCGTCGTGCAGGGGCTCGAGCGCCGACAGGAAGCGGTCCCACACCTCTTCGACCGTGGCGTCGTCGAGGTCGCCCGGGTAGACGTTCTTCTTGTCCTCGGGCCGCGGCAGGTCCTTGTAGAGCGCGTCGGCCTTCGTCGGGTGTTGCGTGAGCAAGGAGAACGCCTTGACGTTGAACGTGAACCCCGCCGGCGTCCGCTCTGCCCACAGCTCCGAGTTCTTCTCCGACGGAGGGAAGTAGTAGGTGGAGTCGACCTCCACGAGCGGGAAGTGCTCGGCGTAGAAGCGGAGCCGGTCCGCCGCGCTCGTCACGCCCTTCGGGTACCAGCCGGACCCGAGCAGCGACTTGTCCGTCCACGACGCCGTGCCCACCAGGACCTCTCCCATGATCCGTAACTTACAGTTGGCGGCATGACCGACCCCTACCGCCAGGCCGGCGTCGACTACGAGGTTCTCGACGCCGCGAAACGCCTCGCGATGAGCGCGGCCAGGGCTACCAGCGATCGGCTCCGCGCCCATGGGGGCCGGGCCGCCGACGAGTCACGGGGCGAGCCGGCGTTCGTCTTCTCGCTCGGTGACGAGCATTTTGCGTTCGTGGTCGAGTGCCTCGGGACGAAGAGCCTCCTCGCCCGGCAGTACCAGGAGCAGACCGGAGACGATCACTTCCATGCGATCGGTGTCGACTCCGTTGCGGCGATCGTCAACGACCTCTGCTGCGTCGGCGCGCTGCCGCTCGTCGCCGGCGCGTACTTCGCCACCGGCCATCCGGACTGGTACTCGGACGAAGGACGGTTCGCGTCGCTCGTCGCGGGCTGGCGTGACGCGTGCGAGCTGTCGGGAGCAACGTGGGGCGGCGGCGAGTCTCCCTCCCTGCCGGGACTGATCTCGGGGACCGACGTGGAGATCGCCGGCAGCGCGGTCGGCCGGCTGCCACGAGGCGTCGAGCCGATCCTCGGGCAGGATCTCGCGGCCGGCGACGAGATCGTGCTGCTCGCGAGCACCGGTCTGCACACGAACGGCGCGTCGCTCGTCAGGAAGCTGGGGGCCGAGCTGCCGGACGGGCTGCAGTCGAAGCTGCCGGGCGGCGAGACGCTCGGCGAGGCTGCGTTGCGCGCTTCCGCGATCTACGTCCCTGTCGTCGCGGCGCTCCTGGAAAAGTCGGTACCGGTCACGTACCTCAGCCACGTCACCGGACACGGGCTGCGCAAGCTGATGAGGCCCGACCGCGATCTCACCTACCGGGTCACGTCCCTTCCCGAGGTCCCCGAGCTGTTCACGTTCATGGCGGACGAGCTCGGCATGACGCCGTCCGACTCCTACGGGACGTTCAACATGGGCGCCGGCTACGCCGTCTATTGCCGTCCCGGTGCGGGAGCCGGCGTCGTCGCGGTGGCCCGGGACGGAGGCTTCGAAGCAACGGTCGCGGGAACCGTCGAACGAGGCGAACGCAGCGTGGTGATCGAGCCGCTCGGCGTCACCTACACCGGCGCGGCGTTATCCCTCCGGTAGCTCGCCGATCCTGACGTCCGAGTGCGACGGCACCCTCGTCGTCTCGAGCCCGGCCTTCGCGCCCTCTTCCGCGAACACGATCGCGTCCCGCAGCGCGCAGCCTTGCGGATCGTTGTTGAAGTACGCGTAGACGTCGTCGTCCGGCCCCCACAGCCCCGCGATCCGTGACACCCACTCCTTCATGTCTTGGGTGGAGTAGCACGGCCACGGGTCTGCCGACCCCGCGTGCCATCGCACGTACCCCCAGCCCGTCGTGCGCCACAACGGCGTCACCGGCTGCGATCCGCGGTCGGCCAGAACGAGCGCCGCGCCGCGCTCGGTCAGCAGATCCTTCACCTCGTCCACGAACCACGTGTCGTGGCGGAGCTCGACGGCGACGCGCACGTCCGGGCCGAACAGCCGCAGCGTCTCGTCGAGCGCGGGCAGATCGACCCTGAGGTTCGGCGGCAGCTGCAAGAGCAGTGGTCCGAGCTTCGGGCCGAGCCGGCGCGCGTGCTTCAGGAAGCGCTCGACCGGCTCCTGCGGGTCCTTCAGCCGTTTGACGTGCGAGAGGTAGCGGCTGGTCTTGACACCCATGACGAAGTCCTCCGGCGTCCGCTGGCGCCACGACTCGAACGCCTGCTCCTTCGGCAGCATGTAGAAGGAGTTGTTGAGCTCGACGGTCTGGAAACGCTCCGCGTAGTGCTCGAGCCACGCACGCTGCGGCACGCCCGCGTAGAAGCGATCCTTCCAATGTTTGTACTGCCAGCCCGACGTCCCGATGAGCAGCGGCACGCGTCAGCTCAGGTCCGGCAAGCCTTCGAACGTCGTCGAGGGGTCCGCGTAGAGACGGCGCGGGATGCGGCCGGCCCTGCTCGCGAGACGTCCGGCCTCGACGGCCTTGCGGATCGCCTCCGCCATCGCCTCCGGCTTCTGCGCGCGCGTTATCGCGCTGGCTACGAGAACGGCGTCGCAGCCGAGCTCCATCGCCAGCGCGGCATCCGACGCGGTACCCACGCCCGCGTCGAGGACGACCGGGACGCCCGCCGACTCGACGATGATCGCGAGGTTGTACGTGTTGCGGATCCCCATCCCGCTCCCGATCGGCGAGCCGAGCGGCATCACCGCGGCGCAGCCGATCCCCTCGAGCCTGCGCGCGGCGACCGGGTCGTCGTTCGTGTACGGCAGCACGACGAAGCCGAGGTCGACGAGCCTCTCGGCCGCGACGAGCAGCTCGGCGGGATCGGGAAGCAGCGTCTTGTCGTCGCCGATGACCTCGAGCTTTATCCAGTCGGTCTCGAAGGCCTCCCGCGCGAGCTGCGCGGTCGTGACCGCGTCGTGCGCGGTGAAGCACCCCGCGGTGTTCGGGAGGATCTTGCAGCCGGCTCGCCCGAGGACGTCGAGGATCGACCCGCGGGCGCTCGGATCGACGCGGCGCAGAGCGACGGTCGCTATCTCGGCCCCCGAGGCGACCAGCGCGCGCTCGAGCGCGTCGAGGCTGGACGCGCCGCCGGTCCCCATGATCAGCCGCGACGAGAAGCTCTCGCCGGCGATCACGAGCGGGTCGTCCATCAACCCCCTCCTATCGCGGCAAGGATCTCGACGCGGTCGCCGTCCGCCACGACCGTCTGCCGCCATGCGGAGCGCGGCGTCACCTCGCCGTTGACCGACACGGCGAGACCGCGCCCCGCGGGATCGTGCCCCAGCTCGACGATCAGGTCGGCGAGCGTGGTGCCCGCGCCGATCGGTCGCGGCGACCCGTTGACGATCGCGCTCATGCCGGGATCCCGAAGCGCGTGGGGAGGAACAGCTTCGTCCACGCCGGCGGCTCGGCTCCGGTGACGAACGCCGCGATGGCGTCGGCCGTCACCGGCGTCAGCAGCACGCCGTTCCGGTAGTGGCCGGTTGCCACGAGGAGTCCTTCCACCTCCGCCGGTCCGATCAGCGGGGCGTTGTCGGGTGAGCCCGGGCGCAACCCCGCGATCGTCTCGGTGAGCTCGAGCTCCGCGGTGCCGGGCAGCAGCTCGTACGCGGCGCGCAACAGCTCGTGCACTCCGCCGGCGGTCACGGACACGTCCCAACCTCGTTCCTCGACCGTCGCTCCCACGACGAGACGTCCGTCGGCGCGCGGGACGACGTACGCGTCGACGCCGCGGACGTTGCGGCGCACGAGCGGAGCCGGTCCCTTCAGATGGATCAACTGCCCCTTCACGGGTCGCACCGGGACGGCCGGAATCCCCGCGATCCCGCCAGACCAGCTCCCCGCGGCGATCACGACGTTCCGGCAGGGCACCGAACCGCCCGAGGTTGCAACGGCCTCGACGCGATCGCTCGAGATCTCTACGCGCGTCACGGTCTCGTCCGAAACGGCGACTCCGCGACGCGTGCACGCCTCGGCGAGCGCGGCGAGCAGCGCGCGGTTGTCGACCTGATGGTCCCCCTCCACGAGGATGCCGCCCCGGACCGAAGGCGCCAGCCCCGGCTCCTCCGCGCGCGTCTCGCTACCTGTGAGCCTCTGCACCTCGAGGCCGAGATCCGATTGGAACCGGAACAGCTCGTCGAGCGCGCGGCTCTCGTCGGCATCGCGCGCCACCACCAGCGTCCCGCAGGGCCGGTAGCCGGTATCGAGCCCGCTGTCGTCTTCCAGCTCCGCGACGAACGAGGGATAGCGACGGCTGGATTCGAGGTTCAGCTCGAGGAGCGGCTCTTCACCGTAGTGCACCTCTGTGACGGGAGCGAGCAGTCCCGCAGCCGCCCAGGTCGCGCCTCGGCCCCCACTGGAATCGAAGACCCTGACGGAGGCTCCGGCGAGGGCGCATCGCCATGCGACGCCGAGCCCGACGGCGCCCCCTCCGACGACGACGACGTCAGGAGCGGCTGCCATATCGGGATCAGTATAGGTAGAGGGACGCCCAACTCAGCCTAGAGAACGGATGCCGTGCCGACCGTGCGCGCGACCCTGCCGGAGGTGCGGCGAAGCCGCTTGATGATCGAGGTCTCCTCGAGCTGCAGCTTCTTCTCGAGGTGCACGACCGTGCCCGTCTCCGGCTTCGACGTGAACTTCAGCTCGTCGACGAGCGCGGCCATCAGGAAGACGCCGCGGCCGCTCTCGGCCCCCGAGCCCCCGGCAGTGGCACGGTCGACCGACTCGTGATCGAACCCCGCGCCGGAGTCGACGACGCGGATGACGCAGTCGTCTTCGGCCACGGCGACGCTCACCTCGTATTCGTCACCCGTGCCGGCGGCGTGCTTGAGGACGTTCGTGCACGCTTCGGTCACCGCGAGCTCCACGTCTCCCACACACTCCTGTCGTACGCCCAGCTCGAGGAGAGCATCCCGGCAAAGATGCCGCACCATCGGGACGCTCACTTCGTCTCGTGGCAGACAGACGGAGAAGTGGATCTCCATGCAATCGTCATTCCCGACCCGCGCGCCTGCAAACGCCGGGAAAGCAGCAGCAAGACGATCAGGCAGCCTTCAAGACCTTCCGGAATGCCTTCAGCGAGGTCTCGACGTCTTCCGACGAGACGTCCCGGTGCGTCACGAGTCGCATGGAATGGTCTGGGAGCGCGAGCGTGATCACTCCCTCTTTCCGCAGCGCGTCCATCACCTGCGGTCCCGTCATCCCCGTCGGCCGAAGATCCACGTACACCATGTTGGTCTCGACCGCGTCGAGGTCGACGGCATCGGGATGGATGCCGGCGAGACCCTGCGCGAGCCGCTGCGCGTTCGCGTGGTCGTCGGCGAGGCGATCGACCCCGGTGGTGAGAGCGACACGGGCGGCCGCGGCGATCACTCCGACCTGACGCATCCCTCCGCCCAGTCGCTTGCGGAGCCGGCGCGCCTCCGCGATCCGGTCGCGGGTCGACACGACCATCGAGCCGATCGGTGCGCCCAGGCCCTTGGAGAAGCAGAAGCTGACGGTGTCGGCGCATGCCGCCCATTCCCTTGCCGGTGTGCCCGTCGCGGCCTGCGCGTTGAACAGGCGCGCCCCGTCCAGGTGCATCCCGACGCCGCGCTCCCTGCATACCTGCGAGATCGCGCGAGCCGTATCGAGCGGGAAGACGCGGCCCCCCGCGGTGTTGTGCGTGTTCTCGATCGCAACGACGGCCGTGCGCGGGTTGTGCTCGCTTCCGGGCCGGATCGCCGCGCTCACCTGGTCGACCGAGACGACACCGTTCACGCCCGGGAGCGGGCGGGCCACGAGCCCGAGGTGCGCCGCGAACGACCCGCCCTCGTAATGGAGGAAGTGTGCGCCGCTCTCACAGACGACCTCGTCGCCGGGCCGCGACATCGACCCGAGCGCGACCTGGTTGCCCATCGACCCCGTCGGCACGAACAACCCGGCTTCCTTGCCGAGCATCTCCGCAGCGAGCTCCTGGAGCTCGTTGACCGTCGGGTCGTCGCCGAAGACGTCGTCCCCGACCTCGGCCTCGGCCATCGCCCTGCGCATCTCGGGCGTGGGCCTCGTCACCGTGTCGGAACGCAGGTCGATCATCCGAAGAACACCTCCGCGGTCTCGTAGAGAGTGGGGTCGAGCGTCTTCAGGGTCCCGACCGCGTCGCCGATCGGCACGCGCACTATCTCGGTCCCCTTCAACGCGACCATCTTGCCGTAATCCCGTTCTTCCACGGCATCGATCGCGGCGATGCCGAAGCGCGTCGCCAGGACCCGATCGAACGCGGTCGGCGTCCCGCCGCGCTGGATGTGGCCGAGGATCGTGACCCTCGTCTCGAACCCGGTCCGGTCTTCGATCTGCTTCTCGAGCGCGACACCGATCCCCCCGAGCCGCACGTGCCCGAACGCGTCGGTCGGTGCTTCCTGCGTGACCTCGTCCTCCACAGCTCCGCTGAGGGCGGAATCATCCGTGTTCTCTCTGAGCGGACGCGCTCCCTCCGCGACGACCACGATCGTGGACTTGTGACCCAGCTTGTGCCGATGGCGGATGTGCTCGCAGACGACCTCGATGTTGAAGGGTCGCTCGGGGACGAGGATCGTCGTCGCCCCCCCGGCGATCCCGGCGTACGTCGCGATCCACCCGGCATTGCGGCCCATCACTTCGAGGACGATCACGCGGTTGTGCGACTCGGACGTGGTGTGGAGCCTGTCGATCGCGTCGGTGCAGATCTGCACCGCGGTGTGGAAGCCGAACGTGAAGTCGGTCGCATTCAGGTCGTTGTCGATCGTCTTGGGGACACCGACGACGTTGACCTCCTCTGCCTCAAGCTTCGCGGCTACGCCGAGCGTGTCCTCCCCTCCGACCGCGATCAGAGCCGTGATCCTCTCGGCCGAAAGGCTCTCCTTCACCCTCTCGACCCCCCGCTCCTCCTTGAACGGGTTCGTGCGCGAGGAGCGCAGTATCGTGCCGCCCCTCGGCAGGATCCCCGACGTGCTCTCGCGCGTCAGCTCCATGACCGACCCTTCGAGAACCCCCCGCCAGCCGTCCCGGAATCCGACGATCGCATGGCCGTACTGGTTCACGCCCTTGCGCACGACCGCGCGGATGACCGCGTTCAGACCCGGGCAGTCGCCGCCCCCCGTCAGGATGCCGATCCGAGCCACTCGTCCCTCCTGGATGAGTAAATGCCTCAATCCGGCCATCAGGCCTTCCGACACACAATAGGTGAGGTTCTTTTCCCGAAACACATTGTGCTTAGCCGTCGCAGGCCTGGTCGCGTTCGCGGTCGTGCAGCCTGCCTCTGCGCGGGACCTCGACGAGCTGCGGGCCCGCGCCCAGGCGCTGGGCGATCAGGTCTCGGGGCTCGAAGAGAGGCTCGAGACGCTGTCGGGCCGGGAAGCCGAGCTCGACGCCAGGATCGAGGACGTCAGCGCGGAGATCGGCGCTCTCGAGCTCGAGCTACGCGACCGCGAGGCCGCGACCGAGGCCGCTCGGGACGTGTTCGTCGAGCGGGCGGTCCAGGCCTACAAGGGATCGTCGACGAGCCGCCTGGCACTGCTGCTGTCGGCCGAGGACGTCACCGATCTGGTCACGTACGCGGAGGTGACGAGCCACGCCGCGGAGGCCGATGCCGACGCGCTGGAGGAGCTGCTGGCGGAGCAGGAGTCGGTCGAGGCGGCCCAGGAACGAGTCGACCGGCGCAAGCAGGCGCTCCTGGTCGCGGAGGCCGAGGCCGCGGCGCTGGCCGACGAGGCCTCGCAGGCGCTGGCGGAAAGAAACGAGCTGCTCGCCCAGTTGAGCGCGGAGGTCGACGAGCTCGAGCGCCAGGTGCGCGAGGCCGCGGCCGCCGCTGCCCGCCCCTCGCAGGCCTTCATGGAACTTCTCGCCCCCGCGGGCCCGGCTCCCGGGATCCCGAACGGGTTCGTCGGCACCGGCGTCACGTTCGAGGGCCTCGCGTCCTGGTACGGCCCGGGCTTCGAGGGCAACCTGACTGCGAGCGGCGACGTCTTCGACTCGAGCCTCTACACGGCCGCGAGCAAGGAGCTCCCGCTCGGGACGTGGCTCTACGTCGAGTACAACGGCCGTGGCGTGGTCGTCCTGATCAACGATCGGGGGCCCTACGTCGAGCCCCGGATCCTCGACCTCAGCCGCGGCGCGGCCCAGGCCATAGGCATGGAGCACGCGGGCGTCGGCTGGGTCAGAGCGGAGATCCTGCTGAAGAAGTAGCGCCTGCGCAACCCGTATACGTCACGCAGGAAGCCGCGGTCCATGCGGTCCATGCGGTCCATGCGGTCCAACTGCAGCGGTCCACAGTCCAAGTTGCACCGCATGTACCACTGAATTCGGCGACTCCAGAAAGAGACGTATCGCGTTCCGGGCCGGCGTTCAGGCTCCCCGGCGAGCCGCCTTTTCGCTGCGGGCGGGCTCCCCCCCAGAGGTCAGCATCTTCACCAGCGTGACGCGGGTTCCGCCGCTGCTGAGCTCGAAGTCGACGTCGTCCATCAGGCCCTTCATGATCTCGAGGCCGAAGCCGCCGATCCGGCGGGACATGTCGTCGGGGATGCCGTCGCTGTCCCACGACGGGTGGACGGTCCGGCACCACTCCTCGGTGCTGAAGTCCACGATCACGAAGCGGGCCTGGGCGCTCGTGATCTCCCAGCTGATCTCGGGCGACGGTGACCCGGGGCTGCGCGCCTGGCCGTGGACCAGCGCATTGGAGCAAGCCTCCGTGAGGGCCACGAGGCAGTCGAAGGCCAGGGACTCGTCGGCCTCGACAGCATGGAGGTCGGCGCGGATCATCCGCCTGATCCCGGACAGGCTCGCCTTGCCCGAGAGGGCTTGGTACTGCATCCCCTGATCCTTCGCCTTCGTCACGGTCCCCCGCTATCCGTAAAGTGGGCACCCTGCCCACTCTGGAGGAATTGCATGTCCGGGTTGATCCTCTCCGTAGACGAAGGCACGACCGGGGTCGGCGTCATGGTGTTCGACCAGAACGCTCGAGTCCGTGGGCGCGCCTACGCAGAGTTGTCGCAGTACTACCCTCAGCCCGGGTGGGTTGAACACGATCCAGAAGAAATCTGGAGTCTGACCTCCTCAGTATCGGGGGCCGCGCTGGCCGACGCCGGCGCCAAGCCGGGAGACCTGGCGGGGATCGGGATCACGAACCAGCGGGAGACGGCGGTCCTCTGGGACCGGGCGACCGGACGACCCGTGGCGCCGGCGATCGTATGGCAGTGCCGGCGGTCGGCCGCGATCTGCGAGCGGTTGAGGTCCGAGGGCCTCGAGGACGAGCTGACCAAGCGCACGGGGCTCGTCCTAGACCCCTATTTCTCGGCCTCGAAGATCCTCTGGTACCTCGAGAACCTGCCGGGCGTGCGAGCCCGGGCGGAGGCCGGCGAGCTGGCGTTCGGAACTGTCGACTCGTGGCTGGTATGGAAGCTCACCCGCGGGGCCTGCCACGTGACCGAGCCCTCGAACGCGAGCCGGACGCTCCTCTACTCGCTCGACGAGGGGGCCTGGGATCCGTGGATCCTCGAGGAGCTGGGGATCCCTCCGTCGCTCCTGCCCGAGGTTCGGCCCACGAGCGGGACGTTCGGGACGGCCGCCGGCGACTTCCTCGACGGTGCCGAGGTGCCGGTGTGCGGGGTGGCCGGCGACCAGCAGGCGGCGCTGTTCGGCCAGGCCTGCTTCGAGCCGGGCATGGTGAAGAACACCTACGGCACGGGGTCGTTCGTCGTGATGAACACCGGGGACCGGGTCGTCTCCGACCACGGCCTGCTGTCGACGGCAGCCTGGGACCTCGGCGACGGTCTGCGCTACGCGCTGGAGGGGAGCATCTTCGTCACGGGGGCTGCGATCCAGTGGCTGCGCGACGGCCTCGGGATCATCTCCGCGGCGTCCGAGACGGGCCCGCTGGCGGAGTCGGTGCCTGACACCGGCGGGACCTATCTCGTCCCTGCATTCACCGGGCTCGGCGCGCCTCACTGGGATCCGTACGCCCGGGGGGCCTACCTGGGGATCACGCGGGGGACGACGCGAGCGCACCTGGCGCGCGCGGCCGTCGAGGCGATGGCGTTCCAGACGCGCGACGTCGTGGACGCGATGACTGCCGACTCCGGGAGCCCGCTGACCGAGCTGCGGGTGGACGGCGGGGCGAGCGTGATGGACGGCCTGTGTCAGTTCCAGGCAGACCAGCTCGGTGTCGTCGTGAGGCGTCCGGCGATGGCCGAGACGACCGCGCTGGGGGCCGCGTACCTGGCCGGTCTCGGCGCCGGGATCTGGGAATCTCCGGCCGACATATCGCACCGCTGGGCGGCAGACGCGGAGTTCGAGCCCTCGATGCCGCGGGACGAGGCCGACTCCTTGTACGAGGGTTGGAAACGGGCCGTGGATCGGGCCCGGGAATGGGCGGTGCCTTAGCCCGCGAGCGTTTCTTCCGACAGGTCGATCTCGTCGACGTAGATCGAGCGGGCCGCCGATTCCGGCAAGGGCTCGGTCGCGGTCTTCGACGCGTACTCGTCTTTGTACTGCTGCCCCGAGAGCTGCATGATCTCGTAGAGGATCTCGTCGGTGACCGAGCGGAGCACGAAGCGGTCCTTCTCCTGGCCGGCGTAGCGCGACAGGTCGATCGGCTTCCCGAAGCGGACCCTGACCTTGACCCGCCCCAGGAGCCGCGGCATCTTCGCCGACTTCGGCATGACCTCCTCGGTGCCGACGAGGCCGACGGGGACCACCGGCACACCCGCCGCGAGCGCCAGCCGGGCGACGCCCGTGCGGCCCCGGTACAGGTACCCGTCGGGCGAACGGGTGCCCTCGGGATAGATACCGAGCAGGTTCCCGTCTTTGAGCACGTCGAGCGCGATCTCGAGGGACTGCTGCGACTTGTCGCCGCCGCCGCGCTCGCACGAGATCTGGCCCGCGCCCTTGAAGAACCACGACGTCTTCCACGTCTTGAAGTAGTCGGCCTTCGCCAGATACGTCACCTTGCGACGCTTGACGACGAGCGGGATGAAGAACGA
>WUUC01103584.1_pt1 | contig 20346 bp, 17 predicted proteins | sample 6278441 | NCBI WGS metagenome assembly WUUC01 (sample SAMN13675441, study PRJNA597444) | soil metagenome | isolation source: soil | place: USA: Washington | collected 2017-10
CATAGGGGAAATGAATGAAAAAGATACTCTTCTCGGGCGCGTTCGCATTCAGCGCCGTCTGTTTCGCGCAATCCGAAATTACTCTCGACGAAGTCGTCGTCACAGCGAGCCGTATTCCGCAGTCGGCGTCCGACTCGGTGTTCAAGGTGATCGTTATCGGCGATGAAGACATTGAACGCTCAGAGCTGCAGTCGCTGCCTGAAGTGCTTCAATCTAAGGGCGCCGTGGAAGTCACGAGCAACGGCGGGCTCGGACAACCATCGGCGATCCGCATTCGGGGCGCTGAATCGCGGCACACGCTGGTGCTGATCGACGGCATTCGCCTTGACTCCGCGACACTCGGCACCACTTCGGTCGAGCATATTCCTCTCAATCAGATCTCGCGAATCGAAGTCGTCCCCGGGCCGCTTTCCGGCCTCTACGGATCCGATGCGATCGGCGGAGTCGTGCAAATCTTCACCCGCTCCGACGAACCTGGATGGCACGCCGTTGGCGGCGCGGGCGCGTACGATACTTCCAGCGTCGGTGGCGGATTCTCGCTGGAAGAGGCCGGCAACGCGTTCAGCCTGAATGTGGGCTATCTCGATAGCGACGGATTTTCGGTGACGAAGCCGTCGATCCCATTCGGGCTGCATGACCCGGACGACGACGGCTACCGCAATAGAAACTTTTCGGCGAAGCTTTCACGACAGTTCGCCGAGGGTCACGAGGCCGGAGTCACCGCGTTTGTTTCCCGCGGCACAGCCGAGTTCGATTCCGGCCCTGTCACCGACGATGCCAGCGATACGCAGCTTTCTGTCTATTCCCTCTACACGCGCAATCGCCTCAGCGATATCTGGTCGAGCTTGCTGCGAGTGGGACAGGGCCGCGACGATCTCGAGGTGGTCGGAGCGTTCCCGGCGAACTTCCGCACGAAGCAGAATCAGATCACGTGGCAAAACGATTTTTCGTTTCCTATTGGAACGATCATCCTCGGCGCGGAGTACCTCGATCAGGAGGTGGAAAGCACTACTCAATTCACCGAGGATCAGCGCGACGTAGTCTCGTACTTTGGCGGCTATGTCGCCGAATTCGGCGCGCACTCGGTGCAGCTCAACGCTCGGCACGACGACAACAGCCAGTTCGGCTCTGTTACGACAGGCTCTGCGGGATACGCGTACCAGATAACTCGGCAGCTGCGCGCACGCGCAGCTGTCGGATCGGCGTTCAAGGCGCCGACATTCAACGATCTCTACTTCCCCGATTTCTTCCGCTTCAGCGGCAACCCCGATCTCGACCCCGAGCGTTCTCGCAGCTTCGAGCTTGGCGCGAACTATCTATGGCGTGAACATTCTCTCGGCGCGACGTATTTCGAGAATCGAATTCGTGACATCATCGTTGTCGATCCGGTCACGTTCTCGACAGTGATCAATCTCGACCGCGCGAAAATCCGCGGCGTCGAATTGAACTATCACGGTCAGATCAGCGATTGGGAAGTGCGGGCGTCGGCGACTTATCAGGAGCCGGAAAACGAAGGAACGGGAAATCTGCTTCCGAGGCGTGCACGCGCTTTTGGCAGCATTGCACTGAACCGGTCATGGGGAGCGCTCGATGGCGCGCTGGAAATCGTCGCGACAGGTCCACGCTTCGATTCCAGCACGGAGAATCCCGCAACCCGGCTCGGCGGTTACGCGATCGCGAATTTGTTCGCGGGTTATCGGCTTTCGCGCGAGCTTTCGCTGAACGCGCGCTGGAATAATGTGTTCAACAAGGACTACGAGCTGGTGCAGCACTTCAATACGCCGAGCAGTAACCTCTTTGTGTTTGTTCGCTACGACACGCGCTGAACCCGCTTTGACTTGAAGCCGGGCGGTACGACAGAATGCTGTCAAAGATTTGAACCTATCTCATCAACCCGCGCATGTGGGACGGAGCTGATTTGCTTGAAGGCACGCAAAGACAGCGAAGCCTGATCTTTGGCCCGCCTTCGGCCAAAGAGCAGTCGAAGTCTGGCCTTTGCTCATTCGCGTCGCGTCGAGCGAGGCCGTTTGGTTAACCCAAACAAGGAACGAGCAACAACGCCCTTCAAGCAAATCAGCCCGTCCCTTCGGGTTGCGGCCAGAGAAGGCCGACTGCTGCGTTGCTCGCCTTGCCAATATCCGAATATTGGCTGCGCCTCGGACCTTGCTCGCCGTAACGCATCATGTGAGGGTTGATGAGATAGGTTCTAATGACAGCGTGAACAGCTTCGTCCTCTATCGGCGGCTTCTCTCGTACGCGCGGCCGTATCTCAAGATGTTTTTGGCGTCCGTGCTCGGCATGGTGATGATCGCGCTGACGCAGCCCGCAATTCCCGCTCTCATGAAATCACTGCTCGATGGCAGTTTCGTCGACAAGGATCCGACGCTCATGAAACTCATGCCGCTCGCGATCATCCTGATCATGCTCGTCCACGGCATCGGCTCCTTTCTTTCGCAGTATTGCGCGAGCTGGGTGGGAAACAAGGTCGTGCTGGATCTGCGCGGCTCGATGTTTCAAAAGCTAGTGCAGTTGCCCACCTCTTTTTTCGAGAACACGAACAGCGGCAATGTGATTTCGAAACTGACTTTCGATGTTGCGCAGGTCGCGAGCGCGGCGACCAATGTGCTGACCGTGCTCATCAAGGACGGGTTGACGATCGTGGGCCTCGTTCTCTGGTTGCTCTACCTCAACTGGAAACTTACGTTGATCGCCCTCGCTTTTGCGCCGCCGATTGTGATCATCATGGTGCTCGCAAGCAGGAGGTTGCGCGCAATGAGCCGACGCGCGCAAGCGTCGATGGGGGAGATCACGCGTGTTCTGCAGGAAGCGACCGAAGCACACAAAGTCGTCAAAGTTTTCGGTGGTCAGCACTACGAAAGCCGGCGTTTTTTTGAACGCGCCAACAGCCTGCGCCGCTACTTGATGAAGCAATCCGCAACCGCTAATGCGACGTGGCCGGTGGTGCAGCTCATCACCGCATGCGGGCTTGCCGTTATCGTCTACCTTGCAATACAACAATCTCAGGCGGCGGAAACGACGGTCGGCGGTTTTGTCTCGTTCGTCATCGCTTCGCTCATGCTGACTCCGCCGCTCAAGAGATTGACAGGAATCAACGAACATCTGCAGCGCGGGCTTGCGGCTTCGGAATCGGTGTTCCGAGTGCTCGACGAAGAACCGGAACGGGACGATGGCACGATCGTTCTTTCTCGTGCGCGCGGCGAGATACGCTTCGATCGCGTGAGCTTCGGCTATGGCGATCCCGACAACTTGGCACTCGCCGACATTTCGCTGCTTATCAAGCCCGGCGAAACGCTTGCGCTCGTCGGGCCATCCGGGAGCGGCAAGACGACGCTCGTCAACCTGATTCCGCGTTTCTATCATCCGAGCACGGGTCGCATCAGTCTCGACGGACACGACCTCGAAACGCTGCAGCTTAGAAGCCTGCGCGCGAATGTCGCGCTCGTTTCGCAGGAAGTGATTTTGTTCGACGACACCATCGCCGCCAACATCGCGTACGGCGTGCTTGGAGACACTTCTCCTGCTTCTATCATCACCGCCGCGAAAGCGGCGCACGCGTGGGAATTCATTCAGGACATGCCCGAGCAACTTCAGACATTGGTGGGAGAAAACGGAGTAAAGCTTTCGGGGGGTCAAAGGCAGCGCATCGCAATCGCGCGCGCATTTCTCAAGAACGCGCCGGTGCTGATCCTCGACGAAGCGACTTCCGCACTCGACACCGAGTCGGAGCGGCATATCCAGGCGGCGCTCGAAGAACTTCTGCAGGGACGCACGACGATCGTCATCGCGCACCGGCTGTCGACCGTGGAAAAGGCGGACCGCATCGTCGTCCTCGACAGCGGCCGTATCGCCGAGCTTGGAACGCATCGCGACCTCCTCGAAAAGAACGGGCTCTACGCGCAGCTATATCGAGTGCAGTTCGAACTCGCAGCTGAAACTTCTCCCGCGGGCGAGCGCAAAAGGCACGCGCACGCTTGATCGCACCGGCTCGACGCACGCCTTTTTCAGTGCGCACTGAGACCGGGGGCGAAATCACTTTTCATACGCTCTTGAGGGTGCTTCCGGAACGGCGATATTCCGGATTTGCTACTTATCAGGGTCAGGAAGTCTTCGGCAAGTTTTTCTTCGGGCGCCGGGCGCGCATTCGCTGGCGCAGAGAAGAAGCAGGCGTGCGCCGACTCATCGCGGCTGGCATCGATACGCCGCGGCTTGCGTATTCGGGAGAAGCAAACGGCGGATATGTCGTCATGACGGAGCTCATAACCGATGCGAAAACATGCCGCGAGCTTTGGAACGAAGCACAGAGCGAAGAAGCGCGGCGGGACCTGCTACGCGGGCTCTGCGGGGTTCTCGCGCATCATCACAATGCGGGGATCAGGCAGACGGATCTCCACTGGAACAATTTTCTCGGCGCCGGAGGAACGATCTATACGCTGGATGGCGCCGGCATAGTCGCGGGTCCACCGAGCGGGCGTGATGCGCTCGACAATCTCGCCCTGCTCTTCGCACAAAACTCCCCTCGCTTCGACTCGCTTGTTCCCGCCGCGTACCGGCATTACGCCATGCTGCGGGGCACGGCGATGATGGATAACGCGACACTGCAAAAACGAATTCGGTTGATGCGAAACGAGCGGGCGAGGCGCTATGCGAAAAAAGTTTTCCGAAACTCAACCGCGCTTGCCTGTGAATCGGATCTTCGCAGATTCGTCGTCTACGACAGAAGCTTCGATACACCTGATTTTCGCAAGCTGCTCGTCGACATCGAGGCCGCATTTTCAGGCGAGCTTTTGAAAAAAGGAAACAGCAGCACGATCGCGCGCGTATCGGTCGATGGACGCCAGATCGTCGTCAAACGCTACAACATCAAGACCGCCTGGCATGGCATTCGCCGCGCGCTCCGGCGAACTCGCGCGGCAAACTCTTGGCAAAGCGCGCAACTGCTCAAGTTTTTCGGTATCGCGACCGCAAATCCGGTTGCGCTCATTGAGAGAAGATTCGGCCCGCTGCGCGGAAGCTCGTACTTCGTTTGCGAATACGTCGCCGGTCCGAACGTGCGCCACTTCGTCGCATCGAATCCCCAAGACGCCGAACAGATTGTTCGAAAACTGGCGTCCATGCTATCAGCGCTTCAGTCGCAGAACCTGAGCCACGGCGATCTCAAGGCGAGCAATATCATCGTGCGCGGCGAACAGCTCGTTCTGCTTGATCTCGATGCGATGCGCGAATACCGATCGCCAACGCGGCTGAGGCGGGCTATCGCGCGGGACGCGAGGCGGCTCCTCGCAAACTGGGAACGCGGGTCGGCGATGTATGCTCAGCTCGAAGCCACGCTCCGCGGCCTTCTCTAGAACCTCTCTCATCACCCCGCGCACGCAAAAACTCTACTCCGGACGAGCGGTTTCTAATGCCGTTCGTGATGAGTAGCGCCATCGGCGCGTATCGAAACGCGGGTTGCGGGGACAGTTCGCTGAGTGCTGCGTTGCTCGCATTGCCGATCGACATGTCGGCCCTCGCACGTCACGGCTACGCATCATACGCGGGCGATGAGATAGGTTTATCACCCGCCTTCGGCGAGAAGCTTCTCTATTTCGGCTTCGACAGCGCGGGCACGCGAGTCTCCTACGTGCGTCTCTCCGACCACGACTTTCCGGACGCGGCCTTGCTTGTCGAGAATGAAGAAAGCCGGCCAGACGCTGTTATTCATCGCTTTCCAGTACGAAAAGTCGTTGTCGATCATGATCGGGTGCGTGAGCTTGAACTCTTTCACCTTGCGCTCGATGTTGGCGCGTATCTTCTCGTGCGCGAACTCGGGAGTGTGGACGCCTATGACCTGCAGGCCGCTCTCGCCGAAGCGTTCTTCGACCGTACGCAGCCAGGGAAACGAGCGGTAGCAATTCCAGCAATCAAAGGTCCAGAAATCGATCAGCACGACTTTTCCCCGCAGCTCGGCGAGAGTTAACGGATCGGAGTTGATCCACTCCGTTGCCGAGCGGTGCGTAAACTCCGGCGCTGCTTCGGCGGCGGAGCCGGGAATGGATGCGACAGCGAGCGCCGCAGCGAGGAATACCGTTCGTATTTTCATCGCGCTTCCGCAAATACTAGTCGAGACGATTTTGTACGTTTTCCGGTAGCATTTGGATGAAATGAAAAGCGACAGACGAACTTCCGGGGACCGCCGAACAAACTCCTTCCGCTCTATCGCGTACGGCGCGTTTGGCGGTCGGCGAGTGACGATTCGCCGCAACGACACCACGCGTGGCTACGTCGATCGCTACCACCCTTCGCTGGTCTATGCATCATTCGGAATCGTGCTCTTGTGCTGCTGCGACGCGTTCTTCACACTTATGTTGCTGCAGCGCGGCGCGGTCGAAGTGAACCCGGTTATGGACGCGTTGATCCGCGCGGACGTTCAGAATTTTTTGAACGTGAAGATTTTCTGGACGGCGATTGCGGTGGTTTTTCTCCTGCTACACCAGAATTTCCTCATCTTCAACCGCCTTTCCACCGCCCGCGTTATCTACACGCTCCTTGCGGCTTACGCGATCCTGATTACTTATCAGATCGCGCTTCTGCTTCTTTTCTAAAGCGTCCTTCGCGACAACGGTACATAAGGAATACCCGTCTTTTTCCTACGCTCCCAAATGGGGGGCGCCCTGGCCATTTGCGCTGATTAAACCGCACAAAAGCATCGTGCGGGGCCGCGACGAATCGCAGAGACCTCGCCTTCGTGAAATGGGAAAAAAAGGACTCAGCAGGTCGCGTGCTCGCGAGACTTGCGCGCCCGCTTAACCCTTCACGCACACGATCTGCTTGAGCGTGTGCACGACTTCGGTCAAGTCGCTCTGGTTTCGCATCACTTCGTCGATGTCCTTGTACGCGCCCGGAATCTCGTCGACCACGCCCTTGTCCTTGCGGCAGATCACTCCTGCCGTCTGTTTCTCGAGATCGCGCGTGTCGAATTGCCTCTGCGCGGCTTTCCTGCTCATTCGCCTGCCCGCGCCGTGCGCAGTCGAACAGAAACTTTCAGCGTTCCCAGTTCCGCGCACGATAAACGACTTGGCGCCCATGCTTCCGGGAATGATCCCCAACTCACCTTTGCGAGCGCGGATTGCGCCTTTGCGAGTGACCCACACATCTTCGCCGAAATGGTGTTCGCGCTCGACGTAGTTGTGATGGCAGTTGACGGCTTCGGTCGTCACTGTAAACGGCGGCAAATGACGGCGCATCGCGGCGAAAACGAGGTCCATCATCGCTTCGCGGTTTGCGGCGGCATAGCGCTGCGCCCAGTGCACCGCGTCGACGTAGTCATCGAAGTGTTGTGCACCCTCTTCGAAATACGAGAGATCGCGGTCCGGCAAATGCACATCGTTTCGCTCGGCGTCGCGACGCGCAAGCTCGATGAAGGTCTGGCCGATCGTGTTGCCGATTCCGCGGCTTCCAGAATGAAGCATGACCCAGATGCGGTTTTCTTCGTCGAGACAGATCTCGATGAAATGGTTACCTCCGCCTAGCGTTCCCATCTGCAGGATCCAGTTCGCGGCCTTTCCTTTGGCGAGCTGCGGGTACTTTTGTGTAAGCGCGTCCAGTTGAGGCTTGAACTGCAGCGCCACATCGGTGAGCGCGCGGTCCTCCTTGTGCTGCTCTCGTCCGACCGGTATGTCGCGAACGATCTGCGCGAAGACTTTCTTGAGATTGCGCTCATCGACATCGTGTGCGGTCAGAGAAAGCCGAGCCGCAATCATTCCGCATCCGATGTCCACTCCGACTGCTGCAGGAATAATCGCGCGCTTCGTCGCAATGACCGAGCCTACCGTCGCGCCGATTCCGAGATGCACGTCCGGCATAGCGGCGACATGGTGATGGACGATCGGCAGCGAAGCGATGTTGACGAGCTGAGTCTTCGCTTCGGGCTCGACGTGCTCGGTGAAAACCTTCACCGGCACGCGTCCTTCGTTGAGAACTTGTCTGACAGGCATGCTGTTATGACTGCGGCGGGGTGCGCTGGAGTTCCCCGCTGTCGAAGGGCGCGGGGTTGCCTATTGAACCGTCGCGGGCCCGGCGGGAGGAAGTTGGCGATTAACGGCGGGCGCGACCGGCGGAGGTGGCGCGGGCTTGCGTAGCAGCGAGGTCTTGGGATAACCGGCGGCGTCGAGTTCGCGATTCCACTGCGCCTGTTCGAGTCCCCGGAGCATCGTCGTCTCGCCGACTTGCAGCGCCGGCACGTGAAGGGCCCCGCTCGCTTTCTCCAATTCCTTCGAAACTTCTTCGAGCTCGGGATTTTTCTCGGTGTAGGGAACACCGCGCGTTCTCAACAGCTCACGCGCTTTATCGCACGCTTCTCCGCAATCGCTGGCATAGAGAGTCACGGGATACTTTTTGACCGCCTCCCGGACCTCGTACGGCAGTTCGCTGGTTTCGACCACATTGCCGCCGACTTTCTTCTGTTCGATTTTTTTCGCGTTGGCCGGAGGCGGCAGGTCCGAGTAGTGCACTCTGCCATCCTCGTCGACCCACTTGTACGTTGTGCCTGCTCCAAAAACGCAAACACTGGCGAACATCATCGTTGCAGCAACAATCGATCTCATCGGTAGTCTCCCATGCCGTTGTGGCGAAGCAGCGCTTCGATCTGCGGCTCGCGGCCGCGGAACGCAATAAACGATTGCAGAGCTTCCCGGCTGCCGCCTACCGCGAGCACCTCGTTCCAAAATTTTTTCCCGGCCTGCTCGTTCAGCACTCCCATTTCTTCGAACAAGCTGTACGCATCGGCAGACAATACCTCTGCCCACTTGTAGCTATAGTAGCCCGCGGCATACCCGCCGGCGAAGATATGCGAGAAGCTGTTGGGGAAACGGTGATACTCCGGAGGGATGACGACCGCGACCTCGCGCCGCACGCGATCGAGCAGATCGAGCACGTTGCCCTTCGGGTCGAAGTCGGAGTGCAGGATGAGATCGAAGAGCGCGAACTCGAGCTGGCGCACCGTCATCATTCCCGTCAGGAAATTCTTTGCGCGTAGCATTTTGTCGAACAGTTCGCGCGGCAAGCGAGCTTCGGTTCTGACGTGCTCGCTCATCGGTTCTATGACTTGCCACTCCCAGCAGAAATTCTCCATGAACTGGCTCGGCAGCTCGACCGCATCCCATTCGACGCCGTTGATTCCGGAGACTCCGAGCTCCTCGACCTGCGTCAAAAGATGATGCAGGCCGTGGCCAAACTCGTGGAACAGCGTGATGACTTCGTCGTGCGTAAACAGCGCCGGCGTGTCGCCGACCGGCGCTGAGAAATTGCAAGTGAGATAAGCGACCGGAGTTTGAATCGCACCATCCTTGCGTCGCCGTGAGATCGCTTCGTCCATCCACGCGCCGCCGCGTTTGCTCGGACGCGCGTAAAGATCGAGATAGAACTTGCCGATCACGCTGCCGGAAGAATCGCTGATGCGGAAAAACTTCACATCAGGATGCCACGCCGACGCCTGCTCGCGTTCGATGCGCAGGCCGTAAAGCGTTTCGACTAACTGGAACAAACCGGACAGCACGCGCGGTTCTGGGAAGTATTGCTTCACCTCCTGATCCGAAAACGCGTACCGCGCAACTCGCAGTTTTTCCGAAACGTAAGCGATATCCCAAGGCTCCATTTTCGAGAGCCCAAGATGCTCGCTCGCAAACTCGGCAAGCTCGTTGTAGTCGCGCACCGCGAATGGCTTCGCCTTAGCAGCGAGCTCGCGGAGGAACGCCATGACTTCCTGCGGCGTATCTGCCATTTTCTTGGCGAGCGAAACTTCGGCGAAGTTTGCAAAGCCAAGGAGCTGCGCTTTCTCACGCCGCAATTCGAGGATGCGCGCGATGAGCGGAGCGTTGTCCCATTCGGCGTTTCCGAATTCTGAAGCGCGAGTTGCAAACGCCCGGTACATCTGTTCGCGCAGCTCCCGGTTGTTTGCATACTGCATCACCGGGAGATACGAGGGCGCATGCAAAGTGAATTTCCACCCCGTTTTTTGCTCGTGGCGGGCGGCGTTTTCGGCGGCCTGCAAAACGTCTGCCGGGATTCCGGAGAGCTGCTCGCGATTTTCGATCACCAGCGAAAAAGCATTCGTCGCATCGAGCACGTTCTCTTCGAACTTCGCCGAAAGCTTCGCCAGCTCTTCCTGTACCGCCATGAAGCGCGTCTTTTTCTCGGGCGAAAGCTCGGCGCCGCCAAGACGGAAGTCGCGCAGCTCGTTCTCGACGATTTTCTTGCGCGCACGATCGAGGTCGGCAAATTCGGGGGACGCACGAAGCGCTTTGTATTTCTCGAACAGCGCGACGTTCTGCGAAAGCTCGCTGTAGTACTGTGTGATCTTGGGGAGATTCTCGTTGTACACCGTGCGCAGTTCAGGGCTGTTCATCACGGCATTGAGATGCGCGACCTGCCCCCAGGCACGAGATAACCGTTCGCTCACATTCTCGAGCGGGAGGACAAAACTCTTCCATTCGGCCGGCGTTGATGCGTCGGCAACCTCCGCGACAGTGTTCCTGCATTCGCCGAGCAGCGTGTCGACCGCCGGTGTGACATGCTCGGGTTTGACCTCGGAAAATCGCGGCAGACTGGAAAAATCGAGTAGAGGGTTCATATAAGCAGAAGATTCGAAACAACTAATGGGACTGGCTCGGGAACCTTAAGTTCGCCCTAGGTGCGTTATCACGAGCGATCGTGATTGTCCCCCGCATAATTGTAAGCGATTGCAACATCGGTCCGGAGCATCAGTTATATTGTCGCGCGATGAAGCGATCCACATAGCGAAGAGATAATGCGATTGATGCCAGACAAAGCAATCCCGCAGGCCTGGTCTGCGCGACTACGCAGATTGCTTCATCTTGGCAAGCGCGGTGTCAGTAGAATATGGACTCCCCGCCGGCCGAGGCGTCTCGGCGGTGGCGAGTTCCTCCATAGCGTTTACACCAACCGTGCGGGAACGCGCACTTATAAACTTTATATCCCGAGCGGTTATCGCGGACAGCCGCTTCCGCTCGTCGTCATGCTGCACGGCTGCACGCAGAATCCCGACGATATCGCAGCGGGCACACGATTCAACGCGCTTGCCGAGGCCGAACTTTTCTTCGTCGCTTATCCGGCGCAACCGGCTTCCGCGAATTCCAATAGATGCTGGAACTGGTTCAGGCCGAATGATCAGCGACGCGATTCCGGCGAGCCGTCGATTATTGCCGGGATCACGAGCGAAGTTGTAGCGAAGTACGGCCTCGATTCGCGGCGGGTCTACGTCGCCGGAATGTCAGCGGGCGCTGCGATGGCAGCGATCATGGGCAATGCGTATCCAGATCTCTATGCTGCAGTCGGCGTGCATTCGGGACTGCCGCATGGCGCTGCGCGAGACATGCAGTCAGCATTCGTGGCAATGCACCGGGGCTCCAAGAGCGGAAAGCAGCCCGTGAATCGTTTCGCGCCGTCGGTGGAGCGAATCGTTCCGACGATCGTATTCCATGGCGATAGAGACCAAACCGTGCACCCGCTCAACGGACATCAAGTCCTTGCGCAGATGCTCGATGGAAGCGAGACAGCAAGCAATCCGCGCGTCGCGGTGAGTCGCCATCGAGTTGAGGATGGTCATCCCTATACCCGCTTCGTCTATCAGGACAGAAACGGTGGCCCGATCATGGAATACTGGCTCGTCCACGGCGCGGGCCACGCCTGGTCGGGTGGAAACCCGGACGGCTCTTACACCGATCCGAAGGGACCGGATGCGTCTCGAGAGATGCTCGACTTTTTCCTGACGCATTCGCGAAGCGATGTGGTAATTGAGAGCGCCGGCGACCTCGCTTAGAAAACAATCGATGGTTTCGCCTTCTCATGTATGGTCCACATCCGGAGCGAGCCATATTTTGGTATGGCAGACAAAGCTATGAGCGCGAAAATCAGATACACAAACGAGCCCCTCGGAAACTGAAATCGTTCCTGATCTTCTACCCAAACCGGCGGATCTCGTACTGCGCGACGACGGCGTAAAGGTGACCATCGTCTATCCAGGCACAGCGTCGAGTTCTTCAAGCGCGAAGCCGAGAGGCATGGCACGCAGTACCAACGCATGATCCGGCGTTTGCTTGAGGAATACGCGCGATATCATGGCGCACCTGCATCTAATCGTTCAAACAGAACGCGCAAGACCATGCGCACCGTCGTAGACTGCAGGCGAGCCGCGCTACTTTATCCTCGACGCTTGAAGTATTGAACCGCGCGCTCATGCTTCTCGGCTTCGGCGCGCGTCTTGAACGTTCCCAGATTGCTGCGCTTGCCGGTCTTCGGATTTTTCTTTCGCGAGTACAGCCGGTATTCGCCGGAAGCGAGTTTTCGGATCATCGGCCTCCTTTCAAAAGGTACGACGCTGTCTGCCCTTCTGATTGCCTGCCATTGGACAGCTCGTTCACTATTGTCTTCTATTGAAAACCGGACCACCCGTCTTCACGTCGAGAGCCTTGTCGTGCGATCGGTCTTGTTGAGCGTTGCTGTTCTGATTCTGTCAGTCATTTCTCGCCCGGCAATTGCAGATCCTGCTCAGGTCTCGGTGTGGATCGAAGTGAAGCGGGAAGACGGGGTTCGATTCAACAAACATCCGCTTCCGCGTGAGGGTGAAGGAATGGGCGTCATAACTTCTTCACGTGAGATCGCAACGGCAGCTCATGTCGTTTCAGGAGCGAAGCTCATCAACATCACCGACGCGAATGGCGCAAAAGTTCCCGCGCGAGTCGCGTGCATCGACAAGAAAGTCGATGTCGCCATTCTTCGTGCCGAACAACCGCTAGAGCATTTTGCAACGATTCGTTCCAAACCGGTTGTCACGGGAGAACGCGTGGGCGTTGTGGAGCATCGGCGCCCGAGCGGAACACCGAACACTACTTTTGGGAAGGTCGAAGCGACGAAATGGACGAGTCATGGTACACCTGTCCCGCTCATCTTTTCCGGGATCAAAGGTGAAAAAGGTATGAGCGGCGGAGGACTCTTCGACAAGACTGGGCAGCTCGTCGGCATCATCGTTCGTGTTGACAGTACGTTGGGATATCTGAGCGCGCTCCCGGCCGTTGAGCTTTTCACACGTCTTTCCAGATGTGCTAGGAGCAGTCGGTGATGAACGGGTCAGACATATCTCTATCTGTTACACGTCGGTCTGGGCGGCTATATCCAGATCATCGATGGTCTATCCGGGAGCTTCTGACGTCGGGATAGTATTGCGGCGCCTCGCGTCGGTCGAACATCCCGTAGTCCCGCACCACGCGGATGCGACGGAGTCTGGCGCTATCCTGCAGGGAGACGGCGCTCTCAAAGGCCTCAGCGGCGGCATGGTCACGCCAAGACATGAGCAGAATGATGTCGCCGGGCTTGAGAACGCCAACATAAATATCCCAGCCGACTAGCCCTGAAGCGTTGGGCGCGAGTCCCAACCACTCAGCGACCTCACCAGAACTGGCCTCCGTAACCCATTCGGCCGGCCTCTCGGCATCGATCAGGATAACCGTAGTGCCCTCACCCGTCTCCGTCTCGTCGAGCCTCTGTTCGTGCAGGGCATAGCCGTCAGGCAGCTTGGTGTCCCGGGTCACCTGGCCGACTCGCAGATGATAATCAAGGAAAACCTCGGAGCGGCCCTTCTCCTGTACGTGGTGATGCTTCGCCTGAGTGCGCCAGCGCACGAGTGCCTTTTCATCGCGCCAACCCGAAAGCGACAATATCCATCCTTCGCGAGTGAGGCTGCGGTAGCGGATGTTGTCGACAAAACCCTCGATCTGCTCCAGGTCAGGCTTGAGCATTTTGGCGTAGCCCAGGTAGACATCCCATTGGTCGGATTTGGGATGGACCTCAAATAGCACTGAAAACATCGACTGTTCTTTCCCCGATTCAGAGTGCTTTGGCCCGACAGGAAGTAACCGCGAGCGGTAGAGCGCGAGACAGCGACGCGCTATCGCGTGGCAACACAGTCTATCTCGATGTCACGGGAACGCAGACAAAGATCCGAGCGGGTGGATCGTCTGAAAGTAGCGGGCGTAGATCGCGTTGACTGCCGCAAATTTCTCCACCGACGTGCAATACACGTTGCATTTGAGCACGTTCGCCAAAGACGATCCCGCCGTCTCGAGGCAAAGCTTCATCTGCTCCAGAACAAGTTCAGCTTGGCGCTCAATTGGCGCTTCAATCACCTGTCCGGTATCCGGGTCGAATGGCGGAAACCCGGAAACATAGATCGTATCGCCGCTTCGAGTGACGGCTGAGGTAGGCGCCTTCCAGTTTTCCAAATAAGTCGACAGGGGTTCAACACGGATGACTTCTCTTTTCATGGATGCTTCCTTGGGTACCGGACTTTCGCTGCTCGGCGGACGGGCAGCGCACTCCTAACGTTCTGTGAGCGGCGCGCTTCAACGCGTCCGCTCGAATTAGATTACGGCAGGCGCTTCTGGCGCTATCACATACTCTGGACGACCAGGGATATCGAAGCGGCGAATGGTGGTATCAGCTGTCGAGATTGAGCTCTTCTGTAGCGTCGGCCGAGACGTGCGATCTCAACATTCCCGTCTAAGCTAACTTGGGCTCTTTGGCTGCATGTCCCCAAGCCCAGCTTTGGCGCACTGCTCATCCTGATCGCCCGTAACACCGCTGACGCCCACGCCACCGATCACCTTGCCATCGCTGAAGATAGGAAGACCGCCGGGAGAAGCCAGAACACCGGGGAGGGTAATTGTTGCGGGGCCTGTTTTCGCGATCGCATCAGCGAAGGCGCGTGTCGGGCGCCGATACATCGCCGCGGTACTCGCCTTATCTACCGCGATCTTGGCACTCGCGGACTGAGTGTTGTTCATGCGCTCGTAGTACACCAGCGAGCCATGCGTATTGACGACCGCCACAGCCACATTCCACTTGTTGTTTTGACATTCGGCGATTGCAGCCCCAGCGATCTTCTTGGCTGTTTCGACGGTGATGTCGGCGCCGTAATCCGGCCGTGGCAGCTCGGCGGCCTGCACGGCGAAACCGATTGACGACAGCATGCAAAAAACCTGCGCGACTCGCTTGAGCGTTGCCATGAGGGCTCCTTTGGCGTGGTTGGGGAAAAGCGCGCCATACGATACGCCCGCGACCCCGTCCCCGCAAATGTCGTAGCGGTCGGTTGCGGTCTGATTGGAATCGTCAGCCGGCAGAAAAGAGCGGTAAATGTGCGCCGATCTCGTGGGTCGAACGTTCCGGTTGAGACGCGCCATGAGGTGCGAGCGCCGAATCGCGCCGCTCTCGACCCGGGGGTTAGATTTGCGTTGCGCGATCATTCGGAGTTATCCCAAGGGAGTTCCGGGAGCCGCTTCAAGTTAGCAACATAGCGCGCGTTGTCGTGGGGCGTCTGAGATTTCATCACATCGTATATCTCGTTCACCAACACGCATGCGATGAGCTTCATCGCCTCCTCGTACGTATGGCCCTCTTTTTTGAGGCGATCCAACGTCTCCCGAGTCTCAGGCGGGTCGTTCGCGCGCAATTGGTTCTCGATTACCTCGATTAGCGTAGCCCTCAGTACCTCCGGACTTCCACGCTTCATTCTTGTGAACGTGCCTTCAAAAATCTAACGAATGAAAGGGGCTTCCCCTGCTCGGAGCGGATGACCCTCCTGCCCATCTGCGCGAAAAGCTTGAGCGGCGAGCGGAGGCGGCGCGAAGCGCCGACGTAGCGAGTCCGTCTCGAAGCGCTTGTTAGGCATGTTTACTTTCCCCAGACCTGATAAGCAAACACAGCGACATTCAGTAACCCAACAACAACTTGAAGAAGAGTTAACCAGTTAGCCTCTTTGCGATTTTTTGCTGCTCCATCGCAACTAGAACTTGGAGTCTTTGTTCAGCGTTAAGTCGCGCGTCGGGATCACCGAAGCCACTTCCCTCCGAGAATATGCTGAGCATCTCCTGCAGTTCATTCCGGGCCATAGGATTCGCTCTCTCTGAAGTTGGTGCCTAACGCTCCGCATGAACCGCCGCCGAGCCATCGCATGGCGGTCTCCGTTGCGATTACTTCGCGCTTCGAGAAAGATAATGAGCGAGCGCCTTGATGTCTGCATCGGACACGCCGTGTAGCGCGGCCGCCATGATGGTGTCGCCGCCCTTTCGCTTATTGTCGCGGTACGCGCGCATCTCGCCATCGAGGTAGCGCTCGCGCTGGCCTGCGAGGCGCGGCACCTGGTTCTGACCGCTGAAGTTCGAGACATGGCACACCCCGCAGCGCAGCGCCTTCGCGCGCTCCATGCCCTGCGTCATGAGCTTGGGGTCGGCGGGGCCGCTTTCCATCGATTTCGCCGGCAGCTTGGAGAAATGCTCGGCGAGCCGCGCGATCTCGGCGTCCTTCATCCCCTTCACGATCGGCTGCATCTGCGGCGCAGGCCGCAGCTCCTCGCGCATCAGCACGAGCTGGTTCTCGATGAAGAGCTTGGGCTGTCCGGCGATCGACGGGATCTCCGGGTTCACCGAGTTGCCGCCCGGTCCATGGCACGCGACGCACGCTTCCTGAGCGCAGGCGCCGGAAACAAAAAGGGTGGTGAGCATCATGGCTGCCCACCGCCCCTCGCGGGCAAAATGCATTACTTCTTCTTCGCTTCGCCCTTTGTGTCGCCCTTGGGTTCTCCCTTGGGACGCTGGTAGCTGATGCGGTAGATCGCGCCGACCTGCTCGTCCGAGACGAGGAGCGCGCCATCGGGCATCTGCGCGATGTACACCGGGCGGCCCCAGAACTTGTAGCTGTCCTTCGCCTCGTTGAAGCCGGTGAGGAAGGGCGTGACCTTCGCGCTCTTGCCGTCCTCGCCTACGCGCACGTTCACCACGTCGAAGCCCGCGGGCTTCTCCCGGTTCCACGAACCACGGCGCACAACGAACATCGTGTTCTGGTACTCGGACGGGAACATCTTGTCGGTATAGAACTTGACGCCCATTGCCGCGGCATGCGGTCCCATCAGCGCCACCGGGCGCGTCACGCCCTTGCACGCGTCGGGCTTCTTGAAATCGGCGTCGACCACACCGTTGGCATGGCAATACGGGAAGCCAAAATTCGCACCGGGCTTGGTCAGCCGATTGAGCTCGTCCTGCGGCCCCTCGTCGCCCATCCAGTCGCGGCCGTGGTCGGTGAACCAGAGCTCCTTCGTCTTCGGATGCCAGTCGAAGCCGACCGTATTGCGCACGCCGGTCGCGATCACTTCCTTGCCCGAGCCGTCGGCGTTGTAGCGGCGGATCTGCGCGTACTCCTTGGACGGCTCGCAGATATTGCAGGGCGCACCAAACGGGACGTACAGCTTGCCGTCCGGCCCGAAGGCGACGTACTTCCAGTTATGGTGCTGCTCGGGCGGAAGATCGAACTTCGCCGTGAGGTCCTGCGGCTCGGCGTTCGGGTTCTTCGCGATGCCGTCGAACTTCAGCACCTTGTCGATGGCGAAGACATAGAGCGCGCCGTCCTTGTAGGCGACGCCGGCCGGTTGCGTCATCTTGTCGACCACGGTGCGCACCGTGCGCTTGCCGCCCTCGTCGGTCACCTCGTAGACGCGGCCGATGACGCGGGTGCCGACATAGACCTTCTTCGCGTCCTCGCTGAGCGCCATGGCACGGCCTCCCGGGAGACCGGTGGCCCAGAGCTCGACCTTGAAGCCGCTCGGCACCTTGAGCTTGTTCACCGGGATCTCGGAGGCCGGCGTCTCGGTCATCTTGCCCGGGTGCGGCGCGAGCTTCGAATCGGCCATGGCGGGCGGCTTTCCCTGCTGCCACGCCGGAGGGGGCTTGGGCTTGTCCTGGGAAAACGCGGGGAATGCAAACGCGGCGGCAACCGCCGCGGCGATCAAGGTCTTCATCATTTGGTCGTCTCTCCTCTGGGGAACCGCTATTAGAACTGAAGCGCCGCCTGGACGCCAACGCTCGCATTGCGCCGCGGCGAAGGCTCGTAATAGCGGGCATTGGCCTCGTTGACGATTGCCGGGGTTGCCCCCGCGCCTCGAGGCCGATCCGATACCTCACCACGCCATGCCATGAGTTGGGCGCTGTTCGCCCACCCGCCGGCAAGCGAGGCAACTGGCCGTACTGGCGCAGTTTCCATTTGACGATTCGGAGGTGAGCCTCTAGCAGCCAAACGACGTTCACTTCGTACGCGCCGGCTGAGGTGCGAGTGAACAGGAAACGTTAGGCGGCCACTCCGAAGCGGCCGGGAATTACTTTCTCTCCGTTCTTCAAGCTGTCGAGATAGTCCGCCCATTGCTGCATCATCTGGCGGCGCTCTTTCAGAAACCGTGTCCCGTTGTAAGCGATTCCCAACGTGTCAGGCACCCGATGCGCAGCTGATGCTCAATGAGATTGGGGTCAAAATATAGCTGCTCGTGCAATAGGGTTCTTGCTGTCGCTCGTAGCCCGCGCAATAAATACGGTCAGACACCACTTAGCTCGCATTTTCGCACCGTGGCAGAGCTCACCAACGGCAGCTTTTCGGGGTAATCCAACGACTCGACGGCTAGATGGATGTCAAGGTCTGGCCAGTAAAGATGATGCGGACTAGGCAATTGCACGTTGCACAAACTGCGTATCGAGGCCTCCCTGAACCAGGGAAAGTGATCAAAAGGTACAAAGCGCTCATTGCCTTCGAGGAGTAGCCAGAAGCCTCGCGGCGAGACGTTTGGATAGCGAATGTGAAGTCCGCCCGATCCTTAAACTTCACGCTCACTAGGGTTCCGTCCGCGCCGTTGAAGTTGCTTCGAATGATGCGCAGAAGGACCTCGATTGAGCCCGCGTTTCAGGTTGCCAATGGCACCCAGACGGAGAACTTGCATCGAAATCTAACGAATCCTGTTCATCTTTTCTGCCTGCTACTCATTTGGAATGTTCGCTTTCGTGATTTTCATACACGACCTGCCCCTGCACGATCGTATAGCAAACGCGGCCCGGCACTTCCAATCCGAGGAACGGTGAATTTTTGCCTTGGCTCTTGAGCGCGTGGGGCTCGACTTTCCAATACATCTCCGGGTCGAAGATGCAGACGTCTGCCGCTTGGCCGGACAAGAGATCACCCGCTTCGACACCCATAATGCGCGCGGCATTGATCGTGATCTTGCCGAGTGCTTGCGCGAGCGGAATGTTGTGTTCGCGCGCCCATTTCAAAGTCAGCGGAAGCAAAAGCTCGACACCGGAAGCGCCTGCTTCGGTCTCGGCGAATGGCACCTGCTTAGCGTCCTCGTCGACCGGCGTGTGATCCGACGTAACAGCATCGATGGTGCCGTCCGCAAGGCCCGCTATCAAAGCGTCGCGGTCGCTCAGTCCGCGCAGAGGAGGGACGAGATGACATTGCGAATCGAAAAAGCTAATGTCCATCTCGCTCAGGTGGGCGTGTGTCGCGGCGATGTCGCACGTGATATTCAGGCCTTCACGCTTCGCGCGGCGAACCATGTCCAAGCCTTCGGCCGTCGAGATACGGGTCAGATGCACTTTCGCACCCGTCTGGCGAGTCAGCAGCAATAAAGTCGAGAGCGCGATTGTCTCGGCGCATTCGGGAATCGCGGGCAGGCCGAGACGCGTTGCCACTTCTCCGTCGTGTGCGACGCCGCCGCGCGAAAGATAGGGATCCTGCGGAGACAGCCAGGCGCTGAAGCCAAAGGTGGCTGCGTACTGCAACGCACGGAAAAGCACCAAGGTATCGGCGATCGCAACGTTGGCCTGTGAAAACGCGATGCAGCCGGCATCGGTGAGCTCTGCCATCTCGGTGATCCGCTCGCCGCGCAAGCCTTCTGTCAGCGCACCTATCGGATACACGCGCGCCTGGTTCAGAGATCGGGCGCGGTGCTTCAACATCTCGACCAAACCCGGTTCATCGAGCGGCGGATCGGTATCGGGAGGACACGCGAGACTCGTTACTCCGCCCGCAACCGCGGCTTTCATTTCCGATTCCAGCGTTGCTTTGTACTCGTAACCGGGTTCGCGCAGCCGGACCGAAAGGTCGACCAGTCCTGGGCAAACGATCAATCCATTCGCGTCAATCGTTCGCTCAGCTTTGAAACCTTCCGGCCGCAAGCCGACAGCCGCAATCTTTCCGTCGGAGAGAAATACATCGAGCTGCGAGTCCGTGTCACTCGCCGGGTTGATGACTCGGCCGTTTTTGATGTGAATCTTCATTGCCATATCGTCGTTGCGAGCGAACGCGAAGCAATCTCGCCTTTTGATCGACTACAAGATTGCTTCGTCACACCGCTCCTCGCAATGACAGTCTAGTTTCCCGCCAACATGCTCATCACCGCCATTCTCACCGCAATGCCAAAAGTAACTTGCGGAAGGATCACCGACCGGCTGCCATCGGCGA
>WUUC01127514.1_pt1 | contig 20345 bp, 19 predicted proteins | sample 6278441 | NCBI WGS metagenome assembly WUUC01 (sample SAMN13675441, study PRJNA597444) | soil metagenome | isolation source: soil | place: USA: Washington | collected 2017-10
CAATAGAAAGTCAGTCGGATGAGAACTGCATGAGAACTGCTCTAAGAGCACCAAATATGCGGGAGAACCCGTGTTTACCTAAGATTAGTATTATCCTCCCACTCCCCCCCCTCAGTGTGGGATTGCTGATGTGCTCTCCCACCCCTTGAAGAGCAGTTCGGCTAACGCCGGCTCCACCTCCCACAATATGCTCCCCTCCACTTCCGTCGGCACCGTCCCTCCCCGCTCCCTGATCAGGAGGTAGGCTAGCGAGAGCAGTGTGATGGCGTACAGGTATGTCTCGTCGAGCCTCAGGACGGCTTCCAGCGCGGCCACCGCTTCGTCATCTCTCCCCGCGCCGATGTGCTCCCGCGCTAGATCCACCAGCGCCCACGTCTGCCTGACGTAGGCAGGTACCTTCGCCGCGTGGACCCCATCCGCTGGTGCAGGCGTCGTCCGCTCCGGGTACAGCACCCGCCTGATCGCCTCCAGTTCGGCGGGGTCATCCCGAACCGTTGCCCTGATGGCTCCTTCATCGAGCCGGATGGCCTCGCGGAACGCCCCCAGCGTCTCCTCATACATCTCCAGCCGGCAGTAGACGAACCCCAGCCCGACGCGCCCCGCCGCCATCCCGGGCATGTAAGAGATAGCGGCGCGCAGCAGCTCGGCCGCGCACTCGTCCTCATGGATGTCGGCGAGCAGCCGCCCCAGCAAATATCTCGCCCTCGCATCCCTCTCGTCTCGCATACCACCGTCCCCTACACGAACCCCGGCCAGATGAAAAACACTCTCACCGCGCCGCCCGCCGCTCTCCCATGAATCTCATCTATTGATTACCTAACGACTGCCGTTTCAACTCATCGAGCGAGCTGACCAGGATTAAATGCCGGTGCCGGTCCAGCGGTTCGACCGTAGCTTTCACCAGCCCCTCTCTAACCATTGCCCCCATCTTGCGCGTCGACACGCCGAGGTACGCCGCGGCCTGCGTCTTGGTCAGCTTCTTCTCTCCCCCGGAGGTCGCTTTCATAAGAGTTTCATAAGACGCCCCCGCCGACCGAAGGAATCGATGGCGTATCACAACATCAGGTGCCCTTCAGCAGCTTGACGGCCCTGCGGATGCGCAGCCAGCGGTACAGGCTGAGGAAGCCGATAGCCATGAAGACGGCCCCGGCCGCGACCACCATCCCGCGCGGTGCCCAGTCCATCTCGCCGCCCACGATGAGCGGCCAGAACAGGCCGAGGGCGAGCCCTACCGCCCCTAGCGGTAAGGCGAAGAGCGTCGCCGCTAAGTTGGCCAGCCTCCCCGCGTCCTGCCGCACAGATGCCGTCTGATTCAGGAACGCGTCGGCCAGCAGAACCCTGCCCCTGAGGCGGCCGGCGACCACGAGCCGGTCTCCCTCGCTGATGACGGGCGGGGAGCCGGAGTTGAAGACGACGGTCGTCTGCCCCAGCTTGAAGATGGCGTGGTGGCGTGTCGAGACGCCCTCCTTGTCGCCGCTCACGTGAACGGTGTAGCGGACGCCCGTGGCCATGCCTTTGATGACTTCCATGATCGATAGTGAAGAGCCTCCTTCTGCACTGCTTAATTTCCCGTTCTCTCCACACGTGAAGGGAAGCGATGACGGGCGGCCTCGATTCTGCTATCTTCTGTCGCCGGTATGTTTGACAACATGGCGCAGCTGCAATGCGTGAAGTGGCTCGACTTTACAGGTGATGGTCACCGCTAGGGAGACGTTGCAACGTGTCTCTCTGGTGAAAGGAATTCGCACTACCCAGCTAAATACAGCCGTATTCAGCTGGGACATAATAAATACAACTGTACTTACAGGCAAGCTCAACAAGCCGACAGCTCCCTCAGGAGGGTATTTCTTCTGATGGAACGGCCGAGGCAGAAACCATTGAGACTTGCCGAGAAGCTCTTACGCATCCGTACCGCGCTAGGGCTTTCTCAGAATGAAATGATCCGACGGCTTGGTTTTGAAGGGGAGTTAATTCAGGCACATATTTCAGCCTATGAAAGGAAACGTGAGAATCGTATACCGCCATTGGGCGTAGTTCTGCAGTACGCGCGGTGTGCCGGAGTGGAGATGGAGGTATTGGTAGATGACGAAGAAGAATTACCGAATAAACTACCTGGTTCTCGGAGGCCTGTGAGAAAGTGAAGCTAGAAGGTATTACGCCCTTGTGTGAGAGTGTGGCTAACCGCCTTTCATAAAACATCCCATTACATAATATGCCGTTACATTGTCCTCTTCGGCTATGGACGCAGTTGATTTACGCCTAGGCGTAAACGCTGAGGGACAATAATCAGGGGCGATCTACCTCGTCCGGCTCTGTGTCAGGCACGCGGTTAAGCGCGTGCTCGAAACTCCCCCTCTCCCCCCTCGCGGCCCTCGCCCGCAGGTAGTCCACCGTCATCCACGCCGCCGCCTTCTCGGCCGCCGCCGACGAGATGAACTGCTCGACCGTCACCCCCTCGCGCTCGGCCAGCTCGCGGATCCGCTTCATCAGCGAGTCCGGGATCACTTCCTCGACCATGCTCACGGTATCTCTCCTATCTCCCGCAAAAATTCCTGCGGCCTTACTGCCTTAACGCCAAACTTCTCTGCCCCTACGAAATCCCTCACGTTGAAGGTCACGATATAGTTGCACCCGCTCTCGACGGCCAGCTCCAGCACGAAGTCGTCCTTCGGGTCCGGCAGCACCGGCCGCCACAAGTAGAAGATCTCCCGGAGCCCGGCCGAAGCGCACAGGAAGTTCAGCACGTCGTCGACCTCTTCGGCCGTGAGCGGGTGCCCTGCGTCGGGCCGCTTCAGCACGTCCTCGTACTCGAGCACCAGCGGCACCGACAGGTTGATCCGGAAGCGCGGGTCGCTGACGAGCCGCAGCAGCCGGTGCGAGGCACCCTGTCTGGAGCGCAACGCCGCCACGAGGACGTTCGTGTCGAGGACGACCTGGTAGACCCTGCTCACGCGCGCCTCATCCGCCGCGCTAGGGTCCGCCGATCACAGGCGGCAGCTGGCGAGGACGCGCTCGCGCCGCCGCTCATTCCCCTCCCCCCGCCTGCTCGGTACCGCCGGCGGCGGGCCTCAGCCGCTCGTGCCGGCACCTCGCCACGCCCTTCTCGAACCCGCCCGGGTAGTACATCCCCGTCCCCCAGCAGTCCGGGCACTCGCGGGCCTCCTCGCGCGAGACGGCCGGCTCGGCTGCCTCGGCGCCGTCCGCCGCCGGCGGGGGTTGCTTCCGGTTCTCCAGCTTCCACAGCCTTCGTCGGAGGTGCTCGGCCAGGAAGGCCGGCACGCTTGAGACGGTCGTGCGCCCCGCGGCGATGCGCAGCTCTGTGACCAGCACCTCGCCCAATTCCCTCCACCGCGCCGCCTCGGCCCTAGACGGTTCCCTGCCCGTGATCTCCGCCGCGTTCTCCCGGAGCAGACTGACGAAGTCGGCGAAAGCCTCATCATCATCACTGCGCCGGTACTGATTTGATGATGAGGCTGCGCCCGGGTTAGACACTACCTCCGGAGAATTTCTATATTTAGATACTCCCGTAGAAAGTACGGGAGTGACGGGTGTAGTTTCTACGGGAGCACTCCCGTAGTTTTTACCGCCAGTCCCGACGCCAGTTTGTGCTCCTGTGCCTACTCCCGTATCTACTCCCGTACCGACGCCCGTACCCACTCCCGTACTTGTAATGATGCGTTTGGACTGGGGGTCGATCTCGATCCCGGCGGCCTTACGTCTTTTAATAATCTCTTTCGGTTCGTAGACGCGGTAGCGCGGCCCCAGCGGGTTGCCGTGGAAGTAGGAGACGATCTCGACCGAGAGCTTCTCCTGAAGGCCGTCCAGCGCGCGCCTGATGGTCCTGTCGGAGCGGATGCCCGTCTTGGTGCACAACTCCTTAAATCCGAAATGCCGCTCCCTCTGCCCCTTGCTCACAGTCTCGCGGTACATCACCGAATAAATCCGCTGCTCCGAGGCCGTGTGCGTCGCGTCCAGGTAAAGCTGCCGGTCCCTGGGTTCGATCTCGCCCTGCGGCTCCGCCGGCAAGACCCCGCGGGAAGGCAGGGGGGCAGTCTCCAAGACCTCGCGGCTGACTCCAGTAGTGACGGGCGTAGTGACTGGCGTAAGTGCGGGAGTAGATACGGGAGTTGTTACGCCCGTATCTACTCCCGTACCCTGATTAACTTCTTTAGATTCAGCGGGTTTCTCTTCCGCTTGGGCGCGCTCCCGCTCCTCCTTCGCTTGGAGGAAGTCGCCGAGACTATGCCACTGCCGCTTCTTCGTGTTGCTCATTGATAGAAGCCTCTTGAATCGCCAGTTCAACCGCCTCCACCGGAACGGTGCGCTCGCCGGACTGCAAGGTCAGCACGTAAGCGAACCCGCAGATCTTCAGGACTTCGCGGGGGACGCCGCCCGTCGAGTTGTAGATCAGCTCGACGGTCTCTTCGGTGAAAGGGTTGGGAATCTTGGCCTGCTCGCAGCGGAACGTGATCATCTCGCGCGTCTCGGGCAGTGAGAGCGGGGCCAGCAATGAGGGCAGGAAAATGCGCGACCGGAGGGCCTTTTTACTCTGGTCCATCAGCTTGACCCGCAGCTCGAGCTGCGCGGCCAAGACGATCTGGATGAGCTTGTACTTATTGGTCTCGAAATTCAGCAGCGTCCGGATCAGCTCCAAGTGCGGGCCTTTCAGGCGCTGGGCCTCGTCGACGAAAAGGACACAGGTCTTATTCTCCTGATCTAATTCAATTAAAAAGCCTCGTAACTCGTTCTCCTGATCGACCATCGAGCGCTTGGGCCTGATCCCGAAGTCATTGCAGATGGCCTTCAACATCGAGAAATCCGAGGGGAAATTGGGCGAAGGCAGGATGGCCGTGACGAACTCGTCGCCGTTTTTCCGGTAGTCGGACCACAGCCGGCGCAGCACGCTCGACTTGCCGGTGCCGACGTCGCCCATGATGGCCGTCAGCCCCTGGCGGTTTTCGATGACGTGCTGGACTTTGAAGACGGTGCTTTTGAGCGCCGGCGTGAGATACAGGAGTTCCGGATCAGGCGAGATCGAAAACGGCTGAGTTCTCAAGGTCCTCATGCGAAATTCTTATAACACCCGTAATATTAGAAGGGCAATATTTATTTTGGGAGGGGGGTACCCAAATTAAGAGGGGGAAGGGAAATGGCCCAGCATTGCTCATTCGAAGTCAGATTGCATTAACTGCGTCAACTTTGACACCCGCTCGTCCCTGACCATCATTAATTTCTTTGCTTAGCGGGATGTGTTTCACGCACACAACTGGTGTCTCTTAGAGACGTTGCACGACCAAAAGAGCTCTCTCCAATGGCAATTCCGATAATGGATATTTTACGAACGAACTTTGACTAAGGTGAGCGACTTGAGGCATGATTCACCTCGATATTGCTCGCCAAATCTGCTCTGAGAGGCGTTCAGCCCTTGTCTCCTGAAGCTATAACCCCTGAAATCCTCCGCGCCGGGGAATTGCCGGCGAGGAGATTTGACCCGAAGAGCGCCGCGCCCTTCGTTAATAAATCAGTCTCCGAAGCTACTAGGCGGGCCTACGGTCGGGCTGTGCGGGAGTTCTTCCAGTTCGCGGGCATGAAGCACCCGACACAGGTGGTGCCCGCCGATGTACTGCTCTGGCGTGACAAGCTACGCTCTCAGAAGAAGAGCGCGGCGACCGTCGCCTTCAAACTGTCGGTCGTCCGCTCCTTCTTCGAGTACCTGAAGGCCGCGGGGGCGGTGCCGCTCAACCCCGCCTCAACCAAACTGGTCTCGCCGCCCGAGTTGTCGGCAGAGCCCTCAGGCAGGGCCCTGTCGGCGAAGGAGGTGCGCTATCTGTTGTCAGGTCCCGACAGGGAGAAGCCGGAGGGCGCGCGCGACTACGCCCTGATACTTGTCATGCTTCGGCTCAGCCTGCGTGTCTCGGAGGTCTGTAGCTTGCGGGCCTCGTCGGTGAAATGGAGCCACGGCCGCTGGACGCTGCGGTGCAAGGTCAAGGGGGGTAGGGAGGAGGTCTGGCCGCTGCCGAAGGAAGTCAAGGAGGCGATAGACCTCTATCTAGGGCTAGACCATAAGCGGCGGGAGATTGTCCATTCGGACGGTGCCGACGCCCCGCTCTTCCAGCCGCATACGAACTACCGGACGTTAGACTTCGATAAGGCCATCTCAACACGGATGGCGCAGAAGATCGTCAAGCGGTGGGCCGACTACTCGCGCCTCGGCGACCTCTCGCCGCACGACCTGCGGAGGACGGCCATCACGCGGGCGCTTGAGTCGGGGCTCACCTATCGGCAGGTGCAGATGATGTCGAAGCACAGGGACCCGAAGACGGTGATGAGGTACGACCACGGGCGGGAGAACTTGGACCAGAACGCTGTTAACTTCCTCGGGTATGATGAGGAATGACTGGAAGTCCCTCCCTTGGTTTCACACCATCGAGCGGATGTTAGACGGAGTCAAAGCCTAGCACGTGATGAGGAAGGGGCAGATTAAGAGGCGAGGCTAGGCGGCAAGGACCACAGTAGGCCAGGCAAGGTTCGTCGTGAGCCTCTTCAGTGTTTAACTACAGATCCGGCCAATCCCCTTCGCGCTGCAAATCATTTCCTGCCACCACCTTAATTAAACTCGTTAAGCGGCGTAAGCCCGCCCCTGGCGCTCACACGCTTCCGCCTCCAAGATGTCGATCTGTTCGCGCACGTTATCAAGAATATTACTGACGTGCCCTGCGCACATAGCGCGCGCCTCCACTACAGCCTTCTCAACAGTGGTAAAGCACGCGAGCCGAACCTTTTCCCGCAGGCCCGGCAAGATTTTATCGCCGTTCCACATGGCGACGATTTTGCTTGCCATCCTGCCGTAACGGTAAATTCTCCAGACCGCCGTCACGACTATCAAGGCCGTGGCAAGTTCGGCCAAAATGGTTAAGACTTCCTGTAAGACAGCATCGCCGAATTCGTCCGCTATCCAGTCCTTGATCCACTCCCAGAGCATATCCCCGATAAACGTGAAGTCCTTGAGCACGCCGAAAAGCGCCATGTTGATCAATGTGCCTGCGCCCTTGTGAGTGACGAAGTACGCGATGTTAACAAGCACTATGCCGTCAAGCACCACATCCTTAAGTCCGATTTGCGGCCCGCCGGCCTCCGCCATAGAGGAGGCCGTCAGGTCGTAGATTTTATGCGGCCACCGAAACGCGCTTACCCATCCTTTAGGGTTTAAGCCGGCGACCTTGAGCCGCTGCTGTAAGTTCAGGCGTGGCTTTCTAGATTGAATGAAGAGTTTTCTCGCCGTCTCCAATATGACGGGATGGCTGCCGAGGAAACGCTTCATTCGCCGCTTGTTAGACAGTAGCTTCGCGAGCCCGACTATGGCTTCCGTATCGGTTACCTCATGCCTGATGTCGATGCCTTTCAGACTGGTGTCCCCTAAGATGATCTGCTCACACTCTTCCCACGAACGGCTGACGATGCCGTTCAGCTTTGCCTCTACCTCCTTGGGGTTAATGATCTGTTCAAAAGCCTTAAGCCCGGTGGACTGAAATTCGTCCTGCCACGCCTTTCTCACCTTGCTCTTATAGGCTGAGTGCAGGAACTCCTTGTTGATAACTCGCTCTACCTTGCTCGACATTTGAGTCCGAGTTGAGGCCAGCAGCGCGGCGAATTCCGGCTCGCGCGCCTTCAGGCACTCGTTGAGCTGTGTCTCCAGCACGGACACATTAAGGCAGAGTTCGTCCAGTGCCGACCTGACCGCTTTTGTCACCTTAATGACCGCAGCTCTCTCCTCGTGCGTCGGTCTTCTTAACCAGCAGATGGATAGTGCCGCCCCCCCCACAATAACGGCTAGCGTTATGATCTCCGGGTTCATATTGGCCTCCTTTCTCAAGGTGATGTGGTGATGCTCGGTTCCGCTCCCGTCTCTTTCCTATCTGAGACTGCTAGTCAGCTCAGATGAGGAATGGTACAGAGCTTCGTTGCAGCCGGGAAGTTTTTTTGCTCTGCAATGTATTCTGTCGAAATTTTCGACATTAGGCGGAACATGGAGTTAAACTGAAGGTAAACTGAAAACTATGCGCCAAAATATCGACGTTCTGAGGCGACTTTAGATGGCATAAAACTTAACGTCCGGGTCGGGGGCTGGAAGCATGTTCGTTAAACAATCGTGCAGCGATAGGCTAGGAACGGCGTTCTCAAAATTAGAGAGACGGTACCTGACTCGGCACTTCGACGGCCATACGAGAAACATGGCCGCGCAGTTTTTAATAAGCTGTTACACCGAATGGTCGGAAGAGAGTGACGCGAACAATCTGGATAAAGGTACGCTGAAATACCTCTGGCTGGGGGCTGAACTCGCCGACTATTTCAACATCCTTAACATGTCGCTGGGAACGAAAGCTAATAAAGGCGCGGGAGCGTTGAGGGAAGGCGAACTGTACCGCTGGATAACTTCGCTCTCTCAGGATCTACTCGTACAAGTCCTCGCGCGGATAGCGGAGACTCAGGGACTCGTTGACAAGGATCTTGATCTACTAAACGACCGAATCAGATTCTGCGCATCGGTCGCCATTAACGAGATGTACCGCCGCTCGGAGTACCGTTACTGTCTTGAGAACTTACCCCCGCTGATTAATTTCCTTGAGAAACATCTGGCCCCGCTAGCGGCTCGGTGTGATGATTTGAAGAGGGCGGGAAAGGCTTCAGCGGCCGAGGCGCGGAAGAAGTCTCAGATGCGTACCCGTTTGGAGCGCTACAAGCTGGAGTACGAGGACACACTTTCCTACCTCTACTTCCTGCGGGCGAAATGCGCTAGGCAGAGTCAATCTTTCAGGGAGGCCATAGACGACGCGTTGCGCTCGACAGAGTACCTATTGTCGGGTGCCCTCGCCTTGACTGCCCCTTGCGGTGACGGCAGCCTGCGGGAGGATGCTGCGGTCGCAGGATTGGTAGCGCACTACCGCCTGTGCCGCGTCGGCGTAACAGATCTCGCCCGGTCTTGGACTTATCTGGCTTGGGGGCGCATCGACGCCGCCGCCCTTGTTGAGCGGCGTGCACGGCTACTGATTAATGAGAAGGACGGGTTGAATTACCACCTCGCTAAATCCATCGGCGGTATCATCAAGCGAATCAAGGCCGGCAAGGCCGATAAAGAACACTTGGACGAGGCGGTCGAGCTGCTCCGTAGCAGCTATGAATACTTCAGCTCCTTCCCCTTCCCGCGGTACGCGGTCCGGTGCCTGTTCGAGCTTGGTCTCGCCTACGTCTTGCGGGGCGAGCTTGGGGAAGCCGCGAAGCTACTGCTCAGTGTCTCCATAAGGACGGGGGCGGGTAAGGAGGGCGCGTTAAGGCGCCTCCTGGACGCGCCACGCTGGCAGGTGCAAACCCATCTGCTTCTTAGCCATATCGCGCGCAAGGATAAAGAGGGGAATGCCGTAGCGCTTCTACACGGGGGCGGCTGGTTCGTGCGACGAGCCTTAAAGAGGAGAGAAGACCTGCTGCAACTCGCCATCGAGGAGGCGGAGAGGGCGCTCGCCGTTGCGGAGAAACACCGCTTGCGAATCGGAGAGCTGGAAGCACAAATTTATTTAGGCGAGGCGCACCTATCGCTGGCAGACGAGATTAATCAAGCCCCTCGTAGGCGCAAGGAAGACGACGGCTCTTCGGCCCCTTACGTCCAGTATGAAATGGCGCGCGTCGCCTTCAAACGCGCAGCGCGCATGTGTGCGCCGCCCGGGAGCATCGCCGCACCGCCGGGTGAACTCTTCGCGCGCCAGCAGGCTGGCGGTGAAGGCAACATCGCACAGCAAGCACTGTGCAAGCTGTACCTAGCCAAGATAGAGATTACCCTTAAATCTGATAAGGCTGAGGAGAAGGCTAGAGCTCACCTTGAAGATTATGAAGCCCTTCTCCCGATAGAGCATGGGTGGATCAAGGAGCTGGAGGCGAAGGTCAGAAAGCAATTAGACGACTTGCAGAACAGATTCCTCGTCATCCCTTTTGACGACGACCACACTTATGAACAAGTCGAGGCCAACTACTACGTCGCGCTAGCGGACAAGCTGAGAACCGGCGAACGCAGGATATCCGAGGTGGCTCGTCGAATGAAAGTCAGCAGGGACACGATCTACAACATCATGAAAAGGGCCGACGCGGCGCTGGAGAGGGCTGAAGCTGCGGATACGAAACGGCAGCGGATCGACTCCGACGAGTAAACCCCGCCCGGCGGAGACTTAGTCGGGGTGCTACCTCGTGCTCTAAGGTCAACGCCAGCGCGCCCTTGGAGGGGGCCTTCGCACTCAGTCGTTTCGGGGCGCGTTTCAAAATAGTTTTGAAAGTCTTTATGAATCCGCCGCCTTCAGTGTCGGCCCCATCGCGCGGATTTCTCTCTAAAAGACTGATATTGCATGATCTTCGTGCACGCAAGCGGGGCGCAGTTACCGGCCCGCTTTTTGCTCAAGACCAAGTTATGAGTGCTGCGCCGCCAATTAAGTTAAATGCCGTGACGGCCGGGTATATTAAGAATAAGCCCGTCCTAAAAGGCGTAGATTTCGAGATTACTGAGGGACAACTCGTCGCGGTGCTGGGTAGTTCCGGCACCGGCAAGAGCACCCTGCTGCGCCTTATTGCGGGGCTCTTGGAGCCGTCGACGGGGTCGGTGGGGATTTTCGGGACCGACGTAGCGAGCATGGAACCCAGGAACCGCTCCATCGGGTTAGTCTTCCAGAGTCTAGCGCTTTTCCCCAACATGACCGTCGCGGGTAACGTCGAGTTCGGACTCCGCTACGCAGGGGCCGCGCGCGGCGATAGGAAAGAGCGTGTCAGCCGTCTGCTGGAGTCTTTACGCCTGACCAGCGTGGCGCATCACCGCCCGCACGAGTTGTCGGGCGGGCAGGCGCAACGCGTTGCGCTGGCGCGCGCCCTTGCCCCAGATCCCCGCATTCTCCTCTTAGACGAACCCTTCTCAAGTCTTGATCGTCCGCTAGTGGACACCGCGCGCAAACTCGTGACTCAGGTCCACAGGGAGAAGGCGCTGACCACGCTAATCGTGACCCACGACCGCGAACAGGCTCTCTCGATAGCAGATCGGATTCTCGTCCTGGGCGCGGACGGCTCTGTCGTCCAAGACGCCTCACCGAGCGAGGTTTATGACACGCCTAGGACGGCGGAAGTAGCGTCCCTGACGGGCCCCGCCAACGTCATCAGTGGGGTGGTGATCGGGACGGGCAGCGGCCTAGTTAGCGTCCGCACAAGGGAGGGCACTTTGCGCGCGCGCTGGACGGGCAGGCAGGGCCCGCCGGCGGGCGAGGTCTCTGTGAGTGTAGTTGTCAGGCCAGATTGGGCCACGCTGGCACCCTACGAGGCGGCCGACCTAGATCGTCTTGAGGGTACAGTTAATCAGACCGTCTACACTGGTAATCGTCGGTACGTGCATCTCGCCATAGGCGAAAGCGGATTCCTGCTTGAGTGTAACGGCACCATCAACCCAGCGGTGGGTAAGATTCTCCCGATATACGTGAAGCCGGGCAAGGCAATCGCCTATCCGAGTGGACAGGAGACAAACCATGCATAAACTTTCGAGGGCTATTGGCCCACTACTGATTAGCCTGATATTGCTTACGCTGCTCTTCCCAGCGGGGTGCACTAGCAGCGCCCCCCCGCGCAACGAGGCTCCGCGCGAAGAACAGACGCTGACCGTAGGTAGTTGGGGCGGCGCGTACCAAGAGGCACAAAGGAAGGCCTTCTTCGAGCCCTTCACGCGCGAGACGGGCATCAAGATCGTTGAAGCCAGCACCCCCGACTATGGCAAGTTTTACGAGTGGCAGCGCGCCGGCTCCGCCTCGATAGACGTGGTTGACGTAGAGACCTACTTCGTCTTTGAGGCGGGGCGGAAGGGCGCCCTACAGCCCATTGACTACAACGTCGTCGGCAAGACGGACATCATGCCGTCGGCCGTCAGCGAGTTCGGCATCGCCAGCTGCGCTTATGCAGACGTCATCGCCTGGAACTCCCAGACGCACCCGGAGTGGAAGGCGCTTACTTGGCGCGACTTCTGGGATACGACCAAGTACCCAGGCGTGAGGGGCCTCCGGGATTTGCCGTCATCCACGTTTGAGGCGGCGCTCCTCGCCGATGGCGTGCCGCCTCAGAGTCTATACCCGCTCGACGTTGACCGCGCCCTCAACTCCCTGAATAAGCTGCGCGGCCGAACCAAGATTTCCCTGTGGTCGAGCGGCAGTCAGCCCATCGAGTCGCTGCTCACCGGCACGGTTCAGTTGAGCACGGCATGGAACGGGCGCGTCCACGACGCGCACCGCGACGGTAAGCCCGTTGAGATGGTTTTCGACCAAGCAATGCTCGACTGGCTGTGGTGGGTCGTACCAAAGAACTCGACCAAGCGCGACCTAGCCATGAAGTTCATCGCCTTCACGCTGCGCCCCGACCGGCAGGCTGAACTCGCGCGCCACATTCCTTACGGCCCGACCAACACGAAGGCCCTCGACCTGCTCGAGGCGCAGGCAAAGTCTGAGCTGCCTACGTCGTCGGAGAATCTGCCGAAGATGATCATTCGCGACAACCAGTGGTGGGCCGATAACTCGGAGAAGATTCTGCCCCGCTGGAGGGAATGGAAGCTCGGCATCGGGGCCAAGTGAGGGCGGTGCCATCGGAGATTTCGCTCCTGAGGCTTTGATGCGAGTCGCGCCTATGAGAAAGTCACTGTTCCTACTGCCGGCCGCGGTACTGCTGGCGGTGGGGCTGGCGCTCCCCGCCTGCTCCCTCTTCTTCGGGGGTGGCGGGGCGCATGGCGATACGGGCTACGTCCTGCGTCCCTCGGTGATCTGGCATGTCCAGTGGACGACGATCAGAATCGCCGCGCTGGTCGCCCTCTTCAGCACCGCGCTCGCGGGCTGCGTGGCGCTGCTGGTTAGGCCGCTCAGCGGGCGAGCGCGGACGGCTGTGCTCTTCGTCTGCTTCTTCCCGCTGGGCGTGCACTTGGCCTTCCGCGTCTTCGCGCTTCAGTACCTAATGAGTTCAAGCGGGCCAGTAGCCTCCGCGCTACGCGGTGTGCCCTTGCTCGGCGGTTTAGACCCCTCTGCGCTCCTTTTCACTCAGTCGGCCACGGTCATCGGCCTGATCCACTGGACGTTCCCGACAGCCCTAATGGTCATCTATACGCCAGCGTCGAGGCTCAGGGGGGAGTTGCTCGACGCGGCCGCGCTGCTGGGCGCGCCCGGGCGCGCGACGCTTGTGCGGATAATTTTACCCCTGCTCCTGCCCTATCTCCTCCTAACCTTTTCGCTGACCTTCTGCTTGGCATACGGGTCTTTCATCACCCCGGCGGCGCTCGGCGGGCTCAACGACATCACAGTGGCACGTCTCATCGGCACTCTCCTGAACGAAGGACAGGCGGACAGCGCGAGGCTACCGGCCGCGATCGGGCTGGTGACACCGGTGCTCGTCTTTGGCGTCCTTTACCTGTGCAGCGCGTGGATAAGGGGACGGAACAAGGGTTATGAGGGTTAAGGCGCGTTTCAGGGGTTGGTTGCGAGTAGTGGCGGCCGCGTTGATGGTGGCATTGCTAGCGGTGCCCGCGGTCATCGTCTACCCACTCGCGGTCAGTTCGTCACGCTTCTTCGAGCCTCAGTTGACGGCCGTGAGCGCGCGCTGGTTCGAGAGCGCGCTTGCACCCTACTGGCTCAACTCGACCCTCCTGAGCTTTGTCCTAGCGCTCGCCGCGGCTGGCGCGGCGACGGCGCTTGCCGCGCCAGCCGCGTTCTACCGCTTCCGCTGGAAGGGTGCCTCGGCTGGCTGGCTCATCGACATCGGAGCAGCCGTCGCCCTGCTCGTCCCGGCGATATCGCTGGCAGCGGGCTACTTCCGCGTCTTCGGCGAGGGAAACCTTCTATCTCTCGCTTTGGCGCACACACTGCTGGCCTTTCCGTTCACTTACTTCAGCCTGAGGGGCGGGCTGGCGTCGCTAGACGCGGACGTGGCTGATGCTGCCGTGTTGCTCGGGGCGTCGGACTGTGACACGATGCTGCGCGTCCTGCTCCCTTCTCTGAAGCGCTTCATCCTCTTGGGGTTGGTGCTGGCGTTCCTCACCTCTTGGGACGAAACTGTCCTGTCGGTTTTCATCACGACGCCAGATACAGTCACGCTTCCCAAGGCCGTGTGGGAGAACATGCAGCGCGAGCGAGATTTGACGCCCGCCGCCATCAACACGATAGTCGCGCCGCTCTTATCTTTGGCGATCCTGAAACTCTTCCTGTCCTCCTTGAAGGGGAGAGTAACCGCGGGCTAAGAGATCCGCCTTACACAACCGTGCCGCACTGGCAGGTGTGGCGGCCCAAGCCATGATGAGCGCGCCGCACGAGCTGCGGCTTCAGACGGGGGACGCGCCCCAGCGGGGTGGCTTTAGATCCCGGGATATACGAAGGCCGCGCGAGGACTTCTGCGCGGCCTTCAATTCTTGATGCGGCGTCAGTCCGCGTCGCCGGGGCTATCTCGGCGGCCATCGGTGCCAGGCTCCTGCGTCATCTGCTGAATCCGCTCGTAGAGCGCCGCGTCGTGCGGCTTTATCCAGCCGTCCAGCAGGTAAGGAGGGGTTTCTGGCACGTCCAAGCTCTCCGACACGGTGTAGGACTGAGCCACTAAGTCCTTCGCCTTGCGGACGAAGGTAGCCTTCTTCTTCAGCCGCGCCGGCATTGAGGGGTCATCGAGTAGCCGCCTCATTACCTCCGCTAGTACCCGGACGTACTGGTCGCGGTCGTTGATGTGCGTGAGATCTTTCTTCGCATCATCAGGTGTGAGTCGCAGGTTGTCGAGGCGCTCGACCTCACTCAGCGGCGGACGCTCGCTATCCGAGAGGGCGACGATGCGCTGGACGAGATTCTCTAACTCGCGCACGTTACCGGGGTACCTGCGCTCGGTCAGGTAATTGACGATGTCTTCGCCGAACTCGCGATGTATGCCGAACATGGAGGTGTACTTCAGCCTAAAGTACTCGACCAGCGGCGGTATATCCACGCGCCTCTCGTGCAGCGGCGGGATGCGGACATCAACAACGGCTAGGCGGAAGAAGAGGTCTTTGCGGAAGAGCCCATGTTCGGCCTCGGACTTCAGGTCGTGGTTGGTCGCGGAGACGAGCCTGAAATTCACGTCTATCTCTTCTTCACCGAGCACGCGGCGCACCTTCTTCTCTTGCAGCACACGTAAGAGGCTGGCCTGCACATCTAGCGACAGATCGCCTATCTCGTCGAGGAAGAGGGTGCCGTCATTAGCCTGCTCAAACCAGCCGGCTTTGGGGAAGCCTGCGGCCCTTGAGTCGTTCTGGTGCCTCTGCTGACCGTGGAGGGCGATTTCGGCCATCTCGCCTTTGAGGTTGGCGCAGTTGCCGACGATGAAGGGCCCATCCGGGTTGGCCATCTCATGAATTCGCCGCGCGAACAACTCCTTGCCCACGCCAGTCTCACCGAGAAGGAGAACGGGCACGGGCAGGCGCGCAATGCGGTCGGCCTGCTTGACAGCCTCGGCCAAGCCCTCGTACTGACGCAGATCCACCGACTGCCGGCGCAGAGCCCTCCACCTCGCCGCGCGCTCGGCGTGTCTCTTCAGAATCTCCAACGTCCGCTCGAAGTCTCTCTCTCGCTGCAACTCGTACTTTTCGCAGAACCAGCAAGCACCCGCGTACAGCCAGTCCGCGATCGTGCCGGCGCTGTTGTCGAGTTCGGGGCCGAGCCAGCCGGAAATGGCTACCACGCCCATCTCAGGGTTGCGATCCAGCAACTCCTTCGTCACGGCGATACCGTTATCCAAGGGGGGCGCGAATCTCTGATCCAGCACGTAGTCCACCAGCGCCACATCGAACTCGAAGTCGGGCGACTTGAGGAGCCGTTTCAGCTCCCTTTCGCTGTTGCAGGTCGTGACCGTAAAGCCCGCGGGCTCGACGCGCGCCTTTACTAGGGGCTCGTTCGGGTCGTCGTCGACGTATAGCAGGGAGAAATTGGACATTCTCTACTCCTCGGCAGACACCCGGCTCAACGGCAGAGTGAGGCGGAATACCTTGTCAGCGCCGACGGCTCCCGGCGGCGGGAGTTCGAACGCTGTGTGACGGTAACTTCTTACAAGGGCTCTCATGCTTCGCTCAATCAGCTTGTGCCCATACCTGACCCTCTGTTTCGGATCGGCCTCCGGACTGTAAGCCTCCCCATCGTCCCAGATGCTGACCCCAACGTATCCGGGAAGGGCCTCATCCCACACAATACGAATCTCTATCTTCTCAACCCCTCTACACCCGAGCGCGTTCGCTAGGAGAATTGCCAGTAGCTGTCTCATTCGGTTCCGGTCGATGGCGAGGGGGGGCGGCCACTTCAGCTTCGCGAGGCCGCCGATGTTGTCGCGCGTCAGCTCCACACGCTCCTCACGCCCGCCAGCCCGCACACACAACGTCACGTCGTCCATGGCAGGCTTGCCCCGAAGAATCATCTGGGAGAAGAGGTCAACCCACATCGCCTCTTCTTCATGGTAGATGACGCGCGCGGGCTCTCTGTCGGGGTCGGGCGTGTCAACGATCTCCCGGATGAGCCAGTGCAGATACCCTATCTCGGCCTGCAACGACTTCAGGAACGGCTCCACATCGCCGGGGGCGCGGGCGTCCGCGCTACTGTTAAATTGGACCAACCTGTTTGTGAGGTGGGTCAGGGCGTTCCCGACCTCATGCTTGAGCATCGAGGGGATGTAGGCATGCGACATCACCATCTGTGCCAGCTTGATGCCGCAGATGGTGATGGCGCTGGCGATCCCACGCGTCAGCGCGTCGAGGATGTCCAGCTCGCGGCCGCCTAGCGGCTTGCGCGAAGAGCAGGAAACACCTAGGAAGGCCGGCATCCCCGCGTCGGCCTCTTCGGCCTTCTCTAAATGTGGTAGGTTCCACGCGATGCCGCGGAAGTAGTACGGCATGATGCCGATGGAACATTCCCAGAGGTAGAAGGAGAGGGTGATGAGTGCGGCGTTCTCGGTCGAGAGATTCACGTTGATGGCCGCGCACATGCCTGTTGCGAACTCCTCCAGCTCCTCTCGGAACGGGCTCTCGCGCCACCCGACCGCAGCATGATGAATGGCCGCGGCGACTTCCTCAGGCGCAAGTCCGGCCCGCTCCCCGTCGGCGCACTTTTTCAACGCGGGCTCGCGCGCGTAGACTGACTGGCAGTAACGCGCGGGGAACTTGACCTGGCTCCAGAAATCGGACAAGTCGGCCTCTTTGTTGGGTCCGAGCCGGAGCGCGAGGTTATGCCGCGCGCTCTCGTTGGCGAGCGAGTATTGTATCCACTTCACCAGCGTCGGCGTCTCGGCCGGCAGTCCCACGTAGAGGTCTTGCACCTCTACGTAGCTCTCGGTGTTGAGGGTCGTGCCTTCGAGACGTTCGCCGTCCGCGCTCCCGTCGGCGACGACCGAAATGATGGCGGGTCGGCGGTGCTCCAGCACGTCAAAGAGGTGTAAGGAGAGGTATCTGCTTGAGCGGGAGAGGACCTTCAGTGCTTCCCGCAACTCGGTGTGCTCTTTGTCCGTAGGCGGCTCGGCCGTGGACACCTCTCGGCCCACCCATACGTGCCCGAAGGGGTACAGTGTCTCCTTGATGCTCGCTGCCAGCAGCTCAAAGCGAAGCTCGGTGCTGTTTATGAGCTTCTCAAGGTTGCTCACCTTCATGAGGCGGTTGGCGTATTTGGTGACGAGGTCACTGTGGACGATCCACTCTATGTCTCTGAAGGCGTTCGCCATCGCATCAAGCTCTCAGCACCGCCACCTCGAACATCGACCGGAAGGGGGGCAGGTCGAACTCCGCGCGTAGGCCGGCCGCCCCGGCGGCCTCGCGGAGCCGCTCCCTCGTGAGTAGCCAGCCGCTGAACTTCACCCTCTCCTTCACGCGCGAGACGCCTCCCTCGCCTGGCACGACGACCATCGTGTCCACCTCGCGCGCCGCCCCCTCCGTGTCATAACTGACGACCCACACGGATGTCGTCGAGAGTGCACCCCTCTCGGCCAGCGGTGGATGGAAGCGTATATACACGTCGCGGCTGTCCGACTCAGGTTCGAAAGGCGCCTCGACGACTACGATGCCATCGGGCGCGAGCACCCTCCGGCAAAGGTCGAGCGTCGGGGCGATGCTGTCGGCCGGGCGCCGCCGGGGTACGGCTTTGTCGGGCCAGCTATCCTGATAGCCGAGCGCGTTGCCGAGGAAGAGCACCGCGTCGTAGCGCGCCGCTTCGTCGGTCTGCCTCACAAGGAAGTCGCGCCAGTCTTCCAGTTCACACCGCAGCTCGACGCCAGCCGCCCTGCTCCGTTCTCTGGCGGCCCCGAGCAACTGCTCGTCCTTGTCAACCAGCGTCACGCTACAGCCCCCGCTCATGAGGGCAATGGAAGGGTTGCCCGCGCCGCCGCCCAAGTCGAGCACGCGCGGCGCGCGGGGGCAGCGCGCCCTGAGCAGGGCGAGAACCTTTTCGGCATACGCCTCGTTGAAAGGTCGCTCGTCAGACGTGCCAGAGATGAAGTCCCAGATGGCTAAAATTGAAGAGGGCTCGGCCGTGCGGTTCCCCACTGTCAACTGTGCCGAGTTCTGCAAGGGGATAAGATTGTGCATGGTAGTGTTGAAGGCTCGTAGGTTGTCTGTCACAGAGTTACGCCCGGGAATTTTAGGGCGTGTCCGGCCGAATGTAAATGCTCTCTTTATGGGCGACCGCCGCGTGGCGGTCGCCCTTTAAGTTTGTGCCTACAACGCCCGCGCGAGGGCACGCGCCGCCCCGAAACCCCCACGACGCGGGCACAGGGCGCGCGCCTGCACATACATCTGGCGTGCCAACTCTCGCGGCCCGACAAGCGCTGCGCCTTGTCCGTCGTTTGCCGATAACTGATGTCATGTGCTGCTCGGGTCGTGTAGCGCGTGCGGGCCAGTTCTGTTCCTCTTACAGAACTCTTCAGGAACTGTCGTGGCGCGCGAAGGAGCGCACGCATCCCTGCTCTTCGTAATCCCGCACAAAGAGATGAGTACTTGGATGCGACGGCCCTGGCATATGCGTTGCTAATTTAAAGAGCGTCCATCGGCACTGATGTTCGTGGCTTGGAGCGGACGGTAGACAGGCGGCCACGGCGGGCAGAGGAGAAGAAACGACATTTGCCCCCACAGCCGAGCTGCACCGCAACTTGAACGGACACGAACTCGCAGGCCGATGGCGGGTGAGCCCCTCATCGCGGTAGACAAGACGGCTCAAACGGCACGGGGACAGGTGCCCTGGACGGGGAGGTGTGTGCCTTCAACGAGAAGGCGAGCGCGGCCAGAGCCGGGTTGGGATACACAGCTTATAGGAAGGAGGACAGACAGAGATGGCTAGCACTAGCCAGAAACGAAAATACGATGACGACCTGACGCGTCGTGCGGTTGCCAACGGCACCGCGCAGGCGGACGGGCCGACCTGCGGCGGGTTGCCCTACGACTACCTGCCGAGCTCCAGCCGCGACCTGTGGGAGCAGACCATAGGCGCGATAGAGTACCCTGACGAGCGCGACCTCGTTAAGTGGAACGCGTTCTACGATTGGTCGGGCCACGCGGCCTCGACGTTCTTGACCCAAGAGATGGCGGAGTTGCTCGACACGTTCAAGCAGCCGACGGGCCCGGCAGGTTTCGTCTTCGACAACCTGCCGCACCCTCGCTACGGCGTCCCGCCGAAGGACGGCCGCCGTCCGGCCATGAAGAGTTCGGTCTCAGAGGCCGTATTGCTGGGCGTGGTGAGCAGCGGGGGCTTCGAGGTGCTCGGCTATCGCCAGGAGAAAAAAGGCGACCTAGTCCATCAGGTCTCGCCGGTCGTCGGCTTGGAGAAGCGCCAGACCAACGGGGGCCGCGTTGCCTTCGGCTGGCACACCGACGATGCCTTCATGCGCCAGCTCTACCGGCCCGAGAACCTTCTTCTCTTCGGGCTGGTGAACGAGAAGGACGTGCCGACTCTCCTGCTTACACTTGACGACGACATCCTGCCCGCGACGCCTTCGGGGCTGCTGCGGAGGCTGCGCTCGCGGATGTTCGTCTTCCCGCCGCCGCACAGCTTCAAGTTCGGCCGGCGGCGACCTGACACGTCGGGGCTTAAGCCGGTCATCCATGAAGACCGCAAGGGCGTGTGGCGCATCGCGATGCCGCGTAGCGACTCGAAGCAGCCCGACCCACGGGCCGAGGCGACGATGTATGAGTTCCGCGAACTGCTGGAGTCGTTGACACCGCGCACTATCGTCATCAGCCCCGGCCGGTTGCTCGCGTTCAGTAACACCCGCTGCGTCCACGCCCGCAGAGAAGTGGCGGGCGCGCGCTGGCTGCAACG
>WUUC01092387.1_pt1 | contig 20329 bp, 17 predicted proteins | sample 6278441 | NCBI WGS metagenome assembly WUUC01 (sample SAMN13675441, study PRJNA597444) | soil metagenome | isolation source: soil | place: USA: Washington | collected 2017-10
CATGCTTCACCTCTCCTGCATCCTGCTTTGGCTTAAACTCTGAGCTCCTTTTCCCAAACAGCTCCTAGGGGAGGCACCCTTCTTTTGCGGGAATGGCTGAGATCTTCCGTGGCCGCGCTCAGCCAAGAATTTTCGCATAATGTTTGATCATCTCCGGATCTACTCCGGGCGAACTAAGTTGCGGTTCTTCTGGCAGATCGGGCCAAGGAAAACCCTCGGGAATCTCGTCCTGAACAATGAGCTCCTGTCCGTCCTCGGGATGCGGTCCATTGAAGACCTCTCCGGCGCGGGTGTAGTCGTTCGGGCTGAACCGAAACAACACACGATGGAGCCCTTTGTCCTCGTGGATCTTCGCCTCGGGAAATTTTTTATTACTGATGTCCGGGATCGGCAGCAGCGCACTCACATTTGCTCCGGTTAGATTTTCGAGAGCGCGCATAGGCGACAATGTCGCACACCGCCGCGTACCAACAAGAAACCAACAGCCGTCCCTCCATCCGGTGCCCACCTCGCGTGTAATCCAAATTCCTGACTCACTGCTGGGAGGCTCTCTCACCCTCGAGTGCGGCGGAGTGCGCCAGGCAATCCGCAAACTCCCTCGCAGGGAAAAGCTGGCGAGTCCGTGAGCCGATAGTCCGTGAGTTTTTTTGACTATTCGACGCGGCTGTTCTCTTTAGCCGAGACGATCGCTCGGGAGTCCTCATGAGCCACAATGGCTCCTACGAACCTAGGATGAACTTATCCACGCACAGGCAGCATTCACGGTGTTCAGAAACCAAACGGAAAATCTCCGCTTCGCTCTGTTTTCTGGCGGTGATTTGTTGCGGCGGCGTGACGAGTTTCGGTGCGGCCGACCGGATGGCCTCCGTGAGCAAATTCAAGCAAATGACGTTGAGTGAGCTCATGGACGTGGAGGTCACTTCAGTATCCAAAGCTCCGGAGCCCTACCACAACGCAGCGGCGGCGCTCGCGGTCATAACGGACGAACACATCCGCCGCTCTGGAGCCACGACTGTGCCTGAGACATTGCGCTGGGTCCCGGGGATCCACGTGGCTCGCCAAAATTCGAATACGTGGGCTGTGAGCGCGCGCGGCTTTAGCAGTGTTAATTCCGAGAAGCTACTCGTGCTGAGCGATACGCGCAGCATCTACACGCCACTGTTTTCCGGCGTGGCTTGGAGCGTTCAGGATTATCTGATGGCGGATATCGAGCGCATCGAAGTCATTCGCGGACCGGGCGCGGCTTTGTGGGGCTCCAATGCCGTTAACGGGGTCATCAACATCACGACGAAAAGCGCCGCCGAAACACACGGCTCGCTCATCGAGACTTCTGCGGGGACCGAAGAGCGCATCATGGCCGCAGTACGCTACGGCGCGGTTACCCCCGGAGGCGTTCACTACCGTGTATTCGGAAAATACATCGACCGCGACGAATCCTTCAACACCTCGCCGAATTCGGACGACTGGCAACTCGGGCATTTCGGCTTCCGCGCAGACTGGAAGAGCAACGCGCGGGATGATCTCACGCTCCAAGCCGACGTGTACCGCGGGACAATCGGACAACTCGCACCAACGGTCACCATCATCAACCGGCCCGGGCCGGCCGGAAAATTAAAGAGCGAAGTTTCCGGGGGAAACATTCTGGGCCGCTGGCGGCGCCACCTCAGCGAAAGTTCCAACCTCCAGTTTCGCGCATATTACGATCGAACGCAGAACGACGACCCAAGCTTCCGAGACGAACTTGATACGCTGGATTTCGATTTGCAGCACCGATCCACTCACTTAGGCCGTCACGAATTCATTTGGGGGCTGAACCAGCGCACCACCGTCAATCGCAACGAGAGCATAGGCATCTTTCGGGTGAAGCCGGTTTCATCCACGGACTATCTCTACAGCGGTTTCGTGCAGGATCAGATCACCGCCTTCGAGGTTCTACGGATAACGCTCGGAACCAAAGTTGAGCATAACGATTTCAGCGGTTTCGAACTCCAACCAAGTGTGCGCGCGGCGTGGGACATAAACGCCAATAACATCCTGTGGACCGCCGTCTCTCGAGCCGCGCGCATCCCCACCCGGCTTGAACGCGACATCTTCATCGATGTCTCCAACCCTGCGGGCAATCCCGTCGCACGACTTCTCGGCAATGAAGACTTCGATTCCGAAAAATTGGTCTCCTACGAACTCGGCTACCGCTGGCGTGCGTCCGAAGTTGTCCATGTGGGAATGGCTCTGTTCGAGAATGAATATAACGGACTCTCATCCTTGGAGTTTGGCCCAACTTTCATCGATCCCGCGGATGGCCGTACGGTGATTCCCATCGTGAACCGAAACCTCTCGAATGGCCGCGCGCGTGGCGCTGAGACAATGATTACGTACACGCCTTCAGATTGGTGGCGATTGTCTGGAAGCTATTCGTATCTCACCCTCCGCATGGAACCATCGGGGCAGGACATCAACCGCGGCGAGTTCTACGAAGACGCTACCCCGCGCCATCAATACACGTTAAATTCCTATCTCACTTTACCGGGAGCGCTCGAATTGGACTTTTTCTTCCGACGCGTCAGCGCAATCCATCGGCTGCCGACAATCCCCAACGGCACGGGCATCCCCGCGTACAGCGAGCTCGATATTCACCTATCGTGGCTCGTGTCGCCCACAGTGCGATTCAGCCTCGTCGGCCAAAATCTGCTGCACAAACATCACCTCGAATTTGGAACTCCTGCATCGCGCGGCGAAATCAAACGCGGCACCTACGCGAAGTTTACGTGGGAGTTATGAGCCATGGGCGGGCATCATTCAGCTCCGTCCTCTCTGCGCGAGAGGTTGGGCGGCCTTCTTCGAAATAGTGGGTCTGCTCCTTACTCCTTTGCCAAGCGCTGGCCGGTGAAGGTCATCCTGCATAACCGACCCGCGTCCGATGCTACGGCGAACTAGCAGCCTGTCGGACTTCGATGGATACAGTGCCTAATTATTGCTGTACAACGGCGCGACAAAAATTCGTGAACCTTGACCGGGATACGCCGCTGCTGTTGCCGCCGGATAGGAGGGACTGGGTGGCGGCGGGGGCATTGGGGTGCACTTCGCGGTCGACGCGATGGCGGCGACCGCGGTGAGCGCCGCGCCGGTCAATGGGCGCGGGGACCGGCAGCGAACAATATCCCGCCCCGGCTGCTGCTCGGCCTTACTCGTCTACAGTTATGAGACCCGTGCGTTCTCGGGCCCGCAGATCGAGCGCACGGCGCAGGAGAACCTCGCAGTGCGTGCGCTCTGCGCTGATACACAACGACGCCAGGCGCTTCCTCTCAAAAGGGTGAGCGACTCAGTAAAAACTGAGCGCCTCTCGATGCATCACAGCACTCACCATCTAACTCACCTCGACACGCCCAAGTTTCTTTAATTGGTGCGCGACGCCCCCTCAAGCCGACTTACTCTCAGCAAGCTGAGCGCGGAGCTGCAAATAAGCAGCCCCCAGATCTCCCACTCATCCATCGCCACCAAAAATTGCCGGCCCGACTCACTTAGCGCGTAGTCCACGCGCAGAGGCACATCTGGATACACCGTGCGAACGATGACACCGTCGGCCTCCAGCTGGCGCAGTTGCGTGGTGAGAACCTGCGCGGTGATCCCGGGCAAGAGTTCCTGCATCCCACGAAAGCACTTAGACCCCTCCTTGAGAAAGCAAAGAATGTGGGGCTTCCATCGTCCACAGATCACATCGACGGCTGCTTTGACCGGGCAGTTGTCCCGTAAAGGGTCTCTCATTTGCTTAAACGAAGCGAGTGACGCCATGGAAAGGATACGACTGACGACGGTTAAAGGAATTGGGACCTGACGCGGAAACAATTCCGTCAGTTTCGGCCAACCCAACCCACCCCACCCAAAAACCGTAATAACAACTCCGAGGACGAACGTTGTCTGCGGTCTCGCCTCAACTGCCGCCATTTTCCCACATCCTCCGCACCAACCGCGCATCTGCCACAAATGGCCCGAGCGGCAGCAACGACGCTATCAGAAGCAGCGCGATTAGCCCCAACTTCCAGCCGTACTCCAACGCCGCTTGCAGCACCGCCGCTACATAGAGAAGAAATAACACGCCATGCGCCATCCCGACCACCCGCACCGCCTCCGGCTCGTCGGCGAAATACTTCAGAGGCATGGCGATTCCCAGCAGCACGAGAAATGACAGACCTTCTAGAAACCCAATGACACGCAACCGACCGACGGCGCTTTGAACCCATTTCATATTCCCGCTAGCCAACCGCCGTCCGCCCCCTCTTCAAGCGTCTGCCACGTTCATCCGTCGGATAACAGCCCAGCTGCGCGCCACGTTAGCCGCCCTTTTTTCACCTCACGCTCGCCACCCTTCCGATTCGCGTCCATTCGCGTTCATTCGCGTCCACTCCTCGCATATGGCCGGTTTCGAAAACGCCCTCGTCCTCATTCTCCTGCTCGCCCTCTTCAGCTCGCTCGGCCGCAAACTCCCCTGGCCGATGCCGATCACACACGTGGTTGGCGCCGCCCTCCTCGCGCTCTGGGACGGATTCCCCCGCATCGAGCTCGATCCGGGCTTTTTCTTTCTCTGCTTCGTGCCGCCGCTGCTTTTTTCCGATGGCTGGCTCATGCCACTTCGCGACTTCCTCGCCGCCAAACGCCCTATCCTGATGCTCGCCACCGGCCTGGTTGTGCTGACCACCGTGCTCGTCGGACTAGTCGCACACTGGCTCGTTCCCGGACTCTCGCTCGCGATGGCCTTCGCTCTGGGTGCCGTCGTGTCGCCAACCGACGCGGTCGCCACGGGCGCAATTACGCACAAACTAAAAATCCCCGCGCGCCTCACCGCTGTGCTCAATGGCGAAAGCCTCATGAACGACGCCACCGGTCTGGTTGCGTTCAAGTTCGCCCTCGCTGCCGCGATCGCGGGTACGTTCTCCCTCAAAGCCGCGGCCATGGACTTCGCGATTCTCGCGGCAGGTGGCTTTTTCCTCGGTCTGGGCATCGCGTACCTCGTCGGTCGTTTGCGCGATCTTCTTAAAACAATCCAGCGAACCGACCCGTTCATCGAAGTCACCCTTTCGCTCCTCACCCCCTACGCAATCTACCTCGCCGCTGAGCACCTCCATCTATCGAGCATCCTGGCCGTCGTCGCCGCCGGCCTGTATTCAGGCTGGCGTGACCCGCTCAAGATGGATGTCCAAACCCGTCAAGCCGCCTGGGGCGTCTGGTCGGTAGTCCTCTTCTGGCTCAACGGCCTCGCATTCATCCTGCTGGGCCTACAATTCCCTTCCTTGCTCGCCAGCGTGAGCGGCAACTACACGCCGGGCCAGCTCGCGCTTTTTGTCACCGCTGTCTCGGGCATGGCCATCGTCGCGCGTCTGCTCTGGATTTTTCCCGGCGCCTACCTGCCCTTCTTTTTTTCCCAGCGCATCCGCACCACGGAGACACGCCCTCCCGTCAGCCACCTCCTCGTGATCGGCTGGGCTGGCATGCGCGGTACCATCACGCTCGCCGCGGCGCTTTCCATCCCGCAACTCACTGCCGACCGCTCGCCTTTCCCCGGCCGCGACATCGTCATCTTCCTCGCCTTCGGAGTCATCGGCGTGACGCTTCTAGTCCAAGGCACCACCCTTGAAACCCTGATCTGCAAACTCGGCGTGAAAGCCGACGACACTCACCTCAAAGAGGAACGCCTGGCCCGCCTCAGCGCCGTCGAAGCCGGACTCAAGACTCTGCGCGCCGAAGAAAACGCCGCCCACCCACAGCAGGAAGCCGCCGCTCTTGGCGAAGTCATTGCCGAGTATGAACAGCGCCTCGCCGAACTCACCGCCGAAGGCGAAACCCAAGCTAGCGCAAGCCGTCGTCGTTCATCGAGCCGCCGCTACCGCATGCTCGCGTTGCGCGCGGAACGCACCGCCGTTGACGATCTCTGGCGCCGTGACCGCATCACCGACGAAATCCATCGCCCCCTCCAGCAACTCCTCGACCATGAAGAAACCATGCTCAACGGCCATGCGGAACCTCTTCACAACTAGAGTTTTTTCACCAAAGACCTTCCCGCGAAAGCTATCCAACCGGCACCACCGATATCTCCACGCACTCGGCAGTGAAAAAATCGATGCGTTGCTCAAATAACGTAGGGAACTGTCCGCCGGATTTCCGGTTACTGTGTTTCCGGCCGCGAAAGCCCCGTAAAAGTTCATTTTTGCAATTCAACTTATTTACAGAATTGCATTCAGTCGGCGATAGCCTATCAAACGTGCCAACCTCATGATCGCTTCAACCCAGACCAACCATCCTTTGGCATCCGTATCTGATGCCAAATCGCCAGCGTCTATCGACGTTGCCTGCGCCCGGCTCAAATCCGCCGGTTTGAGAATCACCCAACCGCGCGTCGCGATCTTGGAAGCGCTGCTGAAACGCACCGCTCCCGCGAGCATCGAGCAACTCCACAACGACCTCGCGAATTCCGCCTGCGACCTGGTCACCGTTTATCGTTGTCTCGCAGCATTTCAGGAGGTCGGCCTCGTCCGTCTCTGTTATTTCCATAACGGCACCAGCCTTTATCAGATCGCTCTCGATGGCGAAAACGCCCCCTACCACATCGTTTCGAAAGATTCGAACGACGTGAGCGAGCTCGATCCCGAAAGCAGCGCCGAGCTCCGCGCTGTAGTGAAACGCATCGAAGAAACGCTGAAAGCGCGCGGATACACCGACGTTTCCCACCTCGTGGAGTTTTTTGCGCAGCAGCCAAAAAACCTCAGCCGCGATTCTGGCAATGTCGCAGCTTCGGCTGTTCCCCAGATAGTGCAGCAACGTAGCCAGTCGCCCGTCGTTAACAGCTAAGCTGTTCTCAATCTTTCAAAACAAACGCCGAGGTTTTCGCCTCGGCGTTTTTGTTATCGTAGATCCACAGCTTAAGTCGCCGAGCGGTAGTATTCGTTGGCTTTGTCCCAATCCGCGACGTTCCAAAACGCGGCGACGTAGTCGGCGCGCTTGTTTTGGTATTTTAGGTAATACGCGTGTTCCCACACATCGAGGCCGAGGATCGGCATCGATCCCTCCATCAAAGGCGAGTCCTGATTAGCCGACGATTCAATCGAAAGTTGTCCCTGTTTCACCACGAGCCAAGCCCAGCCGCTGCCGAAACGTTTCATCGCCGCATCCGCGAACTGCGTCTTGAAGTCGGCAAAATCCCCAAACTGCTTTTCGATCGCCGAGCCCAGTCCACCTTTTGGCTCACCGCCCCCCTTCGGACTGAGGATTGTCCAGAAGAAGGCATGATTCGCATGACCACCGACATTGTTGCGCAGCGTGGTGCGGATCGCCTCAGGCGCTTTGTTCAATTGCTTTAAAAGCTCGGAGGGCTCCAGCGCCCTGAGGTCTGCCTGCTCGGCGAGCGCCTTGTTCGCGGCAGTCACATACGCCTGATGATGTTTCGTGTGATGGATCTGCATCGTCTTGGCGTCGATGTGAGGCTCAAGCGCGTCATGCGCGAACGTCAGCGGCGGCAACGCGAACGGACCCGTCGCCAGATTCGCCGAAACGCCGCCGGCACCCTGAGCGGCCAGTCTCTGCGGTCCGAATAATCCCAATCCCAACAAGGCCGCGCTTGCGCCCAGCGTTTTGAGTGCGTCGCGTCGCGACAAAGTCGATGCAGAGGGGATTTCGGTATTCATGCGAGGGCTTCGTACCCCAAAATGACGCCGTCGCAACCGCAGCAGTCATTTCAGAGAAGGTTCATACCGATACCCGATGCCGTGAACCGTAACGATTGCGGTCGGTGAGTCCGGCTCCGCTTCCACTTTTTTCCGCACTTGCGCCACGTGCTGATCGAGCGTCCGTGTCGTGCCGAAATAATCCACGCCCCAGACGGCGTTAAGCAGCACGTCTCGCGTCAATGCTTCGCCCGCGCTTCCTGCGAAAACTTCCAGGAGCTTCAACTCGCGCGCCGTCAGAGCCACCGGCGCACAACCGCACATGGTCGCCGTGAGTTTATTGCGATCGATCTCGGCCGCCCCAAATCGAAAAACCGCGGGTAATTCAGCGCCTCCGCGCGCGGGACGTTTTTCTCCGCTCGTGCGCGATCGCCGCAGCAAGGCTTCCACGCGCGCCAACAGTTCGTGCACACCGAAGGGCTTCGTCATGTAGTCGTCCGCGCCCAGCTTTAACCCGACGACTTTGTCGATCTCTTCGCCTTTCGCTGTGAGAAACAAAACCGGCACGCGCTCGCCACGCGCTCGCAATTCACGGCACACGTCGTAGCCGCTCACCTTCGGCATCATCACGTCGAGGATCGCTAGATCGAATTTTTCTTGGCCGAAGATTTTGAGCGCCTGCGCACCATCGCCAGCCGCGATGACGGCGTAACCTTCGCTCTGCATCGTCGCGGTCAGCCCCAGCCGGATGTTTGTATCGTCTTCGGCAATCAGGATTTTCGCTTTCATGGCAAAGTAAGCACGAACTCCGCGCCGCCACCGCGCCGCGCTTCGCAACGTAATTGCCCGCCGAGCCCGCGGGCAAGCTGGCGCGCGATGCTCAGCCCCAGCCCCGTTCCCGCTTTCTCCGCTGTGAGCGCATCGTCCACGCGGTGAAATTTTTCGAAGATCCGCTCCCATTCCGCCTCAGGCACACCCGGCCCGCGGTCGCTCACGCGCAGATCCGCGCCACCGCCATCACGCTCGCGCAACTCCACTAAAATCTCTCCGCCTTCGCCTGCGTACTTGCAGGCGTTGTCCAAGAGATTGAGGACGATCTGCCCCAGTGCATCGCTATCGGTTGCGACCATCAACGGAGTCTCCGGCAGCACGCGCTTCAACTCCAACCCCGCCTCCGCCACGCGCGGGCCATGCGCATCGAGCAACCCCGTCAACACGGCACCGAGATCGCAGCGTTCGCTTTGAAATTTTTTCTGCCCCTGTTCGAGCCGCGAAAAATCGAGCGTGTTATTCACCAGCCGGGCGAGCCGCTGCGTCTCGCGGCCGATCGTTCGCAAATACTCGTTTTGCTTCTGCGCATCGGCCACACGCCCTTGCTCCAGCAATTCTGAATACAACCGGATCGTCGTTAGCGGCGTCTTCAATTCGTGGGAAACGTTCGCGACGAACGACGTCTTTTGCGCCGCTTCCGCTTCACTCTGCCGTGCCTGCCAGAGCAGCAACGACCCGCTCGTTAAAATCGCGAGCACAAGCAGCGCGGCGAGCAACACACCCGCGGCGAAAAACGATTCCCCGTTACTTTCTTCCGCCACCTCCAAAAATGCCACCACGTCCCATCCGGGCAGCAACTCGGACGCGAGGGGAACACGCACCGATGGAGCATCTAATTTTCCCGGCGGCACCGAACCCGCCAGATGTTGCACCCGGCCTTTATCATCACGCAACGCGTACCCTTCGCCCGCCGCCACCTCGGTCGGCAGGGAACCACCCAGCCTCGAAACAAGCGCCGTCAGCTCCACCTCCGCACCACGAATTTCCCCCAAACCCGACGGCCACACCCAGCCGAGCAAATGCAGTCGTCCCTCAGCCGACCACGGCAGCCAGCCTCGCCGGTCCGGTAATTGCGCCGGGGCCTGCGCGGCAGGCGCCTTCCGCTCCTGCTTCGAATAACCGGCCGCACTATCCGGCTCCCCAGTCTCAGTCTCGCGCGCAGCCTGAGGGCCCGGCGCGCTTGAACTCACCGAGAGGGCCGAATTGGACGCATAGGCGGAACGAGCCTTCGCGAGCGCCTGTACTTCTTTGCGCGCGTTTTGGACATTGCCTACATTCTGCTCGATATTCTTTCGTGAGTCGGACGCGCCATCAAATAGCTGAACGTTCTGCCGCACCCTTTCCGACTCTTGGACGGCCGTGACTCGCCATGGCGGCTGCTGGATCAACCGTGCGGCAAACCTCCGGTGAAATCCCCGCCCCTGCTCACCTCCAGCTAACGATGGCCGCAGCAAACGCCCCGTCGAAGATGCCAAAAATGCCGTGCGCACGAGAGGATTACTCCGCTCCCAATCATTGAGAAAACCCTCCAGATTTTCGGCGGGTGCCTCGGTCAGTGTATCCAGCAAACCCTGCTCCACATCGCCGACCAGTAGTTCAACATTCTCAGCCACCAACGCCGCCCGCGCTTCCACCGCCGCGCGCCGGGCTGCTTCCGCCGACTCAGTCCGTGTCAACAAACGCGACTCCTCGCGCTGCAACAACAACCAGGCGCCCGCGCCCACGCCGAGTGCGGCAGCAAACAAAAAAAACCAGTAGAAAAAAATGCGGCGGGATGTAGCAGTCACCGGGCGGGAATCGATTACTCAGGAGCGCGCATAACGCGCAACGTAACATTCAAAGCGTTCTTCAAATCGCGATAGTCGCTGCCAGACTCCCGAAATCGCGAAGACCAGCGACAACGGGTGCGAACAGACATCCCAAACACAGGCGAAGGGCTCGAAGGATTTTCATGTTTGCCTTGGTATTTAGGAGCGGCACCCGATTGCGCGGCTTACTTGGAAACACTGTCCGGGGACTGCTGGCTCGTCGTTTGCGCGTTCTCAGCGCGGTAGGATTTACGCTCTTTATTGCTCAAGCCTTCACGCTCTAGCCGGTCGGCTTCGGCCACCTGTTTCTTGGCGAGCTCAGCCATCGGCGCATTTTTATACGTGTTCGCCGCCGCTTGGAGCTCCACCGCTTTCTGCCGAAGTTCCTGGGCAGCCGCCGCGGGCTGGCGCGCGTCCACCAGCTCCACCGCGCGGTCCTTGGTCATCGCGATCAAATTCACGGCATAGTCAGTTTGCACCTTGAGATTGGCCGAGCGGACGACGACTTCCTGCTCCTTGCTAAATGTCACCGAACTTTGGGCACGGCTCGTCGTGGTTTTGCTCGTCAACGCATCATCGTAGGTGAGCCGGGCGTTGACCAATTCGAGCGTCGATCCGGCTTCATTCGCAGGCACCTCGACTTCAATCAGCGCAAATTTTTCCTGCCCGCCGTAAATCTGGTTCAAGGCAATTTCCGCTTTTTGTCCGCTGATCGCACCTTCTCGTCCGACGAATCCTAGCGGACGCACGCCTCGCGGAAACTCCAACTCCACTACGACACGACGCGCGACAATGTTGAACACATCGCCGAGCTCGCCGGCGAAAATCCGCGGGAGATCGTCGCTCGATTCCACGAAATACGTATTGCCGTCGCTGCGCTGCGCGAGCCGCGTCATGAGGTCCTCGTTGAATCCGAGACCGAGACCGACCGTCGTGACGGAAACGCCTTCCTTCCTGAGCGCCGCGCCCAGACGGCCGAGATCGTCCGGCGCGCTCGGGCCGACATTGGCCTGACCGTCGGACAAGAGGATGACGCGATGCACGTAGCGCCGGTCCTCAAGATGTTTCCGAATCTCGGACGCGCCTTGAGAAACTCCCCCGAAGAGCGCGGTGCCGCCATCTGAACGGATGGAGCGGATCGCCGCCGCGATGCGCCGACCGTCTCCCACACGCTGCGCCGGGACGAGAGTTTCCACATTGGAATCATAGGCGACGACGGAAAGAACGTCATCGGGCGCTAGCCGGCTGAGCGCCTCCAACGCTGCCTCGCGCGCCTTCGCGATTTTGTCGCCGCTCATCGAACCGGAACGATCGATCACGAGCGAAAGATTCACCGGCGGGCGGGCTTCCGGTCGCGGCAACCGCACGCCGTCGAGACAGATTTTCAGGACCGCTTTTTCATTCGAGCCCGCAGGCAACACCGGACGATCGAAGTCGAGTCGGAGACGAACGGCTTCGTTGGAGGAGGTTTCCTTGGCGGAAAGGGCGATAAGCGAAGCCACGCCAAGGAGGGCGGCCGCGAGGAAAGAAACGAGCGAAGTTTTCATGGTAAATGTCCGTTGAGGACCGGGTCATTTCACCAGAAACTACGACGTCAGTTGTCACCGGCGCGTCAGAGAATTGTCAGGGAATTGTCATGGCGTCGGAAATTTCCCTCAGCTCCAAAACCGGAACGCACGGCGAACAGAAAGAAATGCCGCCGGTCAGCGTCACCGTGAAAAAACTCTTCCTCCTCTCGCCCGCCAAAGTCACCGGCCAGCGGGCCAAGATGTTGCTGAATCCACAGGCGCCATTCGCTCTCGCGCGAGAATTTCGCCGCACCGGATTGCCTTTGGCAGAGGTGTTCACGTTTGCGAGCGGGCTCTATTTCCGAGGCAAAATCACCTACGCGCGTCGTTTCGCCGCGGACGATGCGGAGACGGAGATTAGACTGATCACCGCTAACGCGGGACTGGCGCGACCCGATCTCCCCGTTGGGCCGGCAGAGCTGACGGCTTTCGGCGGCGTGGACATTCACGAGGATGATCCTCGTTACCACACGCCGCTCACGCGCGACGCAAAACGACTCGCGAACGAACTTGGGAAAAAAGGTCAGGCCGTTTTGCTCGGCAGTATCGCAACGGCAAAATATCGCGAGGTCTTGCTGACCTGCTTCGGTGAGCGACTGCTTTTCCCGTCAGATTTCGTTGGTCGAGGCGACATGAGTCGGGGCGCGCTCCTGCTTCGTGCCGCCCGATCCGGTGAAGAACTCAACTACGTGCCGGTGCTCGGCGCAGTGACGCGGGGGAAACGAGCGCCGCGCATCGGAAAATAGCGCGGTTACCGTTTTACTTAAAATGCTCTAAAAATACCCGCGACCTCGATCCGATCAGGCGCGCTGCCCGCTTACGGTCGCGGGCGAATGGCGCAGGGGGACGGCCGTCTCACATCGACTTGCGAGAGCGAGGCGTAAAGGCCCAAGCTCGCTCGCACGTATAAAATCACGTCGACGTCAGCAGCTGGCGCAGCGTTTCGTCGACGGCCTTCGGATTGGCTTTGCCCTTGGCGGCTTTCATGATCGGTCCCTTGAAGGCATTAATCGCGCTGTCCTTCCCGGACTTAAACTCGGCGAGCGCCTTCGGGTTGGCGGCGATGGAATCGCGGCACCATTGCTCCAATTCACCGGCGTCGGTCGGCGCGGCTTTGAGACCTTTGCGCTCGGCGATGGCGTCGGGCTGGTCGCCGGTGGCGAACATCTCGATGAAGATTTCTCGCGCGGCAGCAGTGAGCACCGTGCCGGCGTCGACCAGTTTCACGAGCGCAGCAATGTGCGCGGGTGCGACTTTGGCTTCGGCGAGAGGACGTTTCGCGGCGCCGAGTTCGCGGAGGAGATCGTTCACGATCCAATTACCCGCGGCCTGCGCTTTGCCAGGGCCGGCGAGTTTCGCCGCCTCTTCGAAAAATGCGCTGAGTTCCCGGTCCGGCACGAGGACGGACGCGATCGTGTAAGGAACCTGAAACTGCTCGAGGAAGCGGCGCTGCTTCTCGAATGGCAGTTCGGGGATTTCGGACTGGATGCGCGCCTTCCACTCGGCGTCGACCTTCACGGGCATGAGGTCGGGATCCGGAAAGTAACGGTAGTCGTGCGCCATTTCTTTCGTGCGCAGCGATTGAGAGGCTCCGGTCTGGCCGTCGTAGTCGCGCGTTTCCTGGACGAGCGTGCCGCCGCTTTCAAGGACGGCGATCTGGCGCTCGATCTCGTGCTCGATGCCGTCGCGAACGAAGGAGACCGAGTTGAGATTTTTGAGTTCAACCTTGGTGCCGAGTTTTTTTTCGCCGATGGGCCGGATGGAGATGTTGGCATCGCAGCGCATCTGGCCCTTCTCCATGTCGCAGTCGGAGATGCCGCCGTAAACGAGCGTGTTGCGCAGCGAGGTGAGGAAGGCATAGGCCTCGTCGCCCGAGCGCATCGCAGGCTCTGAGACGAGCTCCATAAGCGGCGTGCCCGCGCGGTTGTAATCGACCAGGGAATCCGCGGCACCGTGGTTCAGCTTACCGACGTCTTCTTCAAGATGGATGCGCGTGACGGGGATTTTTTTGTGCTCACCCATCACGTTGCGCGAGGCGCCGGGCAGCTCGATCTCGACGTGACCGCCGACGCAAATCGGTTGGTCGTACTGCGTGAGCTGATAGTTCTTCGGTGAGTCCGGGTAGAAATAGTTTTTGCGGTCCCATTTGCAGACCGCCGGGATCTCGCAGCCGAGCATGAGGCCGGCTTTGATGATGGCGTCGAGCGCTGCCTTGTTGAGGACGGGCAGCACACCGGGGAGCGCGAGGACGACCGGATCGGTCAACGTGTTTTCGTCGTGGCCATAACCGGCGGCGACGCGGGTAAACATCTTCGACCGGGTCTTGATCTGGACGTGAACTTCAAGACCGATGACGGCTTCGTATTTCATGGCGGCGGCAGATCAGAGATTCGGATGACGCGTGGCCCAGTCGTGGGCGCGGTCGTAGGTGTGGGCGATGCTGAGGAGCTCGGCTTCCTTGAAAGGCTGGCCGATGAGTTGCAGGCCGATGGGCAGGCCGCCCTTCGAGAACCCGCAGGGGATGCTCAGGCCGGGAAGACCGGCAAGGTTCACGCCGATGGTGTAGATGTCGCTGAGGTACATCGCGAGCGGGTTGGAGGCTTTTTCGCCTTTCTTAAAGGCGGGAGTCGGGGCGGTCGGCGTGAGGATCACGTCTACTTCCTTGTACGCGTTGAGGAAATCCTGGCGGATGAGTGTACGGACTTTTTGGGCACGCAGATAGTAGGCGTCGTAGTAACCGGAGCTGAGCACGTAGGTGCCGAGGATGATGCGTCGCTTCACTTCGGGGCCGAAACCTTCGGCGCGGGATTTGAAGTAAAGCTCGGTGATGTCCTTCGCGTCTTTCGAGCGGTGGCCGTAGCGAACGCCGTCGTAACGGCCGAGATTCGAGGAGCACTCGGCGGTCGCGATGATGTAATAAACGCCGACGCCGTACTCGGTGTGCGGGAGGGAGACGTTCTTAATTTCGCAGCCGAGCTTCTCGTAGTAGCTGACTGCCTTTTCGACGGCGGCGGCGACTTCGGGGTCGAGACCTTCGCCGAAATATTCCTTCGGGATGCCGATTTTCCACGGGCCTTTGCGCTTGGAGAGTTCGGCGCGGTAGTCGGGGATTTCGGTTTTGAAGGAGGTCGAGTCGAGCGGGTCGTAACCGGCGATGGCGCTGAGCGCGATCGCGGCGTCTTCGACGGTGCGCGTAAACGGGCCGATCTGGTCGAGCGACGACGCGAAAGCGATCAGGCCGTAGCGCGAAACGAGGCCATAGGTGGGCTTGAGGCCGACGACGTTGCAGAGCGCGGCGGGCTGGCGAATGGAGCCGCCAGTGTCGGACCCGAGCGTGGCGATGGCTTCACCGGCCGCGACGGCCGCGGCACTGCCACCGGAGCTGCCGCCGGGTACGCGGTCGAGGTCGTAGGGATTCGACGTGGTGTGGAAGGCGGAGTTTTCGGTGGACGAGCCCATGGCGAACTCGTCGAGGTTCAGACGGCCCCAGCAAATCGCGCCGGCATTTTTGAGCTTCTTGGTGACGGTCGCGTCGTACGGCGAAACGAAGTTCGCGAGCATCTTGGAGGACGCGGTGAGCGGCTGTCCCTCGACAGAGATCACGTCTTTGATTCCGATGGGAATGCCATCGAGCGGTCCCCTCGCCTGCCCGGCGGCGCGGCGTTCGTCGGAGGCGCGGGCCTGCGCGAGCGCGTCGGCCGCGTCGAAAGAGTTGAAGGCTTTAACCTTCGTATCGACGGCTTGGGTGCGCGCGATCACGGCCTGCGTGAGTTCGACCGAGGAGATTTTTTTCTCCGCGAGCTGGGTCGAGAGCTGCGTGATGGTCTGATTGAAAAGTTCGGAAGACATGTTGAAGAGCCACGCTCTAAGGAGCGCGGCTACGGGTTCACTCGACGACCTTAGGGACGACGATCATGTTGTTGCGCTGTGCGGGGGCGTTTTTCAGTGCGGCCTCGACGGATAGGCCGGGCTGCGCGACGTCGTCGGCCCAGACGTTGAAGATCGGAAAGCCATGAGCGGTCGGCTCCACGCCGGTAACGTCGACCTTTTTGAGCTGTTCGATGTTGGCGAGGACGTCATTGAGCTGCGCGGCGAACTTCGTCTTTTCCTCGGGCGTGAGCGCGAGGCGCGCGAGATTCGCGATGTGGTCGATGTTCAGGTCGGTGGGCGCGGACATGGGAATTTTTTGAAAGACGTCGGAATTTGAACAGAAGAGAACGAAGGTAACGAAGAGGTTTCGGAGGATCGAAATCGCTCAGCCAAAACACCCCTGTTTTGAAACCTGGTCGGCGCGGACTAGAGGCTCTTCGTTTCCTTCTGTAAGAATTTATTTCCTGATTTGATAGGGCGTGGATTTGGCGAGCTCGTCCTGGATTTTATGGAAGGCGGTGTTCACTTCGTCGTCGGTCAGCGTGCGGTCGGCGGCGCGGAAGACGAAGGAGAACGCGAGGCTCTTCGTGCCTTCAGGGAGTCCTTTGCCTTGGTAAACGTCGAAGATGTTAACCGCTTCGAGTGCGAAGGCATTGCCGACGGCCGCGCGGGCGATTTTCGCGAGGGTTTTCTGAACGTCGGTCGCGTGTAACGATAAATCCACGACAAGCGCGAGATCGCGCAACGCGGCGGGCTGCATGCTGAAGGGTTGGTAACGGCGGCGGGCCCCAGCGGTCGTGGCGAGTTTTTCGGGAAGAATCGCGAAGGAGCCCGCGTAGACTCTGCCTTCGATGCCGAGGGATTTGACTAGCGCGAGGTCGACGAGGCCGAAGCGGGCAGTCCAGCCATGCTGGATTTCACCGGCGGAGGCCGAGTGTCCGACCTGCCAACCGAAGGAAGAATCGGACGTGGTCGCAACAAGAGGCTGACGCGCGAGATCGATACCGGCGGTGGCGGCGAGGGTCGCCGTGTGGTGCTTGGCGGTGTAGAAATCGGCGGGCTCGCGTTTGAGCCAGGTGCGTTCGCCCGAGGATTCGGCGATGATGAAGGCGCCGGCGACACATTCTACGTTTTGACCGGCGCGCTCGATGAAGACGCGGCCGGTTTCGAAGAGTCGCGAAACGGCAACGCCGCGGGATTGGTTGAGTTTCAAGGACTCGAGCAGACCCGTGATCAAGGTCGGGCGCAGGTGCGACTGGTCTTCGACGAAGGGATTCGCTAGCGCGAGTTCGGCCGCGGCGGCGGCGGAAACCCATGGCTGGATTTCGCGAGCTGCGCGGAGCGTGTAGTTGACGCACTCGTGGAAACCCTGCCCGACGAAGGCGTCGGCGATGTGGCGATTGAAGAGAACGATCGGATCATCGTCGGCAATCAGGCCGGGCGAGAGAATCGTGCTGACGGGGATTTTCTCGGTACCATAGACGCGCAGAACCTCTTCGACGAGATCGATGGGGCGATCGAGGTCGTCGCGCCAGCTCGGGACGGAAACCGTCCAAGCCGGGCCGCGGTTTTCGGTGGCCTCTTCCCGCGTGATCTTAAGTTCGAGCGCTTCGAGGGCGCGCTTCATGTCGGCCTCGGGAATCGTGAAGCCGAGTTTTTCGTTAATGAATCCGGGCGTGACAACGACTTCGCGCTCCCAGGGAACTTCGCCGCCGAAGCGTTGGGTGGTGCCGGCGACTTTGCCGCCAGCGATTTCTAGGATGAGGTCGATCGCGCGGTGCGCGGCTTCTTCGAGCGAGTGTGGATCGACGCCGCGTTCGAAGCGGTAAGAGGAATCGGAGGCGAGGCCGAGTTTGCGTGAGGCGGCGCGGACCGATTGGCGCTTGAAGATTGCAGCTTCGAGGACGAGGTCGGTCGTGGTTTCGTCCACGCCGGAGTTTTCGCCGCCCATGATTCCGGCGATGACGAGCGGCTTGGCGGCATCGGCGATGACGAGCATTCGGTTAGTCAATACGCGCTCTTTGGCGTCGAGCGTGGTGAGTTTTTCGCCTTCGGCAGCGAGACGAACGAAGAGCTGGGCGCCGCCGATTTTCTTCGCGTCGAAAGCGTGCGTGGGCTGGCCGTATTCGAGGAGTACGAAGTTGGAGATATCGACGACGTTGTTGATTGGGCGCAGGCCGACGGCGCGGAGGCGGTCTTGAAGCCACGTAGGGCTCGGAGCGATTTTCACGCCGGTGATGACGGTCGCGGTGTAGAGCGGGCAGTCTTCGGCGGACTCGATGCGGATGGCGGCAAGCAAGTCGGGCCGCGCGGCCGTGGCAGCGGCGGGCGTGAAGGCAACGGCCGGATACGTGAAGTCTTTTTTGAACCAGGCGGCGAGTTCGCGCGCGATGCCGAGGTGGCTGAGGCAGTCGGGACGGTTGGGCGTGATCTCGATGTCGAACACGGTGTCGCCGGGGGGAAGAACTTTGTTGATGGGCGTACCGAGTTCCGGGCGCCCGCCGAGGAGGAGCAGGCCAGCGGATTCTTCGCAGAGAGTTAGCTCCTTTGCGGAGCACATCATGCCTTGCGATTCCTGGCCGCGGATTTTCGAGAGTTTGATCTCGAAGTTGCCCGGCATGATCGCGCCAGGGAGTGCGACGGGAACGCGGTGGCCGGCGTCGCAGTTGGGCGCGCCGCACACAATCGTGCGGACGCCGCCGTGAGCGGGGCCGACATCGACGGTGCAGACGGAGAGTTTGTCGGCGTTAGGATGTTTACCGCGCGTGAGGATTTCACCGACGACGACGTGAGCGAGCGGGGGCGCGCCGGTGCGGATGACCTGCTCGACCTCGAAGCCGAGAAACGTAATCGCACGCGAAATGTCTTCGGCGGAAATGCCCGCGAGATCGACGTAGGATTGGAGCCAGTTGAGGGAAATTTTCATCGGGATGGGGCTCAGGCGAACTGCTTCAGGAAGCGGACGTCGTTTTGATAAAAATAACGGATGTCATCGATGCCGTACATGAGCATGGCAAGGCGCTCGAGGCCCATGCCGAAGGCGTATCCGCTCCATACAGAGGAGTCGTAGCCGACACCTTCGAAGACAGTGGGATCGACCATGCCGCAGCCGCCGATCTCGATCCATTCCTTGTTCACCTTCGGGAGATGCTTGGCGCTCAGATCGACCTCGAAACTCGGCTCGGTGTAGCCGAAGTAGTGCGTGCGAAACCGGGTCTTGGTGTCTTTACCGAGGAGCGAGGTGAAGATGTAATCGAGCAGCGCCTTCAGGTCGCGGACGGTGACGTTTTTGTCCACGTAGAGGCACTCGAGCTGGTGGAAATTCGCGGAGTGCGTGGCGTCCGAGGTGTCGCGACGGTAAACGCGGCCGGGCGAAACGATGCGGATGGGCGGATGGCCTTTGAGCATCGTGCGGATTTGCACCGAGGAGGTGTGCGTGCGAAGGAGGTATTTCTCGGACGGAGATTTCTTGGAAACGTTTCCGAAACCCGCGGCATCGGAGAAGTAGAACGTGTCTTGCGCGTCGCGAGCGGGGTGATCGGCGGGCGTGTTGAGCGCGTCGAAACAGTAGTACTCGGTCTCGACCTCGGGACCTTCGACGACGTTGAAGCCGACTTTGCGCAGAATGCGGCACATCTCCTCGCGGACAAGCGTGAGCGGATGATATGTGCCGCGGCTGAGATCGGGCGAGGGAAGCGAGGGATCGACGGCTGGGCCGAGCTGCGCCTGAAGTTCGACGGCTTCGATTTGCCGAAGCGCCGCGTCAAGCTGGGTTTGAAGCTGGGTCTTCGCCTCGTTGATGAGTTTGCCGAGCGCGGGCTTCTGCTCTTTCGGCACCGCGCCCATCTGCTTCATCAAGCCGGTGAGTTCGCCATTGGGACCGACGTATCGGGCTTTGGCGGCTTCAAACTCTGGGCGCGTTTTAAGCGCGGACAGCTCAGACTGGGCTTTGGCGAGAAGAGCGGAGAGTTGATCTTGCATCAGGAAAAGTGCGAAGCGGGAAAGGGTTATTGGCCGCTAAAGCAGCGGAGGAGCGCAAAGGAAATCCGAGTGTTTCTAAGCGGCGAGTGCTTGTGCGAAGCGACATCGGAGCTCTGACCGCTTTGAAACGAACAAAAAGAAAGGACGAACCTCGAAAGGCCCGTCCTCGGGAGAGAAACCCAGCGCGTCATCCGCACTGCGATTTTCTTGGGGCGAGCCCGGCTGGCTCGCGTTTTTAAGAGTTAGGCCTTCTTCGCAGCAGCAGCCTTGGTCTTCAACGCGTCCTGGGCTTGTTGGACCAGGCCGTTAAAGGCGACCTCGTCGCGGATCGCGAGATCGGAGAGGACCTTGCGGTCGAGACCGATATTGGCGGCGGCGAGACCTTCGATGAAGCGGCTATAGCTGATACCGGCGTTGCGGCAGGCGGCATTCAGACGCACGATCCAAAGAGAGCGGAAATCGCCCTTCTTCTTGCGGCGAGCAGCGTAGGCGTATTGCCAGGCATGCTGGACAGCTTCTTTCGCATAGCGGAAGAGGCGGGATTTATTTCCGAAGTAACCGCGGGCGTACTTCAGGACTTTTTTGCGGCGCTTGCGGGAAGCGGGCGAGTTTGTGGCAC
>WUUC01181058.1_pt1 | contig 20324 bp, 26 predicted proteins | sample 6278441 | NCBI WGS metagenome assembly WUUC01 (sample SAMN13675441, study PRJNA597444) | soil metagenome | isolation source: soil | place: USA: Washington | collected 2017-10
ATGTCGTAGACCGGAACCAGTTTGAACTTCTGAAAGAAGTTGCGGGACTTCGCTGGTTGGCCAGCGACGGCTTCTTGTGCGAGGTACGACGCAATCGTTTCGTCATTCGGCGAGGTGCCGGCTTGCATCAGGGATTTGACCAAACTGATCATCGTGCGCGCCCGGCGGTCCAAGACGCGACCGTCGTTCATCAGCAGCTTTACTGCAATGTGATCGTCACCTTCGGTGAGTTGCACCGTCCGCACCGAGCGCCAAGTCTGCGAGACGCCCCACAACGCGTTCTGCGTCACCGCTGACGCATCGAACTGCAGTTGACCATTCACCTCACGCAGACCCAGCGACGTCGCGATCTGCTCAGCACGGACTATCGACGGACGAGCATAGCCACCCTCATTCTGCTGTGACGCGCCGCGCGTATCGATCGGCGCCCAGATGTAGATGGCCCGGGCGTTGGTTACCAAGTGGCGGCCGAGACCCGTCCAGCGCTCGGCGCTCGTGACCGCTTGAGCCGCCCCGCCCTGCAGGGCGATCAGGGCTTGGTTTCCCAATGAATAGGTCGGGAACGAGGCCATGGATCTCAATAAATCAGCAAATGGCGCATCCGACATACCCGCCAGGGGCGTACCGAAAGATTCGAAAAGCGCCTTCGTTTGTGAAACAAAGTCCTTACGAAACGCAGGGTTACTGCGTTCCTCGGACTGGGGCCCATCGACCACAGCGGTCAACCGGCGCGCGTCCTGTGACATCTGAAACGTTCTCCATAAAGCCGCTATAATGTATATTCTAACCTCTTATTGGTTTCTGACTAGAATTCGGGACCTGACAAGACCAGCCGATGCCAGCCGTCATTCTTTGTGAAAAACCTGCCCAGGCACGCGACCTGGCGAAGGCCCTTGGCGGAGCCACCGGCAAGGGCAATGGCTGGATAGATTGCCCGGCCGCCCGATTGACCTGGGCTATTGGTCACCTGGTTGAGACGGCGGATCCCGACGCCTATGACGAGCGCTATAAGGCTTGGCGTATCGATGACCTGCCGATCGTTCCCCAGAAGTGGATTCTCGAGCCCCGTAAGGGCGTGACGGATCAGCTGAAGTCGGCGATCGCGACGCTGCGCGTGGCGACTGTGATTTACATCGCAACGGACGCTGGACGAGAGGGTGAGCTTATCGCGTACGAAATCATCGAGCGCGCGGGGGTTCGAGTACCCATCAAGCGTCTGTGGTTCTCCGCACAGGATGAAGAGTCTCTGCGCAGGGCGTGGTCCAATCCCAGGGAAGCATCAGAGACAGTGCGGTTGTTTCACGCTGCGCAAACGCGTCAGCGCGCCGATTGGCTGTTTGGCATGAATCTCACGCGAGCGGCGACGCTGGTGTTCGGCAGCGGAAGCGGCAAGGGCGTGCTGTCCTATGGTCGCGTGCAGACGCCGACGCTTGCGATGATCGTGAATCGCGATCGGGAGATCGAGAATTTCAAGTCTCGCGGTTACTTCGAGCTGAGCGCCCAAGTGAAAAGTGAGGCGCATACGGTGACGATGAAGTACGCGCCGACGGAGGATGCGAAGCGCGTATGGCTTCGCGCTGATGCGGATGCACTGCTTGCTCGTGTGGCGAATGCTCAAGGCGTCCTACGCGTTAAGAAGGAAGCCAAGCGCACCGCTCCGCCTAAGCCGTATGCATTGTCGGATCTGCAAGGTGACGCGAATAGTCGGTTCGGTTACTCAGCGCAGGTCACGCTCGACCTCGCTCAATCGCTGTATGAAAAGCACAAGGCGATTTCCTATCCGCGGTCGGACTGTAACTTCCTGCCTGAAGAGATGGCAAAGGAAGTCCAAGGGATTTTGCGGCATCTGATTCAAACCCAAGTACTACCGAATCATCCATCACTGGCCAAGCCGCTGTTACGCAAGGCGCACTTCGACACTACGAAACTCTCCGACCACCATGCGATTGTGCCCACGCCGATTCGTGCGCCAATCGAGCAGATGACCCAGGATGAGCGCCATCTCTTCGATCTCATCGCCTTGCGTTTTGCGCAGATGGTGATGCCCGACTACGAGTACGAAGCAACCACGATCGCGATGGAGGCGAATGGCGTCCCTCTTCTCGCGCGCGGCCGCGTACCGATCAAGATGGGATGGCGAGACCTGGATCGCACGCCAAGTGATGAGGAATCCGAAGAGGATGAACAGAAGGTGCTGCCGGCGATTCGCGATGCGTTACCGGGCAAGGTAGCAAGCGCAGATCTAATTTCCAAGCAGACCCAACCGCCCAAGCGCTACACCGAAAAGACCCTGCTTGCCGACATGAAGAATGTGCAGCGACTGGTTGAGGACCCGATGCTCAAGCAGAAGTTGAAAGAAACTTCGGGCCTGGGCACAGAGGCGACGCGCGCCAACATCATCGAGACGCTCAAGAAACGAGAGTTCGTCAGCCTGGGGGGGCCGGGCAAGCGCTCGATCACGTCCACTGAAACGGGTCGTCGATTGATCGACTCGTTGCCCAATGTTCTGACACTGCCTGGCCTCACAGCCGCGTGGGAAGATCTGCTCGAGTCGGTCGCCTCTGGCACGCGTACCCGTGAGGATGCGCTCGCCGCGCTCACCGCCCACATGCAAAAGCAACTTACGGTGGTGATCAACAAGCGACCACCCCCTGGCAGCACGCCGGCGCCGAACTCCCCGAATGGATCTGGTCCCTCGCAGCCGCTCGCCCCGCCGCAAGGCATGGAAACGCCCTGCTGCCCGAACTGCAGCAAACCAATGCGCTGGCGTATCAACGGCAAGACCAAGCAAGGCTTTTTCGGCTGCACGGGATATCCAACGTGTAGGGCCACCATTGATCCGAGCGGCAGCGGCCTCTCCAAGGGCAGTGCGGAGTACCGTCGAGCCCCGGATTGTCCAACCTGCCAAAAGCGGATGCGGCTGATCAACGGTCGGCGCGGGCCCTTTTTCGGCTGCACCAATTACCCCACCTGTCAAACCATCGTTGATGTGACGACAGGCAGTTCAACTGACACTTCGACTGCGTCCGCGGGTCGATCGATGGCGGCGCCCCCCAAACCAACGTTTCGCCGCTACGGATAGCCGGTCTCGCTTGAGCGGTATTCACGGTAGCGTGTCCCTTCTGTCACAATCGATGACATTTAGAGGGCGCTGCGCACATGGTGAAAAAGAAAAAGCCACGGGGAAAGCCGCTGGGTCCAAGAAAATCGGGCATCGGTGTCCCCATACGGCTCGTTGCGATTCGGCTCCTCAAAGGCTGGAGCCAGTCTGAGGCGGCATCTCAAATTGGCATCACTCCCGGTGTTTTGCGAGCGCTTGAGTCCGGAAAGAAGTTTGGGATTGTCGAGGAACTGCTCGTGCGTATCGCCGATGTGTATGGCACGTCCCTTGACCACATCTATGGACGGGCCGAGTCCGCTATCCAGCGGTTCGCCGCCTCAACCCCGGAGGTCCAAAGCGCCCAGTTGAACGGAGTGATGAGTGGACTTGCGCGCCTCGCTCAAAGCTCCGAGGCACTGCAGTACATCGATGAGCTCGTCAAAATGGCGGCCGACGAATTGCCCGAGTGGCCATCGCTGCAGTTGTTTCTGAATGCACCGGCCACAGAAAGATCGGCGCTCCTGCATGAGATTGCGCTCACAGTTTCCCGACTTGCTCGTGATCGCACGGCGGTCAATTATCTGGGTGCTCTCATTCTGCAATTTGCGAAGAGCGGGGACGCAACGCCAAAGTACGCGTACTCGATGGAAAGAGATCAAACCGCACTTAGTCACAGTCTCACTGCGATTGAACGGGCATTCGGCAAGAGTGAACAAGCCGCCGCTGGACTCACGCCCAGCCGTTACCGAGTGGTGGATGCGTCACCCACCTCAGCAGGGAAAAAGGCGAAGTCGAACACAAATAAGACAGCAAGAAAACCTGCCAGGAAGAGCGTCAAGAAATTGGCAAAAAAGAAGTAATTTTCAAGGTTTTTCTCGGCTCAGAAATACTTACCAGGTAGCGAATCCCACGAGACAATTTTAGGTATCGACACGATGTTGTTGTCGAACCTACAAGAGTCTTTCGGATGCCTGCTCCACCCCGTCGCAGTCAATTCACTGCGAACGAACGTTTCGAGTTTGCAGAGTGGCTGCATGTTGAGTCCCTGGCTGCAATTCTTTCTCTTCACTCCTGGACGCCAGGCCGCTTCGCATTCCAGGGCGGTACCGCTTTGCACCTGTGCTACGGCTCGCCGCGCTTCTCTGAAGATCTCGATTTTCTGCTGCTCGACATCAAGGATTTGGAGGGCTTCGCGCAGCACCTCTCGGTGCACCTATCTATGGCCGCGTTGATTCGCGTGCCTGGCTCTTCGATCAAGGTAACGGCGAACTCACACAACGCCGAGCGCAATCCCATGCTCTTCGAAGCACGCTTTCAGCATCCGCAAGTGATGACGAAGCTCGTCGTGAAGTTGGAGTTCTTCAAAACCCCGCAGCCGTTGATGACGCCTTACCGAACTGAATTGCGCCAGCCACGCGGTATGCATAGCGCCTATGTGATGCAGATCCCTGGCCTGGTACCGACAGCTGAGGCTTCCGAGATCGTCCTGGACAAAATTCACGCGTTTCCGCATCGCGCCTATTTGAAGTACCGCGACGTATTCGACTTGTGGTGGCTACGGCAGAACGAACTGCCGCGAATCGACTGGGCAGGTATGGCGCCGCGCTTCGACTATCACCGTGAGCTGTACAATACGACTCAGCCTGCAGATCTCGGCGCGAAGCTACGCGAGCGTGCCGCGCAGATCACCGTGTCCGGTCTGCAAGAAGAGTTGTCCTCGCACCTGCCGCTGGCCTTGTACAAGACGTTCACCGAAGAGAAGTGTAAGTGGATCATCGACTTCTTTCGCAAGGAGATTGAGACCTTCATCTATCACTATGAGCTGCATCACGGCCTGAACGAAGAGCCGCAGTTTGAGATGGCGAGTTCGCTGTGACCCAGCTCGGGCACAAAGAGATCTCTGGCAGGTCGCGATTGTCGGAACTGGGCGAGGTCTTCACTAAACAGGACCTGCTCTTTCGATTCGGGACGTCCCACGAGTCGGCGAGCGTCATGCTCTCTCGTTGGCACCGCCGGGATGGATGGGTGAGACCGTTGGGTGGCCGCTCTGAGGTTTACTTCAATCTGGTGAAGGATCCGTACTGGCAGGCGCACTTTGAGCTCGCGCTGAAGCTCGCCGTGCCCCACGCGATCACGATCGGTCAGTCGGCATACTCACACGGTTGGATCAGTCAGCTCCCTAATGCCAGGCACCTCGCCGTCCCGCACACGTCACAGTTGTACACCGTAGAAGGGTGCCAATTTCACTTTCGACGTCGCGAGTGGTTCGTCGCGATCGCGCCCGGCGTGCAATACAAACAGCACACCATACCCGAGCTGCTACCGTCCTGGGCGCTGGCCGACGCCCTACTTGCTAAGGGGGCTTACCGTTTCGGTCGATTGAAGGCGCCCACCATTCATTCCGTCGTGCCCGATCCTGACGAACTGTATGCTGATAATTGTACCGACAAGGATGTAAATCTTTTCTCGGATGCAGTGGAAAGCCTCAAGAACATTTACGGCTTTATTACGTTGTCAGTGGGTCGCAGCGGTCTCAACATGCGACAGCTGTATTCCGCGGTACATGGTCAGGTTTTGTGCTCTCCGCAACAGGAGTTTGTGGCCTCTCCAGGTTTATAATGTACAAAATACCGGACTAACCGGAGCGTTGTGTCTCAGCCTTCAGTCATTCGTGTTGTTGCCAAGCCCGGTCGGGCCGAAGCCATCAATGCCAAGTATCGCCAGGAACTGGGTGAAGAATTTCTCATCTGGACGAAGGCACTTATTGCGATGCGGATCCGTGCCGTGAATGCGGGCAAGATCGAAGCGCTGGCTCATCTTCGCGGGCAAATCAACTCGATCACCGACTGGAATCGATTGTTACCGCACATGGCCGAGAACAATGGCCGAGTATTGATGGCCGATCACGAGGCAACGCTTACCCCTTTGCAGCTGCTGGACCTACGCAAATACTTTCTTTTCCTCGAACGCCACCGTGATGACTTTGAATCCATCGAGGGAATGGAGACCGCCCAGATGTTGTTGGGCGGCGTTGGCCGGACGGGTATCGGTGTCGTGGCCCCCCAGGAACCAAAGTCGGAAATCTATGTGCTATGCGTGCGACACAAAGTCGTGGATCTGTGGGTCCAGTATTACAAATTTCGTAATGAGCCTTCGATACAGACCTGGGCAGCACTGAAAAATATGACCGTGCCTTGGCGAATGGATCGAACGGTCGAATCCCTAGTGAAGAGCCTTCCCAGCTTTTCTGCCGACGAAGTTTACCCCTCTGCCCTCATTCTTCGCCGCGCGCTTCTACCCACCAGCCGAACGAAGCCCTAACGGGGCATCACCTGGATAGGTGGCCCCGCCGGCCCCGCCGCCCACTGACTTATATTCTCGTCAGCGAGCCTTTGGACGGAAAAAGGCTACCCGCACTCTTGAGCGATGTCTTCAGGTCTCGCTCCTTCGGACAGATTCCCGTTATAGATCAGTGACTTGTGTACCATCAGAGATCTCAGGCCAGACGCTATCGCCACTCACCGTCTTGCTGCATCAAACTCGGCGTGTGCCTGTGCGTAGATCGCCTCGCTGTCCTCGACAGACAGCAAGGTGTAATTCATCTTCTTCACCCACGCCGGAAGGGCTGCGTTTGGGTCTTCAGTGCGCAAGGTCACCGGCCGCGATCCGTTGACGCGCGTCGGATCGGGATAGAAAGTCCACAGGTGATCGTCATAGCCGTTGGTCACCACATGACCAAGACGCTCACCACCAAACATCACCTCGTGCGAGATCTGGCGAAAGTCATAGGGGTGATCAGGATCTCTCCACGAGAGAACAACCGAAGTTTCCTGCTCGATACGGTTCTCGATCGCATCGCATGCGTGCACTCGAAGCCGCGCTCGCTGGTCATCGTCTGTCGCTGCCGAACACACCGTTTGGGGGATGTTTGATCGGACAGGAACGAATCGAACCACCCGACCGCGATCCGCGCCATCGAGCTTAACCCACACTTCCTTGCGACTCAGAAATTGAAATCGCGCGCCAAGTGGCAGGTCATCGAATCGAACAATGCTGTTCACAACCCACTCAACGCCGGAGAAGGGATAGGGCCATCCAGTGAAAAGCCGGCCTGCGCCAGAATCTCGAATGTCACTGCGCTGAATTCTCTGGAGCAGGTCAACGATACGAATCCGTACTCTTGTGGGAGTTCGTGCTGGTAGTAGAGCCGATACTCACCCTGTGCATTGCGAACGAGTGAATACTCGTGATCGTCGCTGAGACAGTTGAGCACGCTGTCCAATCGTGAGAGCCCTTCGATCAAACGCACCGGAACATCGCCCACGACATGCTGCATGAGGGCTGTGTAGCGCTCCGGATACTCAATTGCCAGGATGATGAGCGAGGACGCGAGATCGCCCTGGCGGTGATAGTGCGGATTCGGGTAGACGGTGTTGTTGTGGACTCGAGCGCGCAAGCGCTCGATGTACTCCGATATGCACTCGGCCGCCTTTGCGCCAAATCGGTCGTACACGTTAGGATCTTCGAGCAGCTTCACAGCTAGCTCATCGAGATGCAGCTCGGCCCATTGATGCATCGAGGTCATCGCGGACTGAATTCCTGGTTCGCGTCAGTTGACGGCACGCATGTGGCAAGATCGACATCATCAGCTGGCAATGCCATCCAGCCCGCGGCCATCGATTCACTGTACGTCAACCACAGATGCTCGCATTCAAGCAGCGTGCGCTGCACGTTGCGGTAAATCTGCAGCACCGTTTGGATGCGTTCGCAATCCTCAGGGTAGCGCACCGGTATCTCATTCGCCTCGCTGCCCAACTGCTGCGCCGATAAGTCCATTGTGTCGAGCAGTTGCTGAAAGATGCCGACGAAAACCCTATCCCGGCGTCGCGCTAACGCCAGGCCCCGCCGCGCAGTACGACGAAGCTCATCCATCGGACTTTCGTCGGGCACAGTGGAGACCGTGAGCGACGCCGGAGGATCGTATGGAACTGGGTGGTGATCGTCTCTATCCATGACTGCGATCAAATACTGATGGAGGCCGGCCACTGATCAAATGAATCGTCGGTGATGCCCATCGCCTTCTCGGACAGTTCATCGTTGAAGTCAGCCTCGCCGCCACAGCACGGGCAGCGCCAGGTGGCCCAAGGATTCGTCATCTGCCGATCGTATTGCCCTTGCGTCAGCCCTTGCGTGCCGCAACCTTCGATCTCCGGCACATCATGCGGACCGATACAATCGACGTATGCAACATGCTCGTCCTGCTGCTGAGTCAAGGCGATGGCCCATCTGAGAATTCGAGGTCGTGACCAATCTCATCGCGCCATTCATCGGAGCGCTCGAACCACTCGTTCCACCACTGACGGATATCGGCGCCGCGCGCTTGTGCTTCCTCCGCCATATGCTTTTCGGCGTCGCACTCATTTTCGTGGCCACGACTTTTCTCCCAGCGAAGATGATCGACGCGGCCATCGGGAGCCAAACTCAGCGTCCAGGTCCGTCCTTCGATTGAGTGGATGGCAGTCCTGCCATCGAACTGAAGCTCGGACGCTTTCGGAAAGCCTGCCCAGAATCGCTTCTGTTCACCGGGGAGCGTATAGAAGTAGCCGTTTCCCTGGACCTTGGTCACTGTGCGCACCATGTTACGCTTGCGCTCCATCCAGTGATCAGCGACGAGGATCGCCATTCCCTCACGAACCGCGGCCTTGAATGCTTTGAGCGTCATGGCGAGGGGCTGCGAGCAATCGAGTACTCAAGACCTTCGTTCAACACATGGGCTGCATCGGAGTTTTGAATTTCGCAGCCGGGAATCTCACCTGGATCGAGCATCTCGATGAGGCACGCCTGGGCACAAATGGTGTGCCCATCGGGTTTGAACAGGGCGAGCGCCTCGATCTTCGATAGCCCGTTGCCTTGCGCCTTATCCATTGCCGCGCGGAATAGGGCCTCGACGTTCTTGATCTTGGCGTCGAGCGAAAACTGATAGGCGATGCTCATGGGGTTGGACCCTCAGCACTCAGAGACGCGAACTCACGGCTGACGACTTCACTGATGCTCTGCTGAATTTCCATGATCAGCTCACGCGCCTCGTCGGTCGAAATGGCCTTGAGGTTCTGCATCCTGCCATCCGTATCGAAGCAGCCGATCTCGACCATCAGCCCTTCATCGGAAGCTATCGCCTGTACCTGCGCTGGGACCGTCACTTCGGCGCCCGCCGCGGTCCTGATGCGCGAGGAAATCTCCCTGAGCAACACGGAGCGGTATTGGCCAAGGGACTGATGCAACATTGCTGAAGCATCGTCGCGGACGATCGCGTAAATCTCTTGGAGCAGGCTTACGGCTTGAGCATTCATTGGGACCTCTGCAGGTCAACAGCGCATTGAGCGCGTTGCATACCTTTAGTGTCCCGTGGAATTGCTGTTTTGCCTAGAATTTACGAGCCCGAGTGCATCGGTACCAAGGTCATAAACAGGCAACTTCAATCGCGGGGATACGAGAACGAGTAGGCCTCGACTTCCAGGTACATGTACTCGCGCCACGAACAGGCGATCGCACGATCCGGTCCGATCTGAGCATCCGCTTCTTTGCGTCCATGCTGCCATGCTTGAATCATGTTGATCTCGTGCTGAGCCGCCAAGGTCAGCGCCACATCCAGTCGGCTCAACGCCTCCGGACCCAGCAGTGTACTCACCAACTGAACCCGAGCATCGTCAAGACCAGTCGAATTGAGAAGTCCGATCTCCTCGCAATGACGCTCGAAGAATCCCATTACATACGCCAGTGAGAATGGCTCATACGCCTGAGGAGGAATCTTCCATCCGTGAGCCCATCGAGCTCGCAATAATGGATGCTCGAGTGCTTTCAGGGTGGCCGCGATCGGCGCGAGGAATTCCCTTCGAACACCTGGCAACACCTTCTCTACTGCTGCACTCATAGAACCTCTCGCCCACTCAAGGGAAGTTGGGCCATCCGTGGCCCCCGCACGAAGCAATCTGGAAAATTAGAAGTTGAAGCTGAAGTCTTCCTGCGCCAAGCGACCCGACTTCTCGTACGAGCCATTCACGTCCTGGTCGATTTCGACGTTCAGGAAAGCGGGGTCTGCATCTACGCTGACGCGCAGATTGAACTTCGGTCCCTGAGCAGACGGATCGGAGTACTCGTAGGTGAACGAACCAGCCTCGAGACTCTTCTTGCCGTTAATCTCAATCAGGTTGAGCGGCGTAACACTCTTCAACCTCAGCGACGCACCTGCGCCCTGGGTGTTGAGCATGTCGATGTCGAACGTGATCGCATCCTGATTCGCGACGTTTGTCGTCGCCGTGTAGTTCGTCAGCCAATTGTTCAGGAGCGTGCCAGCCGTGTCGTAGTCAGTGATCGTGAGACTGCGATCTACCGTATCGCTATGTAGGTGGTCGCGGATCGTGTACTTGCTGGACTCAGGCGTAATGATGAGCCCGCCTGTAAGTTCACGTTCGGCGTTGTTATTGAAACGCAGGCCTTTGCGGGTCAATTCGTAGTTTGTCACCATCGAGATGGCGTAATTCGCATACTGTGCATTGAGTGGCTGAACGAGATTGATCGTGCCGCTGAGCTTCTGATTACTGGAAATGCCCTGCAGATCCAACTTAACGGGATCGCCAGGCCCATACTGACCGTCGGTCGGCGTCACACCGTTGGGACCAGTAGGGCCTGTGGCCGCATCGACCCAATCCTGCAAACGAATGTTTCCACCTTCCGTGTACGGGAAGGTCACCCACTGACTGGTGTCCTCGGTTGGCGGGCATGCGGAGTCCTGGCAACGGGTGAACGGACCGTGCGCTTCTACTTCGGTCTTGATGTTCGCGGGGATGCGCAGGATGGTCTTCACTGCATCGTCGATACCAAGAACGTTGCGCAGCGAAGCCTGCAAATAGCTCTTGTACTGAGCGGCATCATTGGTCGGAACGATCGGGGGAGGATTGGTAACACCACCCCCGCCGTTTGCTGGCGGTGCGGGCGTCGAATCACCGCCACCACCACCGCCACAAGCGGCGAGCATTGCTGTTGCGGCGACCAGTGCAGAGATACGAAGAGTCGAGTTCATCGTAGATTCCCGTTGAAAGTGTGTCGTGCGCGGCGAGTCCTACCGCATTTCTTATTCTACTAGGATGTACACACTACGGAAGTATTTACGGGAGACCACGGATAATGTTCAGGGTTTTCGCTAGTGATTTTCCGTCATCAGGATGAAGGACGGCAAACTCCCTCACAGCAACTAAGTGAGAAGCGTCACAATTTTTATTCGCCAAGGATTTGGCTCGAAGGCCGAGCTATCCGAAGCTTCTCGCGAATTCCTCTTCCGGCAGCTGCACGTCGTAGCCGCGCAGCGCGGATTCGAACTGCCGCACCGGCGGGGCGATCGGTTCTTGTTTTTCCTTCAACAGCTGGAAGTAGTGGCCCACGATCGTGATCGTGCGGTGTGTGAGCGCATCCGAATCCGTCCAGCGACTAGGCTGATTGCGGCCTTCGATATACACGAGGCTACCTTCGCGGCCACGCGTAGCGACGAACTCGGCTACCCGCCCATAAAAGCTCACCCAGTGATACTCTCGACTGTAGCTCGGCGCATCGCCGGGCTCATCGTGCTGCCGATGAGTGGTCATCACGCGCAGCTTCACGCAATCATGCTGTCCCTCCTCCTGCTTCACAATCGGCTCACGCATGACCGTGCCAACCAGGGTGACGGAGTTTGCGCCTTCATTCGCGCCGGCGTTGTTCAGATGCCGAGCGATTGTTGCGGATACGTAGGCCAAGCGGTGTGATTTCCCGCTTGGGTCCTTCATCCGTTGCTCGCGATTGCGACCCTCGAGGTAGACCAGGGCACCGCATTGCATGGGCGCCATGCGCTCCGCCAAGGAGCCTTCGCAGTACACGAGATGCACATCTTCCATCGCTGAGCCGGGAAGCTCTCCATGGGCACCCACCGGCAGAACTCGCGTAACGAGGGACAACAAGGCCCGAACGGTTTCATCTCGCCCATAATGCAGCTGAGGCGCGCGCGCGAGCACGCCGAGCAACACCGTTTTGTTGACACCCAACGGGCTCATTTAACCTTGGGCCTGCTGCGCCTTCTTAGGTGCATTCGGGTTTTCCGGATGATCAACGAGCATCGTCTTCACGAGATGGATCATCCCATCTGGGTACGAACCGAACAGTGCCCTTCGATCTTCCGGTTTTGGTTTTGGATCGATTTGGTTGGCATTCATACGCCGATACAGCGCATAGCCAGCCACGCCATCCGGGCGAGTTCTAACTTCACCTTCGTTGTGCGCGAGCACCAGGCTCACTGCGAACCGCTTCTGGGGTTCGAAGTAGTTACCTACAATTTCCCCCACGTATCCTAGCGTCGGACGTGCGTTGTGCTGGCGAACAGTGAAATCAGCGATCAGGCCTTCCTTATTCAAGGCCTGGCCGATCTCGCGAAGCAAACGCAGCGCGTCTTCGATAAACGCGGTACGGTCCTCATTACGCAGATCCAGAGAACCGTAATCTGTTTTCAGTCCTACTATCTTCGTGGCATTCATCGTTCAGCCTCTCTATTTAATCGTCCACCGGCTGCATCATTGATTCCTCAGCCTTGACCAGTGCATTGGAGGGACGGCGTTTGCGCGCCTTCGTGGGCGCTTTCTTCATGTTTAGCGGCTGACCACGAAGATCAGCTTCTTTCTTTGCGATCCGCAAAAATTCTTGAAACACAGGATGGCTTTTGTCAGTGACACCCGCGCGCCAGAAGGCCTCAATGATCAGTTGAATGGATCGTGTGGGTTTGCCTCCCTCCTGCCAACTGCGACCAGCGTTGTATGCGCGACCCACAAGTTGGGCAAACTCGCTCGGGTGGACACCGATGATTTGCAGGTATGCAGCCCAGCTCAACTTTTGAAATGGCAGTAGTCTCTTGGGATCCAATTCGTAGAGTCGCATCAGAATCGCCATAGCAATATCTGGAAGCGGCTGATCAGCGCGCTCGTCTGTCAGTTCATAGAAATATTCGCGCCTGGAAATTCCCAATGTCGATTCAATAGTGTTCAGATCGTAGTGCGTTGCGTTTTTTAGCGTAGCGATATCTGCGCCAGTGACTGGCCGATCCTCCGCAAACAAACGCATGCCATCACCGAACGTGAAGTCCTGCGCTGTCACCGAAATTCGCACCTCGGACGCTGGAAATTCGGATGAGACAGTCGTGGAGACCCGTGTGGGTGTTTTATCTGCGGCCGGTTTCTTATGCTTTGCTGCAGTCTTCTTCTTTGTAACCATGTGCGACCCCTTCAGTGTCGTTGGAAAATTAGAGCTTGTCGATGTAGACGCTCTTCTGCGCCCAGGCGATGACCACGACGAGATTGTTTTTGCGAGACAACTCGGAGAGCACATCGACCCACGAAGCGCGACCGCTCCAATCGATCGTCAACGCCGTTGGCAATGCCTTGCCGTATTCCAAATTCCAGTCGGCAGGCACGCTCTTTTGAAGGATCGTGCGTAACTGTTCGTTGTCGAACCGGCGATCGAGCACCAATCGCGCCTCGCCACCTCGCTGCCCGAGCTCAGCGAAATAGCCCTTTGTGTTCTGGCACGCAGCGGAGAAAGTTCGGCCGTTGGAGCTATCCACGATCACCGAGTCGATGCGCATTTCGCCCGCGTGAGTTGCCCCAGAGAATACCAGTAGCGCGGCCAAAAGAGTTCGATATTTCATAGTGTTACTGCTTGCAATACCAAGGTTTGAGTAGTTTGCGACGAGTCGTGAGCATCACCCGCAGCTTGCGCAAGGCCATGTCCGTGGACAGTCGAAATTTCAAGGCGATGTACAGTCCGATCCAGACCAGCAAAACGGCGCCGAGGAGGATCCAGCTGTGAATGAAGATCAACGGTAGCGCCACCATGACGGCGCGCGCATCCATCTTGCCGACAGTCACGAGCGGCAGGCCTCCATAACGCCATCCCTTCGAATCAAGACGTAACTGGTCGAGCTGCTGACTCATTTCCCACCTTCGAGTTTCGCCGCGAGTTCGATCTTGTCGAATTCTTCTTTCGAGATCCGCCCTTGTCGGAGGTATTCCTCCGCATCGACGATCATCGGCTTTCCATACTTGCCAAGTGCCTTCTGCGTGGTGACGTACACATCGTCCGCGGAGCGAATCATGTTTTTCACTTCAGCATCGAAAATCATCCACTCCCGCAGCGCGACCCGTTTTCCATCGGTTGACGGCACCAGACGTTGCGACAGCACCATGTGCAGCGCACTCGTGAGTTCGAGCTGAGCGACTTCGCGTTCTGCCTGTGGGAAGGCACGCAACATGCGACGCATAGTGTTGGCGACCCCGTTGTCGTGCGAGGTCGTGTAAAGCGCATGACCCGTCTGCGCCGCCAAGAGCGATGCATTGATCGTCTCGTGATCGCGTGACTCACCAACCAGGATTACATCGGGGTCCTGACGCAGGGCATTCTCCACTCCCGTGTGAAATGAAGGCAGATTCAAACCGATTTCGATCTGCGTGACGACCGAGTGTCGCGACACCACATCGTCGTAGCTGTATTCGATCGGCGCCTCGAGCGTCACGATATGGCAATGGTCGGCCGGATTTTCGATCCGATATCGCAGGATCGCAGCAAGCGTCGTGGATTTACCCGAACCAGTAGGTCCGGTCACGATGCACATACCCTTCTGCAGTGTCGTTGCCACATCGACCAGTCGTTGATCGAGATAGACGTCCTTGACGGAAGGTGGCAGGGAAGAGATTCGTCGAAGCACAATGCGAACGTCCGGAGTAGCGCGCTTCATTCGGCCGGAAGCGTTCACACGCCAACGTGAACGTTTCTCCCCCATCTTGCATTCGTAACTCGTATCGACGCGTTCACCCGCCCGGATTCGCGCTTCAGCCGATTGATTGTTGCCGTAGGCCTGCACCAACAAGTCGAAAGCTTCGTTCGAGGAGATCGCACGCGACGTCACATCGACGAGATTGCCGTGTATGCGAACGCGTATCGGTTCCTCACCACCGATGTGAATGTCTGAGCCTTCAACCTCGTTTGTAAACGCCAGCAGATAGTCCAACGCTTGCGGCGTGTTGAAGTAGTTCGGGAGTGTGATCTTGGATTTCGCGGCGGCCGCGCGCACGGGAGCCGCCATCCGCTTATCGTTGGCGATAGCGGACTCCTCCACTTCCATGAACATGCTGCTGGGCGCGCTACTCATGGGGCTTTGAGTGAGGCTTCCAAATCGATTGGCTGCCAACGGCCTGGGTCGGCAACGAAGTAGCTTTCCTTGTGGATGACGCGCTCGCGGCGATTGACCGCAAGAGTCTTGCCATCCGCACTCGCCTCAGTGCCTTCGTTGGTCTCGAGGACCACCGGTGGCTCGATCATTCCGCGCATCGCGAGCATTGTGTAGAGCGCCATTCCCTGAAACGCGTTGTTCAGCGCAGTGAGTCGCTCCGCAAATTCTTCGTTGGCCTGGCGCTGACCTTGGTCCCAGCCAATGCGCACCCCTTCTTCCCAGATCTTGCGATCCACAACGTCCTTGGGCAGCAGTGAATCGCGCGGCGGAGCAACAGCCTGAGTACCGTTCGCCCACAGAAAATCGCGCCAAGTGAGTGGCGTGTGAGTCAGGCGCGCCGGCACCAGCACGCGATAGACGCGATCGACGAGCTCTTGCAGGTTGCCATCGTTCTTGATGACCGAAACATCGGCGCCGACATCGAGAATGGGTGGCTGCAATACGCCGCCACGCAAGTAGAAGGTATTGAAACGAAACACATCGGATAGCTTCTGATCTCGCTTGATCAACTCGTCCTCAAGCTCGTGCCAGCGCGCGGCCCAACCCGATTGCGAGCCGTACACTTGAGCGGCTTCACGGAGCGCTTCACGGCGCAGCTTCGCTGCGCCGTCCTCTTTCGGTTTTTCCTCCCCTGCGGCGTCAAGCACGTTCTTCACCGCTTCATCAGCCGTGCGCGGCGGACTGGCGAACGCGGTGAATGGCAGCAGGGCTGCGATCAGGGCTAATTTAGTAAAGCGGTTCATGAGTGTCTCATTCGGCTCCGGCAAAGAACGCGGGAAATTTCACACCCTCAACCTGCATCTGCCGCAGCGCTTGCCGAAACGATTGGCGCGTACCGTGTTCATCGGACAGCAAAAACAACGAATCCAGGTCTGCATCGTTGATCTCGGAGGCACTCTCGACCTGTTCGGCGAGTTCCTCGCCAGTCATGCCCCACAGCAGGCCTGCGGCGTCGATGCATGCCTGCAGCGATGCGCCGGCCCACCACTCATGGTCATTCAGCCGATAGACGGCGACGCACGAAGTGGGCGCGAGGAGCTCGAGATTGAACGCAGGCACATTCATGGCTTTAGCCGCGGTAGCTCACCGTGACGCTCTTGGTTGCCGGATACACGTTGATCTGTACGGTCTCGGGAACCTGCGCGGTGATATCGCGAAGCACGTCGATCAGCGCCTTGTCTTTGACCGCGACGTCCACCAGCGGCACAGAGGCCGGCGAGGTGCCGTACAGCGCGTATCGATAGCCCGCCTTCAGCGTCAGACGTTCCACGAGAATGTGGAAGGGACCTTCGTATTCGATAGACACCTTCTGATCCCAACCTGCCGGCTCCGCGGTGGCCGCAAGTGTCGCAACCTGATGCCCTTCCGCTGTGATGCGCGATGCAGCTTCGGCGTTACGCGCGAAAGCAAGCTTGCCCAGCGTGTTGGTCGCCTCACGAGCGATGTCGTTCAGCTCAACCATCGACTCATCGATCGTTGGCTTCTCGACAACGGGCTTGTGTGATGCGCAGGCGCACAGGCTGAGGACAGCCATGCCGCTCAGCAATAGGAGATTTGGGTATTTCATTAACTCAAGGCTCACATGTTGTTCGCGGCCACGCGCATGCGTTGGCCATCGATTTGTAATTCCGCGCCATGCTCATCGATAGCAATTACGCGACCATTTACTCCTAACAGTCGCTCGCCGACGGCCGCGGTATGCATTTGATCGTCCACCGAGCGGTAGAACACTCGGCCGTTCTCAACGCTGACGACCTGGATCCTCGCAATCACAAATTCGCCAGCGGGCTGGGGTGGCGCGGCCGGGCTGGCCTTGGGTGTGGCGGCGGGGCCGGAGGCTGCCGCGTTTTTGGCGACAGGTGCGTTTTGGACTTTCACATCGAAGGCGGGGGACTTCACTACCGGCAGATCCGGCAGGCTGGCCAGACGGGCCAACACCTTGCGCTCACGCTCGGTGAGTGGAATCTCAGTGTGCTGGGCGTCCGGGGTGATCGACACCTCAGGGGGTGCATCCACGACCTGGACGGGCATCGCTTCTGCTCGGGAGATCGGCGCTACAATGGCCGCCGCAGCGAGCGACCTCTGTTTACCGCCACCAGACATCAGCGTCGCCACGACCGCCCCGCCGACGAGGGCACCCAAGGCAATAGCCCCCATGAGCTTGCCGTGCGAGGTCGCTTGGAAATGGCGGCTGAAATTCATGCCATTAGTATGGCGGCGTATATATTCTAACGCAATAGATTGGAACCGTACCCTGCTACGACAGTGCGTACTGAGTCACTGATTTCGCCTCAGCACCCCAAAAAAACGCCCGGCACGAGGCCGGGCAAGGTATCCCAGGAGGGGGATTTAAGGTCGATCGCTCCTTGGGAGTGATTTCGTCTTCGATCTACTTCTTGGGCGCCCAAATTGTGCTGATTGCAGGCTTGGCCTGTCCGGCGACCGGCCCGCTCTTCTTCGGCTGTACCTCGGCAGGCGTTGCAGATGGCAGATTGGCGGCCTGCGCGTCCTTTATGGCCTGCTGACTCTCCTTGACCATAGAGTTGTAGTCCTTGGCAGCGATCCAGCTGCCGCCCACCTTCACTTGGTCGCCTAACACCTCGGTCGGCTTGGGGATCAACGAGTCCAAATCGGTGATCCCGCCGCTGGTGGGGAGCTTCACTTCAGGAATCTTGATCTCGGTGTTGGCCAGGATGCTGCCGACGTTCAGATCAAGGCCGCCCTTCCCGATGTCGAGCGCCCCTGACTTCTTACAAGAACCGAACAGGCCGCCGATCGCCGATCGAATGGCGGACTCACGGATGGAATCCGATCGGGTTTGACCGGGCAAGCCATAGAGCGAGCCGCTGTAGGGAAATTTGCTGCGAACTGCGTTTTCAGCATCCCGTCGGGCGTCGTCACGCACCTCATCAAGGACCTCGCTGCCGGACTTGGCAAGCGCAGCCGTACTCACGGCGCCGACGGCGGCTATCACCAGAACAACGGCCAGTCTCATCTTGAAATACTCCCTCAAAGGGTGAACGGAGGTTAAAATCATACTTCGGTAGCGTAGCCATTCTAGCGCTATATAGTAAATTCGAGAACCGTTTTGATGCCTCCTGCCCTTTCACATCGTGAACGCACGCTTTTTGTCGTTGAACAGAAAGGAAAAATGCATCGTTTGAAAGGGCTGATCAGTGAGGCCGGGTTTGTCGATTTTGAGATCCAATCCACACAAGGCGTCCTGTTTGATCTCCCTGAGGACGCCATCGCGATCAGTCCCATCTCGTTAATGGTGACCGGCTACGCGGTCCCACGTAAGGATGCTATTCGACGGCTGAAGGAGTTGATCGCCGAAGCCATTCAAGTCGTGGTGATCACGGAACCAGATCGGGAAGGTGAGTTCATCGCCGTTCAGGTGGCGACGTTGTGCGGCAAGAAGCCTCTTGTTCGATTACGCCTGCAAGAACTCACGGTTCGAGCGCTCAATGAGGCGCTTGCGGCGCCTGGCGGTTTGGATGTGGGTGCTGCGACGGCAAGCGCGGCGCGGCGGATCGTGGATCGCATTGTCGGCTACGGCTTTTCCACCAAGTCGATTCCACATGCGGTGGGTATCGTCGGACGCGTTCTCACAGCAGCATTGTCGGCGTTCGATCGATCGCCCGTCGTTTGCGGCGAGTGGACGGGACGGTTAGGCGAATTCGAAGCTAGGGGCATCATCATCAATCGTTTGCGCACGGAGGCCGAACGAATTGAAACGCTGCTGCACCATGCGGGTCACGACATTCTGCGGTTGCCACGAGAGCGTGTGCGGCCTGTCATTGCGCCGCCCCGCCCATGCAATAGCGCCGATGCCATTCTCGAAGGGCGGCGACGTTTGGGTATTCCAACGATCGACGGTCAAGCTCTTCTGAAGGGTCTCTATCAGAGCGGCAAGCTTTCCTATGCACGCTCCGATTCTTTTCATCTCGGACCAGAAGTTCGAAAACTGGCGCTGAAGATGGCCCGCTCGTCTCGTCTTGAAATCGCCAAAGAAGTGGACTCGCTGTATCAGCGCCCAGACTTTGGGGCTCGTCGTCACGCGCATCAAGCGTTGCATCCCACGTATGAATTGGATCTCGAGCTTGATCCGTGGGTGCAGGACCACGACAACGGAATGATTATGCTGATCGGGCGGCGTCTGGTGATGTCGCTTTGTGCTCCTTACGAAGTCGAGCGTGAACGGATCGTGCCGGCGGCACTTCGCCAGTTCATCTCAGAACAGCTGGGTGAGGCTGCAGCGCATGTGCAGTTCCAGCTCCAACGAGACGTCAACGCGCCTGCGTCCTGGCGCCGCTGGCTCAAGCGAAGTGACGATCAGGATCTCCCCTCGATTTCGTATTACGGCGCCGATGCGACTGCGCTTTCTTTCTTAGCCGGGTCGAACTTTGGTCGCCCGTCGAGCCAGATCTCATTTGTGGACACCTTGTTACGCCGGCGCTTCATCAACCAGTACGGCAGTCTGACTGACCTTGGAAAGGTCGCGCTGGAGTACGCCCGCGACCATGCGCCGTTTCTGCTCGATCACTCCCGCATCGAGAAGGTCGAGCTACTGCTCGATCATAACGATAGCAGCACCGTCAACGAGCTAGTAATGCAACTGTGCGGTGCAATTGGCTTACCCGTGGAGCTCGCGCAGGCGAGCGTCACCGATTGGTACACCTCGAACAATCACAGGCTCCCGGTCCCGGCCAGTTCTATTCAACGTCGCGCGGTCTCGACTGCGCTTCGAGCTTCAAACTGAATCTCATCTACCGTCATGAATATCGACCTCAAAGTCATTCAGAACACACCTGACCCTGCACTCGACATTCGCGCCTTCTTGCAGCAGGACCGTGAAAGAATTCTGCGTGCGATTCGCAAACGTAGTACGCCGCATATCGCACCATCGCACTACTACAA
>WUUC01133112.1_pt1 | contig 20309 bp, 22 predicted proteins | sample 6278441 | NCBI WGS metagenome assembly WUUC01 (sample SAMN13675441, study PRJNA597444) | soil metagenome | isolation source: soil | place: USA: Washington | collected 2017-10
AGTATATACCCATTTCACTTCAAGCTTTCACATATCGCAAATGTGCAAGCTTGAAGTGAAATGATTATATAAGAAAGAAATAAAGATAACCGCTCAGTTTCCATCAAAAACAAGAAGGAAATTGAGCAGTTATAAACCTACCTTAGCTTGCTTGACGACGGCGGCTTCTTTTTTGAACATACTTTTCTTGATATTCTTTAATATCATCAGTATGAATGACCCACGCAGCCCCTTTTCGATGTGCTTTGAGTAAGCCAATTCGTGTTGCATAATAGATCTTTTGCGTAGGAACGCTCAACATTCTTGCAACTTGATTCACTGAGAAGTAGCCTTTGCTATTATCAAACAATAGTTCGCCATCAAAAACAGACTTTGTTCTTGAATACTTTTGACGTCGATAATCTTCTAAATCTTCTAAACTAATGGTCCATCGAGTTGTTTCTTTGGTTGCCTTTAACTTATTTAATTTAATTGCAACATAAATAGCTTGCCGAGTTACTTTATTTAATTTAGCAGCTTCAGTAATTGAAACCACCTTTTTCTCAGCAGCTTTTACATTATCTTGAGACATTATATGACCTCCAATAAAAACTTTTAGTTAGATAATGTTTTATCCTTTTATTCATAAATTGTATCAAAGGAAATATCTATTTTACATAATAAAGAATTTAAATCAAGAGATTTTTACAATTTTTTTTTATGAACATCAATTATTTTAATGGATAACAGTATATTAGATAAATATAATTTTCTCATATAAAATACTTTTATAAGTGTCACGATCTACCATGCTTTATCTATGACAAATTTACATTATAAAAAGAGAAATAAATAAAATATTTTTTAAGCAAAATTAAATCTCATCAATTTATTTAAACAATAAATTAAAATTTAACCTGTTTTAACTTAATTTAGAGATAGATACGCTAAATGCAACTGCGTTTGGATTACAACTGACATACCCCATGGCTAAAAGCCGATAGGAATATGTCAGATTGTGTTCCTAAAAACGAAAAGAAACCAAACTCTGTTAGGAACTTGGTTTTCCATTTAGGATTGCTTGAAGACTTAACCAATTTTGAATTTTGTTAAAGATATGGATCCATTCTTCTCGGCTCCACCAATTTGCAAGTTGACAACGCTGACTCGCATAAAAATTTAACACATTTGGGATATTCCAATCCCCAATGAGATCCTTTCTTTCATGAACGATCACTAAAAGAACATCGAGACGGGGATTTTTTTCCTTTATCATATTCATAAAAGCTTGTGCCTCATGAGGAGTAGAATGAGTGCGGATAAACACAATCTTGTCCTTAGATGATAACAGATCTAATAAGCGTTGAATGTGTTTACCCTGTGTGGCTTGTACAGATGGAAGATAATCAAGATAATTAGGAAGGATCTTAGGAATACCGGTTACAGGTTGCTCAACAGGAAAAAAATGATTATAAAAAAATTGATAATAAGTATTTTCAACATGAACTACTTGATAGACTAAAAAAGCTGGATCCAAAAAATACTTAAAATCCTCTTTGAATGCTTGAAGAATTCCAAAAAAATTAGGTGAAACCATCCAATCTAACGGATAGGCTCCATCTCTAAGATTGGATTCCTTTAATTCGTTTGCTACTTGACAGTCACGTCCTAAACTAATGTAATGAATAGCACTCCTGTAAGGGGTAATACCAGATACGATGGATAAATGACCTAATAAAAAACAAAGTGTTAAACATACCATTTTAACGAACTTCATATTTGCTCCTTTGCAAGGTTTGACAGGCTCCTTTAAATATTAATAAACTTATTTATACAATAAAAATTGATCACCTGTCTTTAGAATTAAACAGATGGAGATTTTCGAGTTGGAACGGAACGAGTGGAGTCTATCACTTACTTACTATAAAAGAATCCTTGCCACATAAGAGTAATGAGTATAATTCACTCTAGCTGATTAAGAGCTTTTCAGATAAACTATTTTCATAAAATTAACAGGATAGAAATCCTTAAATTTGTGTATAAGTATTTTTATAAAATAGGTTCTCATCAATTGCTTTTAATTATTTAATATAGGTATTAAAGTGTATAAATTTCTATGGACCCTTGTACTTCTATGCTTTTGCGTTCAAAACCTCGATGCTAAAGTCCCGGATTTAACATCAGAAGATGTGAAAACAAAAGCAAAAGAGATTATGAAAGCTCATGCTTCACATAAAAAACTCACACCGATGCTCATGCAACGGATCATCACTAGCTATTTAGAAGAGTTAGATCCAAATAAAACTTATTTTATAGAATCTGATATTGCAAATTGGATTCATCCCTCTGATTCCTTACTGGAGCAAATGATTGAGGATTATAATCAGGCTCGCTTTGAAGAGTTTAAAGTCATTCAACGAAAATTTATGCAAGCAATTGAAAGACGAAGAGAGTTAGAGGAAACCATTGACTATCAAAATTTACCAACTCAAGTCAAGTCAGAAGAATTTAAAGAAGCTCCCTGGACAAAGAGTGAAAAAGAATTAATCAATCGACTACGTCGAATTCGATCTTTACAAATTGAAACGGCAAACAAATTGAATGATGAGACGCGTGAAAATTTTTTGCAACGTATTCTTAAGCGACAAAAAAAGTATGAAGATGAAATGTTAGAATTAAATTCAGAAGAAAAAGAAAAAAGAACCCTGACCGCTATTTTAAAATCCACTGCCTCTGCTTTAGATGCCCATACAGCCTATTTCACCCCTGACGAAGCCACTCAGTTTATGATTAACGTTCAACAACGTTTATATGGAATTGGAGCTCAGTTAAGAGATGATATTAATGGACTTACTGTCACAAAGATCGTTGAAGGAGGTCCTGCAGCCCTAGGAAAAGAGTTAAAAGTTAAAGATCGAATTATAGCCGTTAATGGAGAACCTGTTATTGGAATGGATATTACAGATGCAGTGGATCTCATTCGCGGAGAAGCCAATACTCCTGTCATTTTAACAGTGATCCGTGAAAAATCAAAATCGGATGGTTCAAAAGAGGAAGAAAAAATTGATATTAAAATTCTTAGAGGAGAAGTGGTCCTCAAAGAATCTCGCTATAAAGTTTCAACTGTTCCTTTTGGTCAGGGAGTGATAGGCTATCTTAAGCTCTATTCATTTTATCAAGATCAAGACACTTCTTCTGCAAGTGATTTAGAAAAGGAGTTGAATACGCTTAAAGAAGAATATAACTTATTAGGAGTCATTTTAGATCTTCGTTATAATTCGGGAGGACTGCTCTCTCAAGCTGTTGCTGTAACTGGCTTATTTATTTCTAAAGGAATTGTCGTTTCCATCAAAGATGAAAATGGACATATTCAACATTTACGTGATTTAGATGGTTCGATCGTTTGGGATGGTCCTCTCATGATTTTAATCAATCGGGCTAGTGCTTCAGCCTCTGAAATTGTTGCTCAAACTTTACAAGATTATGGTCGAGCTATTGTGATTGGCGATGATCATAGTTATGGAAAGGGATCCTATCAAACATTTACTTTGAACACAACAAATGATCAGGTGAATCCTAAAGGGGAATATAAAGTCACTCGAGGTCGTTATTATACTGTATCTGGCAAAACACCACAGTTAACGGGGGTTTTATCTGATGTTCAAGTACCTGGATCTTTATCCGAGACTGATATTGGAGAAAAGTTTGCTAAATATCCTTTAGAAAATGATCATATCAAATCCAATTTTGACGATGATTTGTCTGATATTCCTCTTTTTCAACGCGATCAAGTTAGAAGATTATATCGATTTAGCCTCCAAGAAAAACTGGATATTTATCGTACCTATTTAGAACAGCTGAAAGATAATTCTGAAAAAAGGATGAATATAAGCGGAAACTACCAAAATTTTCTTAAAGAAGTAAAGAAAAAAGACAATTTAGATCCAGATCAAATGGAACCTTTTGGACAAAATGATTTACAGCTGGAAGAGACTTATAAAGTCATGCAAGACCTTCTTTTTATTATGCAAGAAAAAGGGTTACCCATGCCTACTCCTAAAACTCAAGAAATGCTATCGGATCAAGAAGCGGCTTAAAAGACCTTGAAATCTATCTTTTAATGTAAGACAATTATTCTTCCCTTAAATGAATTATTTTAAATGGATTTAAATTTATGTCTGTTCGTGTACGTATTGCTCCTTCTCCAACAGGAGATCCCCATGTAGGAACAGCCTACATGGCTTTATTTAATCTCATTTTTGCTCGTCACTTTAAAGGGCAATTTATCCTGCGAATTGAAGATACAGATCAAACCCGCAGCCGTCCTGAATATGAAGAGAATATCTATAAAGCCCTTAAATGGGCACAAATTCAATGGGATGAAGGCCCAGACGTAGGAGGTCCTTATGGCCCTTATCGTCAATCTGAACGCTTTCACCTGTATAAACAATACGCTGAAGAGCTTTTACAAAAAGGAAAAGCTTATAAATGCTTTTGTACATCAGTTGAGCTCGATGAAATGCGAGAGATTACAGCTAAACAAGGAGGACGACAAGGCTATGATCGACGTTGTCGTCATTTATCCTCTGCTGAAGTACAAGCTAAAGAGGCAGAAGGTTTATCTTCGGTCATCCGACTTAAAGTTCCCTTAACTGGTGACTGCATCTATGAAGATGCCATCAAAGGGCGGGTCTCTTTTCCCTGGGCAGATGTAGACGACCAAGTCTTATTAAAATCAGATGGATTTCCTACTTACCATCTAGCTAATGTTGTCGATGATCATCTGATGAAAATCACACATGTGATTCGAGGAGATGAATGGATGAGTTCTACACCCAAACATATCTTGCTTTATGAATCATTTGGTTGGACACCACCCATTTTCATGCACATGCCCCTCTTACTTGGAAAAGATGGAAAAAAATTATCTAAGCGAAAAAATCCAACCTCGATTTTTTTCTATCGTGATAGTGGTTATTTACCAGAAGCTTTTGTCAATTTCTTAAGTCTAATGGGCTATAGCATGACTGGAGATCAAGAAATTTATAGCTTGGATGAAATTATTCAAGAGTTTGATTATAAACGCATTGGTGTTTCAGGAGCCATTTTTGATGTACAAAAACTTGATTGGATTAACCAGCAGTATTTGATCAAAAACATTCCCGTTGATCAACTCTGGAATCGGATGAAAGAATGGAGTTTTAACGATGAATTTATGCAGAAGCTAATGCCTCTTTGTCATGCCCGCATTAAGACTTTTGGAGATTTTATGGACTTGTTTGATTTTCTCTTTATCAACCATATCAAATACCAAGATGCTCTTTTTACAATCAAAGACCTTTCTAAAGAGCAGTGTTGCTATCTCATTCAAGCGATCATCTGGCGTCTAGATGAAATAGAAAATTGGAGTGGTGTAGGGTTTAACCAATCTTCTCGTGAAGTGGCTGAAAGATTTCAAGTCAATCATAAAAAAGTGATCATGCCAATACTTTTTGCAAGTGTGATGGGCAAATTACAAGGTCCTCCTTTTTTTGATTCGGTAAGCCTACTGGGTAAAGATCGAACTCGGGCCCGTTTGTTAGGAGCAATAGAATTTCTAGGAGGGATTTCAAACAAAAAAATGCTTGGATTAAAAAAAGCCTGGATGGAGCAACACTGTCAACTTTTAATGAATAAAGAAGAATCATGACTGAATCTTCCAATGCATCTGCTTTTATGAGTGCTTGTATGAAGATTTTAGAAGGCAGCTATGGCCTTTCAGTACAAATCATTGGAATTCTGTTATTCGTCTTAATTTTTAACTGGTTAGTAAAAAGCTTTCTCATCCGCTTATCTCACTCTTACCGTAAACAGCATAAAATTTGGAGACTCAGCTTTGTCTCAGCACTCTATATCCCCTTAAGCTATGTTGTTTGGTTTATGGCATTCGTCATTTTCCTAGATATGATCAGTACAAACTTCTTTAGGGTTCATCTTTTTGATATCCATCTTATGATGAAGATAGGGATCGTTCTTGCTCTAGGTTGGTTTTTACTCCGATGGAACATCTCCATTAATCACTCAATGCGAGAGCTAAAAGCTCATCATAGAATTGCTTTAACACCAGGTAATTTAGATATGGTGAGTAAATTGGCTACCATTGCCATTATCATTTTCACTCTTTTTCTTCTCTTAGATGTAACGGGATCCAATATACAAACTTTAATTGCTTTTGGAGGAATTGGTGGCTTAGCCATTGCTTTTGCTTCTCAACAAGTGATTTCTAATTTTTTTGGGGGTTTGATGGTTTATCTCAATCATCCTTTTACCATTGGAGAGTATGTCAACCTACCTGAAAGAAAAATTGAAGGTGAAATCGAAGAAATTGGCTGGTACATGACCTGTATTCGCAATCCTGAGAAAAGACCGATTTATATTCCCAATTCCGTCTTTACTCAAACAATTGTCTTGAATATTTCTCGAAAAACTCATGAACGGATTTATTTGACTTTTGGGTTGCGTTATCAAGATAGGGAAGTGATTAAACAAGTCATTGATGAAATTAAGTGGATGCTTTTAAAACATCCCCATATTGATCATAACCAGAAAGTGGAAGTAGCAGTGATTCACTTTGAGTCTTACTCCATTGATATTGAAATTTCTGCCTATGTAGCAGAAGGTCATAAGGCTGATTTTAAAACAATCCGTCAAGAGATTTTTATTCAGATGACATCTATTATACACAAACAAGGTGCTGAACTCGCAACTCCTACAACAATTGTGGAAATTCCCACAGAAATTAAGCTTAAACATTAAGTTTTAACCAAATACGCATGATTGAATCACTTTTTTCCTTTATTTGTTCTTATTCTGATCAAGCTCATTGGATCATCTTCATTCTATTGCTATTAGCTGGATTAAATGTTCCTATTAGTTCGGATATTTTATTATTAACTGGGGGCGCCTTAGCTGGAACTTGTGAAATTCACCACGCAGCACGTTTATATGGATGGATGTTAATCGGCTATTATTTAGCTGCGTGGGAAGGTTACTGGATGGGTCGTTTATTGGGTCCAACATTATTTCAAATTCGATTTTTTAAACACTTGCTCAATCCTCAACGGATTCAAAGTCTTAATCTCTACTATGAACGATATGGGCTTTTAACTTTCCTAATTGGACGCTTTCTACCAGGAGGAATTCGAAATGCTCTATCCCTCTCATCAGGGTTGATACGGATGCCTTTTTGGCTATTTGTATTCCGTGATAGTTTAGCCAGTACTTTGTCCTGTACATTTTTATTCTTTCTAGGATATAAGTTTGGAGAAAATTTTGATCTTGTTTTATATTATTTCCAGCGCTATAGCAATATTTTTGTCATATTATCAATCATTAGTTCTATATTGATCCTTGGATATTCGATTTATCGATATGGGTCCCGTTCTAAAACGAGCAGTATTTAAAGCATGGTAGTCATGTTTAATCCTTCTAATATTCTTTCAATCTTAAGAGGTCCACTCGCTTTATTATTCATGATTGATAATGCATTTTATCGTAGTCTAGCCATTTTTTTAGCAATGGTTACGGATGGTTTAGATGGGTATTTAGCACGACGCTGGCGTATGACAAGCCATTTAGGTACAATTTTAGATCCTTTAATGGATAAATTTTTTGTTCTCTTTATTGTGGGAGTTTTGATTCATGAAAATAAAATGCAATTCTGGCAAGCGTTAGCTTTTATTTCTAGAGATTTTGCCGTTGTCTTATTTGGCATCTATTTAGCCTGTAAAGGTGCATGGTCCCGTTTTCGATTTCAATCTATTTGGTTTGGAAAGATTTCAACAAGCTTGCAATTTCTTATTTTATTAGCTTTAACTTTTCACTTTTCTGTGCCTGCCACTGTTTATATTTGTTTCATTATCTTGGGGATTTTATCTTTGTATGAGCTTTATTCAATTGAAAGACATATAACCCCCTTATAAAGATCATACAGGCCAGGGCATGTTCTCAAACGCATCATGGTCCCTTTATTCCAAGTTCTCTCTTCAACAGCTCGGAAAGGAACTTGGAATAAGATTATTTATATTTTACTCACCTGCAGCGTCGAATCGTCTATTGGATTTACTTCACCCATTTCTTTACGTCCTTGTTCACCAACAAGGGTTACAAATTGCTTACCTAAAGAACGGGTTGCGACAATCCAAACCAAGACAACAACAAAAAGAATCAGAGCCACATAAGAGGCGCTTGTGCTTACTGTAGCAAAGATGAGCAGCAATCCTTGATGAATTAAAGAGCCACCTGATTTTCCTAGACGAGAACCAATCCCATCAATGGCTGCCTTACCTTTTAACTTAGATTCATGACTCAGTGGAATGAAAGCCATTTCCTTAGTTGAATCAAATACAGAGTATTTACAAGCTTTACTCAAACATATTTGAGTTGCACCAAAAAAGATGGCGATGGCCAAAGGAGTGGTGCCTGTCAAAGCAAAAACAGGATCAATTAGATCATTTTTGAAAAGCATGAAAGTAAAAAACCCAATACTTGTCAACAAAATCATTAAAGGAGTGATTAAAGCAGTCCCAGTCCAACCAAAACGTTCAATTAATCTAGGAATAAATAAAGATAATAATGTGGCTAAAACACCCACTAAAGAGGTGACATTATTTAAATAATGATTATAATCCTCGGCGTTTGTATAAAGTTGATAAAGTTGATCTTGCCAAACAATTTCAACAAGGTTAATCACTAGGTTATAAGATAGAACCAAAATGGCAATACAAATTAAATACTTTGAATTTGCCAAATAAGATAAACTTTCTCGAATGGATAATTTCTTTTTTATCTTGATTTGCTTTGTTAGGGAAGACGGTTCTTGAGGATGAAGCTCGTGATGTAACTCATTGAAATGAGGAGTATTCAGCACTGTTTTATTCATCCAGTAAAAAATTGCCATTGTAAGGCAACCTGCTATAAGAATTGCACTCATAAACAATTGTAAAGATTGCTCCCAATGGCCACTTGATAAAAAATTAGCCCCAACCCCTGCTACTGTTCCAGATAAGCTACTAATCACTCCAAGCATGCTGTAAAAACGTCTAGCTTCTGTAATTTTTGTAATTTCATTCGCGAATCCCCAAAATAAGACGTGTAAAACAATGCTTCCCCATAGTTCACTAATCACATAGAAAACTGTAAAACTCCAATTTCGGAACATCGCAATTAACCCCTTGAACCCAACTGGTAGAATTTGAGTCAACAAATCTGCCGTTTGGTGAGGATGAATGACGTCTCTAAGAGGATAAAAAACGTAAGTAAATAAAGCAAAAAATAAAAGAAAACCCGAAATCATTACATAAAAAACTTTTTCTTGACTCAAGCGATTTGAAAGCTTCGTAAAGATAATTGTCAGTAAAATAGCAGTAGGTAATAAAACCCAGACTTTAATAAAAGGAATCACTTCAGCACCTGATGATTGTGCCGTGACAACTAATGTATTTTTAGCATTGCGCAAAATACTGTAATTAAAACAAATTAAAAATAACATCATCATCATAGGAAGCACTTTTTTAAGTTCATGCCGATAAATAGGCCAAAAAAATGCTCGAAGGGGACTAAATTCTTTTTCTTCAACAGACATTTATAATCCTTTGTAAGCTAATAGTATACAAAATGTAAAATATTTTTTCAATTAATTTTCTTTAAAATAAAAAATAAAAAAGCACCTTAATAAAAACTATTAAGATGCTAATTTCTTATTTAAATTGCTTGTTTTTCTTTCAATAAACTCTCTTCTGATAAAAGACTCGCTGTAGTCCGAATAGGCACTAACTGAGTCTTTAAGACAAGGGACTCTTCAAACTCGGTAGTGACTTCAGCAAATTGTCTTCCTAGAGCGCGAATGGCAATCATCCATATACAAATAATAGCGAGTAAAAATAAAGCAACATAGGGGGCACTAGCAGGGATAGTAGAAAAAGCTAATAATAAACTTTGATAAATAACAGATCCACTTGATTTACCTAATCTCGAACAAACACCATCAATCACAGCCTTACCTACGATTTTTGATTCCTTATTTAACGGAACAAACGTCATCTCTTTTGTCGCATCAAAGACCGAATACTTAGCGGCACGGCATAAAACATTTTGGGATGTACCAAAAAATACCACCATAGTTAAGGGAGAAAGGCCAAGAAGAGCAGTAACCCATTCAGGAGAGAGTTTTTTCAAGAAGAAAAAGCCAAAAAATCCCAAACTTGTTAGAAGAATAATAACAGGCGTCACCATGGCAGTAAATGTCCATCCACACTTTCTTACAGCATTTCCAGAAACAAATAAAGAACTTAAAGTTGCAATTAATCCAATGATGGAAACGACATTATTCATATAAGCTGTATAGTCATTAGAGTTGGGATATAATTCACGTACTTCTGATTTCCACATGACTTCAGTTAAGTTAATCACACACTGATAAGAGATCACAACTAAAGCAATGCAAAGTAAATAACGAGATCGAAGCAAGATGGCAAAGCTTTGTTTGAGAGAGGGAGTTTCCTTTGTTTGTTTCTCTTTTTGAAAGGAAATAGCATCAAAAAAGCGTGGGTCTGTTAAGACCTTGGTGTTTATCCAACGAAATAAAGCAATGGCTAGAAGACCGGAGATTAACGTCATGGAGATAATGAGGATTAACGACTGATGCCAAGTATCTTCTCCAAAAGGCAAAGCAACAAAGCGTGGGATATGACAACAAAAAACAGAGGCCTGGCCAGCAAAGATTCCAGAAAAATTAGCACCTACCCCAAATAAACCATAAAAACGCTTTGCTTCATCTAATTTTGTCACTTGGTTAGCAAATCCCCAAAAAACAACAAATAAAATACTACTCCCCCACAGTTCAGACATGACATAGAAAATGGTAAAAGTCCAATATCTAAACATCGCAATTAGCCCTTTTAAACCTACTGGCAACAGTATTTCTAAAGAGTCAGCCATTGCATGAGGATGGATAATATCCCGTAATGGAAAGAGGATAAAGGTAAAAATACAAAAATAGGCGAGAAAAATAGAGAGCATGATGTAAAACACAGCTTCTCTCGAGTAGCGATTCGATAACCATGTAAACAGAAGGGTCATCAAAATCGCACCAGGAAACATTGCCCAAACTTTAACAAAAGGAATAACTTCAGCTCCTGAAGATTTGGCAGTAATGAGTAAAGAATCTTTTAAAGTTCTTAACACATTGTAATTAAATGAAATTAAGAAGAATATTAACAACATCGGAATAAGCTTTTTAAGCTCATAGTGGTGGACTGGCCACAACCATCTGCGCCACGGACTAAATTCAGAATTATCTCCTGATAATGACATGAAATCCTTCTCCAAAATTAAAAAAATGGATCATTTAATCTGTCTATACTCTACACACTTAAAAATCCGCATTTCACGTGTGTGGGGTATAATCTCCACAATTGATTCGATTAAAAATAGATAAAAATAAAAGGAAAAACTAGGCCGATGGACTGGAAGATATCGAGGTTTAAGGCGATTCAATTGTTCAACCTGCATAAGTCTCGAAAGTATGACAATTTTTATGATCAAAAGATCTCAGAACCTAATAGGTATAAGACTTTATGCTTATTTAAGCAAGGTCTTTTTAAAGCTATTGTAGCTTTAAACCGTTGATTGATCTGAAATTATAAAAAATTTATACAAAATTATATAAATTCCCTTAATACTTTACAATTTAAATTTTTCCTTTTATAAAGTCCTCTTCTCTAGGACTCTTCTATCGAGATCGATTGAGATCCCTTAAAGGACATTGAAACTTAACGGAAGGACGAAAAACTCAATATTTCGTTTAAAACTCTTGCGTCAGCACCTTAGTGTGTGGCAAGTGCCTTTTGGAAGATAAAGCTTCAATACCTGGAAGAGTCCCAAATTCAAGGTATTCTAAAGATGCACCTCCTCCTGTTGAAAGATGACTAATTTGATTGCCTAGTCCTGATTGTTCAATTGCTGCGACTGAATCACCCCCTCCAATAATAGTTTGAGCATTAGGCAATTGTGTTAATATTTTAGCCATTTCATTGGTTCCTTGATTAAAAGGTGGGCATTCAAATACACCTAAAGGTCCATTCCAGAAAACGGTTGCTGCTCTTTGCAATTCTTTTTTATACAACTGAATGGTTTTAGGACCGATATCTACCCCCTCAAATCCTTCTGGAATCCCTTCTTTCTGCATATCAGCTACCACTGTTTTTGCTTGAGGATGAATTTGACGGGCCGCCACAACATCTAATGGAAGAATTAAACGGCAACGTGATTGGCTACTTACATCCATAATTTGTTTAGCAACGCCTTCGAAGTCTCGTTCATGTAAGGAGTGACCAATTGGAATTCCTTCGGCTTTAAAGAACGTATAAGCCATCGCCCCTCCAATCAATAGAACATCTGCCTTTTTCATCAAAGCTTCAATAACTTTAAATTTAGTCGAGACTTTGGCCCCGCCTAAAATGGCATAAAAAGGACGTTGAGGATGAAGAATGGTCGATCCTAAGTATTTGATTTCTTTCTCCATCAAAAAGCCTGCAGCTGCCCGACCTGGAAAAAATTGCGCGATTTGAACTGTTGAAGCATGGGCTCGGTGAGCACTTCCAAAAGCATCATTAATATAAACATCTCCTAACTTAGCTAAAGAACTGACAAAATTTGGATCTTTATCAGGCTTTTCTTCTCCCAGGTGAAAACGGAGATTCTCTAATAAAAGAATTTCTCCAGGTTTAAGATCGTTGACCATTGCTTCCACTTCTGGCCCACAACAATCCGGAGCCATTTTAACAGGCTGATTCATTAATCGGGATAAATGTTTTGCACAAATAGCTAAAGAAAATTCAGGATTAGGTCCTTTAGGTCGTCCTAAATGACTCATTAAAATGGCTATTCCTCCCTGATCTAGCACATATTGAATAGTTGGCAAAGAGGCTCGAATGCGAGTGTCATCAAGAATGTTTCCATTTTCTAGAGGTACGTTAAAGTCGACTCTTATTAATGCTCTCTTTCCACGTAAATTTAAGTCTTGAACAGATAATTTTTGTGCCATATAGTTACCCTAACTTTCTAGTCTTGCTTTTTGAGAAAAAATTGATAGGTTACCTTTTATTCATAGCTTAAAAAATTGGCAATGTCAAGAATTAACGATTTAAATGAATATGCTAAACGTTTATCAACTAAGAAAAGAATATTCACACAAACCCTTGGAAATAAACGATTTAAGTTCTAATCCCTTTATCCAATTTCATCATTGGTTTCAACAAGCAATAGAGGCTCAAGTCCTTGAACCCAATGCAATGATTCTAGCAACAGCCTCTTTACAAGCACGCCCTTCTTGTCGAACCGTTCTTTTGAAAAAAATGGATGAAAAGCGTTTTGTTTTTTTCACAAATTACGAAAGTCGTAAAGGACGTGAACTACAAGCTAATCCTTTTGCTTCCTGCACATTCTTTTGGAAAGAGCTTGAACGTCAAGTAATCCTTGAGGGAGTGATAGAAAGACTATCTGGAGAAGAATCAGAAAGCTATTTTAGCCAACGTCCTAGAGAAAGTCAACTAGGAGCTTGGGCCTCTCATCAAGGACAAACTCTCTCTTCACGTCAGGAACTAGAGACGGTCTACAAAGAAGTCAAAATAAGATTTGAAGGAAAAACCATTCCCTTACCTCCTTACTGGGGAGGATTTGCTTTATTTCCAGATCGATTTGAATTCTGGCAAGGAAGACCCAGCCGTTTACACGATCGATTTCAATATTTGTTAAGAAACCACACATGGAAAATCGACCGATTAGCTCCTTAGATACACACAATTAACTTCAAAAAAGGAACCTTTATGATGCATGAACTAGGTATACGAACTTTATCTAATGGTACCTTTGTACCGATTAATTTCGATTTAGACAATATTGAAGAGTATCAGTTAAAAGAAAAAAAATGCAAACAGCTAAAAAAAGAGTTGTCATTAGAGCTTCAAAATACAACTCTTACAAAGATAAAAGAGCTATTTGAAAAGAAAGGGCATGAATATATAGTAGATATGTTTAAAGTTGATCCTTGGCAGAATGTAAATATTATAAATAAATCTATATTAGAATTTTCTTTAGAGAAAGTAAATTTTCAAGTCTCTCACGACATCATGGTATTTCTTATCGAATACTTTATCAAACATTCGGAACAGGCAAAATCGACAAATATGAACCCCTTACATGTATTAGCAAGAAACTGTTGTTTCTCGGATCATTTCATTACCCTTTTAAAAACAATGGTAGAAAAGCATCCAGAGTGGTTAAAAGATCGAATGAATGTAAGTGAGGATCTTGATATGAATCCTGTAGAGATGGCCATTCGAACTTCGCATAATCAGGAATTGATAAATTTGATGATTACAAAATACCAGGAAACATTTGGATTTACTCTTGAAGATAAGAATAAACTCCTTTTACAAGCCAATTGGTTAAGAAATTCTGGAGCTTGCAGGGATTCATCTATTGGGAAACGAATTGTTCAACAAGTAGAAACTCTTCCGATTATTCATGAGTAGCAAGTAGGTTTTCTTTTACAAGGCTCAAAAAATAGAGATGAATATCTGGATCATTTGTCAATTCGGGATGAAAGGAAGCTCCTAAATGATGACCTTGCTGAACTAAAATAGGCTCATTGGCAAGAACCGCTAATATCTGCACATGTGTGCCAATAGATCGAATACGGGGAGCTCGAATAAAATAAGCAGGAAATCGCTTAGAATGATCATGGCGCAATGCTAAATCAATAAATGCTTGAAAGGATTCATCTTGACGTCCATATGCATTTCTCTCAACCTTAACATCTAGAAGCTTTAAGGATTGTATGGAAGTATTTTCAATTTGTTGCGACATTAAAATCAAGCCCGCACATGTCCCAAAAACAGGTTTTTGACTAGCGAATTGAATTAAAGGTTTTTCCAAACCAATCCGTTCTATGCCTCGTCCAATCACTGTCGATTCACCCCCAGGAAGAATCAATCCATCACATCTCTTTAAATCTTCTGGTTTTCTAACCTCTATTGTCTCAATTCCTAATGAATGAAGCATCTCCACATGTTTGGCAAAATCTCCTTGTAATGCCAAAACACCTATGATAATCGATCTCATGTTTTCTACCATCCTCGCTGGGCAAGAAGATCCTCTTTCTTTAATTGTCGAATGTCGATTCCTCGCATGGCGTCTAATAAACCCATCGAGATTTGAGCTAACATCTCAGGATCTTCATAATAAGTAGTCGCCCCTACAATGGCTTTTGCACGAACTTCAGGATCTTGGGATTTAAAAATTCCTGATCCAACAAAGACAGATTGAGCACCTAATTGCATCATTAAAGCTGCATCCGCTGGTGTGGCAATCCCTCCAGCTGCAAAATTGGGAACAGGAAGAATTCCTGTCTGAGCCACCAGTTGAATAAGATGAAAAGGAGCTCCCAGTCTTTTAGCTTCAGCCATTAATTCAGCTGAATCCATCGTCATTAAACGACGTATATCGCGATTCACTGTTCTCATATGGCGAACAGCTTCCACAATATTGCCCGTTCCAGCTTCTCCTTTTGTCCGAATCATGGCAGCTCCCTCCCCAATGCGACGTAATGCTTCTCCAAGATCACGACAGCCACATACAAAAGGAATCTTAAATAAATGCTTGTCAATATGATTTTCTTCATCAGCCGGTGTTAATACTTCGCTTTCATCAATAAAGTCCACATGCAGAGCCTGTAGAATTTGTGCTTCAACAAAATGTCCAATTCGGCATTTAGCCATGACAGGAATCGTAACAGCTTCTTGAATCTTTTGAATCAACTCTGGATTAGCCATCCGAGCAATTCCTCCTTGAGCCCGAATATCAGAGGGAATTCGTTCTAAAGCCATCACCGCAACAGCACCTGCATCCTCTGCAATTTTGGCTTGCTCAGAATTTGTGACATCCATAATGACTCCTCCCTTAAGCATTTCTGCTAAGGCAACTTTTACTTCAAAAGATCCTTTCTCAACAAAAAGAGAATTTTCTCTTGGCATATGATTTCTCGTTAAAGGTTTAAAAATGGATTGCTTGCTTGATTAAACAAATTTCCCTTTTTTCGTCGTTTAAGTTCAGCCCGTATGGAAAAAGTTAAATCTTGATCAAAATCTTTACTGGCCATGTGCTGTAAATATTGAAGAGGAAGATCTTTAAGAAGCCTTCCCTTATGTATACCAAGAGGCCAAACTTTTAATAAAATGGGTCGAGATAAGGCCTCAAATAATTCTTCAGTCGTCCGAAAGCGTTTTGATAAGTGCTTAAACACTTCCTTATTGACAATAACATCGCTCATTGCTCGGTGAGCCCCTTCAAAAGGAATATTAAAATGCTCACGTAATCGCTTTAATGAATTAATGGGACTTTCCCCATATAAGCGAGCCATTCGCAAGGTATCTAAAATTCGATTTTTTTTCAGATTGCATGGAATGCCGTGTCTTTCAGCAGCAATAGCTAAAATCTCAATATCAAATCCAACTCCATGTCCGACAATAATGTGATTTCCAATCATTTTTAAAAGACTTGGCAACACTTGAGCAATTTTCGGTTTACCTATCACCATATCGGGAGTAATATGATGAATGGCGATAGAGGTTTCTGGAATGGGTACTTCTGGATCAATTAATGTTTCCATCGATTCATATTCTTGGTGGCTATCAAAACACATGATAGCGACTTCAATAATTCGATCTTGTTGGGTATCTAGACCTGTTGTTTCACAATCCAAGCAGACAAACTTTTGTTTACTAATCTCATTCATCATCATTGTCTTCTCTTAAGATTCATCTTTTAAGGCATCTCGCATCATTTTAAGCAGTTCTCGTTGCCCCATATTTTTTAAGACAGAGTAATGGATATAGTGGAGATTAACCGCATTTAATCCATCCAGTATCTTTTTTGTGTTCAGTTGCCGTTCATTTTGATTCACTTTATCCACCTTAGTCAACACAAGAATCATGGCTTTTTGATAATACACAACCCAATCTAAAAATTGTCGGTCATCTTCATTAGGGATCCGTCTTATATCAATCAAAAATAAGATTAATTTGAGCGTTTCTCGTTCTTCTAAATACGTTTGGACCATGGGCCCCCACTGCTCACGAACTTTTGGAGGAACAGCTGCATATCCATAGCCAGGCAAATCAGCAAAGGCCATTTCATCATTAAATGTAAAAAAATTAATTGCTTGCGTTTTTCCTGGAGTGGAAGAGGTCTTTACAAGCTGCTTTGCTTGAAATAGATGATTGAGTAAACTTGATTTTCCTACATTTGAACGACCAGCTACAGCAATTTCAGGTAATAAATGGCCTGAAGCATTTCTTAAAATTGGGTAATCTTTAGGGAGGATCGCTGTTTTAATAAATTGAGCTTGTGAAGAATGTTTCATGCTATTTTCTTAAGTATATGTAATCATAATCATTCGATGGTTTTCCCCTAAGTGTCGGATTTGGACTTGAATGCAGCTTAAAGGCAAATAAGAAGAAATTTTTTCTGACCACTCAATACAGCAAATCCCATCTCTTTCCCAATATTCATCAAATCCCATGCTTAAAAACTCATCTATATCTCGTAATCGATACAGATCAAAATGATAAATCTTCTGACGCCCTTCATAAATATTTAAATAAGTAAAAGTTGGACTTTGAACATCATCAGGATTGATTCCTGCTGCTCCAACTGCTAATCCTTTAATAAAGGTTGTCTTTCCAGCTGCTAAATCACCAAAAAAACAGACAATAGAATGAGGAGGTAATTGTTCTCCAAACGCAATTCCATAGGAAAAAGTATCAGCTGCCGAATAAGAATCACGTTGTGTAGGATGTGACGACATGGTTTGTTTTAATCTTCTGTTTCTACCCATCGCTCTACATAAGGGAGAAATTCATCAAATTCGGCTAAAGCCTCAATAAATGTTGTAATTTTCTCTTCTTCTAATTGCTTTCGAATAAAAGCTAAAAAATGATCCTCAATCGTAAATTTATTTTGATTTTGAACTTCAACTAAAGAAACATTTTTTAGATAATTGCGCTTAAAATCCTGAATCACAGCTTCTTTACTATTAAAAAGTTTACCACTTAAAACAGATGAATAGACAACTTTTTTAATGGGTTCTTTTTTTGATCTTGTTTTCTCAATGTAACTCTGGATGACTTCTGGATCTTCAGACACAAAAAAGCGCTTAACTCGTAATCCCCCTATCCGTTCTGTATTTTCTGGACATTTGGATACCCAATCATAAATGGCATCTTGAGGATTGGGGTGGGTGTTATCTCCAAATACTTTACCAGTAAAGGGACAAATATAAATTTTCTTCGTTTCCTCATTAACGCTGGAATGAATAAAACCAATTTTAATTTCTGTTTCATGCCATAGTTTGTTTTCTTTTTCTAACCGTCGTACAACTTCGTCGGCACTCTGATAGATCATTTTTTCTTTGGGAAAAATGACCGGCTGAAGGTTAAACTTATTTTCAATAAAATATAAATAAGTATTAAGCAACTCTGCCGGACGATTTTCATCAAGAAATTGTTCTAACACTTTTTTTTGTTCTTCTGTTATGACAACTTTTGTCATTGAAACCCCTATCCGGAATACTAAATTTAATATAATAACCCAAGGAACAGTTGACTTATCACAAGACACGTTCTCTTAAATCCTTGGTGATTTCTAAGGAGAAATCACATGAGATAAACGGAGGATCTCTGAATAATGTAGTCAAGTCTATTCCAAAATTAGGTCCATAATCGTGAATACTGCTATTAAGATTAACTGTTAAATTGATTATCATTCAAGATAATTTTTATTTAGGGAGAATTGAGGATGCTGAGCATTAAGGAGATTAAAATTCCAGATTACGAAAAAGTCATTGAGGCTGAAGATAGAGAAACAGGCTTGGACTGCTTGATTGCCATTCATAATACAAAACTTGGTCCGGCTATGGGAGGAACTCGCATTCAACCTTATGCTTCTAAACAAGAAGCGTTAGAAGACGCTTTACGTCTAGCCAAAGCCATGACTTATAAATCTGCAATGGCTGAAAATGGATTAGGAGGAGGCAAAAGCGTTCTGATTGCCAATCCTAAAACAGATAAAACGGAGAAACTTCTTTTAAGCTTTGCTGAAGTGGTCCATTCTCTAAAAGGGCAATATATTGCTGCAGAAGACGTGGGTTCTACAACAGAAGATATGGCGATTATTCGTCAAAAAACCCCTTACGTAGGAGCCTTGCCAACTGAAAAGAGTAGTGGCGATCCAAGTCGATTCACCGCTTGGGGCGTTTATCAAGGAATACGAGCTGTGACAAAAAAATTATGGAATCATGACTCCCTTAGAAAAAAAATCATTGCTATCCAAGGTCTTGGAAATGTAGGAAGCAAACTTGCTAATATTCTTTTTTGGGAAGGAGCGTATTTAGTTCTATGTGATAAAGATCCGACATTGACTCATGCTCAAGCTTTACTTTACGGCGCACAAGTGATTGATCCTAAAGATTACATAGAATTTAGATGTGATATTTTAGCTCCATGTGCTTTAGGTGGAATAATCCACGATCAAACAATTCCTAAATTACATTGTAAAGCGATTGCTGGCTCAGCAAATAATCAACTTCTTTACTCTAAAAATGGAGGAGACTTAATGAAGAAGGGAATTCTGTACGCTCCCGATTATGTCATCAATGCAGGAGGAATTATCAATGCAGCAATTGAATTTGAACCCGAAGGCTATGATCCTAAAGCTGCCCGAGATAAAGTGAACCAAATTTATGACACGTTGATGACCATTTTTGATCTTGCAGAAAAAGAACACAAGCCCACTAATCAGATTGCCGATGCTCTAGCCGAATACAAGCTGCAACACTTAATTGGGAAAAGAGAATATCCCATCCAATTTTCTAAAAATTAAGGAAAGCAAGGGTCAAGCCCAATGTCATCAAAATAAAAAAAAGATAATACATTCATAAAGCTCGCCTCCTATTCATAGGGTACTTTCTAAGAGTTTTTCGGGCATGTGCAAATTTTCTTTCAGGCCTTATTGGTACAATACTTTTTTTCATTGTTTTTTTCATTTGTCTGCAAAATACCTCTAAATCCCTTTCAGGATCATATAGAGCTTCTACAATCTCATCTTTCAAAATACTAATCGAAATATTTTTATTAATTTTATAATCATACTTATATTTGCCTAAATATACCGTTCTCACGGGTGTAATTAAAACTTGTACAGAGAGAAACATTATTTAATGTTAAGATAATTCA
>WUUC01217978.1_pt1 | contig 20297 bp, 17 predicted proteins | sample 6278441 | NCBI WGS metagenome assembly WUUC01 (sample SAMN13675441, study PRJNA597444) | soil metagenome | isolation source: soil | place: USA: Washington | collected 2017-10
ACGACGACCGCCGTCAGCGCCGTCCAGGTCCAGGGGTGGCGGCGCAGCAGCCGGCGCACGCGGCGGCGCACTGGAGCTCGTGTGTGGGCGCGGGCGCCGCCACTCATGCCTGGCCCGTCTCCCAACGGCGCAGGAGCGGACCGAAGCCGACCGTGAACAGCACGAGGACGATCGTCATCACCACCATCGATGCGGCCGCGGCATAGGACGTGTTGAAGAACTGGAAGCCCTGCTGGTAGACGAACAGGCTGAACAGGTTCGTGGCTTGGCTCGGCCCGCCGTCGTTGAGGACCAGCACCGACGCGAGCGTCGCCAGCGCGAACACGATGCGAAAGGCGACGGTGACGAAGATCACGCGCGAGAGCATGGGCAGCATCACGAGCCGGAACCGCTGCCAGGGACGCGCTCCGTCGATGGCCGCCGCCTCGAGCGGATCCGGAGGAAGGCCGCTGATGCCGGCCGCGATCAGCAGCGCCATGAACGGCGTCCACTGCCAGGCGTCCATCAGGATGATCGACATCCGGGCCTGAGCGGAGTGCGAGAGCCACTCGACCGGACCCAGGCCGACCCACCCGAAGATCTCGTTGATGACTCCGAACTCCTCGTTGAGCAGGAGCTTGAAGAGGATCCCTGAGATCACCGGGCTCAGCAGGACGGGCAGGATGATCAGGCCTCGCAGCAGCGCCATGCCGGGCGCGCGTCGCGAGATCAAGAGGGCCAGCAGGACACCCAGGACAAGCTCGAGCGCGATGGCACCGGCAAGGAAGATGCCGCTGACCGACATCGCGTGCCAGAAGCTCCCGGAAGAGAGCACCTCGCCGTAGCGCTCCAGCGTCAGCGAGCCGGCGTCACGGCCGACCTTCTGGTTGTGCAGGCTGATCCAGACCGTGTAGCCGAGTGGGTAGACCAGGACCACGGCGAGCGCGAGGAACGCCGGACCGATCATCGTGAGCCGCGCTCTGCGGTCGCCGAAGCGCGCCAAACGCGCCGCCAGGGCCACTAGATCCGGTGCCCGCGCGTTGGATCGAACAGGTGCACGAAGCGCGGCTCGACCGCGAGGCCGATCCCGTCCCCGGGGGCCGCTCCCAGATCCGCCGGCGCTCGTACGATCAGGCGGCTGGCCGAGCCGCGCCCGTGTACGAGCGAGCGCTCGCCCTCGGCGCGCTCGAAGGGCTGCAGCCTGGCCTCGAGCGCCAGGTGGGCGTCGAAGCCGAGGACCTCCACGAGCTCCACGCGAGCGTCGATGCCCGTCCCGGCGCCGCCGGGCGGGCTCAGGTCGATGCGCTCAGGGCGAACACCGGCCACGACTTCGCCTTCGGGACAGTCATCCCGGTCGAGGGTCAGCCGCAGGTCCCCGCTGAAGAGCACGCAGCGCCCGTCCTCCCGCCCCACGGTCGCGCGAAACAGGTTCATCGGCGGCGAGCCGATGAAGGTCGCCGTGAACAGGTTGACGGGCGAGCCATAGACCTCAGCGGGCGTGCCCACCTGCTGGAGCTCGCCGTCGCGCATGACGGCGATGCGGTCGCCCATCGTCATCGCCTCGACCTGATCGTGCGTGACGTACAGGGTCGTCGTGCGCACCTCGCGGTGAAGACGCAGGAGCTCCGTGCGCATGTCGACGCGAAACTGCGCGTCCAGGTTTGAGAGCGGCTCGTCCATCAGGAACGCCCCCGGGTCGCGCACGAGAGCGCGCCCGATTGCGACTCGCTGCCGCTGCCCGCCGGAGATCTGCGCAGGCTTGCGGTCCAACAGGTCGCCGATGTCGAGCAGCTCGGCAACCTCCCGTGCGCGCGCCTGCCGGGCCGGCCGTCCCACCCTCGCGACCTTCAGCGGGAACGCGATGTTCTCCGCAACCGTCAGATGCGGATAGAGGGCGTAGCTCTGGAACACCATCGCGAGGTTGCGCTCCCAGGGGGCGAAGTCCTCGATCGACTGGTCGTCGAGCAGGATCCGGCCCGAGGACACGTCCTCGAGTCCGGCCGCCAGCCTGAGCGCCGTGCTCTTACCGCAGCCCGAGGGGCCGACCATCACGAGGAACTCCTCGTCGGCGACACTCAGGGAGAAGTCCCGCAGAGCGGGGGCGGCACCTGGCTCGAAGCGCTTGCAGATCGCGTCGAACTCGATCGCCGCCATCTCAGCTGTAGCCGTTCTCCGAGAAGAAGCCGTTGTAGGCGTCGATGAGGTTCTGCTGGACCTCGCCGGCGGGCTTGCCGTCGACCCAGCCCGCCTGGAGCTCGTTTACGGTGAGCTTCTCCAGCTCGGGGAACTGCGTGACCGTCGTGTTGCTCGGGCACAGCTTGCCCACGGCCTCGCCCACCACCGGCCAGTAGGGGCGCTTCGCCCACTCGGGGTCTTCGAGCGCCTCCGCGAGCACCGGCATCACCACGCCGCCGCTGTCGCGCAGCGCGGCCTGGGCCTCCGGCGTCGCCATGTGCTGCATGAACGCCTTCGCGACGTCGGCGTTTGCCGCGTTGGCGTTGAGCGTCAGCGAGTAGGTGTCGCCGAAGAAGCGCGGATCGCTCGCCGAGGGATCGCTCGGCAGCATCGCGTAGCCGACGTCGCCCTTGATCGCCGAGTCGTCGGCCTCGAACACCGAGGCCCAGGTCGACCAGTTGAGCCAGGTGGCCGCGCCACGCTGCGAGAACGTGGTCAGTCCGGCGCTGTAGTCGGCCGACGACGCGCCTTTCTGGCTGTACCTCTTCCAGTCGAGCCAGCGCTCGAGTCCCGCCAGCCCGGCCGGGTTGTCGAACGCCGGCTTGTAGTCGTCGGTGTAGAGGAACTGGCGCGCGCCCTCGGGGAGGTTCTGCCCGGTCAGCTGGGCGCCCCAGTCCCACACCGTGCCGTCGGTGTCGTTGACGAGGGTGATCAACGGCGCCATGCCGAGGTTCGACGCCTGCAGCTTCGTTAGGTCCTCCTGCAGCGCCTCCCACGTCGTGCCGGGCGCCTTGATGCCCGCCTTCCTGTAGGCGGACTTGAGGTAGAGCGTCATGATGAAAGAGAACGTGATCGGCTGCGAGTAGAGCGTGCCGTCCGCCGAGCGGCTGAAGTCGTCGATCAGCCCTGGGATGTAGGCGTCCACCGGCAAGCCGATGTCATCGAGGCTGGCGATCCAGCCCGAGGCCGCAAAGCCCTCGTTGTAGATCGCGTCGGTGCAGTAGATGTCGAACTCGTCGCTCTCGGACTGCGAGAGCAGCACGACCTTCTGGTAGGCGTTCGCGAACGGGACCGTGTCCGACTTCACGGTCACCCCGTTCTCCTTGCCCCACTGCTTGGCGATGCCGGCGACGGCGGTCCAGGCCGCGTCCTCCCAGGAGAGCAGGTTGAGGGTGCCGCCCTCGAGGTCGGCCTTCGTGGCGCGCTTGGAGCCGGTGCTCTTCTCGTCGTCGTCGCCGCAGGCGGCGAGAATCCCTCCTGCGCCGAGCGCGAAGCCGACCCCGGCGGCGCGATTGAGGAACTGCGACCGCGTCAGATTGCCTCTGCGGATGTCCGTCATCTCTCCCTCTCCTCGTTCAACGGCCGGTCACGTAGCGTTCAAGCGAGCGAGCGACGCGCTCGCCCTGTTCCTCCACGTCGAGGGCCGCGGGCGGGTCCGGCCGCTCGCGCGCAAGCTCATCCCGCCGGCGCTCCGTCTCCGCCTGCGCGACCTGGCCGTCGTCCCCCAACACCACCCCATAGACCCGCTCGGCGCGCTCGCGCGTCACCCAGCCCTCCGCCACGTCGCGCGCGACGGCCGATGGGGCGCGCTCCCAAGGAGGCCCGTAGCCTGCGCCGCCGGTGGAGAGCGCGACGACCGTCTCTCCAGGCGCGAGATCGAGCTGCGCCCAGCCCGGCAGCGGCTCCATCGTCCCGTCCGGCTTGCGCAGCCACTGGCGCGCCGGCGCGCCGGGATGCCCGCCGCGCGCGCCGAGCGCCGCGTGGGTCGTGCCGTCGGTCGCCCACATCACCTCGAGCTCGCCGTCGAGCGGCCCGTACTCCACGTAGCACGAGGGCGCGCCGCGGAAGCGCCCCGGCCCTCCGCCGTCCGGCAGGATCCGATCGGCCCAGATCACGATCGGGTAGAGCAGCTCGTCGACCTCGGTCGAGTCGCGCAGCATCAGGCCGCCGTCGCCCACCTCCCCGGAGACGAGCCAGCCGTCGCCGCGCGGGTGACCGGCGCCGCCGGTCAGGCCGAGCAGGATCAGGTTGATGAAGGGCGCGCCGCCGTGGCGGGGATCGTGCCCGGAGACGTCCGCCACGGAGGCGGTCAGGGTGCCCGTCTCCGCCATCCCGAAGCCGTCGGCGATCTCTGCGATCGCGCGCTGCACGGCGTTAGCGGCGCGGTCTGAGATGCCCGTGGTCGCGGTCGAGCAGCTGACGGGGTGGCGCGGGATGCCGGCGACGCAGTTTTCGCGCAGGTGGATACGCAGCCGCCGGTAGGCCCCGCCGTTGTGCGGGACCGCCACGGGCAGGCTGTTGTAGACGCCTACCATCGCCGCGGACGTCGCGGTCGACTGAGTCAGGTTGACGCCGCACGGGAGACAGTCGAGGTTGTCCGTGAGGTCGACGTCGATGACCGCCTCGTTCGGGTCCACCGTCACATGGACGGTGACGGGGACGCCCTCCTCGGCGCCCGGCGCGGGCACCGGGTCGTGCATGTTGCGGGCGGTCATGCGGCCCGCCGGCATGCGGCGGATCGCGCTCGCCATCTGCTGCTCGCTGTAGTCGAACCACGCCGCCGTGTAGTCGTGCAGCGTCTCCCAGCCCAGTTCCTCGCCGAGCGCGAGCAGCTCTCGCTCACCGATCCGCGCGGCGCCGACCATCCCGAGGTAGTCCGCGTACCAGACGTCCGGCACCCGGATACGGGCGCGGCACATCTCGATCACGTCCCGCACGTCGCGATAGTCCTCCTGCACCTTCACGCACGGGAAGATCAGCGCGCCCTCGTGGTACACGTCCTCACAGGTCGCCCAGATCGTCGTCGGCTGCGAGTTGCCGATGTCGGAGATGTGCGCCTTGATGAACGCGGTGAGGTGATGCTCGCCGTCGGCGTCGATGACCGGCACGACGATGCAGTGGTCGCCCGCGTGCGAGTTGCCGTGGTAGGGGGAGTTGTGCAGATAGGCGTCGCCCGCGCGCAGCTGCGGGTGCAGCTCGGCGAGCCACTCGGAGACGAGGTCGGGGCCGCTCATCACGTGGATCGGAAGGCTCTCCGCGGTAGCGAGCAGCTCGTGCTCGCGCGTGACGACCGCGCACGAGAAGTCGCGGGCCGTGTTGAGCACGGACGAGCGGGCCGTGCGGAACAGCACGTTGGTCATTCGCCGGACGATCCCGTCGATGCGGCTCGTGATGACGGCGAGCGCGACCGGGTCGAACTCGGCGGCCGCACGGCCGCTGGAGGGAGGGACCGTCTGTTCAGTCGGCATTGTCGCCGCCTTCCTGTCGTGTGCTCGCGCTTTCGATCAGCACGAGGCTGCCGCTCTCACGCCGCTCCGCCGTCACACCCGGCTCGACGACGACGGTCGTGAACGGCGCCTCGACGATCGCCGGGCCCTCGATCCGCTGTCCCGGCTCCAGCTCGCCGAGCGTCCGCACCTCCGCGGTGACGGTGCCGTGGTCGAGGAAGAAGACCTCGCGCTCGGGGACGAAGTCCGACTCCGCCGGCAGGCTCAGCATGCGCTTGCCCGCGTGCTCCCCGACGGGGCAGGTTGCGCGTGCGCGCAGGGCGACGACCTCGATCGCGGAGTGGTCGTCACGGACGGCGAAGATGTCCTCGTGGAGCTGACGGAAGTCTTCGAGGAAGGCCGCGAGCTTCGCCGGATCGTCACCGAAGCGCGCGGTGCGGAGCGGCACGTCGATCTGCCACACCTGGCGCGCGAGCCTGGCCTCGGCGAAGAACTCGATCTCCGCGCTGTCGGCGCCAACGCGCTCGCGGAAGCGCTCGCTCTCGGCCTCGAAGCGCGCCAGCAGCTCGTCGGCGCCCACGCCGTCGAAGCTCTCGCTCGACGTGAACAGCGCCGCCGCGTGCTCGGCCGTGAGGTCCGCCATCAACGCTCCGGCCGCGCTCAGCGCGGCGCCGCTCTCTGGGATCACCAGCGCGCGACAGCCGAGCCGCCGCATCACCGCGACCGCGTTGAGGCCCGCCGCGCCGCCGCCACCGATGAGCACCGCGCTGCGCGGGTCGACGCCCTGGTCGATCGTGATCTCGGCGATCGCCTGCACCATGTGCTCGGTCGCGAGCGCGAGGATCGCTCCGGCGGCGTGGTCCAGCTCCACCCCGAGCGGCTCGGCGACATCACGGCCGATCGCCTCGCGCGCGCGATCCGGCTCGAGGCGCATGGCGCCGCCGAGGAAGCGATCGGGGTCGAGGTAGCCGAGCACCAGGCAGGCATCGGTCACGGTCGGGGAGGTCCCGCCGCGGCCGTAGGCGGCCGGGCCCGGGTCGGCGCCGGCGCTCCGCGGACCGACGTGCAGCAGGCCGCCCTCGTCGATCCAGGCGATGCTGCCGCCACCGGCGCCGATGCTCTTGACGTCGACGGCCGGGAAGCCGGTGATGTGTCCGACGTAGGGCTCGCCGAGCCAGGTCTCCCGCGTGGTCGGAATGCGCCCGCGGCGCACCAGGCTGATGTCGTAGCTCGTCCCGCCGGTGTCGGCGACGATCGCGTTCTCGACGCCGCCGTCGAGCGCGGCGAACTCGCGTCCCGCCACGGGCGCCATCGCCGGCCCCGAGTTGATCGAGAGGATTGGCGCCTCGGCCATGTCGGGCGCCTCCATCAGCCCGCCGGCGGTGGAGATCACGAGCAGGCGGCCGCCGAAGCCGGCGTCTTCCAGCGCCTCCTCGAGATCGGCGAGGTAGGCGACCATGAGCGGCTTGAGTGAGGCGTCGATGGCCGCCGACGATGCGCGCCGGTACTCGCGCAGCGTCGGGTTGAGCCGATGGGAGAGCGTGTATGGCACGCCGGGGAGGTGCTCGTCGAGCAGCTCCCCGATGCGCAGCTCGTGCGCGGGGTTCACCAGCGACCACAGCAGGCAGACGGCCACCGCCTCGACGTCGGCCTCGCGAATCCGCCCGATGACCTCGACCGCGGCAGCCTCGTCGAGCGCCCGCAGCGCCCGTCCCTGGGCGTCGATCCGCTCGGGTACCTCGAAGGTCAGCGCCCGCGGGATGTAAGGGTCCGGATAGGTCTGGCTCCAGTCGAAGGCGTGCAGCCGGCCGCCCTCGCGCAGCAGCAGCATGTCGGGGTGGCCCATGGTCGCGACCAGGGCCGTGCGGGCCGTCGTGCCGGTTAGCACGGCGTTCGTCGAGCGGGTCGTGCCGTGGATCAGCAGCTCGACGTCGGCGAGCAGCGCCTCGCGCGGCCGCCCGAGCGCCTCGGCGGCACGCCCGATGACACCGAGAATGCCCTCGATCGGGTTGGCAGGGGTGGTCGGGTGCTTGAACACGCGCAGCCCGCCGTCCGCCTCGAGCGCCAGGTCGGTGAACGTCCCGCCGGTGTCGATCGCGCACCGCATCGTCACGCCTCCGGCACGAACGCGACTGCGTCGATCTCGATGCACGCGCCCGCGAGCAGCGAGGCCACGCCAACGGCCGCGCTCGCGGGCGGCGCCTGGGGGAACCGGCGGCGGCGGACCGCCGCGTAGTCCGCGTAGTCGGACAGGTCCGTGAGGTAGGCGTTGAGCTTGACGACGTGCGCCAGCTCCGCGCCGAGCTCGACCAGCGTCCGTTCGATGTTGTCGAGCGTCGCGTCGGCCTCGGCGGCGAGCCCGCCCGGTACGACGGACGTGCCGTCGGGGGCGAACCCGACGTGGCCGGCGACGTGGATCCAACGGCCGGCGCCGGCGATGCCGACTGCGTCGCTGTAGCCGCGGGTGGGGTCGGGAACGACGTGCTCGAGAGTCACTGAGGCGCTCCTTCCTGCGTGGTCGTCGTCGTCTCGCGCCACCGGGCGACGTCAGCAAGCGCGGCCTTCATTGCCGGGAGCGCGTCGGCCAGGTCGCGCTCGCCGATCGCGGTCGAGATCGCGCACTCGCCGCCCGGTCCGTACGTGATCCCGTGGTTCGCGGCGGCCAGATGCAGCAGCGAGGTCGCGGCCCAGTCGACCTCGCCGCGCGCGTCGCTGACGTAGATGCCGAAGGCCGAGCCCTCGCCGGGTGTCAGCACCGGCAGCCCGCCTTCGTCCGCGGCCTCTCGCAGGTCGGTGACGAAGCGGGCGCAATGCTCGTCCATGGCGGCTATGCGGTCCGCGGTGAGGTGGTCGACCGCGATCGTGCCCGCGACGCTCCCGAGCAGGTTCCCGTTGAACGAGCCGCCGTGGTACAGAGGGTCCTCGCGGTGGACGTCGAACCGCGCCATCAGGTCGGCGCTGGTGCCGATCGCGCCGACCGGCAGCCCGCCGCCGATCCACTTGCCCAGCCCGGTGATGTCGGGGGAGAGCCCGTAGCGCTCGGCCGAGCCGCCCTCCGCCAGTCGGAACATGAGGCAGTCGTCGAGCACGACGAGCGCGCCGGCATCGCGGGCGAGCCGCTCGACCTCGCCGAGGAACCCGTCGGGCGGCGGCGTCACCACGCCGGTGTAAAGGACGGGCTCGAGCACGACCGCGGCGACCTGTCCACGGTTCTGCTCGAACACGCGCTCGAAGGAGGCGACGTCCCCGAAGTCGGCGAGCGCGACCCGGCCGGGCAGCTCCCCGTTGCCGTGCAGGCCGGCCTCCAGGTCGTCATAGGAGCCGTGGTAGGCGTCCCAGGTCTTGACGATCATGGGCCGCCCGGTGGCCGCTCGCGCGAGCTTGACGGCCAGCATCATCGCCTCGGTTCCGGTGTTTGCGAAGCGCACCATCTCGGCGTTCGGGATGCGCGCGCACAGCAGCTCCGCGAAGTCGATTTGAGCGTCGGAGGCGCCCGGCCAGGCCGTGCCTCGCTGGAGCGCCTCGCCCAGCGCGCTTCCGATGGGCTCATAGGCATGGCCGTGGATCAGGCTCAGGCCGTTCTGTGCGAGGTCCAGGTAGCGGTTGCCGTCGACGTCGTGGAGATGCGCGCCGCTGCCGCGCTGGAAGACCACCGGATACGGCTCGTACCAGCTCAGCCCGCGGGTGATTCCATCGGGCATCGAGCGGGCCGCCCGCTCCATCAGCACGGCAGAGCCCTGCGTGCGCTCGCGATACGCGACCTCGATCGAGTCGCCGTCCGAGCGATCTGTCATCGGCGCGGGTCCTGGACGGCGGAGGGTCGAGTAAGCGAGGTCACGAGATCAAACCAAACGATCGGTTTGGCAGCCTACCACCTCCAAACCAAACGTGCGATATTGCCATGATGATCGGATCGGGAGCGGCCGGGGAGCGCGTCGTCGTCGTCGGCCTGGGCGCGTGGGGCAGCGCGGCCGCCTGGCAGCTGGCCCGCGACGGTCACGCCGTGGTCGCGATCGACCGCCATGATCCGCCGCACCCGTTCGGCTCCACGCACGGGCACAGCCGCGCCTTCCGCCGGCGCGCCACGCAGGCGAGCGAGGCGCGGCTGCTCGCACTCGCCGAAACGCTCTACCAGGAGTTGCAGCGGAGCACCGGGCGTGCGCTGTTCACGGCTGTGGACGGTCTCTGGCTGTTCGACGACGAGGCGCTGCTGCGGCGCACGATCGCCGGCTACGCCTCGGCCGACGCTCCGTGCGACCTGCTCGACGCCGGCGAGGTGCGCCACCGCTGGCCCGCGCTGCGCGCCGAGGAGGGTGAGGTCGCCCTGTTCGAGACGACCGCGGCGGTGATCGAGCCCGAGGAGTGCGTTCGCGCGCAGCTGGAGCTGGCCGCGCGCGCGGGCGCCACGCTGCGCACCGGGGAGCGCGTGCTGAGCTGGGAGGCCACGGACGACCGGGTCGTCGTGACGAGCGACCGCAGCCGGCTCGAGGCCGACCGGCTGGTGCTGTGCGCCGGCCCTTGGTCCGGGGAGCTGGCGCGTCTCGCGGTGCCGCTGCCGGCAGAACGCCAGGTGTTCATCGAGATTCCCGGGCGCTTCGACGTGCCGGTTGCGGCGTTCTCCGCCGAGCCGCCGTACGCGAACCTCTACTTCCACCCGCAGCCCGATGCGCTCAAGGTCGCGCTCCACCACGGCGGAGCGCGCGGGCGCGCCGATGACCTCTCTCGCGCGGTCGCACCCGAGGACGTCGCCGCGATCCGCCGCGAGCTGCGGCGGCGGGCCCCCGCCTTCGACGGCGATCCGCGCGCGGCGGCGACCTGCCTCTACACGGATACGCCCGACGACGAGTTCGTCATCGGGCCGCATCCCGAGCACCCGAACGTGATCGTGCTCGCCGGCTGCAACGGCGGCGGCATGCGCGTGGCCCCGGGAATCGGTCGCCTCGCCGCGGACCTCTGCGGGTCGGGCTCCACGATCGACCTCACGCCGTGGGATCCGCTCCGGCGCGGCCTGGTAGCAGGCGTGCCGGGTCGCTGAGCGAGCGCGCCTCGCCGTAGACGATCCACTCGGCCGCAAGGCGACCGACCACAGGCGCGATCTGGATCCCATATGCGCCCGCGCCGCAGGCGGCGACCACCGACGCGTCCTCGCGGCAGGGCCCGACGAGCGGCTGGCCGTCGGGGCTCGACGGGTAGAGGCCGGCCCAGCCACGGCCGAGACTGGCGTCGATCAGCCGCGGCATCCGCCGGGCTAGGGCGTGGCTCATGCGCTCGTAGTAGTCCGGCTGGACACCCTCGAACCAGTCGCGCGGGTCGACGTCCTGCTGGTCCACCTGCTCGCCGTGGACGCCGCCAATCAACTGCGTCGGGGTGTCGTAGCGCAGGTAGCAGCCTTCCTCGCCGCCCGAGACGAAGTCCACGACGCTGGGGAGCACGTAGGGCAGCGGGGCCGGAAGGTGCACGGTGACGACCTCGTGCCGCTGCGGCAGTGTCGGCGTCACCACGCCGAGCAGCTCCCCGACCTCGCCGGCGCACGCGCCGGCGGCGTTGACCACGACATCGCAGGCGAACGGTCCGGCGGTCGTGTCGAGTCGGTGCGTACCGTCGGCGCTCTGCGAGTGATCCCGTACGCGCGCGCGCGTGACGACCTCGGCACCGGCCGCCTCGATCAGCTCTGCCAGCAGCATGCAGAGCAGGTGTCCGTCGAGGAACCCGTCGCTCGGGCCGAACAGACCGCCGGCGAGGTCGTCGACGCGCACGTCCGGAAAACGCCGCGCTATGTCCTGTGCGGGCAACGTCACCGCGTCGACGACGCCGAGCTCGCGCTGGATCTCGACGCTGCGCTCGAAGCGAGCCAGGTCCGCTTCGGTGCGTGCGAGGCGCAGGTACCCGGCGCGTACGATCGAGAGCCCGTGGTCGCGCTCCAGCTCCTCGAACGTCGCGAGGCTGCGCACGCGCAGCTCCACGTCGAAGGCGTCCATGTATTGCGACTCGATCACCCCGACCGAGCGACCCGACGCCCCACTCGCGACGAACTCCTCCTCCAGCACGGTGACCTTGCCGGCTCCCAGGCGCGTGAGCTCGTAGGCGGTGGCGAGCCCGAGGACGCCGGCGCCTACGACGCAGACCGACGTCCGACCGCTCACGCCCTGTCCGTGGCGACCCAGCTCGCCAGCTCGGCGAGCGCCAGCCCGAAGCCCTCGTGGATGCGCTGCCAGGTCTCGTCGCCCATCTGCGTCGCAATCCCGAGCACGCCCTCCGCCGGCTGGATGTAGATGCCGTGGACCAGGCAGGCGCGCTGGAAGATCCGATATGCCCGGCGCGACTCCTCGCTGAAGATCTGAGCGGGCTGCTCCGCCAGGGGATGCAGCCCGATCAGCGACCCGCAGCGGTTGACCGCGAAGCGCAGGCCGAGGCGCGCCGTCTCGGCCTCGAGAAACGCGCACAGGCCGGCGGCCGCAGCGTCCATCGCGGCATGGCTGGCCGCGTCGAGGTCGCGCAGCGTCACGAGGCCGGCGGCGCTCGCCAGCACGGCTCCGTTGAACGACCCCGAGTGGTAGATGCCGTCGGCACGCGTCGGGTCGAAGTGGTCCATCACCTCGGCCCGGCCGACGAGCGCGCCCAGCGGCACGCCGCCGCCGATGAACTTCGCCAGTAGCGTCAGGTCCGGCACCACGCCGAGGGACCCCTGCATGCCGGCCGGCGAATCGCGCAGGGTGATGCACTCGTCGAAGACGAGTAGGGCGCCGGCGCGCGCGGCGGCCGCCGCCACGCGCATGAAGAACTCGCGCGGCGGGGCGATGCACGAGCCCACGCTGGCGGGTTCGAGGACCACCGCGGCGATCTCGTCCGCGCGCGCCGCCAGCACCGCCTCGAAGGCGTCCGCGTCGCCGTCCGGTGCGAGGAGGGTGCGCCCGGGGAGCTCCGTGAGCCCATGAAGTCCGGCTTCGAGGTCATCATAGGAGCCGTGATAGCCGTGCATCGCCTTGAGCAGCAGCGGGCGGCCGGTGACGTGACGAGACAGCTTGGCGGCGAGCATCGCCGACTCGGTGCCGCTCACACAGAAGCGAACGCGCTCGGCGCTGGGGACGCGCTCGCAGAGCAGCTCGGCCAGCGCCACCTGCTCCTCCGAGCTCCCCGACCACGCGGTGCCGCGCGCCATCGTCCGCGCGAGCACGTCGAGGACTGGCGGGTAGGCGTGCCCGTGGATCATGCTGAACCCGTTGAAGTACAGGTCCACGTACTCGTTGCCGTCGAGGTCCCACAGCAGCGGCCCGTCACCTCTGGTGAACGCGAGCGGATACGGGTCCTGGTGGATGCAGGTACGCGTGTTTCCGCCCGGGAAGACAGACGAGGCGCGCGCGAACAGGGCTGCCGAGCGTGGCGTGCGCTGCTCGAGCGCCGAGGATATGCTCATCGAGGACCGGGAGCTCGTGTCGCGGGTGATCCAAACCGAACGTGCGATCTGTAGCCTAGCAACCCATGAGCGTTGACCAGTCCGATGCCCCTCGAGCCCCTGGGTCGCGCGGCGGCCGCGCCGCGACGGCCCCTGCCAGGCGCGAGCAGATCTTCCGCAGCGCGGTGCGCCTGGTCGGCGAGCGCGGGTTCACGCATACGACGATGCGGGATCTGGCCGAGGAAACCGGTGTCAGCACCGGGATGGTCAACCACTACTTCACGAACAAGTCCCAATTGCTCACCGAGACGCTGCGCTACGTCTCGGAGAGCGTGCAAACGCGCATCGACGAGGCTGTCAACGCGGCCGAGTCGGGGCGCCCACGTCTCGTGGCACTCGTCCGCAGCGCGCTGCCGACCGACGACGTGACGCGCAACAACTGGCGCGTCTGGGTCCAGGCGTTCACGGAGGGGACGCGCTCCGAGGAGATGCGCGCGCTGATCCAGGAGCGCTACGCGCCGTGGTACGACCAGCTCGCCCGCGTCCTGACGGAGGCCACGGGGATAGAAGAGCGCGATGGCGTCGAGCTGGCGTGGCGGTTCGACGCCCTGCTCAACGGGCTGATCATCCAAAGCCTCACCGACACCGCCGAGACGCCGCTCCCCCCTGAGGGGATAGAGCGTGCGCTGCTCGAGTTCGTCGACGCCTACGCCGCGGCTCTGCGCGCCTAGCAGGGGTCCCGTCCGATCCGCCGCCCGAGCCCGGCGACGGCCTCGCGCGCGGCGTCGAGGGCGGCACGCACGTCCTGACCGACCAGTTCGCCGTCGCGCTTGCGGCAGATTCCATCGATGAAGACGGCCTCCACGTTGCGCGGCTGCCCGCAGAGCGCCACTTGAGCCTCGGGGGCGTTCAGCGGCGTGAAGTTGAGCCCGTCGGCCCGCACGACGATGACGTCGGCCCGCTTGCCGGGGGTCAGCGTCCCGGTCGCATCGGCGATGCCGAGCGCCTGGGCGCCGCCGATCGTGGCGTGGCGCAGCGCGGTCTCCGGCGTGTAGGCGAGCACGCTCTCGTGGTGGGCGCGCTCGATCAGCACCGCGATCCGCATGACCGCGAACATGTCCGCCGTGTCGCAGCCGGCGGTCGAGTCGACGGAGAGGCTGAGCGGGATCCCGAGGTCGATCATCTCCTTGATCGGCGACCGGCCGATTCCCGCCCGCGCCATGGCCGGCGGCGCCACGCAGACCGGCGTCTTCGACTGACGCAGGTACTCCAGCTCGTCGGGCGTCGCGTGGGTAGCGTGAATGGCGAGCAGGTCCGGTCCGAAAGCCCCTCGCTCGTGAAGCTCGGTGATGGCCCGGTCCATCACGTGCGCGGTCAACGGGAGCTGGTGCTCGCGGCCCCACTCGAACTCGCGCTCCCAGACGTCGGGGCGACCGAACTCGACACCGCGCGTCGCCAGGCCCAGGTGCACGCGCCCCGAGTCGTCGACGAAGTGAGGTCCCGCGCGCGAGCCGAAGTACTGCTCCCGCACGCGCAGAAGATCATCGAGGTCGATGCTCGGCGGATCGTTTGGCGGCCCGTACGAGAAGCGGCCTCTGACGCCGGAGTCGAGGAATGCCTGGACTGAGGCGTCCGCGTGGTCCGGCGTGAGCAGGTTGTGCTCCCACGCGTGAATCGTGGTCGTCCCGGCGTCGATCGACTCGAGCGTGCCGAGCGTCATCGCCGCTCGTGTGTCCGCCGGGGTGTACCCGGCGCCGAATGTCAGGACGACGTCGTTGAAGTAGTCGTCGTACGACGCGTTGACCGCGCAGCCCCGCAGCAACGGCGAGAACAAGTGACGGTGGGCGTCGACGAAGCCGGGCATGACGATGCAGCCGCTGGCGTCGATCTCCTCGGCCGCGCGCACCTCGAGACCCGGGCCGACCTGGACGATCGTCCCGCCGTCGATGGACACGTCCGCGCCCGCCAGCGTGCCGAGCGTGTCGTCGAGTGTCAGGACCAGGGCATTGCGAATGACGGCGTCCATGATCAGGTCTCCCCTTCAGGTTGCGGTGGTATCGGACTCGAACTCGGCCGCGTCCTCGTCGAATACGGCCTTGTCGACCACCGCCTTGAGGAACTGCCGCGTGCGCTCGTGCGAGGGCGTCTCGAAGATCCGGGCGGGCGGCCCCTCCTCGACGATCATCCCGTTGTCCATGAACACGATTCGATCGGCCACCTCGCGCGCGAAGTCCATCTCGTGGGTGACGATGACCATGGTCAGGCCGGTGCGCGCGAGCTCCTTCATCACCACGAGAACCTGGCCTACGAGCTCCGGGTCGAGTGCGGACGTGACCTCGTCGAACAGGACCACCTGCGGGTGCATCGCCAGCGCGCGCGCGATCGCAACGCGCTGCTTCTGACCGCCGGACAGCGTGTCTGGGAAGGCCGCGGCCTTCTCGGCTAGATGCACGCGCTCCAGCAGCTCCAGCGCGCGGGCGTTCGCCTCCTTCGGCGCGATCTCGAGCACGTAGCGGGGGCCTGCCGCGACATTGCCCAGACACGTCATGTGGGGAAAGAGGTTGAAGTGCTGGAACACCATCCCGACGTGGCGACGCACCTTGACGACGTTGGAGCGCGTGATCGGCTGACCGTCGAAGATGACCTCGCCGTCGTCAGGCGGCACGAGCCAGTTGAGGCAGCGCAGCACCGTGGTCTTGCCCGAGCCGCTCGGACCGATGATCGCCACGACCTCGCCCTTCTCGATCGAGAGCGAGACGCCGTCGACGGCGCGATGCGCGTCGAAGGACTTGCGAATGTCCCGGCATTCGATGATCGGCGTCATGAGCGGGCCTTCCCGCGGTCCATTCGCCGCTCGAGCATGCGCACAGCGAGCGAGAGCGGGTAGGCCATTGCCAGGTAGATGACGGCAGCGATCAGGTAGATCGGCATGGCCTGGAAGGTGGCGGTCGCTACGTTGTAGGCGCGAAAGGTGATGTCGGCCACGCCGATCGTCACGACCAGCGAGGTGTCCTTCAGCATCTGGATCGACGTGTTGGTGAGCGGCGGCAGAACGAGGCGGGCCGCCTGCGGCAGGACCACCCGCCGCATCGTGGTCCGATAGCCCATCCCGAGCGCGTGGGCCGCTTCGACCTGCCCGCGCGGCACGCCCTGGATCCCGGCGCGGAACAACTCGGCGCAGAACGCGCCGCCCAGGACCCCGAGCGCGACGGTCGCGCCCATGAAGGGCGACAGGATGATCCCGATGTTCGGAAGCCCGAAATAGATCAGGAACAGGACGACGATGGCGGGCGTCCCGCGGATGATCTCGACGTAGATGCGCGCCGGCAGCGCCAGCAGGCGTCGGCCGGAGAGGAGCATCAGCGCGCAGACCAGCCCGAGCGGGATGGCGACCGCCATCGCCGCCGCCGTGAGCTCCAACGTGACGAGCGCGCCCTTCGCGATGTAGGGGCCGTACTCCTCTACCAGGTCCCAGTCGAAGAGCGCGCTCGTCACCAACGTCATCGGGGGTGACCGCCCGCAGACTCGGTCGTCACGCCGAGGACGTCACTCGTTCTCGAACTTGCCGGTCAGCAACACGGGATCCGTCAGCCCGTAGTCCTTGAGGATGCGGGCGAAGGTCCCGTCTTCTTGGAGCTCGGTCTGCGCCTTGTTGAACGCCGCGAGCAGCGAGTCCGAGTCGGGGCCCTTCGTGAACACCCAGCCCACCGCGGCGGCCGGGTCGACCTCGCCGGTCTCCGGATCTGCGAGCGGGATGCACTTGATCGGCGCCTTCGACTTCGTGGCCGCGTCCTGCGCGCCTACGACGTCCCAGAAGCCGGCGTCGATGCGCTTCGCGATGATGTCCTGGATCGGCGCCTCGTACGTGTCATACGTCCGCGTGTCCTTCGGGGTGAAGTCGCCGGCCTTGATCATCTCCTGCGCGATCGACTCTCCGGCGCTGGCGCGTGTCAGGCCGAGCACCTTACCGTCGAGGTCGCTCGCCTCGTCGATCCCACTCTCGTCGTCTCGGACCATGATGCAGTTCGGCGAGTACATCATCGGCTTGGAGAACTTCACCGACTTCTTGCGCTCCGGCGTGTAGGAGAGGCCGATCACCGTATCCACCCGCTTGGACTCCACAGCCGGGATGAAGGCAGCCGGCGTCAGGAAGACGGGGGTCGCGTCGACACCGATCTTCTTGGCGATTTCGTCGGTGAACTGACGGTAGAAGCCTTCCCACTCGTCGCTGACGAGCTCGGAGTAGGGCGCGTAGGAGTACGCGCCCACGATCACGTGGCCGCGGTCCTTCACGCGCGCGAGGGCGTCGCCCTCGCCGCTCCCCGCGCTGTCGCCGTTGTCGTCGCCGCAACCGGCAACGAGGACGAGGCAGAGCATCACCAGCAGGGCGATGCAGGCCGTGGAACGAATGCGAACGTAGTTCACGGTGCTTCCTTCCTCCTTTAGGGGGTCACCACGGTGAGGATTCGGGCCGGGTTCTCACGGGTGATGAGGGCGATCTCCTCCTCGGAGAGGCCCTTCGCCCGCATGATCGGCACGACGTGCTCGATGATGTGCTCGTAGCCCTCGCCGCCGTAGCGCCCGAGCCGTACCTTCATGTCGACGTCGTGAGAGACCAGCATCCGGTCGGCGTACCCGTCGTGCGCCATCGCCACGAGGTAGTCCACACGGGTGCCGTCGTTCGGCAGGTCGATGTCCGACCACGGGTAGTAGGACGACTCGAGTCCGAAGAGGTCCATCTCGAGGTAGCAGCCCGTCGCCGCGACCGCGCGAAAGGCTTCGACTCCGGTGATCGTGCGATCGAGGTGGTCGACGATCGTCCGTTCGGGGTGGCCGCCGGCCTCACGGACGATCCGGATCGCGTCGAGCGGCGCGTCCGGGTTGCGACCGGGATGGATCGTGAGCGCGAGTCCGCTGCGCGCGCTGGCGCGCGCAGCTGCGCGCAACACGCGCTCCTCGACGGGGCGCACAGGCCATGAGAGCCCGATCTCGCCGATGACCCCGGGCTTGATGCCTGTGTCGCCGACGCCGTTCGCGATCTCCTCCAGGAGCTCCTCTTCGATCGCCTGCTCGCTCATGTCCGCGAGCTGGGGAGGGTGGTACTCGACGACGTAGTAGCCGGAGCCCATCACCACGTGCACGCCGCTGGCCCGTGAGATGCGCGCCAGCCCGCGCGCGTCCCGTCCGAGTCCACGCGGCGTTACGTCGACGATCGTGCCACCACCGGCGGCGCGGTAGGCGTTCGAGGCCTCGATCGCGTCGGTGACCGAGAGCAGCTGGATGTTGTCGCGGAAGAAGTGCCAGTTGCGGCGCGCTTCATAGACGTTCGCGAGCGTGATCGGCTCGAGCCAGCGTCCCCGGTCGCCAGCCTCCTCGACGAACGTCCCGCGCGAGCCGACGGCGTCCACCAGCAGGTGCTCGTGCGGAAGCGCGTGGCCCAGCTCCTCGGGCGCCACCGGGCCGAGCACCGTCTGAACGTGACCAGCTGTCTGCATTGCGCCTCTCGATCGCAGGATCAAACCGAACGTGCGATATGTACCCTACGGTCGACGATCGGGCGTTGTCAAGACACCATCGGAGCGGCGAGGGCGGGCGGGAGAAACAGCGCAGATGGCGTACCGGAATGCCCGACGTCGCTTCGGGCCAAAGACGCGCGAGCGCCAATCGCGGCACCTGCTCCTGTTCGCGGTCGCGATCTCGGCGCTCGAGGCGACCTCATATACGGCGCTCCCGCCGTTGCTGCCCCGGCTCGTCGCCGAGCAGCAGCTGACGGGAACAGAGGCCGGCGTGCTGGTCGCCGCATATCCCGCCGGCACGCTCCTCGCCGCGCTGCCGGCCGCGATGCTGGCCACGCGCTTCGGTTGTCGGAGGACGGCGGTTTCCGGGCTCGTGCTGCTCACCGCAGCCTTCGCGGTCTTCCCGCTGATGCACACGATCCACCCGCTCGTCGCCGTACGCGGGGCACAGGGGGTGGGCGTCGTGGTCGCGTGGGCGGCCACGCTCGCGTGGATCACCTCCGCCGCCGAGGTGCAGCGTCGCGGTCAGCGCATCGGCATCGTAATCGGAGCGGGTTTCGTCGGCGCGATGATCGGGCCCCTGCTGGGGGCGCTCGCGGCGGAGCTTCGGCCCGGACCGATCTTCGCGCTGCTGGCGGTGGTCTCGGCGACCCTGGCCGCCGGCTCTCCGCGCGCCGAGGAGCCGCCGGCGGCGCGCAGCGACCGTGCCGCGCTGCGCGACGCGAGCCGCAACAGCGAGGTGCTCGCGAGCGCCGCGCTGCTCGCGACGATCGGCGTGGTCGCCGGCCTGCTCGCGGTAGCGGGCCCGCTCCGGCTCGCAGACCAGGGTGTGGGCGCGCTTGCGATCGGCGTCATCTTCTTCGGCGCCTCCGGCTTGCAGGCGTTGCTGGCGCCCGCTGTGGGGCGTCTCTCGGATCGCCGTGGCTGGACGCTGCCCGCGACGATCTCGACCTGTCTGGGCGGCGGGGCGTTGCTGCTGGTGCCGCTGTCCCACGCTCCGCTCGCATCCCTGCTCATCATCGGCGTCGCCCACGCGGCCGTCCTTTCCCTGTGGACGCCGGCGATCCTCTCGATCAGCGCCGGCATGCGTGCCGAGCGGGTCAGCCAGGCCTATGGCGCGGGCGGGATCAACGCCGTGTGGGCGGTCGGGGCGATCTTCGGTGCGGCCGCGCTCCCGGCTCTCGGCTTGAGCAGCACCCGCGACGCGACCTACGTGGTCGGCTCGATGTTGCTGCTGCTCGTGCTCGCGGCGCTCGTAGGGGTGCGGTCGCGCAGGCCCGCGACGACCTAGCGGACCCTGCAGGCTCCGCTACAGCCGCCGGGCCAGCTCGATGGCGCCCAGCACGCCGGCCCGATCGCCCAGCCGCGGCGCGACCACGTAGTCGTCGATGCCCTCCTTCAGCTCGGGCCTGTCGACGTAGCCGGCCAGCAGCTCCTGGAGGCGGCGCCGGACCAGCGGCAGCAGCAACGGGTGCTTCGCGACGCCGCCACCGAGGACGATCCGCTCCGGCGACACGCTGCACACGACGTTGACCAGGCCCAGCGCCAGGTACTCGGCCTCGAGCTCCCAGACGGCGTCGTCGGCGAGCGCCTCGGCGGCGGCGCCCCAGCGCGCGCGAAGAGCCTCGCCGGACGCGAGCCCCTCGAGGCAGTCGCCGTGGTAGGGACAGACCCCCTCGAACGGATCTCGCTCGCGGTCGTGCGGGACGCGGACGTGCCCGATCTCCGGATGCATCAGGCCGTGCACGGGTCGCCCGTTCACGACCACGCCGCCGCCGATCCCCGTGCCAACGGTGAGGTAGCAGAAGGTGTCGAGGCCGACGGTCGCGCCCCAGCGCGACTCGCCCACGGCGGCCGCGTTCACGTCGGTGTCGAAGGCGACCGGCACGTCCAGCTCGGCGGCCAGGCGGGAGACGACGTCGGTGTGCGCCCAGCCTGGCTTCGGGGTCGTCGTGATGTGCCCCCAAGTCGGGGAGGCCGGATCGACGTCGATCGGCCCGAACGTTC